>Ga0098074_1001230_pt1 | contig 13641 bp, 24 predicted proteins | sample 32_taG_FD_75064 | JGI IMG/M metagenome (GOLD analysis project Ga0098074, IMG submission 75064) | Marine viral communities from the Gulf of Mexico - 32_GoM_OMZ_CsCl metaG | ecosystem: Environmental > Aquatic > Marine > Oceanic | place: Atlantic Ocean: Gulf of Mexico | collected 2015-07-12
ATATTTGCGCCCCTATACCCAAACCTTTTTATAGTACCCTTCTGGTATATAGCGCGGCCGATTGCAAACGCGCTTCTTTTATAGTTGGCATCTGTTCCGGCGACAAACTGACCATTCCTTCTTGGCTGTACACCCTTAGCCTTCATCCACTCTATAATCTTACCCCTTGACGGGCTGTGGAAGCTTGGGCCTAACCCCGAATCTATAGACTCAAATGACCTCTTGTACCTTACAATAAGCTCATTTGGCTTTACCTCGTGTCTAAAAGATTTAGATGTTCGTCCTGTAGCGTCAAGCTTCATGGACGACATCTTATCCCTAAACCTGCGAACTATGTCTTTACCTCGCCTCTTTAATATGGCATCTACGCCCTTTAGCATACAGAATAGTTGTTTGGAACCTGAATATCTACACTAAGGCCCCATCCAGCTAATTTGTTCTCAAACTCTTCATACAATAACTCGGCTCTAGGTTCGTTAAGTACTATATACTGTTGCCGAGCTAGTGCGCCTCGCTGCTCTTCCAGAGCTTTAATCAGTCCGTTAACGACTGCAAATTGAGTGTTTAATATGTCTTGCAAATTATCATTACCATAGAACGTATCATCATTCTCATTCCTGTCATCTACAATGTCCAGAAACATCATGTCCAGGGTAAATGTTAAAATATTACCTTCGAATCCAGCTCCCTGAATCCAAAAGTGTGACAATGGGAACAATGTGGTCTTGTCTGTGTCTACATTGCTAAAATCACCGAATGAGACATGGTTTACACTAATGTCTGCATCTAGGTGAGATTTAATTGCGTCTATAACGTCGTATACTTGTGTCATCGCTTGCCTGCGTTTTTTATTCTTTTGACCTCTAGGTCAGATTTCTCTTTTTCAAACTGTAGCCACATTAGGGCTTGGTAGACATTGAGTTTAGTGACGGTATCGATTTTGAGAGCATCTCCTCCCGCAAGAGCGTATAAGCTCTGATACCATCCATAGCGTTCAGAAAATGCTGCCTCGCCTCCTCCGATTGTATTAGCGTCTGTTCCTCCACCTTGGATAGAGAAGAGATAGTCGAAAGACTCGATAGTTTCGTCTCTAAACGATAAAAAAAAAGCAGCGCTCCAATCGCTATGTCCATCGGCATGTCTTTCATTACCTCTGCCAGGAAGTCTGTTCCCTGGTACTCGCTAATACGGTAGCTGTCCTTACCTTTCCAAGACGGGTCCATTGGCCGGTATATTACAGCCATGGCCCGGTTAAGCTCGTCGAATTTAGATACATAAGTGTCTAAGTCAACGTATTCACCTAATGTCATCTTGCTGAGGTTGGGTATAAGTCCAAACTCTAGCTCAACACCGTCAGCACCTACCATAGTGAACCGCTCGGTAAGCTTGTGCTTCTGGTTGAGTAGTCCGACTATATGGTTAATCGCTTCGTCTGCTGCCCCCAAAGGCAGCTTAGAAGCTTCTCTAGGGTCAAGGTCACAGAATATCTCAAGCATCTTAATCTCAAGAAAGTTATTCTCGGCGTCCTTATTATCTTCAAATATCTTAGACCATTTCATGTACTGACCGAGTTTTATATCTCTAGCGGTCTTAGGCACATTAATTGTAATTTCCATATATTCCTTCTTTATACTATTAAAACTAAATAAGGGTTCGTTTGTTCGTCTCTGCGAGCTAGTGCATATTAACGATTTTTTATGCGTATTGTCGAAAATAGTATTTTGTAAATAAAACAAACTGCTTTTTTGCCGGTTTTATCTATAGACCAGAGGTTTACAACGATGAAATTCCTAAGAGATATTTTTAAAACAGACTGCTGTGTTGCCCTAGGTGCGCTAGTGTTTAGCACGATTGCTTATTTAGGCGTGATTTGCGGTTTCTGTTATTGTTTCTGTCAGCTATAAACTGTTCTTATAGTAGTACATCTCGTCATACTAATTATTTATAGTATGCGAACAAAACTGTACTGTTATGGTTTTATATGTAGAGGCACAGGAATAAATAATTCCTAACGTGCGGCCGGGACCACTCCTTACAAACTTGCAGTTACTCGCTGCTTGGTTCAGATAACTTTCCTCCATTGGCCACGTCTTAACCCTTTTATTGACTTTGTTGCGCCCGAGACGTACTACCATTGGACGCACCAGCAAATCTTTTTTATTTAAGTCATTTAGGGGGCGCATACTTAGACCCCATCATGTTAAACATACTCCCTTATATTAAACAGACGGGCGTAGCCGCTTTGAGGCGGACTACCCCGTCGTATTAAACATCCCTACCCCCTCCGCATTAAGAACCCCCAGTGTAGTCAATATCGTTGAATTCATAGAAATGCATAATTCCGTACCTACATCTCCGATTTACGTCAAACTGCTTGAATTCATCACACTGTATAATTCCGCTCCTGCCTCTTCATATTACGTTAATTTACTCCCGGACTACAGCGACGGCCTCAATAGAGCGTCCCTAATGGACGATAAGAAAATAAATGTTAAATAGTTTGGATGATAATGAGAAAGGGCGTAATAACCCCTTAAAATGCCCTTCCTCAAAATCAAACACTTAACAAACAATTAACCAAATTTATTTACTCATTTATATTGTCATATTGTTTGGCGAATATGATAACGGCTTCGTCAAAGTTAGGGCTCAATCCCTCCCAATTTTTTCCCTGAGGGTTATCCTGCTGGAAGGCCTTTGCAATATCATACGCCTTGTCAAAGGTCTGGAATATGGTACCGTTCAAAATGTCTTCTTGTATTATAATGGCCGTTATCAGTGCTAAATCTTTATATATTTCTCCCCGCATGTCTAATTGAATTTTGCTATTAATTTATCGCTATTATATTTGCCTGCTGCTGGTACATTTTCAGACGTATATATTTGAGCACCTTTCTCGGTATCGGATAGCTTTATAAAGTAGTCCGGATTAAACAAGTACCTTTTATCCGTGGCCCTAGGGTGCCACGCTAGGCCCTGCACATATACTTCATTGTTTATGCTTAACTCGTAGGCTATAGAGTCTTGATTGAGCTCCGTACACATGGCCTCAAGTTTTGTTAATATTGTCGAGTCCGGTATCGGGTCGCAATTAAAGGCCACCACTAGAGTCGGCTCATCCTGTCCCTCGTATTGTCCCCATGTGTGCGCCCATGCTAATGGCTTAACGTCAAAGGAGTAGGCGAGCGAGTCCATAATATCGCGCATGGTTGTACCTTCTGGCGTGTTATTAAGTCCGATATTCAAATAAATATATTTTTGCATTTTAATATCTTTTATAGTTAAAATTATGTGCCGTCGTTTTGGCGTTTTTTGTCCGCTTGTATAGGCTTACAATTACCTCTACTTGCTCGGGTGTTATTTGTGGGTGTTTCTGCTTGTTCTTATTCATTGGCCAAAAGATTTGTAAATTTATCGATATTATTAAGGACTTTATTAAGGTCCATATTTCCATAGCTCATTGAGTTAATGACCGGGCGGCCGGTATCAAGGTCTAGCAATAGCGACCAGCTAGGCCCGCCGAATTGCTGCGATAATACTAAATCGCCCTCAGTGGTTTGTAAAAGGTATTTTTTACCCTGGTAATTGAATGAGCTGGTAAAGTCGTCGCCGTCAATAAAGTATTGGAAGGCGTCAAAAAGTTCGTTTGTAACTTGTTTGGCTGTATTGAATAGTCTCATGATTGAAGCGTTAAAGGGTTACCATTTCGGCGAAGCAATACATTGCTGCCAATGTCGTGGGTGCAATTACTAGTGTGACGATTGCAAGCCCGATTAATTTACTCAAATTAAAATTGTTTTTTAAGTTTCTCATAATGTTTTGCATTTTATGCCTGCCGGCTTTTATGGGCTTTGTGGTAGTTCGGTTACGGTTTTCCATCCGATGGGAGTTGCCTATATTGTTGTCTCCATATCACCGCGCCACCACTTTACGCCCGTTGTTTTTATTATTATAGTACAAATATAAGGCAGTTTTTTAAAGTGTGCAAATATTTTACTATTTTTTTTATTAATTAAATGTTAATTTTTAAGTTGCTTATTTGCTTATAGATTTCCTCGCATGGCCGAAAGGTATTTTTTCCGCTTACAAAATGCCGGGTAAAATCGTGCGTAAATTTCCAGCCTACAATTTGCCCGCGGTCCCGCCCCAGAGACGGGTCCGGCTGGCTGTATTCAATTATAATAAAGTCCTTGCGATTGACGTGATGGTTTTTAATTATATCAATAATCATTCTGGGCGGTATTTTATAGGTGTTAGTCATCTTGGCGGGCGTTTAGTTTGTTTTCCTCATCCTTAACAAAGTCCTCAAACTTTTTAACAAGAGCCCTCTGCGCTATCTTCTGCTCAACCTCTTTTGTTTCGTTTTGGATTTCCATAATTTCGGCCCAAGTGTCCGCGTGGTGCTCTTCGCCTGTCTCGTGGTCGAATATCTGAAAAAAGCAGCTACCAAAGCCCGCGACAACCTCAACGCCGCAAGCAAGGTAAAACCATATGTAACCGCTTTGGCTATTGTATCCGGCCGCATCTATATATTTTTCGTCCATTGGCACCTGCTGCAAATAAAGGTTAATACAATCGGCCAAGGCTTTAAGGTCGTAAATTCCTAACTCTGCAATGTTATCTAAATTTGTCATAATGTTTCGCGCTTATGCCCGCCGGCGTTTGATTATATTTATTTCTGTTAATTACATGTAAAAGTTAGGGGCTTGCGTCATTAACTCTGCAAAGCATGCAATCGTTAACGGCACGATAATTGTCGCCACTATTGCCAAACCTACTTTTGTTGTTGTGTCTTGTTCTTTGATATTGTTTACTAAGTCTCTCATTTTGTTTTTGCGTTTTGTGCCCGCCCGGCTTTAAGTTTGTTTTGTTTGTTTTATTATTATGGTACAAATATACACCATAAAACCAAACCGCAAAACCTTTTTATATATTTTAACATTTTTTTAACATATTGACCAATTAAGGCAAAAAAGAAAGCGGCCAACCCCTTGACCGCCTTCCAGATTCAAACTAATTAAAATTAACTATGAAAAAAATATATTGTATTGCTATTGTTCTTCGTCTATTACTGCCCAGTCATCGCCCCAGAAATAAACATCATATCTATTTATGCCGATGTCCTCTGTATTTTGCCTATTCAATTTGTCGGCGTAGTTACAAGCGCCTCGCTCTGTTTTAAAGATTTTTAGTGGATTTTTCATTTTGTTTGCTTTTGTTGATACAAATATAAGGCAAAACATCAAACCCCAAAACATTTTAACATTTTTTTAACATTTAGCTACTTTGAGCCGCTTATATATATGAACGCGTACGCGTATACAAAAATATTTTTAATAATCCTAACATTTTTTGCGTTTTTTGTGTTTAACCGGGTAAATTTTTTACACTATGTTTGCCTCATGATTGCATACAAAACAAACCGAACAAATCCAAATATTTTAACATTTTTTTCACATGCTGCCACCATGGCAGGCCCTGACAGCCTGACAGGCGGACCAGCAACCCCCCTCATGTTAAACATACCCAGGGTGACCCCCTCATGTTAAACAAATCCGGGTCGACCCCCTCATGTTAAACAAAAAATGCCCCCCTCATATTAAACAAGGGAGGCATAAATATTTTGCTGCCGGTAGATGAGAATTTCTATCGGACGGTATAGTTACCCCGGTTGGGTCGCCCGATGAGATGCATTGCGGCGTACCGCATCGCGTCCATGTAGTGGTCGTACCCCACAGCAGGCACACTCCCCTTATCCTTCCATGAATAATTGTTAAGCTCTCTTATGACGCCGTGAGAGTTTCGGTCTACTACTATATCGTAGTCTTGTAGCAGGGAAATCCCTGACAGGATTGAGCCCTGCTTTTGCTTTGCCGGCATGACGTTGAGCCCTGCATCCTTCATCTCCTTAATCAGTCGAGGCTCGTGATTATCAGCAACAATAAGGTCCATACCGGCATGTCTTCTATTTGCTTCAATTATCTGAGAGGTGGTCATGCCAGCCTTCCCATACATTTCCTTTACAAATATAGTCTTACTAAAGTCATCAACAGAAACACGAACCAAAGTGCTTAAATCCTCGCTAAACCCGAAATCCTGACCCAGACAAGTCTTTGAGAGCTCTACGAAGTTGCCAGTGCGCCAGTTCTTAAATATCGAGCCATCCTGTTGGTTTACCCATCCGCCTAAAATCTGGTGCTCATACTTTTCCGGCCGTTTAATCTTCATCTCCTCAATACTATACAAGAACGAGTCAGGTAGATTGGCCTTATTATCCATGTAAGTTGTATGTATATATGTCGTATCACCTTTAATCCCGTTCCAGCCGGCCTCCACGCCTCTTGACTCGAAGAATCTCTTATATATCCAATGCTCCTTAGATGTAGGGTTAAGGACTAAGATAACACGGTTCTGCTGCTTATTAGAGCGCACAGACAGGTCTATCTTGTCAAACACAGCCTCGTCTACAAGCTCTTCCGCCTCATCAACAACAAACGTAGTAACGCCGGACAGCGACTTGAGCGCTGCCGTCTGGTTCCCAGATGATGTTCTAATACCCTTAAACATAATACCGCTATCTGTCGTCTGGTTTATAATCTCATCACGAGTAACACGAAAATCATCAGACGCCCCCATGACATCTATCTTCTCAACAAACTCAGGGATAATAGAGGTATGTGCTGAAGTCATGGTATAACGAGTAAACAGGACCTTATGCCCCTCTGTGTAAGTTAGTGTGTTTAGGAATAAGTTTACGGCGTAAGACTTTCCAGACCCCCGACCCCCTGTTATTATATAATACCTAGTGTCGCCATTGAAAAGAGGAATGTACTTTTCATTTACATTAATCTTGCTCATCTTCCTTATGGGTTATGTCGATAGTGTTGTCAACCTGCGCTGGCTGCTGTAGTGGGTTAACGAATTGGATGATGGGGGCCTGCTTCTTTGCTGGGGCCTGGGCCTTGCTCTCTCCTGCTTTGCCGTACTGGTAATGCAAAAGCATCTCCATAGCCTTCATATTACCGCTCAAAGCCTGTTCTGCAAGCTTATCCCAGATACCGTCCTCAGACCCAAAGATGTTCTTGATTGCTTTATTGGATAACTGCTTCGCTCTGCTTTTTTTAGCCGGAGTGCTTTTAGCAGCAGGCAAGCTAGGGTCAGCTTTTATCAGTTTAACCCGGTCTCGCCTCTTATTATGGCTTCGACCATCATTTTTCCGCTTATTATTGTTGCTCATACTATTAAAACTAAAAAACGACCTACTTGTTTCGCCTATTATAGTAGTGTAGATACAATTCTTCTATTTTTGCGTACAATTTATCATCCTGTCTGTATTCTAGCTCCCCAATCTTGGTTTTTGAGCCAATTTGAACACAAATACTAACCTTGTCGGTACTTTTCATTGACGCAGGCTTCCATCCAGCCGGCCTCTCGCTAGGAATAGGCGAGATGACCGGATAAATCTTGATTGCATGGTCCCAACACCATTTTGTAGCCTCAATGACCTCTTCTATGTCGTGATTATGCATTATAATACAATAATTGGTCGCCTAGAATCTTGTCTACCTTCTTAACGCGCTTATAAACCTCCTTAGTCATCGCTTTAGCGGTCCTTAACTCGCTTTTAGTGCTGTCTATGCCGGTATTTGCCATAATTGTGCATGCAATCTCTAAAAGTGCGTCAATTTTACGCTTATCGTCCCATTTAGGAGACGTAGAGTCGGCAATACTGTCAATATCGTCATAAGTAAGGGTGAAATCCGGTTTCATCATTAAATCATCTTTAAAAGGTTACTAACTCGCTCATCATAGACGCGCTTTTGCTTGTCTGTGAGCCCTCTGTATCGTTTTTCGTTTTCTGTAAGATAGTCCATGTTGTTAATCTTGCCTATAAGGTGTGAAATTAACTCATTATCTGCCAAGCAAGCCTCATACACATTCATAACAATAGCCGCCATATCTGCAGTCATCCAGCACTTGTGGTAATGCACAATGGTTGCATGGTGCTTTCCTAAGTATTTAGCAATTTCTACAGTCTTGAACTTAAATTTCTTTGCAACATTAGCAAAAACTATTCTGGAGTCTGTTATGTATTGTCGTCTGCTTCTATCCATGATGTCGCAGTGGTAGGCTTTCTCAACCTCTCTTCTAATCTTGTCTAATCGTTCCATTACTTTTCCGCCTCTAATGTTTCTATAATATCGCCAATAACGTCACATTCGTGGTATGGCCATTTACTGTCATCGTCATATATAATAAATGTCCTGTCGCCAATTTTTAGCTCGGCCAACAAGAAGCCTGGCTGGTCAATCTCAGGAGGGTCGTCAGGATGATTGCCCTCGTAATAAGTAGTGCCAACATCATTGGTGATGGTTATATAGGAAAGTTTGTTGTCGTACATGAAGTGAGCGTATCGGAACACGCCATCAAGGTCCGCCATGTCCTCGTCATATTGTTCAGCTATCCAATACATAAATCCATGTAGCATACTGGCTAGCTCTTGTGTGGTAATATTTCTCATAGTTCTGATGTTTTAATACTATGCAAACATACGAAAAATATTTGTAACAGCCAAATAATATGCAAAAAAAATGGGGCCGAAGCCCCACTTTATCATCCCCAACGACCTAACTCCCTAAATACTCGGAACTTAGACACATATCTTCCCTGCTGCGCGCCTAGCATAAGGTTTACCCAGACAGGGCCAACCCTCTTAGTAAAGCTATACCGGAAGCATTTACTGCCACACAAGTAGAACGTAGCGAACTGCATGCCAGTAATAGACTTGTTTCTCCATACCATGCCAGTATCATCACCGACCACCTTCTTTACATTAATGCGGGATGGCTCACAATCAATAAGGTCTCCAATGGCAAGCTTTAACTGCCAGCTAGGGTTGCGCAGTGCTACCCATCTAAAACTCTGGAAGAATCTCTCGAACTTACTCATCCTATTGTAGTACAGCATTATGTTAGACACCTCAGGGTTTAGCTCATAGAAGCCGTACCAATTTTCAAGGTGGTTTGGCTCGTCCTGGTTAGTCAGGTACCAAAGCCCTAGAATCTTAAACAGGGCAGGGTTGTTGTCAATCTTAAACCTTAGCGGGTAGTACAGTGGAAACAGGACTATGCCTAAAATCCAGCCTAACAGCTCAAGTAACTTAGCAAAAATAAATCTAACGTACATCATAATATTTGAGAAATTGTGATGGCCATGCCACCTATTATAAATAATTTAACAATAAACAAAACAAACTCGATTGCGTCACTCTTCTTCATCACTTACGTTTTCAGAAATGTAAGCGTCAATCGCCTTCTTCAGCCCTGCGCAGCCCTCGTATTCCTCGGTCAGCTCTAGCTCTCTTATAAATATCTTAGCCTGCCCCACTGTTATCATGCGGGCCCTAAGCCTAAACAGGTAAATACCATAATAAAGGTCAATAACCTCGTCTCTACTTAATCCTCTAGTGTCTACTTGCATAATTAAAATACATTTAGCTTAAGCAGTAAATATGTCCGCATATACACCTCTTTAGCCTTGCCACGATACTTAGCCTTATACAATGCGTATACGGCTCTTAAAATGCCCCATTTGGTCTTGCCGGCAAAGTTCTTCTCAACCCATTTAGGTCCATAGCCCTTGAGCGGCTTAACATTATCGGCGCGGTCCCCTGTAACCATCTGCTCCATGAAGTTATAATACGCCTGGTCGTCGTCTATGTCTTCAATGGTGTCGTTTTGATAATTATAAAGCCTACATGGGAACTGTCGGTAATCTTTGTCTATAGAAACAATGATTGTCTTATCAGCGCCATAGTAACTATAAAACTTAGCTACTAGGTCATCTGTTTCAATTCCTGAGCGCTGCTGCACGTTCATCGTCTCCTTTATGTGGTCTACAAGCTCACCAAAGAAGGGAGGCTTCTCCTGGCTTCTGTGAGCCTTATAAGTATCACTTACAACCGTCCTGTAGTTGTTAGTACAAAAGCCGACAGGGACTATTGTCCCTATGTCGACCTTCATGGATAGGTTGAAGATAGCGCTATTGTAACGACCAAAGAACCCTTCTATTGCTTCGTCAAGGTCTTGAGCCGCAAAACAGCTTTGGTAAACCAGGCTATCTATGTCAAATACTACATTATAACGCATTGTAATCGGATAACTCAGCCTCTCCGGCAGATTCTAACTCCTTTTGTAAATTCGCTAAAGCCCTCCAAGCAACCTTAGCGGAATGGCGAACGCCGTCATCATCAATAGTCCCGGCTTGCATCAAATGACGCGCAAGCGCATCCTTCTCATCAGTGCTCTTAGAACGGTCCCAATGCAAAGGCTTGTCAGCATGGTGCTGCTCGTTACCAGCCTGAGAACATCTAGCTACAGCCTGAATAGCATCAGGGAAGTACATAAGCACTCCAGAATACACAGGTGTGTTCTTACGCTTGGCAGCCTTGCATCCAGGAGCATCACATGGCTCTGAACCACAGCCCTCGTCGCTGTAGTCATTTCTAAACACAGGCTTGCCGGTCACGGTGTACTCCTTAGTGTAGGCTGACTCGGTTCCAGATATTGTGTCGTATTGCACCTCAATATCTTCTAAATCAAATTTGTTCATGGTTTAATCTTAGATTTGAAATTTGTTTATTTTTAAGGTCTAACATATAATCGTACTGCGCTTCAGCGTCTTCTAGTTGCATCTCAAGCCTGTTGTTGTGAAACACAAGTTGCTGAACGAGATAGGCCATCCGCTGAAAAGTAGCGGACTTGGCCTTGTCACTCTCGTAAGCGTTCTTGATGATACCAAGAAGCTCCATTTGGTTAGCGTAGTTCTTAACGTCTTTAATCTTCATAGTCTTCTTCTTCAAAAGTACAATGCTCTTGGCAAGCAGAACAAAATCCAGTTAGGTCCGTGTCATCTACATGACTCCAGGGCGTAGCCCCGCAACAATTACTGACTAACATTGGGTACGTTTCTACAGCTATACTCAACACAAACGTATGTGGTCTCGCCGTTTTGTGTAACATTGTAACAGTCCTCACATAAGAGGGGCTCGCATGCCGTAGCTACTACGGCGAAAACAAAATACCAGATTGGCTTCATAGTTCTACTCTTGTGTATATGGTTTCGTCTATGGTATCGTATATTCCATACTGCGTTAGAATGAGCTTATTACCTTCGATTCTGTATTCTACTACATACGCACCGCTCTCCATCGTCAGGACATTACCGTCTACGAAGTAGGTATGAATAGTTACAAAAGATAGCTCTCCGTTTGCAAAGCCCTCGAGCTTAAGTGTACCGTCTTCTTTGAAGGTGCGTACATAACGAAGCTCTGTGCCTTGATAATTATCGAAAATTTCCCAAGACCCTATTAAGGTGTAGGTTTCTTCAGCAGCTTCTTCAGGTGAGCAGCTAGCCAATAAGGACACTAGTGCGATAAAAAAATACTTGATTGTCTTCATGTAATGGTTTTTTAAATTATTAATACTATGCAAACATACAAAAAAAATGTGAGACTACAAAATAATCTCACAGTTTTTATTATAATATTTCTATTATAGGCAACAGTATCCCCTTTGACGTATTGCTATCTCCCCCTGAGACGTCCCTAGACGTGCCAAGATATTTTCTACACCTATCTCTAAGGTCCGAAGTCTTAATCAGGTGTAGTGTTTCTCCGAAGGCGTAACAGTAGTAGTCTGCTTGCGTCGTGGATATGCCGGATAATTTTCCTCTGCTGCGATACTCTACAAATATATTTCCTGTCTCTGTCGCTTTCAGGTCATGCTTAACCTCCACGGTAGAGCCGGCGAATATATCGCCGAGCTCTTTCTCCTTGGTTTGACCTACTTTTAAGTCATATCTAAAGTCTGAGTTGTAATCCATTACAGCTCCATCAGTTCGTTGATAGCAACCTTACCACCAATAACCACACCGCAACCAATAGCGGGCTTCTTGCCAGCCTTAGCGTAAGCCATAGCATAGCTCTCGTGGTCAATACCACAACCCACCTGCATGCCAAAGATACGGAAGTTCATACCCACAGCCCAATCAGTATAGCACTGCGTATGCAAATGACCCTGTACTGTAGACATCATGTCGGCCTTAGATTTTGTGCGAGCTGTACCGCCCTCACCATGAATGTACTGAACACCATCAATGACAACACGCTCAACAAATTTCCATCTAGGCGTGTCAAGCACCTCGCTGTATTCCCGAATCCATCGCTTAGGAATACCTCCGGTCTGAGCTTTGCGAGCAATAATACGGTCATGATTGCCAATGGTGACGTGGGCCTTAGGGAAGGCCTTGTACCAACGCTGTAAGCGATTGATAGCCATTTCAAGCTCGTCACCGCCTCCAAGTCCGTCTGCATCAGTCTCATGATAAGAAGAGTAATGATTGTCAATGACATCTCCAATGAACACCACTTGATTGCAGTCATACTTTTTATACACCTTTTTGCAAAAAGTAAGATAACTTTCTAAGCAGAATGGCTCATGTAGGTCGCCGATAACAAGAACTCGCGAGTCACCCTCATTAACAGTCTTGTTCTTTGAGCCTTTTGGCCGGCCGGAGCCTGGCCTATATCCTCCACGTTTTTTTATTATATCCATATATTTAATCTTCTAAATAGACATCTTCAATAAACTCAGTCGTGCTTTCAAAATATCTCTCAAGCTTGTGTATAGCCTTGATAATATTCGTGTTTCTGCACGAGGTACAGTCACTAGGAACCTCCCTCTTTTCGTACACATAGTTGTATATGCGAACAATATCTTTCATCTCCTCAACAGTGTACTTTCCTCTTGTTTTCCGCGAGAATATATCTTTAAGAAAATAGTAATCATCCTCGCCAACCTCGTTAATTACTCCGCGAGCAAACGGGAGCTTCATATTCAGCCATTTCTGCCTATCGTCACAGCCGCAATCTTCTCCGAAAAAAGTTTTGACGGCCTTGGCAATTCCGGTGACCTGAGTAATTTTAGCAACAACGTCGCCAACACCAGAAGTCTCTTGCTCCTGTATTTGAGCAACATGCTTCTTCCACTCCTTGTATTCTTTTGTTCGCTTATCCAAGCTTTCGTAATATGAGTCATCTTTAAATTCTGTCATAATCTTCATTTAAAAAGTCCGAGTAGTCTTCACCGCACTTGTCGATGATTATCTTCTTGTAAGACTTTAAGTTGTTATAAATATGTGTTAAACCTATATCTGTTCCTTTAGCAATGTCGCGCATGCTGTAGTCGGTCATATAGTACAAGTTAAAAAGCTTGCTGTGATAAGGACCCCAGCTATTAGCCTCATCCTTTATCTTTCTCATCAGCTTTGAGTACGCCTCCTCCCTAGAGTCGTCCACGTCATAACTCTCTTCTTCAAATATCCAGTTCTCTACAGGAACATAAACACTGTTTTTCTTAGCCATCATTCTTAATGTGTTACGAATAGTAACAAACATATAGAAAGTATTAACCTCTCCATCAGGCGTAAGAATCTTGTCAAGAGTTGTGTACTGGTCCAGTCTTAAGTAGCACTCCTGCACAACATCTTCTGCCATGTGAACAGGGGAGCCCAGCTTACGGGCTAGCTCCACCCATTCATCATGTCTTTCTGCAATCTTCTCCAGCATTAACCCTCTTTTTC
>Ga0098074_1001231_pt1 | contig 13641 bp, 10 predicted proteins | sample 32_taG_FD_75064 | JGI IMG/M metagenome (GOLD analysis project Ga0098074, IMG submission 75064) | Marine viral communities from the Gulf of Mexico - 32_GoM_OMZ_CsCl metaG | ecosystem: Environmental > Aquatic > Marine > Oceanic | place: Atlantic Ocean: Gulf of Mexico | collected 2015-07-12
GATGCCGACCATCCGGACGTCGAAGAGTTCACCTCGTGGAAGGTGAAGGAAGAGCAGAAGGTGGCATCGCTCGTCGCCGGCTCCAAGGCGCATGAGGCGCGGCTCAACACCATCCTGCGTGCGATCACCGGCTCCGAGCTCGCCGATGTCGCCCAGCGTGCCGATCCGAAGCTGAACGACGCCCTGAAGGGTGCCATCCTCGAGGCCCGCCGCTCCTACATCCCGGACACCTACATCAACCGGGTCCTCCAGCTGGCGCGCCAAGGCATCACCCGCATCGAGTTCCCCACCTTCGACGTCGACTGGGACGGCGAGGCCTATGGCAGCGTCAGCGGCCAGAACTCCAACAACACCGTGTCCGTGCGCGACGACTTCCTGCAGGCGGTGGACGAGGACAAGCCTTGGAACCTGATCCGTCGCACCGACGGCGAGGTGGCCAAGACCATCAGCGCCCGCGACCTGTGGAACCAGATCGGCGAAGCCGCCTGGGCCAGCGCCGACCCGGGCCTGCACTTCCGCACCACCATGAACGCTTGGCACACCTGCCCGGAAGGCGGTGAGATCGAAGCCTCCAACCCCTGCTCCGAGTACCTGTTCCTCAGCGACACTGCCTGCAACCTGGCCAGCGCCAACCTGCTGAAGTTCTTCCGGAACGGCAAGTTCGACGTCGACGGCTACATCTATGCCTGCCGGCTGTGGTCCTACACGCTCGAGATCTCGGTGGCGATGGGCCAGTTCCCGTCGAAGGAGATCGCCCAGCGCAGCTACGACTACCGGACGCTCGGCCTCGGCTACGCGAACATCGGCGGCCTGCTCATGAACCTGGGCATCGCCTATGACAGCGATGAGGGGCGCGCTCTCTGCGGCGCACTGACCTCGATCATGACCGGCGTGGCCTACCGTGCCTCGGCCGAGCTGGCCGGCGAAATGGGTGCCTTCCCGAAGTTCGAGGAAAACCGCGAGCACATGCTGCGCGTCATCCGCAACCACCGCCGTGCGGCGAAGGGCGAGACCGAGGGCTACGAGGGCCTCAACGTGAACCCTGTTCCGCTAATCGCGGCCGACTGCCCGATCAAGGGCCTGGCCGAGACCGGTGCGGCGATCTGGGACGAGGCCTACGCGCTGGGCGAGAAGAACGGCTACCGCAACGCGCAGGTCTCGGTGCTCGCACCGACCGGCACGATCGGCCTGGTCATGGACTGCGACACCACCGGCATCGAGCCCGACTTCGCGTTGGTCAAGTTCAAGTCCCTGGCGGGCGGCGGCTACTTCAAGATCATCAACCGCTCGGTCCCGAACGCGCTGCGCGCGCTGGGCTATGACGACCAGCAGATCAAGGACATCGAGAACTACGCGGTGGGCCATGGCACGCTGGCCAACGCTCCGGTGATCAACCACCAGGCCCTGAAGGGTCTCGGCTTCACCGACGAGGTGATCCAGCGCATCGAGGGCGCCCTGCCCAGCGCCTTCGACATCAGCTTCGTCTTCAATGCCTACACGCTGGGCATGGACTTCTGCAAAGACGAGCTGGGGCTGAACGACGACGTGCTGTCGAACCCCAAGTTCGACCTGCTGAAGCATCTCGGCTTCTCCAAGTCGGACATTGAGAAGGTGAACCTGCACGCCTGCGGCACGATGACCCTCGAAGGGGCGCCGGGCCTGAAGGAGGAGCACCTGGCGGTCTTCGACTGCGCCAACCCCTGCGGTCGTCTGGGCAAGCGCTTCCTGAGCTGGGAGAGCCACATCCGCATGATGGCGGCCGCGCAGAGCTTCATCAGCGGCGCGATCTCGAAGACCATCAACATGCCGCAGAGCGCCACCGTCGAGGACTGCCTCGCTGCCTACAAGCTCAGCCATGCGCTGGGGGTCAAGGCGAACGCCCTCTACCGCGACGGCTCCAAGCTCAGCCAGCCGCTTTCGAGCGCCCTGGTGGAGGATGCGGACGATGCGGAGGTCAGCCACCACGAGCGCGTCGAGCGCACGGTCGAGAAGATCGTCGAGCGCATCGTCTATCGTGAAGCTGCCCAGCGCCGCGAGATGCCGGGCCGCCGTAAGGGCTACACCCAGAAGGCCACCGTCGGCGGCCAGCGGGTCTACATCCACACCGGCGAGTACGAAGACGGCAGCCTCGGCGAAGTCTTCATCCAGATGGCGAAGGAAGGGACCAACCTGCGGGCCCTGATGAATTCCTTCGCGGTCGCGGTGTCGATCGGCCTGCAGTACGGCGTGCCGCTCGAGAAGTACGTGGAAGCCTTCATCTTCACGAAGTTCGAGCCCGCCGGCATGGTGATCGGGAACGACTCGATCAAGAACGCCACCAGCCTGCTGGACTACGTCTTCCGCGAACTGGCCGTGAGCTATCTCGACCGGACCGACCTCGCGCATGTGAAGCCCCAAGGCGAAGTGTTCGCGGCGGATGACGAGATCACCCAGGTGGCCTCCACCGGCTTCAGCCGTCGCCGGCTCCCGAAGGCTCAGGATGCCAGCCCGGCACCGGCCGCGCCCGTGGCTCAGCCCGCTGCCGCACCCAAGCAGATGGACGAGCGCACGATCGCCAAGATGCAGGGCTACGAGGGCGATCCCTGCCCCGGCTGCAGCAACTTCACGCTGGTCCGCAACGGCACCTGCAACAAGTGTGAGACCTGCGGCGAGACCACCGGCTGCAGCTGACCTCAGTCGCAGACGAACGCAACAGGGGCGCGCCACACGGCGCGCCCCTTCTTCATGAGAATGGGTGCCTCACGTTCATCTTCTGGAAGGTCGGGCCCGGTATGTTCGAGCCACGGATGAACGGTCGTGGCGGATCATGAATTTGAGCCTTGTTCCCTGCATCACTCCCGCCACCTGCATGACCAGCAGGGAGGTGAACGGAATGAGCGTCTGGGCCATTGCCATGAACCTGACTGCGACCGCCGACGCAGAAGCGCCGAGATCCGACGACACGGGCAGCCATCGCTGCCCGTTTTTTTTGTGGAGAAAGCACCTATGGGCAAGCCTAAGTCGAAGCAGCGTCAGAACAACGTGACCTACCTGCACGATAAGGAGAGCAACCAGCAGTTCTTTGATCGAGCGGGCGCACAGCCGCACTCGAAGACAACGCCCTCAGGCCGCAAGTACCGCAAGAACATCACCGCCAAGGGCGAGAACCAGCAGATCCTCATCGACGCCATCGATCGCTGCGACTTCATCGCCGGCGAGGGCCCGGCCGGTACCGGCAAGAGCTACATCGCCGTCGCCAAGGGCGTCGAGTGGATGGAGAAGAACCCCGGCGGCACGCTGATCCTCGGGCGACCCGCCGTGGAAGCCGGCGAAGAGCTGGGCTACCTGCCCGGTGACGCCCTGGAGAAGATCGATCCCTTCATGCAGCCGCTCTACGACATCCTGCTCGAGCGCATGTCGGCCCGGTCCCTGAAGCAGAAGATCGACAACGGCACCATCCGCCCGATCCCCATCGCCTATATGCGCGGCCGCACCTTCAACAACGCCTACATCGTGGTCGACGAGGCGCAGAACGCCACCTACGCACAGCTGAAGATGATCTACACCCGCCTCGGCCTGGGGTCGAAGATGGTCTTCGTGGGCGACCCCAACGACCAGACCGACATCGGCGACAAGACCGGCTTCCGCCAGTTCCTCACCAACCTGCAGCGGGCGAACAGCAATCGCATGGATTTCTGCAAGCTCGAGCAGGTGGACGTCGTCCGCCATCCGCTGCTGGCCGAGACCATCGCGTACCTGTGACGAAGAACGCCCCCGACCTCACGATCGGGGGCGCTTTCGACTGGCCGGGCGGCCGGTTCACAGCTCCTTCAGGTTCTTCCCGGGGCTGAACTTCACCCGCACCTTCTCGGCGATCTCGATGTCCTCCCCGTTGGCCGGGTTCTTGCCGACCCGCGCCGCGCGCACCGTCGGCTTGAAGGTGGCGAAGCGCACCAGCTGCACCGACTCCCCGCGCTTCAGGGTCTTCTCGATGCAGCCCAGGAAGCTCGATACCACCCGTTCCACATCGGCCTTCTTCATGCCAAGTTCTTCGGCCACCTGGGCCTCGATCTCTACGCGATTCATACATTCCCTCTCGTGCTTGCGCCGTTGAAGGATAGGCGGTGAAGATATACACATGATTAGGAACAGGGCGGCCCGGCGGCCGATTGAGGTGTTTTCATGAACGACATCGTCCGTGTCGAGGACAACGACGACGCGCCGGAGCTGCGACTGGTCCGGCTCGACGACTTCAGAGGTCAGAACGAGCAGATCGACGACCTGCGCGTCTTCATCCAGGCGGCACGCGAGCGCGGGGACGCGCTGGATCACACCCTCTTTCACGGCGGCCCCGGCCTCGGCAAGACGACGCTGTCGCGACTGATCGCGGAGGAGCTCGGCGTGGGTTTCCGAGGCATGGCGGCGCCGGCCATCGCCAAGCCGGCTGATCTGGTCGCGATCCTCATGTCACTGGAGAAGCGCGACGTGCTCTTCATCGACGAGATCCACCGCCTGCCCTCCGTGGTGGAGGAGTATCTCTACACCGCGATGGAGGATTTCATGATCACCATCATGGTCCCCAATGACAAAGGGGTCGACGAGCCCATCGAGGTGCCGATCCAGCCGTTCACGCTGGTGGGTGCGACCACCCGCAAGGGCATGCTTACCGGCCCGCTGCTCGAGCGCTTCGGCATGACCTTCCTGATGGACCTCTACAAGGACGAGGATCTCGCTGGCATCGTCCAACGGGCGGGCCTGCAGCTGGGGCAGACGCTCGGGTTCGATGAGGCCCTGGCGATCGCCAAGCGCAGCCGGGGCACCCCGCGCACGGCCTTGAAGCTCCTGAAGCGCGTCCGAGACTTCCAGCAAATCAAGGGCTGCGGCTACAGCGTGGAGTTCGTGGAGGAGTCGCTCGATCGTCTGGGTGTCGACAAGCTGGGCCTCAACGCGCTCGACCGTCGCTACCTCGATGCGCTGCGGACGACCTTCAAGGGGGGACCGGTGGGCATCGATACCCTGTCTACCGCCGTCGATGAGAACCGCGAGACGCTGGAAACCACGGTCGAACCCTATCTGGTGCGCCAGGGTCTCATCGCCCGCACCTCGCGCGGCCGCACCGCCCTCCAGCCGGATCTCTTCTCCGCTTGATGCATTCATATCCCCGATCTATCCTTGACGACAGATCATGAAAACGAAGTCGTAGATCCATGTCGAACCTTTCCCAAGCCGCCATGCCGGTGAAGCCCCACCTCGCCCTCGTTCCGGCGGCGCCGCATCTCGTCGACCTGCCAAGGACCGAGGGCGAGCGCTACCGCATGAGCGGGACCGAGATCCGGCAGCGCTTCGGAGAGGTCCCTCCCGTTTACCAGGGCGGCGCCCGGCTGCTGCGCTGGAACAACAGCCATGCATCCGGCATGACGCTCGGGCTGAAGCTGGTCGAGGTGGACGAACACTTCCCTCACCCCTTCAAGGGGCTTCGCGCGACACTCGGGTCATCTTCCGAGGGGCAGCGCCTATTCCTCATCGTCAACCACCGCGACCCCGAGACCAACCAGATCCTGGCGACGGTCTACTGCGGAGAGGCGATCCTCGATCACTGGGCTGAAAGCTGCGACGAGGGGTACAAGGTGCGCATGAAGCTGGACGACGGGCCCGATGGCGCCGGGCGCGTTCACCCCTTCGACGGGCTGGCGACCGGCAAGTCGAAGGGTGAGCAGCTCAGCCTGATCTGCTGGGGTATCGCCGATGACGAGCGGGCAGAACCCCCGAGGAAGAAGCGCTCGCTCTCGGAGATGCCGCCGATCTCGCAGACCCACATCCTGTGCAAGAAGGATGCCTTCTTCCATTTCTTGGCGAAGAACGAGAGCCGGCTGGTGCTCGACCCGTTGGCGCTGGAGGACATCCAGCAGTTCAAGGAGAGCGACCGGGAGAAGTACTGCGAGTGCGTCGTCAAGATGTGGTGCGGGATCGAGAGCCGGGCCGAGCTGAAAGGCGAAGACGACACCGCCATCCGGGCCCGCAAGCTCTGGGCGCAACTCGTCGAGGACTACGAACAGGCCCGCTGGGGAAGATAATCGTCGCCTCCCCCTTCTCTCTTGCAAGCCGGATGTAAAGTTTACGGCGAACGACAAACGAGAGAGATGTCCACGAGATGGCTGGGTCCGATACAGTTTCAGGGGTGACCGCCTACACCAGTGAAGAGCCCTTCACTGGCGCCGAGGTGTGGAAATCCTACAAGCAGACCCTGTGCAAGCGGGCGGCGCAGAGCATCATGCCGATCCTTGCAGGCAAGGGTCAGAAGTACGGCGTGACCGAGTAAATCTTCTCGACTGCTGCATTTTTGCCGACAATTCCATGATGCGGCAACATTTTCGTTTACCCCCAAGAAAGTGCCGATCCCTACTATCGCCCCCGTTGTTCGGAGAGCGAAATGGATCTCAAGGCCTTCCAGGAATGGTGTGAAGCCCAGGAGCTTTACACGCAGAAAGACAGAGCTTCCGCGATCGGCGTGTCCGCGCAGACGATCCGCAACTGGGAGGTTCGGGGAGACGTGCCCTACTGGCTGCGCTTCAGTACCTACGCCATCACCGAGAACCTCGAGCCGCTTCACCTGACCGTCGCCAACTTCAAGGCATGGCAGCAGCGCTGCGGGCTGCAGACCAACGAGGCGACCGGCATCGCGCTGGGCCGCAAGCGCCAGTCCGTCCATCAGTGGTTCTCGCGCTTCTCTTTCCCCAACTGGCTGGCGCTCGCCTGTGCGGGCTACGAGCACCAACATAAAGCCGCCCTTAAGTCGGCCTGCCCAGATCAGTCGCGATAAGGAAAGTCAGTCATGAAATTCGCATCACGCCCCCTTTCGATCGCACTCCTCTCCTCGCTTCTGGCCGCGCCGCTCTCGGCACAGGAGGCGGTGGACGGCTTCGGTCGCGACATCCCCCTCTCCTTCGCCGTGGAGCAGATCGTGCCGCCGCGCTATTCGGTCAGCTACGGCCCCGGCGTCGATGCCCAGCGCCGTGTGTCCTGGAAGGGAGGCGCCAATTGGAGCGTCGTCCTCGAGGACATGCTGTCCGAGCACGGCCTGATCTCGGACGTCTCCGGCACCGAGAAGATCCGGATCACCACCAATGCCGCCGCGCGAGCGCCCATGTCGTCCGGACTGAACCTCGCCGACTACAGGAAGCCGTCCCTCGGCCCCCGGCCGGGGAGCTATGCCGATGATCTTCGCGGCCCGCGCTCGGGGCTGGTAATCGCCGGCATGGAAAAGCAGGCCGAGAAGGAAGCCCAGAAGCCGCTCGGCGTTGCGCCCTATGTGGCCCCGAACGAGGTCAAGGCCACCGAAATCGCGCCCGACAGCGTGGTGATCGGCGTCGGCAAGGAGGACGTCATCCACACCCAGGAAGTCTGGCTCGTCTACGCGAACACGACCCTCGAGGACACCCTGATGGACTGGGCCGACCGCGCCGGTTGGACCGTTCTGTGGAACAGCGACTACAGCTACGACATCGTGGCCAACGCGCAATTCGAGGGTGACTTCATCAGCGTGGCATCACGGCTCATCCAGAGCATCGCCGCGAACCCCGACAACGACAAACCTCCGAAGGGCAAGTTCTACGAGGGCAACAACGTGCTGGTCATCACCACGCGCGCCGAAGGCAGGGGATAAGGACGGATCATGCAAAGCTTCATGAAAAAAGCGCTCGCCGGACTGCTCATGACGAGCATGGCCGCATGCTCCACCCCCACCATCGATCAGGCCGGACAATCGGTGAAGGCCACCGACCGCGTCGTGGGAGATCTGATGAAAAGCTCGGCCCAGCCGATGCCGAAGATGAGCGCCGGCCCCGTATCGGTGTCGAAGGATGTCTTCCTGGGCGGAAAGCCGACCTATCAGAAGCGCGGTGAGTCCCTGCCCTCCGCTGTCGAGCGCGAGGGCGTGACGCTCTCTTCCTATACCGATCTCGACATCGTCCAGATCGCGGATCTGGTCCAGGCCACCACCGGCATCGTCGTCAACGTGACCAGCGACGCGATCTCCTACGCCAACTCCGAGACCCAAGAAGCCCGCCACCCCCGCACGGTCCCGGTCGACCACACCGGCAAGCTCAGCAGCTTCCTGAACCAGGTGACGGCCGCAATGGGCCTGAACTGGCGCTACGAGGATGGCGAGATCCAGATCTTCCACATGGACACGGCCACCTACTTGATGAAGATCATGCCGGCCACCCAGTCCATCTCCACCGAGATCGGCGGCGGCTCCGCTGGCGAAGACAGCTCGGGCTCTTCGAGCCAGTCCTCGAGCAGCACCTTCGAGATCAACCTCTGGGACGAGATCGTGACAGCTGTTCAAGGCATGGTCGGCGGCGGCGACGACGAGGGCGGCAGCAACGTGACGGCCTCGCGCTCCACCGGCACCATCTCGGTGACCGCGCCGCCCGAGACCTTGAAGCGGGTCAATCGCTACATCGACGAGCAGAACAAGCGCCTCGGCCAGCAGGTCGCGACCAACGTGCAGGTGTTCAACGTCTCGATGCGGGACTCGGCAGAGATGGGTACCGACCTGTCGAACCTGTCCTTCACCTCGGCCGAGATCGGCAACTTCGGGTTCGCGTCCTCGGGCGAGAACGAGGTCGCGCAGGCAGGCAGCCTGGGCTGGACGCTTCTGCGGCCGATCTCCGGCATTCCGGACGTCTCCGGGGTCGTTCAGCTGCTCAACAGCAAGGGCGACGTGAGCGTGGTCACCACGGCCAACGCCACCACGCTGAACAACACGCCGGTCCCGATCCAGGTCGGCAACGATCGCCACTACGTGTCGTCGGTCACCGAGACGGTGGACGAGGATGGCGGTGTCTCGACCGACATCGTGACCTCGAACATCAACACCGGGTTCAACATGCAACTCCTGCCCCGCATCCTGAACCAGGGCGTGGTGGCGCTGCAGCTGAACATCCTCACCAACGAGCTGATCGGTGCCAATGACGGCTTCGAGACCTTTGCGCTGAACGGCAACACGATCCAGCTGCCGAACATCAACAAGCGCGCCTTCACGCAGCAGATCGCCATCCCGACCGGCAACACCCTGGTGCTCAGCGGCTTCGAGCAGACCACCAGCCGCATGGACAAGACCGGGACCGGTGCGGCGGACAACTGGTTCATGGGCGGGCGGCACGCCGGCTCCATGGAGCGTGAGGTCATGGTCATCCTGATCACCCCGGTGATCGTGGATACCGGCAAGCTGATCGAGCGCATCGGAGACTGATCATGTCGACCGAGGAAGACTTCGACGATATCTTCGACGAGGCATCCGCCCCGGCCAATGCGGCCGGGAGTGAGGGGGAGCTGTTCGGAGACATCGACGAGACCGGTGTTGCGGTGCCGCGCTCGAAGACGAACGCTCGTGGCACCGTCAAGATCGGCAAGAAGGACTATGCCGTCGGCCTGATCTGGCAGACGGCATCGAACGGCGACGAGGCCGAGGCCGAGGCCAAGCTGGCGGCCAAAGACGACCTCTATCGTGCCAATACCTACTGCCTGCGAGAAGCAGCCATCATCCAGTATGGCCTCGGGCAGAAGTCCATGGGGCATCGCCCGGGCATGCGCGCTCTCGCGGCAGTGCTCGCCGACAAGCTGTCGGGCAGCTGGCTCGCGGCCTTCGAGATCGGCAACGACATCTACCTCGCGGCAGTCCGGGATGGGCAGATCCTGTCCGACTACGACCGCCTCTTCAGCCAAGTGCGAGAGGCACGCGAGCTGTTCAGCGAGCTTCTGTACTCGGCGGAATGGGACTTGGTCTTGGCCCCGTCGAAGTGGGCCGTCGAGGAAGCCGACGCTTCCGACATCGAAGGCCATCTCGATGACGGCAAGGAGTTCCGGCTCAAGGCAGCGGGTTCTCCCCTGCGCCTCATCCTGCTGGGTGCCGTGGGACTGGCTGCCATCGCCGCAGGCGGGTTCGTCTTCATGCAGCCGTCGAATGACAGCAGCGACTGGGGACCGCCGCCGGACTTCGGGGCCATGCCCGATCCCATGGGGCCCGGCGGGCCGGGTGGGCCGGGTGGGCCGGGTGGGCCGGGTGGCCCTGGCACGGAGGAGCAGGCGGTCGCACCGGTGGAGCAGCCGCCGACCCCGCCTTGGGTAGACCGCCCGAATGGCATCGGCATGCTGATCGCCTGCACGGCCGACATCAAGGCGATCCCCTTGGACGTCCCTGGCTGGGACACTGAAAGCGCGACTTGCTCGGACAGTGGCATCAGCCTGTCCCTGTCGAAGACGCGCGGAACCGTGCTCTGGGCCCAGGATTACTTCCGCTCCTTGGGGCACCAGGCGGACTTCGGCAGTCAGGCCGGCTCGGAATCGATCCGGCATCGCTACGAGGCGTCGTTCGTGTCGCCCTACACCTCTGACGTGGCGACCCAGCCCATCGGCGAGGTGGAGCGCTATCTGGGATTCCACTTCGAAGAGCTGGGACAGGAAGTTACCCTCGATCCGCCGCCCAACTACACAGACAACATTATCGACCGCTATTACCAGTGGGGCGGCTTCAGTTTCGACACCGATCTGGAGCCCACGGAGTTCCTCGACATCCTGTCTCCCATCCCGGCCATCCTGATCGAGAGCGTCGATTACGACCTCGAGACGGGGGTCTGGTCCGTGGATGCCAGGTTCTACCACGAGCGCGCCAACCCCATTCCGCCGCCGGCTCCCGAGGGCGCCGCCGGACAGCCGTATTGACGAGGAGCACGACATGAAGACGATTTCGCTCAAGGCCGCAATGCTGTGCGCTGTCGCCACGACCCCGATGATGGCCCTCGCCCAAAGCGAACCCTCGGGATTTGATGAGAACGGCTATGTCGAGCCGTATTTCGACCCCATGCCGATCGAGGACCTAAACACGTACGAGAGCCTCGCAGGTAGCTCCTACGATGATCCCTATGCCGAACCGTCCGGGCGCGGCCGGGCAGCAGCATCGTCCACCGCCAATCCGGATCGGAGCGCGCTCCCCCCTCCTGGCGCCGAAGTCAGCATGTCCGGCTACGACGAGATGCTGGAGGGGCTGAACAAGGATATCGATGCCCGCCTCAACCAACTCTCCGTGGGCGACAGCGCAGCCAAGGCGGACGGCAGCGCCCTGCCCAACCCGGAAGTCGACGGCTATCGCTCCACCCTAGAACAACTCTCGGCCGACCAGCGTGAGATCAAGCTTCTGGAGAGCAAGCTGGAGAAGGCGCAGCTCGCCAAGCAGGTCTGGCAGGAACTCTACACCGACGACCGCGATGAACTCGCGGCGCAGGTTGCCGACCTGGAGGCCGCCAACGCCGAGCTGCTGGCAGCGGCAGAGGAGCGCGAGGCAGAACTCGTGGCCCAGCGCGAGGCGGACCAGGCCCGGCTGATGGAGCTCGAGTTCGAGCTGGAGATGACCCGGGCCGAAGCGGAAGCCGCTGTCGCTGCTGCGGAACAAGCCGCCGAGGCGGAAGAGATCGAGGATGAATTCGGGGAGGAATTCGAGGGCACGAACGGTCGCCCCATCAGCATCCCGATGCCCGAGAATACTCCGCGCGTCGAGGCGATCACCAGTGTCGGCGGTCGTCGATCTGCCCGGCTCAGCCTGATCGAGGGCGGCATCCGCACCGTCGGCGTCGGCACGTATCTCGGCGAAAAGCACGGCACCGTGCTGAGCATTGAGGCCAGCAGCGGCGTGAAGATCAAGCTGCCGGACGGCACCATCAAGACGCTCGAGCGAGGCACCTTCCGCGATGTCCGCTCCACCGCCGAGTTCCCCGACATCGACAACGAGTTCAGCTACCCCCCGGACTACATCGACGACGCGGCGAGCTACGCGAACTGACGCTTTAGCGCCAATTTATCCTTTCCGCCCTCTATCACCCGGGACCTTCATGGACCGGGTGATAGTATGTTGGAATTCCTGCGCAAGCTGCTCTCGAAGAAGAGCGGTGAGCAACCAAAAGCTGCCTCCCCCTCCGACAAGAAGCCTGCCGCACCGGCGCCGAAGAAGGGCGGCGGCGGGCGACAGATTTCGCGGGCCACCGACGAACAGATCCGCAAGCTGGAGGCCTATACCGGCCGGGTGTTGACCGGTGCCGGCGGGACCATCCAAACCACCCCGGCCCAGCGTAAACTCATCGCCATCCTTGAAGACGGCACCTGCCTTCTCGGCGTGGCAGACCCCTTGAACCCGGTCATCGTGGAGGTCCTGCGCAAGGCCCGTGCCCTGGGCGTCCGGATCAAGCGCCAGGTCGTCATTCCGTCTAGCACGCTGCAGAACATCTACTTCTCGTCCGACAGCATCCACCAACGGCTCAGCGACAAGAACGACCACGAGCAGGCCGAGATGCTCTCCGAGTTCGCGGAGATCATCGAGGACGCCGCGCGCATGAAGACATCGGACGTCCACTTCATCGTGCGCCGCTACGAGGCGGTGGTCCGCATCCGGCGCCACGGCGTCATGAAGGAATACCGCAAGCTGAGCGCCGACAAGGCGCGCACCCTTCTCGCCGCTGCCTTCAACGCGGCCGAGGAAAGCGACACCTCCTACAACCCGTATGATGGCCAGGGCGCTCGTCTGAGCGGCATCAAGCTCGGCGTCAGCGACGCGGTCCAGTCGCTGCGTCTGCAGTACAACCCGCTGTCGAACCAGGGCCGTCAGCTCGTCGTCCGGATTCTCTATGACGAGAAGACTGAGGAAGGCAAAGACGTCGACGATCTCGGATACTCCGCGCCGCAGATCCGCGACCTGAAGATCATGAGGAAGAAGCCATCGGGCTTCAACATCATCTCCGGCGGCACCGGCTCGGGCAAGTCGACCACGCTTCAGGTGGCCCTGACCGCCCTGATGCGCGAGGCCCGCTTCGAGCTCAGCCTGCAAACCATTGAGGATCCACCGGAATATGTGATCGAGGGCGCCGCCCAGATCCCGATCCTCAACGCCCAGAAGCAGGATGAGCGCCGGGAAAAGTTCACCAAGGCCATTTCGGACGTTCTCAGAAGCGACCCCGACGTGATCATGATCGGAGAAATCCGTGACGATGCATCAGCAAGTCTTGCCTTCGAAGGCGCCATGACTGGACATGCTGTCTGGGCATCTCTGCATGCCAACGACGCCCTGTCAATTCTTGACCGCCTGCGCGACAAGAAGGTCGAGCTCTACAAGCTGGCCGACCACACGCTGGTGACTGGCCTCATCGGACAGCGCCTGATGCGCACACTCTGCCCGCATTGCAAGATCGCGCTGAACGACGTCCTGATCTACGAGGATGACCGCATCATCGACGAGCTGCTGCGGGAGAGCCTCGAGACGCAGATCGGCGAGGAAAACTTCCCCCGCATCTACATCACGAACGAGAACGGCTGCGACAACTGCATGGGCGGCACCGTCGGCCGGACCGTCGCGGCGGAGACCATCGTCCCGGACCAGGAATTCATGAATTTCGTCCGCCAGGACGACAAGCTCGGTGCCTTCAACTACTGGATTAAGGAGTTGCAGGGCGTGACGATGCTCGAGCATGCCACCCAGAAAATGCTGATGGGCGAGGTCGATCCGCGCGAGGTCGAGGCCAAGGTGAACCCGCTGCACGGCCTGAAGCGCGAGCGACTGTCGATGCTCATCGCCAACGCCGATGAAGAAACCGCCAAGAAGAAGGCCAAGGCCGA
>Ga0098074_1001234_pt1 | contig 13618 bp, 26 predicted proteins | sample 32_taG_FD_75064 | JGI IMG/M metagenome (GOLD analysis project Ga0098074, IMG submission 75064) | Marine viral communities from the Gulf of Mexico - 32_GoM_OMZ_CsCl metaG | ecosystem: Environmental > Aquatic > Marine > Oceanic | place: Atlantic Ocean: Gulf of Mexico | collected 2015-07-12
GCTGGTTGGAGACCTTTTATTGGTTGGATCTGTGGAATAGCATTAGCTTATAATTTTGTTATAAGGGATATGCTAGTATGGTATTTTGGAGCAGAAGGAGCACCCCCAGCATTACAAATGGAACATTTAATGACAGTGCTTGTTGGAATGTTAGGACTTGGGGGTATGAGAACATTTGAAAAATTAAACAATAAATCAAACTAATATGTGTAACTGTGAAATCTGTATTTGTAAATAATGCCAAGAAAAGCAATATCTACTTATATATTTAAACCTAAAAAGAAAAGACCTGGAGTGCATTCTAAAAATGCTTCTAGAGGTCAAAGTGGTTATAAAAAGAAGTATAGAGGTCAAGGTCGTAAACATTAGTTGTTAAAAAAAAACTAACTTAAGGGATTTACTTTTTAAAAAAAAACGGGTAAATTTGGTGGGTTAGTGGTTAAATAAATAAATCATGTATAACTTTTTAAATAATATAAATATGGACGAAGTCAGAAAACTAGCGGATAAAATAGTAAGCGACTATGAAATAACTACTAAAGCTAAAACAGATAAGTTGTTACAATTAGACGCAATACAATATACTAACTTAGGTACAGATAGTACTAAAACAGAAAAACAAGCTGTTAAATCCAATAGTAAATATATTTATAGACAAATAAAAGAAATAGATGAACCTTTAGGAAAGCAACTAATAAAAGCAATGGATGCCTAGGAAGTTAACACGTAAGAAGCTTATAACAAAATTAGATACTATATTTTCTAAATATATAAGATTAAGAGATGCAGATCAAAACGGGTATTGTAGATGTGTTACGTGCGGAGAAAGATACCACTGGAAAAAAATACAAGCGGGACATTTTATAAGTAGAAAACATTATGCAACAAGATGGGATGAAAATAATGTTCATGCGCAATGTGTAGCGTGTAATGTATTTAGAGCCGGTGAACAATATAAATACAGTTTATATTTAGGTAATGATACAAGTTTAGATCTACTAACTAAATCTAAACAGTCTGTAAAGTTTATGGATTTTGAATTAGAGGAAATGTGTAAAATCTATAATGAAAAAATAGAGTCTTTTGATTCTTTTGAGGGCTTATAGCTCTCTATTGTTCTTTGTTTTTTAGAAAGGGATTAATTAAGTTTGGTCCCTTTTTTTTATGTTATATCGTTTTATTTACAATTTTTTTTAATAAGTTTATAGCATGATAGAATTACACTACATAAAATTGCTTGAAAAAAAGCAACAAGAAGTAGATCAATTAAGATCTATACTTTTTGATCTTCTGAAGCGTAATTTAGTATCAGAAGAAGAAAAACAATTAATAATAAATAAATTTTTTAATAATGGCGAAGAACATACCTGTTAGAATAAAAGAGACACAGGACTCTATAAGTAAACAAGGTGCAGTGGATAGAGCCACTGAAATAGCATTAAACCCTGTATGGAGAAATGCTAGTGACAAGGAGAAAAATCAAATCCTTGCTGACATATCTTTAATTGGTAAATATTTATATTTTGAAAAAAATCTATTACCGACAAAAGAAGACTACATGACTTTATATAATATAAAAACGGATAAAAATGAAACCACAAATTAATTATTAAAATGGAAGTATTAGGAACAGTAAAACAAATCTTAAATACAGAAACCTTAGGACAAGCTCCTAAGCAATTAACGCTTAAAAAAATTATTATAACTACACCAGGACAATATAGTGCTGATATAGCTGTTGATTTTTTAAATAAAGCGATCGATTATTTATCATCTATTAAAGTAGGTGACCACGTTGAAATAAAAGTGAATGCTAAATCTAAAGAGTATAAGGGTAAATGGTATACTAATTTAACAGCTTATGGTATAGCTCTTAGAGAACCTGAAGTTGCTAATGCAGATCAAATGCCTGATACAAACGATAACGCTGACGGTTTACCATTCTAATGTTACTAGATCCCTACGAACTTTATAACAGACTACTTGATATAAAACATGGTCGTATAAAAGAGGGATTAAGAATAGGTGTTCCAGAGATTGACGAATATTTAAGGTATAAGCAGGGGAATTTTAATCTGTTGATTGGTCATGCAAATGTTGGTAAAACTACCGTTATACTTTACTTATTCGTCCTTTGGGCACTTAAACATAAAAAGAAGTTCCTAATCTGGTCTTCTGAAAACACTCCACAAGCAGTACAAAGAAAAATTATAGAATTCTACATGCGTAAACCTATTACGCTAGCAGATGATGAAGAGATAAAATCTGCATTAGCCTGGAGCACTCAGTATTTTAAAATTATAGACGTAGAGCAATTATATACATATGGAGAATTACTAAGTGAGGCTTTAGATATTAAAAGAACATGGGATTATGATAGTTTATTAGTAGACCCTTATAACTCTCTTGTTAAGGATCGTAAACTTTTTAAAGAGGTAGGAGGTCATGAGTATGATTACCAGATCGCTACTGAATTCAGATTATTTGCTAAAACACATAATGTAACTGTATTTTTAAATGCACATGGTGTTACAGAAGCTTTAAGAAGGACACATCCTAAAGGTCATGAATATGAAGGACTACCCACGCCACTAGGTATGGCTTCTGTAGAAGGTGGTGGTAAGTGGGGAAACAGATGTGATGATTTAATTTGCATACATAGATATACATCTCATCCTACTGATTGGATTTATTCGATGATTTTAGTTCTTAAGATCAAAGAAATGGAAACAGGTGGAAGATGTACACCGTATGACGAACCCATTAAATTAAAGATGGAGAAAAACAACATAGGTTTTACCTTTATGGACAGGGATTTAATGGATAATAATAAAAAAGAAATAGAGTTTTGATAACAATAATGTTAACCATAGCCTTAGTTACTTTATTAATCGGCCAAATTAAAGGTGCAGATATATATATAGCTTTAATTAAGGGATTTATGGTAGGTTTTCTATATCACAAAGAACAATATGATGATGGATTCAATGAGTACACTTTACAGTGTTTAATAGGAGTTGTTAATTTGACAGTGAAATGGGAAAGGAAGCAAAGTGGTTAGCGATTGTTGCAAAACAACATAACGAGTGGATTAGAATTGTAAATAGCTTTGGTGAATATGATTACGCCGAAGATATAGTTCAAGAAGCTTATTTAATTTTATATAAATATGCAAAACCTGAAAAAGTTATCGAAGGAGATTTTATTAGGCGTGGTTATATGTATTTTACTCTTCGCACTACTTATTACCTTTATTATAATCAAAAGCGAAAAGTTAATAAGGTTTCGATCGACGATGGACATCTCCAACTGGAAGATACCAATAATGTAGAAGAGCATGAAGCTTATAACAAGATCTGTTTAAAAATAGATAAGGAAATAGAAGACTGGCACTGGTATGATAAAAAATTATTTATTTTGTATAGAGACTCTGGAATGAGCATTAGAAAAATAGCAGCAGAAACTAAGATTAGTTGGGTAAGTATATTTAACTCATTAAAGAACGCAAAAGGAATTATAAGAGATAAATTAAACGAAGATTATCAAGATTATTTAAACGAGGATTATGACAAAATATGAAAAATTTAAAGCTAACTTTGAGTATCAGCAAAAAGAAGCAGTAAAAGGATTTGGTGATACAGTTGAAAAAATAACTAAAGCAACAGGGATTAAAAAAGTAGTAGATGCAGTATCTGAAGCTTTAGACGTTGATTGTGGCTGTGATAAAAGGAAAAAAAAATTAAACGATCTGTTTCCTTATGTAATGCCTGAGCTATTAACGGAGGATGAATTTGAGTTTCTAGATCTAACTTTTAGCAACGAGTCAAACAAAATACAGGACCCGGAAAGGATTTTAAAGATTTACAACCGGGTTTTCAAAGACAATAAAAAGATGACAAACTGTAGTCCTTGCTTTGTAAATACAGTTTACAATAAATTAAAAAAAATTTGGTATGAGTATAGATAAATTAGACTTAATACAAGAAATAGAATTTTTAAACGAATATGAAAGACTTGGCGAGATATTGTTAAAATGGTCACAGCAATCAGATAACAATGAATTAAGAACATGTAATAAATGTTTAGTTAAAATAGGAATGTATGTTTCTAAACTAGAGATGGATGTTAGATCTGCTAGAAAAGCTATTAAAGATTATCAGACAGAAATAACTTGGTATAGAAACCAAGCTGGTAAACATGTAGATAAAATAAACAAGTTAAATAAAAATATCGAGAACCTGCAAAACGAAATAACTAATAAATGGACGGACGAATTAGGTAATTAACAAAAAATGTTTATATTGCGAACATGAATATTCTAGAAAAAGCAAACGACATAGTAAACAAAAGATCTTTAGAAAAGGAAAGACAGTACGGACCATTTAGTGTTTGTAATGAAAAAGCAGCTAAGATTGCCTCTGTCTTGTCTAATAAAGAAATTACAGTGGATGATATTTATTTTTTCCAGATAGCTTTAAAGTTAGCTAGGGAAAGTCATGCACACAAAGAGGATAACCTCTTGGACGCTGCAGCTTATATAGGAGCGTATAATAATTACAAAGAAGGAATAAAAATAGAAGACAAAGACATAACAGATGATAAAGGGAATTAAAAAATTATATTCAAGTTTATATAGTTTCCATACTGTATCTAATAACTCACAATGGCAATCTGTTAAAATAGACAAAAAAAATCCTATGGTAGAAATTACAAATGTTTATTTAAACCTTGGATCGACTAATGATATTAAAACAGATACAAGTCCAGATTTACCATGGTCAGAAAATCATTTTATGGAAAGAGTAAATGGTAAACCTATAAACCCAGGTAGGGAGTTTAAAAACTGGCCTTACTATGCTGACCAAAATAAAAACGATGAAATGTTTAGGAAAGACGGTATTTTTAGTCATAACTATATGGAGAGATATTGGTGTTCAGATTTAAAAGGTAGGAGATATAATTACGGGGATTTAAATGATGTTATAAATAGAATAAAAGAAAATCCTAATACTAGACAAGCTTACTTAAGTGTATGGCACCCTGAAGATCAAAGCAATAATGATGTTAGAGTACCTTGTACATTGGGATATTGGTTTTATAAAGAAAAGGACAGGCTTAATGTTACATATCACATTAGATCTTGTGATGCTGTAAGACATTTAAGAAACGATATATATATGACGTACCGTTTATTGCAGTATGTTTGTGATAAGACTGGTGAACAACCAGGGGAGTTAATGATGTGGATAGGATCTCTACATTGTTTTAAAAGTGATTTATATTTTGTTAAGAAGTATGTGCGGGATACAAATAACTAAAAAGGAAGCAGATAATAAAATTCAACATAGAGGTGTTGAGCATTATTTTGGATACGAAGATAATTGGTATTGGAATTTCAGTTCTTTACCTTTATCTTCTAATAAAACAGATTTAAAACAACCTATAAACACAGAGTCTGGGTTAGTTTTATTTAATGGAGAAATATTTAATTACAAAAGCTTTGGAAATTATGCAAGTGATATACATTATCTAAGGCATGTACTGAAAAGAGGTATAGAAGACAAGAAGTTTAAAAAAGAATATAAAGAATGGGATGGTTTTTGGGCTATAACTATTTTAATGGGCGATAAGATTATATTTTTTACAGATCCATTAGGTAAGAAGCAATTATATTATTCGTCAAAAGGTATATGTTCTGAAATAAGACCTATTATCCCTTTAAACAGTTTAATATTGCAAGAACCACAATTAAAAACACTTAACACTAAATTTAGTAATGTATATAGAGCTATGGCTGGTTTTTTCTATGAGTATAGATATGAAGACAGAATGGCTTACAGGATAGAACCTGTGCAGGACTATTTAAGTGTTGAGCCGGAGTTAAGTAGTCATAATTTAATTTCATTAATAGATAGTTCAGTTCGTCTACGAAGTTTAACCAATTTTGGAAAAGTAGGATTATTATTTTCAGGTGGACTGGACTCCTCTATTATTGCTTATCATTTAGTTAAGAATAAAATAGACTTTACTGCAATTTCTATCGAAAACGGAGAAACAGAATATTGCGAGAGTATTAGCAAGGCAATAGGATTCGATGTAACTTATATTAAAGATGAGTTAAGTGAAGAGGAAATTATAAAAGCATTTAAACACTACGAGCATTCATTAGATATGGGTAGTGTTATACCTCAATATAGTTTATTTAAAAAATGTAAAGAGTTAGGTTTACATACAGTTATAACAGGAGATGGAGCTGATGAATTGTTTGGTGGTTATACGAGAGCTTTAACTCAGAACACATTTGACTATGATGTTTTTAGTGAGCTCCCGTACTACCATCATATTAGGATAGATCGTATGAGTATGGCTCATACAGTAGAAGCACGTAACCCGTTTTTAGCTACACCTATAATACAATATGCAATAAAGCTAGATCCAGCTGAGCGTAAAGGTAAAAAGATTTTAAAAGATCTATATAGAGATTTAATTCCTTTTGTAGATCGTAACAAAATGCCATTAAGACCAAAACATAACAAAGAAGATAATAAAAAATTAGGAAATAAATATTTTGAAGATGCGTTTAACAACTGAATTTAATTTAATAAGAGAATGGGCTGATAATAAAGGTCTGTTAAAATCAGGAGACGATAAAACACAATTCGTTAAACTGATTGAGGAAGCAGGAGAGCTTTCCAACGGAATACTTAAGAACGATAAAGCGGAAATAAAAGACGCTATCGGTGATATTGTTGTAGTACTAACTAGTATTGCACATTTAAATGGATTTACAATCGAGGAATGTATTAATTCTGCTTACGATGTAATTAAGAATAGAACAGGTAAAATGATAGATGGAAATTTTGTAAAAGATGAGAGTAGTAACTAAAAGACCCAGCTGGAAAAATATAACATTTATGACTCCTAAGATTAATTTCAAGAATTGGGCTGAAAAGGGAGTTAAAATAAATTTAGATAAAGAAACCTTTGAGTTTAGGGAAATGCATGAAATTGATGCTTTGTTTAAAAGCTTAACACCGAGCTTTAATTCTGGTAATACATGTTTTATATCTATACCGGAAATGAAAGCAATACACGCAAAAAAAGAAAGGTTTGAAACTATTAAACTACTTAATGGAGAAGTATATGATAAAAAGGTATTACTAGAAAAGATGTATGATGATAGTTTTTATTATGGAGAGCTAGGAAAGTATGCTTTAAGTAGTAGTGCAGTAAAACATTTAATAGATAGTCCAAAGTCTTATGCTAGATCTTTAAACTATAGTTCTGATAGTCCAGCATTTAAAATGGGTAGGTTAATACATTTAGCAGCGTTAGAACCAGAGAAGATGGAAAACTTAATTCATATAGTAGAGGTACAATCAGCAACGACTAAGAAGTATAAAGATACAGTTAAAGAAGTTGGTAGCGATCAGTTTGTTTATACTAGAAAAGATTATGATAAGGCAATGTATACAGTAGATGCTTTACAACAAAACGATTTATGGCAAGAATTAACTAGAAAAGCTAAATTCGAACAACCAGCATTTGATATATTACATGGTTATCCATTTAGAGCTAAGGCAGATGTATTAGGAGAAGATTTTATGGCAGATCTTAAAACTAGTTCGGATCTAAGAGCGTTTAAATGGTCAGCTAAGAAATATGGTTATGATGTTCAATTGTATATTTATTGTAATTTATTTAAAATAGATTATAAAGACTTTTACTTTTTTGCTATAGATAAGTCTACCGGAGATCTGGGTATATATGATGTAAGCGAGAGCTTTTATAATTCTGGCAAAGAGAAACTGTTATATGCAATAAGAATATTCGAACAGTATTTTGTAAACAAAGAACATGAGTTAAATGAATATGTTATTAGGGAGACATTGGAGTAATGACAGAACACTCATTCCATTTTTATACAATGGCTTGGTTAGATCTTATAGAGGGTGCAAAGCTTCCCGAACTACAAAGAGCTTTGAATATGTATTTAAGCGTGGAAGATTATGAGGCTTGCACAGGAATACAAACAGCAATGAATGAATATATTTACTACATTCATATTAAGAAAAAACTCTTAAAGAGTTAAAACAATAATTTAAAAATAAATCAATGATAAAAGACAAATTAAAACAAATAATAAAAGAGAAAACAGGTCATAACCTGGATAGTCATAAAGTAAGGAACTCTAGAAAACGTGAATACGTTGAAGCAAGGGGAATTTATTATACTATTTTAAACGACGAAGGAAGGTTCACGTTATCAGCTATAGGAAGGGATATGGGTAAGACTCATGCTACAGTACTTCATGCGGTTAGGAACTTTGCTTATTGGTTAGAGTATAATAAGTCACTAAATAAGACATATAAAGCTGTATTAGCAGAGTTTAAAGCTTTTATGGGTATAAAGCTACAAAAGAAATTATCGTCCAATATAGAGCTCCTAATGGACCATTACGTAAAGCTTAAAGCTGATTACGAGATGTTAAAAGAGCAAATAGACGAGGTAAATCAGACAAAATGACAATAATTCTATTATCTATATTGATTAATCAAATTATATCAAGTGGCACACGGAGGAAAGAGACCAGGAGCAGGCAGAAAGAGTAAGTCAGAGGAAATTAACTTAATAGAGAAGTTAAGTCCTTTGGAAGATGCTGCATATAATGCACTAAAATCAGGAGTGGAAAAAGGTGACTTTAAATATGTACAACTCTTTTATAATTACTATGCAGGTAAGCCTAAGGAGACTAAGGACATAACAATAAACGAAGACACTCCACTTTTCATCGATTGAGGGTACAACGAACTACAGCGCTAAACAAACTACAATCATTACAAAATAGAGTTAAGATCGTAAGAGGTGGAACCTCAGCGGGAAAAACTATTTGTATATTAGCTATATTAATAGATAAAGCTATAAGAAACAATGGTTCAGAGATTAGTGTAGTATCAGAGTCTGTCCCTCATCTCCGTAGAGGTGCTTTAAAAGACTTTTTAAATATCTTAAAAGGATTAAATAGGTATTATGATGAGAAATATAATAAAACTAATTTAAAGTACACTTTTAGCAATGGTAGTTATATAGAATTCTTTAGCACAGATCAACCAGATAAGTTAAGAGGATCTAGACGTACAGATCTATTTATTAATGAGTGTAATAATGTACCATTTGAAGCTTACCAACAATTAAGTATAAGAACATCAGGTGATATATGGTTAGACTATAACCCTACCAATTTATTTTGGGTAGACAAAGAACTTGTTAATGGTCAAGATACAGACTTTATTACTTTAACCTATAAAGACAACGACCAACTACCAGTTTCGATCGTAAAGGAAATAGAAAAGACTAAAGTTAAAGCTAAGACAAGTACATATTGGAGTAATTGGTGGAAAGTATATGGATTGGGTGAAATAGGAACTTTAGAGGGTGCTTGTATTCCTGATTGGAAACAAATAGAAGTAATACCACCTAATGCTAGACTATTATGCCATGGATTAGACTTTGGATATAGTGTAGACGAAGCAGCAATAGTAGCTTTGTATAAACTAGATGACACTTATATCTTTGATGAGGTGTTATATAGGAAAGGTATGTTAAATAGTCATATAAGTGCATTTATAAGAAACAACTCTATATTAGGAGCTATATGGGCTGATAGTGCTGAACCTAAATCTATAGCGGAACTAAATACTTATGGACATCAGATCTTTGCAGTAAGTAAAGGTAGAGACAGTATAGTATATGGTATTAACTTAATAAATCAGAATACGATCTATATAACCCAAAGATCTAAGAACTTAATTAAAGAGTTACAGGGATATATATGGTTAAAGGATAAACAAGGAACAACACTACAGAAACCTAACCCTTTATCTGGTGACCATGCTATAGACGCTGCACGATATGCTTTTACATCAGCTATTAGCGATCCAACAAAAGGAGAATATCATATTTGGTAGAAATTATTACATTTATAATATGAACAAAGAAATAACAGAAAAAGACCTTAACGAGATAACTTTATATGCTGAAGCTTATAAACAGAATGTTATTAATGTGCAAGAATTTAGAGATAACATAAGCAACATATTATTAGGTCAACATAAATATCATTAATTAAAACTTTAACGTTTTAAATCGTAGTTATTAACATTTATTGTTTATATTGCTAACTAGTTCATTGTAATTAAAATAATTTTATTACATTTAATGTTAATTAATGGTGCTGGTAACCATTAGTAGATCAGAAACATCATTAGCAATTAGGCGAAGAGTAGTCACGATCGAATTGGCAGCACCTTTATTAACTAATAATAATAACTAAAAAAAATATCATGAAAAAATTTATAACATTTATAGAAGAGTACGTCCAATATCCCTTAATCATAGGAGCAGGATTATATTTTGGCTTTCACATAGTAATTTGTATTTTAACTCACTAATATGTACGTAAGCAAAAAACAACTTAGATACTATTTAAGGACTACAGATAAGGATGTAGCTTTTCAAAAAAGATTACTGAAGTATATTGTTTATGGTTTACCATTTGCAACATTCTGGAGTATAATGTTAATTAATTTATTATTTTATGTTTTCAGAGGTTAGATCTAACGATTCACATAGAAAAGAAATGCAGATCTTTAAATGGTGTATTGAAAACGATATTAGAGCCTATCCTGAACCAATAGGACCAGGAAGGAAACAAAAGGTCTATATTATTCTAGATTATAAAGGACAGATTAAACGTGGAAAAAAGCTTTATATTCAGAATAGTGATGAATACAAAGAAAATCTACGTAACGTATACGAGTGGGCATACAACAACGCACACGATCAAATTAAAAGACAACAACGTATTAAGGTGAACAATTCACCTTAGTTTTTCATGTTAATTATTTAATAGTCGAAAGGGGTCAGTAATGACCTCTTTTTTTTGTGGACCTATTTTAAAACCATTTAAGACACTTTTATGATTTTATTATTGATATATATATGAAGATTACGATCGATGTACCGGATAGCTTAAAAGACGTCACACTAGAGCAATACCAGGAGTATATAAAACTAGAAGAGAAAGACGAAAATAAGAATACGCATTTTTTGTTTCATAAGTTAGTGGAGATATTCTGTAATATTACCTTAAAAGATATTATTAAAATTAAATGGAATAGTTTGTTAGATCTAGTAAATCAGATTAATAAGTTATTTGAGGAAGAGCATAAGTTACATAAAACTTTTAAGCTTAATGGAAAGGAATACGGGTTTATACCTGAATTAGACGAGATTACATTAGGAGAATTTATAGATCTTGACAATTATATAACAGACTGGGATAACATGCATAAAGCTTTAAATGTATTATATCGTCCTATAACGTACAAAAAAGGAGATAGTTATATAATAGAGGATTATAAAGTTTCAGATGCGTTAGAGTTTAAGAAAACACCTTTAAACGTAACGTTTGGAGCTTTGTTTTTTTTTTATCATTTAAACAACGAGTTAGTGAAAGTTATCCCGAGTTATTTGAAGGTGGAAGCGGAGAAACATTTGACTTATCCGGAAAAGCGAAGTTTGCTGCTAAATGGGGATGGTATCAATCTATCTATGGACTGGCTAGAGGAAATGTTAACGAGATCGACAAGGTTACTAAATTAAACTTACATCAGTGTTTGTTTTATTTAGCATTTGAAAAAGATAAAATAGAATTAGAAAAAAGATTAATTAAAAATAATGGCTAACACAAAAGGATTTTACAACGTAATAGATACAATTAAAGCTAAGCTTATAGCAGAGCCATTTGTAAATACTGTAACAACAGGAAATATTGATGATATAGATCTAAGCAAACAAACGATCTACCCATTAAGTCATATTACAGTAAACAACACCAACATAGGTACTAATACCCTTGTAATGAATATCTCTATTTTTGCAATGGATGTTGTAGATGAGTCTAAATTAGAAGATGCAGATTTTATAGGTAACGATAATGAGCAGGATGTATTGAATACACAATTAATGGTATTAAATAGAGTTATAACAGATATGCAACGTGGAGATCTATATTCACAAGATGGAAATATGTTCCAGGTAGAAGCTTCTGTATCATGTGAGCCTTTTGTAGATAGGTTCGAAAACAAGTTAGCTGGTTGGGTAGCTACATTTGATATAGTAACAATAAACGATATGACAATATGCTAAGAACTAACCAAGAAAAGATTTTAAATAAGTTTAAGAGCTATGTTATTCAACAAGCCAGATCTAGACTAACAAAAGGTAAGCATAATGTAACTAGAGATCTTTATAATAGCTTAAAAGGTGAGGTTGTTGATAATAAAGGAAAGTTATCAGTAACATTCGAGATGGATGAGTATGGTATGTACATGGATAAAGGTGTAAAAGGATCTAATCCAAGTGCTGTTAAAGATGGAAAGCAAAAAGCACCTAACAGTGAGTTTAAGTTTGGTAATAAAAAGCCACCTTTAAAATCTATACTTGATTGGGTTAAAGCTAGAGGTATAAGATTTAGAGATAAAGAGGGTAAGTTTACTAGAGGTAATTATAAAACTATAGCATTCTTTTTACAAAGAAGAATATGGGCACAAGGAATTAAACCAACATTATTTTTTACAAAGCCATTTAATAAAGCAATGCAAAGATTACCGGAGGATTTTGCTAAAGCTTATAATATGGACTTAGAAATATTTTTAGAAAAACAATTTAACGAATAGAACATGGCAAATATATTATTAAGAAGTCCTTATTACGAATCCCATCCCCGTGCAGCGGCGGAATCAGCTAAGTTAACACTAGAGATTGATGGTACATTAAGATACACTATTATAAAAGATACACCTACAAATACAGTAACGTATGAGATTTCTGAATTATGTAGAGATTATTTAGATATTACTTATGCAGGGAGTTACGCAAATCAAAGTGTTGATATAGTAGGTGAGATTACATTTTATGATGCTACAAACGCAGGGGGATCAACAATAGGATCTCCCATAAATTTTACACATAAAGGATTTGATGGGTATTGGGACTATTATAATACATCTGCTACTAAAAATTTCTGTTATTCAAGTACGTCTGCAAATATTTCTTGTTTAATGCAAGATAATACAACAATGCATGTGCCAGAAAGTGAAGGTGGGTTTATACCAGTAATGACAGCGGGAAGTATTAATTACATATCATTCACAGGTACTACAACTCAACTTGCTGTTGCTAATCCAGCGGTAACGATTACAATACAAAGGATACCGTGTTCAAAGTATATGCCCATGAAGGTTACATTTGTAAATAAATACGGAGCATTACAAGATATATATTTTGATAAGAAAAGTGTAGAAACAATGACTAGTACTACACAAACATATAAAAACAGTAATATATCAACCACAGGAACCTACACAAAAACTACACATCAATATAGAATATTAAAAAAAACAGGGCAAGAAAGAATGACTTTAAATACAGGGTTTATAGATGAAGGTATGAATGAGCCAATAAAACAATTAATGTTATCTGAACAAGTTTGGATGCATATGGGCACAGAAATACACCCAATAAATATAGTTACAAATTCATTAACTCTAAAAAC
>Ga0098074_1001235_pt1 | contig 13613 bp, 20 predicted proteins | sample 32_taG_FD_75064 | JGI IMG/M metagenome (GOLD analysis project Ga0098074, IMG submission 75064) | Marine viral communities from the Gulf of Mexico - 32_GoM_OMZ_CsCl metaG | ecosystem: Environmental > Aquatic > Marine > Oceanic | place: Atlantic Ocean: Gulf of Mexico | collected 2015-07-12
ATAGGTTATTTAGCAGCTAACTCAGCTACAAATTTATTTACAACAGATAATGTGATTATAGGATCTGATGCTGGATTTCAAGCAGCAGGAACTGGAAATGTTGTTGTAGGTAAATCTTCTGGTAGATTAGTTAGTGATGGTAACGTTGTAATAGGTACGCAAGCAGGTCAAGTTTATGCTGGAGATGAAAATACTTATGTAGGTCTTTTTGCTGGTCAAAATAGTACAGGTGGAGCAATGGTATGTATAGGCGGTAGAGCTGGAGGAAGTATAACAACTGCTTCTAACTCAACATATATTGGTTATATGTCTGGAGGAACTACTCAGCAGTCTGGATCTAACAATGTATTAGTAGGTAGTTTATCTGATACTGAATTAGTAGATACTAGTGAAGCTGTAGCGGTTGGTGATAGCACTAACGTAGGAGCAGCGTCTGTAGCGATAGGTAACGCAGCACAAGGTACAGGTAGTGGAAACGTAGCAATAGGTAACGCGTCAAACACTAATGCATTAGAGCTAGTAGTAGCTGTAGGTCAAGGAGCAATAGCCAATGGATCTTTAAGCACTATATTAGGTGCTTCATCCAATGGGGTTGATCAAACTACAGTAATTGGATCTAATGCCACAGCATCAGCTGTAAATGGTGTTGCTATAGGTCATCAAGCTAATAGTGCTGGTGGTTTAGCAATAAACATAAGCGGTGGACCAATGACGGTTGCACCGGCGCCTAACGCGATATCCATAGAAGGTACAGTAGTAGGACCCGCGCCAGGTGGAGCAATTGTAGCTGGACAAAGAGTAATTATTAACGGAACAACATATACCCTAGCATTATATTAAAATATTTCTACAAACCGTGTAGAAAACCAACTATCTTAAGTGATAGTATAATTAACAACCAAAACAAAACAACCATGACGTTTTATTACGCAAGTACTAATAAGTGGACTAGTACACCACAACCAAATGAAAAAACCATTGAGTCTTGGAAGCATATTGCAACTAAGAGCAATTGGAGAATTGTACAACTACCAAATGGATACTATCAAACCGAGTACAAAGATTTAGAAGATAACTGGATCGATGTCACAAGGAGAGAAACCATGGATGGCGCTGAAGCTGCTATAGACGGTTCAATAGAACACTATAATAAAAAGCTTGATTTCGCTAATGGACCAAAAGTTGTAAAAACGTTTGAATAAACAAATATAATTTAATTTAATTTAATATGCAAGATTTAAAGCTAGTAAAAGAACTGGCCTTTGGAGAAAAAGCTAAAGGCCAGATACTAGCTGGTGTCGACAAACTAACTAATGCAGTTAGTTCTACATTAGGCGCCAGCGGTAAATGTGTAATACTTGAAGACCAAAACGGCAAACCAGTAATTACAAAAGATGGAGTTACAGTGGCTAACTCAATAACCTTACTTGAACCATTAGAAAATATTGGTGCTACACTTATAAAGCAGGCAGCTCAAAAAACTGTTAGCGATGCAGGTGATGGTACAACTACAGCAACTGTTTTAGCACACGCTATATTAGAAGAAGCTATAAAACATGATCAACTAGATACGCTAAGAAACTTAAAAGAAGGTATTAACACTGGTGTTGAAAACGTAATTAAATATCTGTCTAAAAAGAGAAAGAAAATAAAAGGAAACAAAATTGATCAAGTAGCTACTATATCAGCTAACAATGATAAAGAATTAGGTAAGATAATAGCAAAAGCATTTAAGTTAGTAGATGAAACAGGTGTAGTTATGATGGAAACAAATACAGAACCTGAAACTTATGTAGAGCTTATAGAAGGTATAGAGTATAGTGAAAAGTTAAAAGGAACGCATTTCATAACTAATAAAGAAAATCAGTCGGCAGAACTAGATAATCCTTTAGTATTAATTGTCGAAAATCAAATACCTAATATAAGAAAGATACAGAATATATTAGAGCATGTTATAAAAGAGAGAAAAAGCTTACTTATTATAGCAGACGTTGATCCTCAAGTTTCTAATGCTTTAGCCATGAATAAGGTAAAAGGCAATATAAACGTTAACATAGTAGATGGTCCAGCATACGGTCAAAACAGAAGACAAATACTAGAAGACTTATGTGCTGTAACAGGAGCTACGTTAATAAACGAGGAGTTAGGTGATGATTTAGATCTTATACAACCAGAGCATTTAGGCACTTGTATCAAATCAATTACTAACTATGAAAATACAATATTAAAAGTTAACTTAAAGGAAAACAACTTAGTTAAAGAAATTGTAGATTCAGTAGAGAAAACATTAAAAGAAACTACAAACCCTAATTTAATAGTTAGGTGTGAGAAAAGATTAGCCAAACTAAAAGGTAAAGTTGCAATTGTTAAAGTTGGAGCTAATTCTGAAGTTGAACTAAAAGAGAAGAAAGATAGAGTTGAAGATGCTATTTGTGCTACAAAAGCCGCGATTAAAGAAGGCATAGTACCAGGAGGTGGAATAGCTTTGCTAAACGCTTCACAAGTGCTACAACCTAAAAATATAGGTGAAGAAGTTTTATACTGTGCGATTAAAAAACCTTATGAACTAATACTAAGGAACGCCGGTGTTGAAGAGCAAACTCCAGGTGTGGAAGGCGAAGGATTAGATGTGGTTACAGGAAAAACGGTGAATATGGTGAAAGCCGGAATAATAGACCCTTTGCTAGTAACAAAAAGTGCACTAAAAAACGCGGCTTCAGTAGCAACAACTATACTATCAACAGACTGTGTAATTAATAACATTAGAGCATGAAAGCAATAGGTAAGTACATAGTCATAGAACCTCTAAAAGATGTTGAAGTAAAAACAAAAGGAGGTTTGCTATTAGCAGAAGCACAGAGAGAAGATATTCGTTACAGAAGAGCCAAGGTTGTTACCGTTGGCTCTGATGTTAACGTAATTAAAAAAGGTAATGAAATATATTATGACAGAGCTGCTGGTTTTAATATTGAACTAAATAAAGAGCAGTATAAAGTTATCAAAGAAATAGATGTAGTAGTAATAATATAATTATGGCTAAAAAAGTAAAAGAAACAAAAGCGACTAATAGTCCGACACAGTCAAGTCAAGGCAATCCTAAGCGTCCAAAACCTACAGCTCCAGAAATTAAATCTGACAAAACAAGGGTGGATAAATTTACAATACCATCAATGCCGGATCCTATGGCTAACACACCAGAAAAATCTACGACTGAGGTAGTTATAGGTGGTGCTAAAGATATCATTGGTAGAGTAGGTAAAGAAGCGATAAAAGTAATGATCTCTCCTTTGGCACCTGCGCTTCCAATTTTTGGTGGTGGAAAAGGTAATGTTGAAAAAGCTAAAGAAAACATGCCCAGTAAACCTAAGTTTGGTGGTGAAGTTAAATATGATTCTGAAGGTTATGCGATAAACCCACCTTCAGTTAAATTTGGAAAAGATGGTAAATTAAAGAACTTTGCTGATGACACTATACGTTTGCCTGAAATAGAAGTTAACCCGAATAAACCCGGCAAACCCAAACCAAATAAACCAATCAGCAAGATGAAAAGGATGGTTGAGAAAGTTAACAATGATAGAAATGTTATAGAAAACAACAGGAGAGAAGATGATGGTAGCTTAGAGTACCTAGAAAACAAACACTAATGGGTTTTAAAATGCGTAGTCCGTTCTTAAACGGAGATGATAAACTTCCAGGCGGTATGATGAATAGAAACAGTCCTGAGTATCAAGCTACGTTAAATAAGACTACGCAAAAAAACAATAACAAGAACGTTGTTGATCCACCTAAAAATCTTAATTTTGATCCTTCAGTAATAAAAAAAGGTCCTAAACCTAAAGAAACTGAAGTAATGCCATTAAACTTTAAACCAGCTCCAAAAATGCATACAGGAGCTGCAACTACAGGACTTGCTAATTTAGCTATCACGCCAGGAGGACAAGATATATTAAACTGGGCTCCAGGCGCGGGTGAAATAATAGATGCTAAAAACACCGTGCAAGACCTTAGCAAAGGTGATTACGTGGGAGCGGCTGCGAACGCAGCAGGTTTCATGATACCTTTTTTACCAGGTGGAGTTGTTAAAAAAGGATTAAAAAAATTAGAAGAGGTTTTTTATCCTAACACTGTTTATAGATCTCAACCAATAAGTGGAAACAGAATAAACTATAAAAATGCAAACACACCACAAGCTGCTAAAGTTAATAAAAAAGGTGATTTTTATACTTCAAATTTTGACGATGCTGAGTTTTATGCTAGAGGAGATTTTAAACATACAAAAGGTATAAAACAAGGGGATGATGTAGTTATGTCACAGGCTAAACTTCCTTTTTGGATGAAACCAACTACTAAAGATAAAGATGTTATAAATCTGAAAAAGTTAACAAACGATACACCTTCACCAGATGAATATATAGTACCTAGTAAAGGGTTTTCAAGTATGTTTGTTAAGAAGAAAGAATTTGCAATAAAAGGTATGCCTGAACATATTAGAAACACTAAAGAGGCTCAAATGTTTATTGGTAATAGACCTATACAAAGAGAAGGCAATCCTTATTATAGCACGCAAAGTGGAAAATATGTATTAGATCAATTTGAAGGAGCTAAAAGTTATTTTAATAAATGAGAAAATTAACCTCAGGGGACTTAAAAGAATTAAATTTACTTAAACATTATAGAATTATACGTAAATGGGCTTGTAAGACAAGTGATATTAAAGAAGCGGACCTAGAGTTACTTATATATCTAGAGTCTATAGACTTATTTACAAAAAATGATTTTAAAAAAGGTACGTACTCATATAGCTGGGACAACAGACGCTGGAACAGGTTGTTAAAGGAAGGGTGGATTAAAGTGTGGAGAGAAAGAAACCGCACAACCCAAAAGTATAACATATACAAAGTATCCGTAAAGTGTAAACAGCTAATTAGTCGTATGTACCGTATTATGTTGGGTGAAGAAGATATACCCACTAATGACAGAACTAACAAGATTATGAAAGGTAAATCCTATATGGATAAGGTGCTTTCAAAATCAATAATTTACGTAAACAAAGATAGAACAAGATGAGCAAGTTAAAGAAAAGGTCAAAAAGCCCATATAAATTAGATCCAGTTACGCTAGGTATGGTTATTACAAAAGCATTGCCAGCTTTGAAAGCAATGGCAGGCGGTAAAGCAGTAGCAGCTGGTGGAGCAAAAGCGGCTGGTGGAGCAAAAGCAGCAGCAGCAACTGGTGGTAAAGTGAACATAGCCGGTATGGATATTGACCCTAAAAAAGCAATGGATTTAGCTCAAAACTTTAAAAAAAATAAAGAGGAAAAAACAAGCAACTCTACACAATCACTTAATGCAGATGGATCTACAGAAAAAGTTATGTTTGGAGATTTAGCTCAACAAACAGGTGATTTACCAAACTTCTCAAGCACAAAAAAAGATTACAAAGATATACAATTAACAGTAAATGAATCTCCTATGACTTATAAAAAAAGAAAAGGTGGAATAGATAATTCACATAGAGCGGCTTTTCAAATGTCGCCTTATAAACAAAAGAAACAAGTATCTAACGATTTCTTTTCATCTATAAATTACGACCCATCAACAGCTGATGGTGTTAGTTTAGCTAATATACCTTCGTATAGTACTAATCTAAGCAGTGGAGGTAGTGGAGGTAGTAGCAATAACGCTCCTCAAATTGTAACTAATACTAGTAGTGCTAACAATACAAACACTGGTGGTTCTGTTACTAATAATACTACTGGTAATAATACTAGCAATACAAGTAACACAGGTAATACAGGTAACACAAGCAATACAGGTAACACAAGCAATACAGGTAATATTACATCGAATATAGGTAATAATACAAGTGCTTCTAATATAATGTATAATAAACCTAAAGTAGCTAGCAAAGTAGATGTAACAGACATGAAACATGCTGGAAATCCTATAGTTGGTAAAGGTCATTTAGGCACAGCTATTAGGGAATATGCTAGAATGGGTAAAGAGAAAAGACAAGAAGTCAGAGCTGGTGACATTACTGACGTTAGTTCTAAATATTTAACTGATCAAACTAATCCAGTAGGCCAAGGTGGTAGAATACAAAAGGTACTACAAAAAAGACAAAACAGGCTTAACAAGAGAAAGCAAAGATATATGAAAAGAAACAACATGGGTGAAATGGTACAGTATAGCGGAGGCGATACTGCTACTGGTTCTAACATGAGTTACAAAGTTAAACCTGGTTCTGATTATATATTTGGAAGATCTCAAGCTGCTTCTACGCCTTCTGGAAATAACACTGTTGTAACAAGTAATATTGGTAATAATACTCCAGCTCCAGCTATATCAAGCATGGCTCAAGGAACTGGAACAACACCAGCACCTGTTAATGCGCCAAAACAAAAAAAGCAAAAGAAACAAAAAGCACCTAAACCACCAAAACAACAAGGACCTCCTACTAGTAAACAACCTGGAACTAGAGGTTCTACATTGGGTAAAGCTATGAGACCAGGCAAAGTAGAAAGACTAGAAAAAAGAGGAGAAAGACAAAAGATTAGAGCAGCTAAAAAGCTTATTAGAGAGCGAGACGCTGATGGAAAAGTTGTAAATTATACATTTAACGCTGCTAGAGATACTGGTATTGCTTTAGATGCTACAGAAGGTTCTACTCTTAACAAATTGTTAAACACCAGAGCTTCTATGAAAAATGAGGCTGATCAAAAAGGCTTAACGGTTAGACAGTATAAAAAAGGAAAAGAAATGTCTAAGCGTAAAATGAAAAAACAAATTAAAGCTTCTGATCCATTTATTAGAATGGGTGCAAATCCAGGTGGCGAAAGTGGTGGAGTACATGCTAAAGATGTACATTTATCTGATTTAAAAGGTAAAGAGAAAAGACAAGCTAAAAGACAAATTAAAAAAGCTACAAAAGGTAGACCTGGAGATTTTCAGTCTAAAGCTGAAAATAGACTACAACAAATGAACACTGTTAGAGTAGGTACTCCTGCTTATGATAAAGCTATGAAAAAAGAAGCTAAAGTAATAGCTAGAACAGAAAAAAGTAAGGGAAAACTACAAAAGAAGTTTGATAAAAAACGAGGAGCTAGTGGTGGAGCAGATCATGGTAAAGTGTCATTCTTAAAAGGACCTTCAAAAGGAGCTAATAGAAGCATTACTTTAACATTAGACAAAACTACAGGTAAATTAACTAGAACAAAGAAAAAATTTTAAGATATGAAAAGTCCATATAACTATCAAGATCCATTTTATATAAATGAAGAACAGTTTAAAGAAACTGATCCTAGTTTAGAAGGGAAAGAAATGCGACAGCAAAGAAGACAACAAAGAAGATTTGCTAGAAAGTATGGTGATATAAATTTTGCTCAGTTTGTACAACCAGCTCAAGATCCAGGTTTAATGGAAGATGTTTCGCAATTACAATATCAACAAAACGTTATGAATACTAAAATGCAAGCTCCTAGCGCTTTTGCAATGAGAAATAATAAATCCATGATGGAAAGAGCTAATGACCAAAAATCATCATACACTGCAAAGGGTTCTGTATATGGGCATGACAGTGATGGTGATCCAAGTAAAGGACCTTTAATGAAAAAAGGTTGCTCAAGAGGTAAATATTAAAAAACAAATTATGCCAAGTTACGGACAACAACAACAACCGGCAGGTGTTCTTAAGAAAGGATGCGGATGCCCAAATTCTTGTGATTGCAACAACAAGAAAGATATACCAGGTATAGAAAACGATTTACCTTACAAAGGTAATGCTGTGCTCAACGCTCAAAAGTTATGACCGAAGATATAAAGTTATATTTGTTAAATGCTGGGTCATTTACTATAACAATGTTTGATTGGCTTGAACCGGTTTTAAAGATAACTTTATTATTAGTGACTATAGGATACACTGCTCACAAATGGTTAAAATTAAGAAATGAGGGAAATAAATAAAATTATAGTTCATTGCTCTGCAACAAGAGAAGGAGAAAATTTTGAAGTAGCTGAAATACGTAGATGGCACGTTGATGGACGTGGCTGGAGCGATATTGGCTACCATTTTTATATCGACCTGTATGGAGAAATACACAAAGGTAGAGATATAAGTAAAATCGGAGCTCACTGCAAGGGGCACAATCGTAATTCGATAGGGATATGCTATTGCGGAGGCGTTGAGGCAGATGGTAAGACTCCGAAAGATACTAGACTTGAATGTCAAAAAGAAGCGTTAGTTGCTGTTCTTAGAACTTTAAAAGCAATGTTTCCTAATGCTGTAATACATTCGCATAATGACTTTGCGAACAAGGCTTGTCCATCTTTTAATGCTACTGCTGAATATGAAAATCTCTGAATCTACTGAATTTAAAATAGATTTAAAAACGTTTGTAAGTATTATAATAGGTGTTGTAGGTTTTATGACAGTATACTTTACTTTACAAGCAGATATAGAAGAAGCTAAAAAAATGCCACCAGCTGAAATAGAACGCATGGAGTATGATTTAAAACAGCAATGGCAAACAGAACATATAGAAGATCTAGAGGAAAAAATGGAAGATCTATTACTTTGGTGTAAGTTAATGGATGAAAAAATTGAAACTAAAAAAGATAAATAGTTATGGGTAATTATAGTCCAATGGCAAAAAAAATGAAAAACCCATGTTGGAAGGGTTATATCGCTATAGGCATGAAAAACAAAGGCGGTAAAAAAGTTCCTAACTGCGTACCTAAGAAAAAGAAAAAATAATGTTTATACAGCACGATAATCCTTTCACTAAAAAAGGTGAACCTAGAAAAACTACCAAAGGTAAGGGAAGGAACTTTAGAACTACTAAAGAGGGTGCTGGAATGACTAAAAAAGGTGTTGCTGAATACAGACGTAAAAATCCTGGTAGTAAATTAAAAACAGCTGTAACTGGAAAGAATCCATCTAAAAAAGATGCTGCAAGAAGAAGATCTTTTTGCGCTAGATCTAGAGGTTGGAAAGGTGAAAGAGGTAAAGCAGCAAGAAAAAGATGGAGGTGTTAAATGTCTTATAAAATGAACTTTCCTTTTGATCTAAGATTGATGTCTACGCCTGTTTACAGAGTTAGAGAAGAAGATGGAATTTTAGGTAGGGCTAATAAAAATGGAACTATAACTATTAATGATAATATAAAAGATCCATTTCAACAAAAAAATGTAGAGTTACACGAGCAAGATCATGCTAATAAAATAAAAGATCGCTTGCTTGATTACGACGATGAGTATATGTACCATCGAAAAAGCCCTTACGCTAAGTGGCAAAAAACGCCACGTAGTGAGTATCAAGATGGTAACCCAAAACATTGGTGGGAAAAATCCGCTGAAGAATACCGTAAATCGGAAATAAAAAAATATAAATAATGTATATGAAACAAGTTATAAAAGTAGTTAACTCATCATGGTTTAAGTCTTTGGCTATAGCTATGATAGGTGTGGCGTTAATAGCAGAGTCACATCCTTTTTATTCTGGTATTGCATTTGGTTTTGCAGCTAGAGAGTTTTTATTATCTTTAAAACCAGAGTGTGAAATCTGCAAAAAATAAAAAAAAATTTAAAGAAACAAAAGTAGGGGTTTTCTTGAAAGAGAAAGCTCCTGCATTATTAGACACTGTAGGAGAGTTTTTGCCTGATCAAGGAGGATTAGGAATAGTAAAAAACTTAATTACAAGTGATAATAAACTAGAGCCCAAAGATAAAGAAACGGCTTTGAAATTATTAGATCAAGACATACAAGAGATGAAAGATGTATCAGCTAGATGGGATAGTGATATGAAATCAGACTCTTGGTTATCCAAAAATACTAGACCTTTAACTCTCATATATCTGACATTAGCCTCTACTATATTAATTATAATAGATTCATTTCACATGGCTTTTGATGTAGATAACGCCTGGGTCGAATTACTAAAGACATTATTAATAACAGTATACGTAGCATACTTTGGAAGTAGAGGTGCTGAAAAAGTATTCATAAATAAAAAATAAAAATAAAATGGGAAAAAGCATACAAGTGAGACAAGCTAAAGAAACTAGAGTTTTTGCTCACGATGGGTTAAATTTAGTTACCGGTACTTCATTAAATGCCGATGCTGCTAATATACCTGGAACAGCTAACGATTTTGGTAGAGGAGCTTGTATATATGTAGGTAAAGCTATGGATGAAGTTACAGTAACAATGGAAAGTGGTAAATCTTTACAATTTAAAGGCATAGCTGCTGGTTCATTTATGCCTATATTAGTTACTGCAGTTACATCTGCTACACCTGGTTCAGGTTCACTAGCTGACAATGACATACTAGCATTATATTAAATGAAAATAGGGATATTACCTGTAATACCTGCTAGGGTAAATTTACCTGGTCAATCTGGAGGTGGACCAACTGGTCCTACTGTAGAGCAAATAGACAATGAATTTGCTTTTGATTTTGACAGAGCGTCAAGAAGTCAATTTATAATACAACCTACTGACTTTATGACTGGTGCTACAAGTTTTTCAATAACATTTTGGGCTAATTTAGACAGGACTAATGTTGATCAAACTGTTTTTGCTGATTGGGGTACTAATCCTAGATTTTTAATGTATTATCAAGCGGGTACTGGATGGAGAATACTTTTTAACGATGCAATAGGCAGAGGTGGATCTAATACAAGTGGCTTAACTCATACAGCAGGTACTTGGCAGTTTGTTGCTTTTACTTATGATGGATCTAGTCGCGAAATTAAAACTTTTGTTGATAATGCTACACCTGGTAATGTTAACACTGTTGGTACGCCTGGTTTTGAGTGGCCAAATTATCCATATCATTTAATAGGTGAAGATGATTCTTCAACAACTAGAGCATGTGATGGTATGTTAGATGAAATAGCACTTTTTGACTACGCGTTAGACGAGGATACTATTAAAGTTATATATGCCGCAATGTCCGGTGGTAAAGCAGCAAACCTTGATACACTATCAACAGGTGCACCTAAGGTCTGGTATAGAATGGGAGATTAAAATTAAAAGCAATGGCAAACGAAAAATTTAGTCAATTTACATCAAAGTCAAATCTTACAGATTTCGACGGTATAGTTGGTTATGAAACTAATACTGACAACTATAGAATATCACCAGCTAGTTTATATGGTGATCTTAATCAAAACTTATACAACCCTATTGGAGGCAGTGGAACTGTTTTAACATCTAATGGTCCTGGTCTTGTACCAACTTGGCAAAGTCTACCTTCATCTGTAAATAGTTATACATTAGCTGGTATGATAGATGGAGTATCAAGTAGCGCAGCTGCTGAGTTTGTAAACTTTGGTGGTAGGTTTGATCCTATAACAAATCAAGGTTCAGGTTTTACTATTTTTGAAAATTCATTATTAACTCATATTAGTTTTAAATATTTAGCAGATACAGCATTAATATCTACCACTGCTAGTTACGCTATAACCGTATATGAAAGTAATGCTGGTTTTGAAAATTTACCGGCTGACACTGTAACTAGTTTTACCGCTTTAGCAACTCCTATAACTATAGTTGGTAATGGAGCAGGAAGTAGTAACTATGGTAATTTTCCATATGCTGAAATAACTTTAGCCACGCCAATAGTTTTACAAGCAAATAAATTTTACTCGATAGCAGGTTTAAGAGCTGGAGGTAGTTTATTTGATACAGATAAAGAAGCACAAGTAATAGTTAGAATAACAGAATAATGAGTACTAATTACACAGCCACATCTTGGCGCATGCCAAAGAATGCCAACCAATCAAATGTTAGTAACTATAGTTTTAACGGTGACGGTGGAGCTACTGGTGCAAGTTTAGATTTAGGAAATTTAAGTGGCACTGTTCTTCAACCTGATAATAATCATTTAGTAGATAAAGGTTTTACAGTTAGTCTTTGGATTAAAGCAAATGACTTGACTCAGCAAAATGGATTATGGCAAAATGATGGTTCTACAGCTTCTACATATGGTGGACTACTGATAGCGATAAACGCAGAGTCATCACCTGGTGCTAATGACACTAAAATAAACATAGGATATTCAACCGGTACTGGTACAGGTTCTGGTAATAGAAAAAATTTTTTAACAAACACAATAGGTACTTTTGGTAATCAATGGTGGCATATAGTTGTTATTTATAGAGGTGTAGGTTCTAATCCAGAACTATACCTCAATGGTTTTGAATACCAAGACCCATGGACTATAACAGGTACGCCTTCTATTTCGTTAGGTTATACGGGTACAGACTCTGGAGCAATAGCTAAAAACAGAAACGGTAACGCCGCGGCTTGCCAAATAACTCAAGTATCTTGCTTTAATTATGGACTTGATGAAGACCAAGTTACTGCATTATACAATGAAGGCACACCACCAAACGTTTTAAACGTTAATTTATCTCCTGTAGCATATTGGCCGCTTGGAGAAAGAGATGTTACAAATGATCCTTATTATGCACAAAATCAAGTTTTTAAATCAGGTGATGTATTTGAATTTGACTTTGCTTCTAGTTCTCAAATAGCATTAGATAACGAAACTGAAAGATCACCGGATTCTAGTATTACGTTTTGGTTTAAAGGTTCCGCACCAGGCGCAAACTACGGACAAGTTGTATACGGTCAAGGTACTGATTTAATGTATCAATATATCTCAGGAAATGGTACAGGTGGTAACCAAAATCTTTTTGTATATGATGGAACTTTTTATAAAATAATAGATGACTTCTACGATAACGAGTGGCACAATGTTGTTATAACATACGATAAAACCGCTCAAGAAGTTAAAGGCTATAAAGATGGTATATTAAACAATACAGTAAGTAGTATAAATTGGACAACAGATCAATTTATAAACTACATTGCTGGAAGAAACGGTATTAGATTTTTAACTGGATTATTGAGCCATGTAGCTATATTTAATAGAAAACTTGAAACAGCTGATGTTAATCAAATATATAACAATGGACAACCTTATTCTGATTTAGCAACAATAGCTGATTGTTATGGTTGCTGGAAGTTTGATTCAAGCTCAATTTGGGATGCTAGTTATCCATTTGGTAGTGGCAATTGGTTGATACCAGATGCTAGATCTGAAAGTTCTAGTAGTTTATATTTTAATGGTAGTCAATACGCTAAAAATTCTTTTGTACCAAGCACAGATGAAGTTAGTGTATCTTTTTGGATATATAGAGAAAGTGGAGCTTTTATAGATGCTATATCACAAGCTCAAAGAACCGGAATTTTAATATGGACGCCAAATAGCCCTTCTGCAGCCGATTCAGTTGTGGGTGTATATGTACAAAATGGAACACCAGGTGATAGTTCTACATGGAAACAATACTTATCAACAGATACTATTGAGCAAAATAAATGGAACCATATAGGTGTTACAATAGATAAAGCTTCAGGTAATTTACAGTTCTACATTAATGGAGTTAAACAAACTGGTGCTGTAGGTATAGGTGCTGGAAGTATAGGTTGGGGAACAAACCCATTAGAGTTTGGTAGATATAGTACTTTACATAACTTTGAAGGTTATATGTCTAATATGTGTTTTTGGAGTTCTATACTAAGTGATTCTGATATGGAAACACTTTGGA
>Ga0098074_1001236_pt1 | contig 13573 bp, 14 predicted proteins | sample 32_taG_FD_75064 | JGI IMG/M metagenome (GOLD analysis project Ga0098074, IMG submission 75064) | Marine viral communities from the Gulf of Mexico - 32_GoM_OMZ_CsCl metaG | ecosystem: Environmental > Aquatic > Marine > Oceanic | place: Atlantic Ocean: Gulf of Mexico | collected 2015-07-12
ATTGCGATGCATGGCGAGGTCAAATACCCCGCCGATTTCCCCCATCTTGATTTTGTAAATCCAGACGCCCCAAAAGGCGGCACGTTGGAACAACACATGGTAGGCAGCTTTGATTCGCTCAATCCCTTTATTGTGAAAGGTAGCCCCGCCGCGGGGATGAGCTTTATGCGCTCCGGCCTTGTCTATGAGAGCCTGATGCAAAATGCGTGGGACGAGCCGTTCTCGCTCTACGGTATTATCGCCGAGAGTATCGAGCTGCCCGAAGACCGCAGTTGGGTCGCCTTCACCCTACGCCCCGAAGCCAAATGGCATGACGGGGAGCCGATCACCGCCGAAGACGTAAAATGGACATTCGATACCTTGCTGGAGCACGGCACGCCGTTTTTCAAAGCCTATTGGGGTGACGTCAAGGAAGTAACAGTCGAGAGCGAGCGCCGCGTCAAATTCGATTTCTCCGTTGCAGGGAATGCCGAATTGCCGCTGATTATCGCCGAGATGAGCGTCCTGCCCAAGCATTTCTGGGAGGGTAAAGACTTCTCACAATCCTCGCTGGAAAAGCCTTTAGGCTCAGGCCCTTATAAGGTGGGCAAGGTCGATACTGGGCGCTCCATCGAATATGTCCGCGCCGAGGAATGGTGGGGCAAAGACCTGCCGTTCTGGAAGGGTCAGTATAATTTCGACCGCCTTGTCTATGATTACTACCGCGACCCGAATATCGCCCTAGAAGCCTTCTTCGCCGGAGAATATAACGTGCGCGAAGAAAACACAGCCAAGCTTTGGGACAGCGCCTATGATGCGCCGCCCGTTCTGGATGGCCGCATTGTGAAGGAAGAGATTGAAAACGGCCGCCCCGCTGGTATGCAGGCCTTTATCATGAATATTCGCCGCCCCGTTTTTTCCGATATCGAGGTGCGCAAAGCGCTGGCCTATGCATTTGATTTCGAATGGTCGAACAAGCAATTTGCCAGCGGCTCTTACACCCGCACTGACAGCTATTTCGAAAATTCCGACCTCGCTTCTGACGGTCTACCCGAAGGACAAGAGCTGGAAATACTAGAGAAATACCGCGGCCAGATACCGGACGAAGTCTTCACCGAAACCTACCAGCCACCCAAAACAGACGGCAGCGGTAACCCGAGAGCCAATCTGCGCACCGCCGCACAAATGTTGGACGCCGCCGGATGGACATTGGGTGAGGACGGCATTCGCACCAAAAACGGCCAGCGCCTGAGCTTCGAAATCATCGACACCAATCCGGTATTCGAGCGCTGGGTGCTGCCCTTCACGCAAAATCTGAAACGTATCGGTGTCGAGGCCAATTTCCGCATTGTCGATCCCGCTCAATATCAAAACCGCATCGTCGAATATGATTTTGACATGACCATCGGAAGCTTCGGCCAGTCCAGTTCTCCCGGTAATGAACAGCGTGATTTCTGGGGGAGCGAAAAGGCCGATATCCCGGGTACGCGTAATTATATCGGCATCAAAGACCCTGTGGTCGATGAAATGATCGAAGGCATTATTCAAGCCGAGAGCCGCGCAGACCTCGTAAATAAAACCCGCGCGATGGACCGCGTACTTCTGGCCGGACATTACGTGATCCCTATGTGGCATTACCCGAAATGGCGCATCGCCTATTGGAATAAGTTGGAGCGTCCCGAGAACCTCTCACCAATCTCCCCGCTCATCGCCAATACATGGTGGAACGAGGCAGAGTAAACACACATGAAAACCGCCATCATAATCCCCGCCCGTTATGGCTCCACGCGGTTTCCGGGTAAGCCGCTCGCGCTGATTGGCGGGCAGAGCATGCTGGCGCGCGTTGTTGCGCTTGCGCGCTCTATTGCTTCTGAGTTTGATGATTGCGGCGTCTATGTCACAACTGATGATGCGCGGATTGCGGATCACGCTGGCGAGATCGGCGTGAAGTGCCTGATGACCTCCGAGGATTGCCCGAGCGGTTCTGACCGCGCCTTACAAGCCGCCAAGCAACTTCCCGCACAACCGGATTTTATCGTCAACCTGCAAGGCGATGCGCCGTTTACCCCGCCAGATGCCTTGCGCGCGGTAATCGGTGCCTTTCAAAACGATCCGTCTTTGAGCGTGGTCACGCCAGTTCATGCCCTAAGCTGGGATGATCTGGACAGGCTGCGCGAGAACAAAAAATCAACGCCCTTCAGCGGCACATGCGCGATTTTAGACGCGGACAGCAACGCTATATGGTTTTCAAAGAACATCATCCCCGCCATTCGCAAGGAAGAGGCCATGCGCGGAGAAAGCACGACCTCGCCTGTGTTCCAACATATGGGACTTTACGGATTTAATATCAAAGCGTTAGAGCAATTTTGCGCACTCCCCCAAGGCCATTACGAACAGCTTGAGGGCTTAGAGCAGCTGCGCCTGATCGAAAACGAAATCCCAATTCATTGCGTGGAAATAGATACGCCGAGCGGCACCTTGCAATCAGGCATCGACACGCGGGAGGATCTCACGCGTGCCGAAAAAATGTTAGAAATTTTAAAAGGCTAAGCCTGACTTAAGCAGCCTTGGCAGTATCCCATTCAGGGGCGAAATCTGGATTAACCTTACGGCCATCTTCACGGGCAAGGCCAGTGATTTTATCCATTTCATCCTGCGTCAACTCGAAATCAAACACATCATAATTGGATACAATATGATCTTCCGATCCGGCTTTGGGAATGACGGCCACGCGCTCATGTTGCAGAGCCCAACGCAGCGAAATCTGCGCGCCGTTCTTTTTATATTTGTTACCGATTTGCTCGATTACATCACTCTTCATGACATCGCCGCGGCTAAGCGGGCTGTAACCGGTTAAGAACATATCATGCTGTCGTATCCATTCCAGCACGGGGCCTTGGTCGATAAAGGGGTGAAATTCAACCTGATTGGTCGCCAGCGTGTTATCGGTTTTGCTCTGCGCGGCCTTCATTAAATCAACGGTGTAATTGCTAACACCAATCAAACGCGCTTTGCCTGATTTTTTAGCCTCCAGAAGCAATTCCAGCGTCTTATCCATATCGCTGTCCTGATCGGGCCAATGCAGCAAGAGCATATTGACGTATTCGGTTTGCAATTTGTTCAAGCTTTCATCCAATGACTTGGCAAATTTATCCGGCGAAAAATTATCCATCCAGATTTTCGTGGTCAGATGATAATCCTGACGCTCGATATCATATTCTGCCAGCGCCTTACCGACATCCAGCTCGTTATCATAAGCCTGCGCAGTATCAATATGGCGGTATCCGACATCCAGCGCTTTTTGCACACCCTTGACGCAATCCTGCCCTTTGAGTTGCCATGTTCCATATCCTAGGGCTGGAACTTTTTCACTTTGTGCATCTATATATTGCATAGGGGTATCTCCTTCTTTAGGTTTGTTTGGATTAACACCAACGAAGCTTTGGGGCATAAGTTCATGACTATTTTAATTATTGCGCGGCACGGCAACACATTTGGCCCGGATGATACGCCCACCCGCGTCGGGGCGCGCACCGATTTGCCCTTGGTCGAAAAAGGCGAGGAGCAGGCAAAGGCTCTCGGGCGCTATCTTGCCGAGAACCGCCTGATTCCTGATGTGGTCTATTCCTCGAACCTACAACGCACAATACAAACCGCCAAAATCGCGGTAAAAGAGAGCGGCGTGACCAACCCTGTTTTCCAGCTCGACATTTTTAACGAGGTCGATTATGGCCCTGACGAGAACAAGCCCGAAGCAGACGTCATTGCCCGCATTGGGGAACAAGCCATTAAAGACTGGGATGATAAAGCAATTGTGCCGAATGGGTGGAAAATTGATCCTGCCGAGGTCATAGAGAACTGGCGCCAATTCGCCGACCAAATCTGCGCCCATGATGACAATGAAACTGTTCTGGTGGTCACCTCCAACGGCATCGCCCGCTTCGCCCCGCACATAATGGGCGACTTCGAGGCCTTCCGGGCGGCCCATTTTCTCAAACTCGCCACCGGCGCTGTAGGTATTTTAAAGCATGACTTCGAGAATGGCTGGCGCGTCGAAGCGTGGAATGTGAAGCCCTGATTAATTTGACATATAAAACAAACTACTGCTAAAAAGGTATTTTTATAATTAAGGAGATTAACTATGTCTATTGATGTTCCCGCTCACTCACCCGATCCTATTAAAGAGACCGAATATAGGGCTAAGGTTTTAAAAGACGAAATTTCAGCGTTTGATAACCACGCAAAAGCGCTAAAAGAACGCTTTAGCACTTTGGGTGCTAAAATTGATAGCGCTAAGACATCTTTCGAAACGCGGAAGAGCGATCCTTATTCCGGTTTTTATGCACCAGAAGTTTAAAACTTCTATTTTGCTTATTGATACGTACGCAATAGCCATGTCAATATAACGACATGGCAACCTATATTCTCCAGCGACTGCTTTTGATGATTCCGACTTTACTCGGGATATTGCTGCTGAGCTTTATTATTATCCAGTTCGTGCCCGGCGGCCCTGTCGAGAAAATGATTGCCCAACTGCAAGGCCACGGCAGCGATGCCACGGCGCGTTTTAGCGGTGGCGGCAGTGATACCGGCGCGGGCGGAGGCATGAGCGCCTCCACTGGACAATCCAGCCAATATCGCGGCGCGCAAGGTCTCGACCCCGATTTCATCGCCGAGTTGGAAGCGCTTTACGGCTTCGATAAGCCCGCGCATGAGCGGTTCTTCCTGATGGTCGGCAATTATCTGCGCTTTGATCTGGGGGAGAGCTATTACCGCGATGTCGGCGTTCTAGAGCTGGTGCTGGAAAAAATGCCCGTTTCAATCTCGCTCGGCCTGTGGTCGACGCTTATCATTTATCTGATCTCGATACCGCTCGGCATTAAAAAGGCGGTGCGCGACGGCAGTGCCTTTGACATCTGGACCAGCGCCGCAGTCTTTATCGGCTACGCGATCCCCTCTTTCATGTTTGCGATTTTGCTAATCGTTGTTTTTGCAGGCGGGCGGTATTTCGATATCTTCCCGCTGCGTGGGCTCATCTCGGATAATTGGGAAGAGATGAACTTCTTCGAGCTCGCGCTGGATTACGCATGGCATATGGTGTTGCCTGTTGCCGCAATGGTAATTTCTGGCTTTGCCTTTCTCACCCTGCTCACTAAAAACTCGTTTCTGGACGAAATAGGCAAGCTCTACGTTATGACCGCACGTGCCAAAGGTTTATCAGAGAAACAAGTGCTTTACCGCCATGTCTTCCGCAATGCGATGTTAATTGTCATTGCAGGATTCCCCGCCGCGTTCGTGCATATTTTCTTCACGGGCAGTTTACTTATCGAGGTGATTTTCTCCCTCGACGGGCTGGGTTTGCTGGGGTATGAGAGCGTGATTAACCGCGATTATCCGGTTGTGCTCGGCACATTATATTTCTACGCGTTGATCTCGCTGGTCATGCATCTGGTGCGCGACCTCGTCTATGTGAAAGTCGACCCCCGTATCGATTTCGCAACACGGGGGTAGAAGCGGAGGCTATTTATTCGTTATCGAATATAAATGGCTCAGATATCTGTTTAATCTGTTCAACGTAATCCCCAGCCCCTTGAGTGCGATACTGCTCGGCGCGTACAACCAGATCAGGGGAGAGATTTGCAAAATCTGTTGTTACATATTCACCGATAGTAATCCCCTCCGCGGCATCTTCAACGATGGAAGATAGATTGCGCTCTCTGTCAATGACGTAACGTTGGCGAGAGCTAAAATCGAAAACTTCAATAAAATCACCGTGCGCATTGCCATGCTTTGACGGGCGATTAATTTCTTCGTCGGGATCAGCTATATAAGAAGACCTTCTTGGATCAAAGGTAACAATATCATTGGCAACCGTTACGTTGTTAAAATAGTTACTAATAACAGATGCATTTCTCAGCTCATCCACACGGTCAGCGGTCACTAAATATGTAACCCCCGATTCCGTTGATAAATTTACGCGAGACGGCACGCATGCGGTAGCAGCGACTAACATTGTAGCGGAAATCAAACCTTTTTGTACCTTATTCATTTTAAGCTCCTAACTTTTTTATATTTGTTACATAATCAGCAACAATTAAATTATGTAATTCCCTGACATAACCACACTTGATATGTCAAATAGCAAGGCAAACCACACCTATTGACATTATGAAAAATTCGCGTTATTATCTCGCCTGCATCAATCAACAGAAAGTATAAAGCATGACTATCAAAGCTCTCTCTGGCGGCTTACTGGCTACCTTTATGACCCTGCAAGGGGCGAGCGCACAAAATGTGCCGCTTACAAATTCTGATAATTTCGAGGATCAAATTCTGGATTGTATTACCGACGCTGTTAGTGCCATAGATTTGCCTAATGCTTTACCCTATCTGGATGAAGATGGCGGGTATAAAAAATATATTGAAAATGAAACCACTTTGATTGGTATAACAACCTATCTTAACCCCTATGGCGAGAACATCGACACGATTGAAAACTCTGTTCACTTCATGAGCAAAGTTTACCATGAAGGTAGCGAAGAAAACTTTGATTTCAGTCGCACTGTACAAATAGGGTTTACAGAGAACGGTGTGCATCATATTGACCATGGCTTTGTATACACAGGCCGCCTATTATCTGACTTTGATGCGCCGCCCAGGGTCATCAGCGAACTTGAAAACGACATAAAAAACTGGACCAATGACAGCGCCAATACGCTCTCGCTTGTGTTTAGTGTTTGTATGAATTTCGAGCCCTATAAGGTCGGCGGCTGGGCGAACCTAGAGCGCCCTATACAGCCACCTGAATTCCCGTCTTTTTAAGGTTAATAGCCCTATTGTCATGTATCGCTGCGCGTATTAATATTTATAGTAGATAAGAATGGATACAGATCATGCGCTATAAAAATATTGTCTCCATATTTACCCTTGCCGTTTTAAGCTTGAATGTGAGTTGCACGCCTGCTGCTCCTGCAACAGGCCTTGCGCAAACAGAAAAAATCCACGCCTGTATTCAGGATACGGCAAATCTTGTCAATCTACCGCAAGCCGAAGTAAAAACGTCAGATGCCCTGGTCGAAAAATTCCTTGATACCGGTAGCACTCAAGCAATTATTCGCGTTGATATTGATGGTTACAGAGCCGATGATCCCAAGCGCAAAACAGATCAGGTTAATTTCTTCGCCAAATATACAACCCAAGGCGTTAATGGCCCTATTGAAATATATCGTGGCAAACAAATCAGTTTTGATGAGAATGCTTTCTATCCTTACGCTCCTAACGAAACAGGTCATGCCTATTATGCGCATAGGGATGAAATCGAGACTGGCCGAAACTTTATTCCAACAGAGCAGGAACGTGTTATTGAGGAATGGGTTTATAATACAGCAACAGCCATGGAGCGCCGTTTCAAAACCTGTATGGGCTTTGAAACCGATGGACCGGAGGTCACTATCCCCGCGTTTCCAGAGCTTAATTGACCTTAAAAGCAAAAAATTAAAGACAAGCGGGTAAGACATGGTATTTTGTTTGCTATGTCCCTATCGCCGATAACACAGCGCCGCCTGAAACAGTTCAAAGCCAACAAGCGTGGCTATTGGTCGTTCTGGATATTTGTGGTGCTTTTATTTGTATGCATGTTCGCCGAATTTCTGGCCAATGATAAACCGATCTATGTCAGCTATGATGGCGGCAGCTATTTCCCGACCTTTATCAACTATCCCGAGACCACTTTTGGCGGCGATTTCGAAACCGAAGCCGAATACCGCGATCCCTTCGTGATGGAATTGATCAACGAAAAAGGCTTTGCCGTCTGGCCGCCAATTCCGTTTTCCTATGACACCATTAATTATAATTTGCCCACCCCCGCCCCATCCGCGCCCGACACCGCCAATATAATCGGCACCGATGACCAAGGGCGCGATGTGGCCGCGCGCATTATTTACGGCTTCCGCCTATCCGTAGTTTTCGGTCTTATCCTGACCCTCATCAGCTCGGTCATCGGTGTGACAGCGGGCGCCATGCAGGGCTATTACGGCGGCTGGCTGGATTTGATTATGCAGCGCGTGACAGAAATTTGGGCGTCCCTACCCTCGCTTTATATCCTGATTATCTTTTCATCAATTTTCATTCCGGGGTTCTGGACGCTGCTTTTGATCTTGCTGGCCTTTTCATGGCTGCAACTGGTGGATGTGGTACGCGCGGAATTCCTGCGCGCGCGCAATTTCGATTACGTGAAGGCCGCCCATGCGCTCGGCATTTCCAACCGCGTCATTATGTGGCGCCATGTTTTGCCCAATGCGATGGTCGCGACATTGACCTTAATGCCATTTATTTTAACGGGCTCGATTACATCCCTGACTGCGCTAGATTTCCTCGGCCTTGGCCTGCCGCCCGGTAGCCCGTCTCTTGGCGAACTTCTGGCGCAGGGCAAAAACAACCTGCAAGCCCCGTGGCTCGGTATCTCCGCGTTCTTATCCCTAGCCATCATGCTGACCTTGCTGACCTTTATCGGCGAGGCCGTGCGCGATGCGTTTGACCCACGAAAAACCGCGCTTTAATGTCCGCGCCGCGCTCGCTCCTTCTGATCTCGACAGGCGGAACCATTGATTCCGAACCTTATCCTGAGAGCGAGCCTGACTATCCGCTCCTCTCAACGCATAAAGGCAGCTGTAATGCTTTCTATGCTTTAAAAACAATCGTACAAGATGAGTATCACCTTGATCACATCGCGCTGTTTGCCAAAGACAGTAAGCATCTTGATAGTAATGATCAAAGCGCCATTTTGCGGCAAGTTCTTCACAAAACATCCTATTGCCGCATTATTATCACGATCGGTACTGACCGCATGGTCGATATAGCAAAAAATCTGCGCGCCCAGATTATAAGCAGCACGTTCAAGCTACCCTGCCCTGTTATTTTTACAGGCGCAATCTGGCCGATTTCCAACGGGGCGGAAAAATCCGACGGGTTTGACAATTTGGAATTGGCCGCGCTCGGTTATCAAAACCTCTCTCCCGATATCTATGTGGCCATGCATTCCATTATGGCAACGCCCGATCACATTAAAAAGGATGTCGCCGCCAAAGCCTTTATTCGTATTGATCCTTAGTCACTCCCGCTTTTTTCATCATCCCGCTCAGGGTATTGCTGCCATGCAAAATTGTTGGTTGTTACCTCACCCCTGAATCGGCCATAGTCCTTGCGAACGGACTTTAGAACACCAGACTTTAGATATTACAAACTTTAGAAAAAATAATATTTAACGGAAAGACAAGCTCATGCCACAGAGTGTTCTAACCGGGCCTTTGGCTCGCCCTCTTCCCATGCCTACATGGAACAACTTTAATAAGAAAATCTACAACGCCGCGCTACAAAGTCTGGAGCACACCAAATTAGAGCGCCCCGAGAGCCTCACCATTCGCTTCTCCCGCGCTGCCGATCTGGAAAAAATCGTTGATCTTTATTCCGGCCAGCGCAAAACCATTATAGACCCGCATAATTTTGTCCGCCCCCGCAGGTTTGAAGAACTGGCCGAACCTGTGCGCTCGGGCGCGGCGGCGCTTGCCATTGATGAAAACGGTAATATCCGCGCCAGCGCGCTGGCTTCTGTTTACCGGGACGGCAATGGCGGCAAGAAAAACATCACCGAAATCGGCGCCGTAATGTGCGATGTCGGCGGTGTAGGCCTATCGAAAATCGTCCTTGCCATGCTGGCACTGAAACAAACATTTGATCCACGCGCAGGCGAGCGCGTCTTTGCCAAGGTCGCGCGCGATAATGCTGCCTCGAACAAAGTCTTTGCGTCCTCGCTGGGCTGGGACCAAGTCAATTGCCCCCACGAATCCTCAACGCTTTACGATGTCGCATACCGAAGTAATAGAGGCCAGGGAAAACGCGACCGCTTATGGTATCACTTCAGCGGCGCAGCACGCGAAAAGGCCTCCGGCATTTTGCAAAGCTGCGTTGATCAGGAAGCCCTAAAGTCCAAGGACGGCAGCATTATAGCGCTGAACATTGAAGGCTCATCCCTTTGGTCGACTTTGCACTTCTCGAGTATGCTCAGCCTGAGCTAAAGTCGTGAAAATCTTGCTTTTTTCGTAAAATTGATTTATAAGTTCTGACATAAGCAAAAATAATGAAGCAAGATATATGTTTAAAGCTGTTGAATATACCGCAGGGTTATTTGATTCACTCTTGAGCTTGATAAAAGAACAGGCGCATCACCACGGGACGACTTTTGGCGGGAATCCGATCAAATTACGTGACGAGTTCGGCAAGGCGGGAGCCCATACCAAAGCGTTCTTTATCGAACATGACAGCGCCCCAACGCCTGTTGGTCTTGGCGTGATCCACGAGTTGCACACCCCCGAGGGGCGCGGCCTCTATCTGGAAGATTTGTATATATCCGAAACCTTTAGAAACAGCGTGCGCGGCACGGGCTCCTATGCCTTTGGCCATTTGATACAGCTGGCGCGCGATGAAGGCTACGACTATGTGAACTGGATGGTTGCCGAAGACAATGACGAGCACACCTTCAAATTCTATTTGAAAAAATGTCAGGCTGTGGAAGAAGATTTAACCATGCTCAGCCTGTCCAAAAAATTTGATCTGGCCAGTGTGGCGCCGCAAACGCGCTACAACACCACTATTGATAAAACCGGCCCCGGCAATTATCGCTTAAGCTTGAGAGATAAAGACGGCGCAGAGCTCGCCGGCGCTTATATGAACGAGAATTATTCAACCTTCCGCACCATTAGCGGCCTGCGGATCGAACCTGATTTACCGCAAAGCGATAAGCTTAGCGCGAATGACAATCTGCAGGATATCTATGACGCCATACACCGCCGCGTGATTGAATTTGCCCGCGATAGCGGCAATACAGGCCATATCGTCTGGGCCGTGCCCAAAGAGGACACAAAACTGGAGCAATTCCTGATTACGCAAGGCCTGCAAACCTACCGCCTTGATGAGAATGCCCCCGAAACGCGCCTGATCCCGTTCCGCATTGGACGCGCTGATATTGATAGCAACCTTATGGATCGCCTGCAGAATAAAACACCCCCACCTGCGCAGCAGCATATTGCAGGCTTGAATCAGGGATAATAATCGGTCATTTTGAATGCATGATAACGATTAGCAATTTATAGGGCGCCCATGAGCAAACGCTGTGTAATATTAACGCATCCCACCTGTCTTGAGCATGATACAGGCGCCGGACATCCCGAAAACAAAACACGTTTAGAGACGGTTCTAAAAGCTATCGACGATGCAGCCATTGACGGCGCCGTCATGATCGAGGCGCCGCGTGCCAGTGAAGATCAGGTGCTGGCCTGCCACAGCAGCTCTTATCTGGATTTCATTAAAAAAACCACTCCCTCGAAAAAAGGCGAAACAGCCAACCTGGATGAAGACACGCGCGTCTCCAGCCAATCTCTGGACGCCGCCCTATACACCGCAGGCGGGGCCGTTAAGGCCATTGATCTGGTGATCTCGGACGAATACAAGCGCGCCTTTTGTGCCACGCGCCCGCCAGGTCATCATGCCCTATATGATGGGTCATGCGGATTTTGTATCTTGGGCAATGTCGCCATCGCCGCCAAGCATGCAATCAATCACCACGGTTTGAGCCGCGTCGCCATCATTGATTTCGATGTCCATCACGGTAATGGCACGCAAGACATTTTGAAGCATGATGGGCGCAATGAAGATAACAAAAATATTTTCATCGTATCCCTGCATGAAAAAGACTTATGGCCCTATAACACCGAAGAGAATGAAATCTGCAGCGATACGATGCTTAATATCCCTGTACCGCGCGATTCGGAATCATCCTTTTATTACGATGCGTTCCGCAAACGGGTTCTACCCGCACTGGAGGCCTTCAAACCCGAACTCGTTATCATTGCCGCGGGCTTCGATGCTCACCGTGACGACCCGCCGCAAAACGCCCTGTTCAATGACCCGCCCGGCAAACAAAACCTGCTGGAGGCCGATTACGAATGGATGAGCGGCGAGCTGATAAAAATTGCCGATAAATACGCGGGCGGCCGCGTTGTCTCGGTCATGGAGGGCGGCTATAACGTCCATGTCCTGGCGCGCTGCGTGGTATCGCACATAAAGACGCTCATACAGCATTAACCGCACTTTAAGCGGTGGCGTTCTATAATCTTGTATGGATGCGCAAACCTACATATCAAATCACATACAAAACGGCTATGACCTCGTACTAGGCGAAGATCACAGATCCATATCCACGACGATGAATTTGATAGAAGACGCCGTGCGGGATAACCCTGATCAAGTCAAAGCAATTGTTCTGGAATTATCCCCCTACGTTCAAGAGCCGCTCGATAGGATCGGCAGCGATGAAATGTCACGCGAGAATTTCATACTGCAGGCGCGCCTGAACAGTGAACAGGAATATCTTGATCTGGCGGGCGGCTTGCTGGAAAGCGGCCGCATTAATCAGGAACAATACGACTGGTACGAAGATTTTATCAACGTGCGGGTTGAAGACATAACAGCTCGGGAGTTCGGCTACTACACCGAGGAAGAGTATCTGCAGGATCAGACCGCCTTTGGCGCGGTCTATGATATGGCGTTGGCGGCGCATGAAAACAGCATTCCGGTCATAGCCAACAACCACGGCAGAGAGCGTGCAGTCTTGAGTGATCTAAATGATCTTACAGTTGACGACTGGGTTGAATATACCGGCGACAGGCTGGATTTCGAGGATGTATCAAACCGCATAGATATCAATGCCCCGGGCTCCGTTCTTGTTCATAGAGGCGCGCAGCATATGTTCAACATTGACGGGCCGGATCATCAGGAAGGGTTCGATGACTTGCTGGAACAAAGCGGCCGTAACGTCCGCACCATCGGGGTATATGATAGCCACGAAACGCTGGCCTCTATTGACCCGATGACCGCCGAAATGGGGCTGCAGATCAGCGATCCGTCCGACATTGTTATTATAGGCGGTGATTTACAGACAGGCAGTGAAATAGATTTACCACAAGTGTCGACGCCCTTGGCTCTATCACCTATGCTGCCGCAGCCATAAAACAGCCTGTTCCCATACATAAATTTATGATAGATATATCGTATGACAATATCCAATTCCATCGCCGCCATGAAAGATGAAATCGCCGCCTATCGCCGTGCGATGCATGAAAACCCCGGCACTGCCTATGAAGAAGAATTCGCCAGCAATCTAGTCGCCGAAAAACTAACCGAATGGGGCATCCCGTTCGAGCGCGGCCTTGGCAAAACAGGAATCGTCGCCACCATTACTGGGAATAGCAATACATCAGGCAAGGCCATTGGCCTGCGCGCGGATATGGACGCGCTGGATATCGTCGAGGAAAACAACAAAGACCACGTCTCCAAAATCCCCGGTAAAATGCATGGTTGCGGGCATGATGGCCATACGGCGATGCTGCTTGGCGCGGCCAAATATTTAAACGAGACCCGCAATTTTGACGGTAAGGTACATTTGATTTTCCAGCCCGCCGAGGAAGGCCAGCGCGGCGCCATCGCCATGATGGATGATGGCCTGTTTGATCGTTTCCCTTGCGATGCGGTCTATGCACTA
>Ga0098074_1001238_pt1 | contig 13553 bp, 14 predicted proteins | sample 32_taG_FD_75064 | JGI IMG/M metagenome (GOLD analysis project Ga0098074, IMG submission 75064) | Marine viral communities from the Gulf of Mexico - 32_GoM_OMZ_CsCl metaG | ecosystem: Environmental > Aquatic > Marine > Oceanic | place: Atlantic Ocean: Gulf of Mexico | collected 2015-07-12
AGGGATGCGCCGTGGCAGCTGCGCCGGTCGAGACGGATGGGCTGCGCTCGAGCAGGACCAGGACCACCCCGACGACGACGAGCACCACGGATACTCCCAGGAGCCCCGCGGTGACCCGTCGCACGATCACCCGCGTCAGGCGCTGGTGCGTCGTCGGAGCAGCACCGAGACGAGACCGACCGCCAGGCCGAGCCCGATCACGAGCAGCCCGAGCGGCGACCGCACCGCGTCGACGAAGGAGTCACCCTCACCGGCGTCGACGGCCAGGGGGACCGGGTTGGCGTCGACACCGTCGTCGACCGTGGCGACGTCCCGGGGCGGCAGCTGCGTGCCCAGCACGCCCTTCGTGTCGTCGGTGGGGGCCTCGTACGTCTGGAAGGTCATCCCCGTGTCCGGCTGGTCGATCACCGTCTCAGGGGCCGGCGGGGCCGGCGGGGCCGCCTCGGCCGCGCAAGGAGCCACCCAGAAGACCTTGGTCTTGGTGTCGTTGCCAAGCGATCGCGGCGTGGCCACGGTGACCTTCACGTGGTAGCCCTGCTTGGGGTGCGGTGCCCCGTCGAAGGAGAGCACGTAGAGCTCGCGACCGTCCAAGCCGGTGTCGGTTCCCGCGCCGCTGGCGGGGTCGCCTCCGACGAAGACGCGCGAGGGACCCGACACGCTGAGGCCGACGTCGCTCGTGGGGGCATGCATCGCGAAGCTCACGGTGGAGACGACGTCGGCTCCCTCGTCGAACCCGTACCACTCGATACCGAAGGCGCAGCCCGGGTGCGGGTTGTTGTCAGGCGTCCCGTCGGTCTCGTTGACGGGGATGATCTTGATGGTGCCGTTGTTGCCCGCCGGGTCGGAGCCCGGTTTGGCGGGCTTGTCGGGCTTGCCCGGCTTGTCCGGCTTCGTGGTCGGCTTGCCCGGCTTGTCGGGCTTGGTGGCGGGCTTGCCCGGCTTGTCCGGCTTCGTCGCGGGCTTGCCCGGCTTGTCCGGCTTCGTCGTGGGCTTGCCCGGCTTGTCGGAGCGCGGGGAGTCCGAGCTGTGTCCGGGCGGCGTGGCGGGTGGGTCGAGAGCCACGGCGGCGCTGGACAACGAGGAGATGGTGAGGCCGGCGAGCACGGCCGCCGAGCCGAGCGCCAGCGTGCGGCGCGATGCAGTTGAGAGGGACATGAGGGGAGCACTCCTGTACAGGGACTGACCGAAGGTCGGACCCGAGATGGACATCGGCTGGCGCCGCGGGGCTTCGGGCTTCATGCCCCTACTCCTCGGTCTGTCAAACCCGGATCGCCGGAGGTCTAGACCAGTTTTCCAACGGCGGCGGCCACCCGGTCACCGAAGAGCTCGTGGCCGCGCGGCGTGAGGTGCAGGTCGTCGGGGAGATAGGGCACGTCCAGCCCGGACATCCTCACGAACGTGGCGTCATGGGTCCTGCTGAGCCGCGTGAGGACCCGGTTGACCCGGGGCACGGACCCGATCCGAGCCGGTGCACCGGCAGGCCCGACCACCAGCACGCGGTAACCGTCGAGTCGCTGCATGAGGCGGTAGAAGCCGCGGGCGATCTCCCGGTCGGTGGCGTCCCAGTCGTTGAGCCCACCCTCGACCACCACGACGTCGGCACCGCCCCGCACCGCGGCCGGCGCCCGGTCGGCGTACGACACCGGACCGCACGGGCTGGCTTGCGCACTGAAGCCCGAGCCCGAGAACCCCGCCACGTGCACCCGTCCCGGCAGCCGGCTCGGCCAGGCGTCGCGGGGCTGCGCGAGACCCAGGCCCACGGAGTAGGAGTCGCCGATCACGACGATCCGCGGCCCGGCCTCCGAGTCCCCTGAGTCCTGCCGCAGGCGCTCGGCCGAGGCGGCGGCGAACCGGTCGCACCGGGTCGGCTCGCGACCCACCGCGCGGGACACGACGTACCCGCTGAGCACGGCCACGAGCAGCACCAGGGCCAGCGCGGGCACCAGGACGCGACGACGCGCAGGCGTCAGCAGCGTCCCCCCGATGGTCACCGGCACAGTCTGCGTTCGCGGCCGGCGGGCCGCAGGCGATTCGTCAGATTGCGTACGGCGCGAGCAGTCCGGCGAGGTCGTCGTTCGCGCGGCCACGCACCAGCGTGCCGTCGGCCGTGTGCTCGAGAGAGCCGATCTCGCCGTGCTGGTGCAGCTGGTTGATCAGGTCGCCGCGCTCGTAGGGCACGAGCGCGTGGAACTCGACACCCGGCCGGGGCAGCTCGCCCTCGATGACCTTGATCGCCTCGGCGATGCCCTGGCCGGTCTTGGCGCTGACCACCACCGAGTGCGGCTCGTTGCGCTGCAACCTGGCCAGCACCAGCGGGTCGGCGGCGTCGGCCTTGTTGATGACGACGAGCTCGGGCACCTGGCCGGCCTCGATGTCGGCGAAGACCTCGCGGACGGCGGCGAGCTGACCCTCAGGGTCGGGGTGCGACCCGTCGACCACGTGCACGATGAGGTCGGAGTCGGCGACCTCCTCGAGCGTCGAGCGGAACGCCTCGATCAGCTGGTGCGGCAGGTGCCGCACGAAGCCGACGGTGTCGCTCATCGTGTAGACGCGGCCGTCGGCCGTGCTGGTGCGCCGGGTGGTGGGATCGAGGGTCGCGAAGAGCGAGTCCTCGACCAGCACACCGGCACCGGTGAGGCGGTTGAGCAGCGAGGACTTGCCGGCGTTGGTGTAGCCGGCGATCGCGACCGAGGGGATCTGGTGCCGCTTGCGGTCGAGCCGCTTGGTGTCGCGCGTGCCCTTCATCTGCTTGAGCTCGCGGCGCAGCTTGGCGATCTTGTCGTTGATGCGCCGGCGGTCGGTCTCGATCTTGGTCTCACCGGGGCCACGGCCACCGATGCCGCCGCCGTCGGCGCCGACGCGGCCACCGGCCTGCCGGGAGAGGTTGCCACCCCAGCCGCGGAGCCGCTGCTTCATGTACTGCAGCTGGGCCAGCTCGACCTGCGCCTGGCCCTCCCGCGACTTCGCGTGCTGGGCGAAGATGTCGAGGATCAAGGCCGTGCGGTCGACGACCTTGACCTTGGTGCGGTCTTCCAGGTTGCGCAGCTGGCTCGGCGCGAGCTCGCCGTCGCAGATGACGGTGTCGGCACCGGTGGCCGCGACGATCTCGGCCAGACCCTCGACCTTGCCGCGGCCGATGTAGGTGGCCGGGTCGGGCTTCTGGCGGCGCTGGTAGATCGCCTCGAGAACCTCGGAGCCGGCCGTCTCGGCCAGCAGCGCGAGCTCGGCCATCGAGTTCTCGGCATCCTCGACCGTGCCCTCGGTCCAGACGCCGACGAGCACGACCCGCTCGAGCCGCAGCTGGCGGTACTCGACCTCGGTGATGTCCTCGAGCTCGGTGCGCAGCCCGGCGACCCGGCGCAGCTGGTGCCGTTCGGCAAGGTCCATCGCGCCGACCGTGGGATCGACGTCCTCGGGATCTGCCTCGTTCCACGGGTCGGCGTAGCCGGACTCGAAGTCGGCGTCGTCGGCTTCGTCGGCTTCGTCCCAGCCGTCGGTCTCCTCGAGCTCGTCGTCGAGGGTGAAGGGTGCTTCGGATGCGTTCGTCATGTAGTGGCCAGCGTAGTTCGGGGCTCCGACGACGGCGAACCGATTACCGTGCGGGCATGGTCCCGGCGCTTCCCGACGTCCGGTTGCTGGGCCTCACCGGGGCTCCCGGTGTGGGCAAGTCGACGCTCGCGCTTGCCCTCGGGCGGCTGGTCGTGCCGATGGACGGCTTCCACTACGCCGACGTCGAGCTCGAACGCCGCGGGCTGCGCCACCGCAAGGGCGCCCCCGACACCTTCGACGCCCCGGGGTACGCGGCGCTGCTGCGGCGGGTGGCGCTCGGCGAGGCGGACGTCGTCGCTGCCGCGTTCGAGCGCGACCTCGAGCAGGCGGTGGCCGGGGCGATCGCGGTGCCGCCGTCGGGGCTGGTGGTGACCGAGGGCAACTACCTCCTGCTGGACGAGCCCCGGTGGCGGGCGGTGCGCGAGCAGGTCGACGTCGTGTGGCACCTGCGTCTCGACCCGGACCTGCGTCGGGAACGGCTGGTCGCTCGCCACGTCGAGTTCGGGAAGACACCCGACGAGGCGCGTGCCTGGGTGGCGCGGGTCGACGAGCCCAACGCGCGCGCCGTCGAGGAGGTCGCCGCCAGGGCCGACGAGGTGATCGACGTAACGACGTGGTCGCCGGAGCGTTGAGCCTGCGACACCGTCGTCATCCGGAGGTTCCATGCGCGGCTCCATCCGCCCCCTGACCCGCACGCTCCTGGCCGCGGTGCTCGCCACCTCCGGGCTGGGTCTCGCAACGAACGCGGCCTCGGCGACGAGCCCGGCGCCCGACCCGCGCGCCGACCTCCCCGACGGCGTCCCCGCGGCGGCGCTGAGAGCAGAGCCTCGGCTGGCGACGCCGCGCGGCTGGCCGTTCGCCCAAGCCCTGTCGCACACCTCCGGCACGAACCGGCTCCACGACGGAGCGACGTACTGGTCGGACTTCGTCTACGACGACAAGGGCGCGGCGATCCCCAGTGGACTGACGCTGGACAACGTGGCTCTCCTGGCGCCGTACCAGGGCGTCTACAGCTATCCGAGCGGGAGCGGTGCCCACGGCAACGGTGCGGACATCTTCGTCGCCGCGGCCGGGGCGGACGCCCGGGCGTCCTACTGGCGCGTCGACTGGAACACCCTGACCGACCCCGACACGCCTCTGGCGGTGTGGACCTTCGACACCGACGGCCGCGCGGCCACCGGCAGCGACACCTGGCCCGCCTCGGCGGGTCTGACCTCGCCGGGCATGGAGCGCGCGCTCGTGGTCTCGAGCCGCGGGGCCTGGCTGCACGACCTGCGCTCCGGGTCGGTCACCGACGTTGCTCGACGCGGCGGCTCGCTCTCCGTCGACCGCAGCACCCGCTCCTTCGTCGTGCGCGTGCCGCGGACCCTGCTGCCCGTCTCCGGACGCTGGACGGTGCGCCTGGCCGCCGGCCTGGCATCGACCGACGGCACGAGCCTGGCCGTGCCGAGCATCTCGGGCCTACCAGCGCTCGGTCTGCCTCGCGTGTACAACGTCGCCTTCCGCAGCGCGCGGCAGGAGCCGCCGGTTTTCACCAGCGGCCGCACGTCACAGCTGGTCAGCACCGCGCAGGCGCTGCTCGCCGCGAGCCCGCTCGGAGAGCAGCTCGGCGCCGACGGCCAGGCGCGGTTCGTCACCGGCAACTTCTGGTCGGAGGATCACCAGGCCGACGCGCTCGCCACCGGCGACGTGACGGCTTTCCGTCACACCATCGACTGGGCGCGCCTGGCGCGCAAGCCGCGCACCGGCGAGCCGCTGGTGCGCGGCAGCAGCAACCGCTGGTACGCCTCGCGGATCCGCCTCGGTCAAGGTGTCGTCGCCAACTCCGGTGGCCCGACGAACGCCACCGGCGACGGGCGGCCCAACTTCCTCGGTCGGATCCAGCCCTACGCGGTCTACGTCCCGCGCGAGTACCGAACGGCCAACCCGGCCCCGCTCACCTGGATCCTCCACTCGCTCAGCGTCAACCACAACCAGTACGCCGCGTACGACCCGTTCCTGCTCCAGCAGCTGTGTGAGAGGCGCGGCTCCATATGTGCCTCCACGTTGGGCTTCGGCCCCGACGGGTGGTACTTCGACGAGGCCGAGGCCGACTACTGGTCGGTGTGGTCGTCGCTGGCTCGCGACTACTCCCTCGACGAGCGCCGCACCGTGCTCTCGGGCTACTCGATGGGCGGGTGGGCGGCGTACCACCTCGGCCTGTCCCACCCCGACCTGTACGCCGCCGCGATCGCGCTGGCCGGTCCGCCGCAGTGCGGCGTCTCGATCGACGGCGACGCGCTGACCATGCCTGCCTTCGGTGGCCGCTGCACGTCGGACGGCACTTCGAAGGACCTGATCGGCAACGCCCGCTGGCTGCCCTACCTGATCGGCCAGGGCACCGCCGACCAGCTGGTGCCGTTCACGTCGGTGGAGGAGCAGGTCTCCCGCTTCGACGCACTGGGCCTGCGACACCGCTTCGTGCGCTACCCCGGCGAGGACCACCTGATCTTCGCGACGCAGGACCGGTTCGAGACCGTCGTCGAGGGGCTCGGGTCGCCGGTGACGGCACGACGGCCCCGCGACGTCGACTACACGTGGCGACCACGGCTGACTCGCGCGGACCTCGGCATCGGCACCACCACGGCCTACTGGCTCAGGAGTCTCGGCGCGCGGTCGGCAGCACCGGGATCGCTGGCCCGGGTGCGCGCGACGTCCCACGCCCTCCCCGGCCGCGCGATCGGCGTGGTGCGCACCGGTCCGACCCCGGTGACCGGGCCGTTGCCCGCGATCAAGCAAGAGCTCGGCTGGTCGCTCGGCAGCGAGCTACCCCGGCGGCAGCGCCTCGACCTCGAGCTCACCAACGTCGGTCGGCTCGCCGTCGACATGCGTCGGGCGGGCCTGCGGTGCGGCGTCGTCCACGTCAGCAGCGACGGCCCCGTGCGGCTGCGCCTGACCCGTCTCCCCGGCGGCGATCGCGACGTCCTGGTCACCTCCGACCGGACCCTCCGCCTCACCTGCTGAAAACGACGCTGACCCGTCCCCTATAGAGGACGGGTCAGCGGAAAATGGGGTTACTTGGGGGGCATCCGGATGCCGCCGTCGACGCGGATGACCTCGCCGTTCATGTAGGAGTTGGTCACGCACTCGATGACCATCGACGCGAGCTCGTCGGGGGTGCCCAGGCGCTTCGGGAACAGCACGTTGGCGCCCAGGGTGGCCTTGAACGCCTCCGACTCGGGGCCCTCGCCGTAGATCGGGGTCTCGATCAGGCCGGGGGCGACGGTGTTGAGGCGGATGCCGGCGGCCGAGAGGTCACGCGCCACGGGCAGGGTCATGCCGACGACGCCACCCTTGGACGCCGAGTAGGAGGCCTGGCCGATCTGGCCGTCGAACGCCGCCACGCTGGCGAGGTTGACGATCGCGCCGCGACAGCCGTCGGCGTCCGGCTCGTTGGTGCTCATCACGGTGGCGGCCTGCCGCACCATGTCGAACGTGCCGATCAGGTTGATGCCGATCACCTTCGTGAAGGCCTCCAGCGAGTGGGCCGACTCCAGCTGACCGTCGCGGCCGATGGTGCGCTGGGCCCAGCCGATGCCGGCCGAGTTGACCACGGCGCGCAGCGGCGCGATGTCGGCGGCGGCCTTGACGGCGCCGGCGATCTGCTCGGTGTTGGTCACGTCGACCTGGGCGAAGACACCCTTGATCTCCTCGGCCAGGGCTTCACCCTTGTCGGCCTGGAGGTCGGCGACGACCACGGTGCACCCGAGGGCGGCGAGCTGACGGGCGGCCGCGGCACCGATGCCCGAGGCACCGCCGGTGACGATGGCAGAAGATCCAGTGAGGTCCATGGCCGCGAGCATAGGACGTCGCCGACGACCGTGACATCGCCGGTGTCACGGTCCGGACGGGAGGCCGTCAGAGGTCGGTCGTCCCGCTCGCCACGATGAGCGCGGGCCCGGTCATGAGCACCCGGTCGTCGGAGGTCCACCGGATGGTGAGGGTGCCGCCCGGAAGGTCGACGCGGTAGTCGACGTCTCGCATCGGTTCGCCGGGGACGCCGTCGAGGACGGCCGCGGCGACGGCCACCGCGCAGGCCCCGGTGCCGCACGACTGGGTCTCCCCCGAACCGCGCTCGTGCACCCGCATCGCCACGTGCCGCTCCCCGCGCCGCACCACGAACTCGACGTTGACCCCGGCCGGGTAGACGGCGGGGTCGTGGGTGGGCGGCTCGAGCAGCGGGCCGACGTCGGCGAGGTCGGTGCCGTCGTCGAGGAAGGCGACGGCGTGCGGGTTGCCCATGTCGACGTGGGTGGCCGACCAGACCTGATGGCCGATGGAGACCTTCGTCTCGCCGAGCAGCCGCGGGCTCCCCATGTCGACGGTGATCTGCTCGCTGCGGCGCTCACCGAACGTGATCGTCTTGATGCCGTCGCGGGTCTGGATCGGCAGCGGCAGCGTGGGGTCGACCAGGCCCTCCTGCACGAGGTGCAACGCGAAGACGCGGATGCCGTTGCCGCACATCTCGGAGACCGAGCCGTCGGCGTTGCGGTAGTCCATGAACCACTCGGCCGCCGTGTCGGCTTCTGCTCGGACGACGCGCAGCACGCCGTCGCCGCCGATGCCGCCGCGGCGGTCGCAGAGGGCACGCACGCGTGCCGCACTGAGGTCGGCGTGCAGCGCGCCGTCGTGGTCGGGCAGCAGCACGAAGTCGTTGTGGGTGCCGTGGCCCTTCAGGAACGGGTAGGACCCGACGGGCTCAGGCATAGAGGCCCCGCTCGTAGTTCTCGGGCTTGTAGTACTCATCGAGCTGCTCCAGGGTCTGGTCGCTGGGCTCGACGTCCCGGGCGATCACCGCCCGTCGCGGCACGATGCCGGTGGGGTCCCAGGTCTCGGGCTTCCACAGCCCGGAGCGCAGGAACGCCTTGGCGCAGTGGAAGAAGACGTCCTCGATCTCGACCACGACCGCGAGCACGGGGCGGTGGCCCTTGACGACCATGTCGTCGAAGAAGGGCGCGTCGGAGATCAGGCGGGCGCGCCCGTTGACCCGCAGGGTGTCGCCACGACCGGGGATCAGGAAGTTCAGGCCGACGTGCGGGTTGTCGAGGATGTTGCGGTAGCCGTCGGCCCGCTTGTTGCCGGGCCGCTCGGCGATCGCGATGGTCACGTCGTCGAGCACGTGCACCAGGTGGCCGGCCGGGTCGCCCTTCGGCGAGGCGTCGCACCGGCCCTCGGAGTCGGCGGTGGCCATCACGCAGAACGGCGCAGCGGCGAGCCAGTCGCGGTCGACGTCCAGCAGCCGGGGCCGGCCCTTGTCGCGGGCCCGGGGAATCGGCTCACCGATCAGCGCGACCAGCTGGTCGGCGTCGCTGATCTGGGTCCAGGCGGCGGTGTCCACGCCTCTACGGTACGGCGCCGAGCCCTGGTGCTGCGCGTCAGTTCCTCGGCTCACGGAGCGCCGGGTGCCCCTTGACGAGCATCGGCATGAGCAGGCTGCGCGGGGTGACCTGGGCGAAGGCGGCGGCGACGCGGTTCGCGCGCCCGGGAATGACCACCATCCTGCCCTTGGCCATGCCGGCGACGGCCGCCTTCGCGACGTCCTGGGCAGTGACCCACATGACCGCGGGGAGTGCGTTCTCGGCGTCCTCCTTGGAGAAGCCGGCCGCCTCGCCGAAGCCGGTGTCGACCGGACCGGGGCAGAGGGTGGTGGCGGTGACGCCGGTGCCCTTGAGCTCGCCGCACAGGCTCTGGGTGTAGCTGAGCACGAAGACCTTGCCGGCGCCGTAGCCCGCCTGACCCGGCAGCGGCTGGAAGGCCGCTGTGGAGGCGACGTTCAGCACCGCGCCGGCGCCGCGCTCGACCATGCCGCCGAGGAAGCGCGAGCAGAGGTCGACCACGGCCACGACGTCCAGCTCGACCATCGCCATCTCGCGCTCGGGGTCGGACTCGGCGACCCGGCCCAGGGTGGAGAGACCGGCGTTGTTGACCAGGATGTCGACGCTGAGGCCGAGTGCCTCGAGCTGGCCCGGCAGGGCGGCGCGGGCGGCGCGGTCGGTCAGGTCGGCTGGGACCACCTCGGCGCGCACCCCGGTGGCCGCCAGCTCGTCGGCGAGGCTGCGCAGCTTGTCGGCCGAGCGCGCCACGAGGGTGACCCCGTGGCCGCGGCGGGCCAGCTCGCGGGCGATCTCGGCGCCGATGCCCGAGGAGGCCCCGGTGACGAGGGCGGTGCGGTCGGCAGCGGGCGTGGGCAGGCTCATGGGCTGAGCGTAGGGGGGCGGCGGCGTCCCCGGGGCGGCGGTGAGTCTCTCAGGAAATGCTCGTCGCAGTGCCTCAGCAGGTCACCGCTCCCCCGCGGCACGCCGGCGTGATCAGTGGGTGAGGCTCGGAGCCGCGGCTTCCTGCTCGGCATTGAGCCGGCCGGGCATCACGATCGCGACGGCCACCACGGCGATGGCGATGATGGCGCCGACGCCGAAGCCCCACTGCATCCCACCGACGCGGGCGTCGATCGCCGAGACGCCGTCGTCGAGCAGGCCGCTCTCGCGGGCCGATAGGACGGCGATCACGATCGCGGTACCGGCGGCGGCCGCCACCTGCTGGAGCGTGCCGAGCATCGAGCTGCCGTGGGAGTAGAGGTGCGGCGGGAGGGCGCCGAGGCCGAGGGTGAACACGGGGGTGAACACCGCGGCCAGTGACACCATCAGCAGGATGTGCACGGGCAGGACGAACGCCATCGAGGTGTCGGCGCCGACCTGGGTGAACAGCGTGAGCGCCACGAGCACGCCCAGCGATCCGGGCAGCACGAGCGGGCGGCCGCCGACCTGGTCGTAGATGCGACCGACGCGCGGGCCGAGCAGCCCCATGGCGAGCCCGCCAGGCATGACCAGCAACCCGGTCTCGAGCTCGGAGAGTCCGCGGACCTCCTGCAGGTAGAGCGGCAGCAGGATCATCGAGCCGAGCATCGCCATGAAGGCGGCCGACATCAGCAGCAGGGCCAGGGTGAAGGTGCGGTTGTTCAGGGTGCGCAGGTCCAGGAGCGGGATGTCGCGACGCTGCAGCGCGAGCTGGCGGACCACGAACAGGGCGAGCGCGACAGCGCCCACCGCCAGCGCCAGCCACGGCACGTAGGCGGCCGTCGAGTCGCCACCGAGCTGCGAGAGCCCGTAGACGAGCGGGCCGAAGCCGAGTGCCGAGAGCGCCACGCTGGGCCAGTCGATCTTGCTGATGACCGTCTCGCCGACGTTCTGCAGGCGGTTCAGGCCGACCACGGTGATCACCACCGCGATCGGCAGCACGACACCGAACATCCAGCGCCACGAGGCGACGTGGAGGATCACGCCGGAGACCGCCGGACCGAGCGCCGGAGCGACCGACATGGCCAGGGTGACGTTGCCCATGATCCGGCCGCGGTCCTGCTCGCGGACCACCGTCATCAGCGTGGTCATGAGCAGCGGCATCATCACCGCGGTTCCGGCTGCCTGGATGATCCGGCCGCCCAGCAGGATGCCGAACGTCGGCGCCAGGGCGCACACGAGCGTGCCCGCGCAGAACGTGGCCATGGCGGTGCCGAGCGCCTGACGGGTGGTCACCCGCTGGAGGAACCAGCCGGTCACCGGGATGACGACCGCCATGGTCAGCATGAAGGCACTGGTGAGCCACTGCGCCGATCGCGCCTCGACGTCGAACTCGGCCATCAGCCGCGGGATCGCGTTCACCATGATCGTCTCGTTGAGGATCACGATGAACGTGCCCATGACCAGCCAGCGCAGCACGCCGTAGTCGGGCGCGTCGCTCACGGCGGGGGCGGAAGCGGCGGGGCGCTCAGGCGTGGCAGTCATGGTGGAACAGACCCTGGCACGCCTCCGGACTCATCGCCGAATCCTTTTAATCACCTGAGACCAATGTCTCAGTCGACCGCAGGCCGAGCACGTCGTAGGTGGCGACCACAGGAAGCCGTCGCGGGTGGTGGAAGCCCAGTAGCCGGGTCACACGTCCAGCATCGGGGCCACGACCGACAGCGCCCGCTGGGCGAGGTCGGGTGCGTCGTAGGGCAGCCAGGTGATGCGTGGGTCCTTGCGCCACCAGCCGAGCTGACGGCGCGCGTAGCGGCGCGTGGCGAACACCGTGCGCTCGCGGGCCTCGTCGAGACTCAGCTGGCCGTCGAGGTGCGCGAGCACCTGCTGGTACCCGATCGCCCGCGACGCGGTCCGGCCCTCGCGCAGCCCGACGTCGATGAGAGCCCGCACCTCGCCCACGAGGTCGGCCTCGAACATCGCGGCCACCCGCTCCTCGATGCGTCGGTCGAGGGTCGGGCGATCGATGTCGATGCCCACCTGCACGGTGCGCGGGTCGCGGTAGACGAGGTCGGGCAGTGCCGCCGAGTAGGGACGGCCGGTGATCTCCCCGACCTCGAGCGCTCGCACGATGCGGCGTCCGTTGTCGGGCTGCATCACGCGGGCGGCCGCCGGATCGCGCTCGGCGAGCTGGGCGTGCAGCGCGAGGGGGCCCACTCGCTCCAGCTCCGCCTCCCACCGGGCGCGCACCGCGACGTCGGTGCCCGGGAACTCGAACTCGTCGAGGATCGCGCGGATGTAGAGCGCCGACCCGCCGACGAGCACGGGGGCGACCGAGGCCCCACGCAGATCGTCGATCACCGCGCGCGCCCAGCCCTGGAACTGGGCGACGGTCGCGGTCTCGGTCACCGACTGGGTGTCGAGGAGGTGGTGGGTGATGCCCCGCCGCTCGTCCGGCGGCAGCTTGGCGGTGCCGACGTCCATGCCTCGGTAGACCTGCATCGCGTCGGTGTTCACCACCTCGCCGCTCAGGCACTCGGCGAGGTCCAGCGAGAGGCTGGTCTTGCCGGACGCGGTGGGTCCGATGATCGCCACGATGGGAGGTGGGGCTGGCAGTGGCACGTGGCTAGTCTGGCAAGGACGGGGCGCTCGGCCCCAGAAGGAGTGACGACATGGGATTCCTCGACAAGCTCAAGGGCAAGGCCACCCAGGTGGTCGACCAGCACGGCGACAAGATCTCCGAGGGCATCGACAAGGCCGCCGACTTCGCGGACAAGAAGACCGGTGGCAAGCACCACGACAAGATCGAGAAGGCCACGGGCAAGGCCAAGGACGGCCTGGACAAGCTCGACGGCAAGCAGGACGACCTGCCGTGACGGCGCCGGTGCCCGAGGAGGAGAACAAGGCCTACGACCTCGAGGGAGAGCCGCCGGGCGAGCACGACGGCGACCTGCCCGACGGCCACGACGGCGACCAGGCGGCCGGCAGCACCCAGGAGGAGAACGCCGGGACGTCGCTCGACCAGCCCTCGCAGTGAGCGAGGGTCGGTTCGTCGTCGTCCCGGCCTCGTACGTCTTCCTGCTCCGCGACGGCGTCACCGGCACCGAGGTGCTGCTGCAGCTGCGCCAGAACACCGGCTACATGGACGACCACTGGGCCGCGGCCGCGGCCGGTCACGTCGAGCGCGGGGAGACCGCCACCGACGCCGCGCACCGAGAAGCCGCCGAGGAGATCGGGGTGACCGGTCTCGACCTGAGGTTCGTCACCGCCATGCAGCGCACCCGCCACGACCTGCCGATCGACGAGCGTGTCGACTTCTTCTTCACCGCCCGCACCTGGACCGGCGAACCACGCATCGTCGAGCCCGCCAAGTGCGCCGAGCTGCGGTGGTGCCCCCTCGCCGACCTCGACGCGCTGCCCCACCCGGTGGTGCCGCACGAACGGGTGGTGTTGGACGGGCTCCGGATGGGCAGCATCGACTCGTACACCACATTCGGCTTCTGACAGGAGGACTGCCATGAGCCACGACGACCTCGGGCCCATGCCCGACGCGCAGATCGAGCCCGGCGAGCCCAACCCCGGCGGCGTCGACGCCATCGAGGACGGCGACGGCGTCGACGGCGCGACCGCTGATCCCGACCCGGTGCCCCGCGACCTCGATCCCAACGAGAACCCGGCGGTGGAGGACGCGCTTCCGGAGGAGATGAAGGAGACCGAGGACACCGACACCGA
>Ga0098074_1001240_pt1 | contig 13540 bp, 21 predicted proteins | sample 32_taG_FD_75064 | JGI IMG/M metagenome (GOLD analysis project Ga0098074, IMG submission 75064) | Marine viral communities from the Gulf of Mexico - 32_GoM_OMZ_CsCl metaG | ecosystem: Environmental > Aquatic > Marine > Oceanic | place: Atlantic Ocean: Gulf of Mexico | collected 2015-07-12
ATTTCCACTTGTGACAGCTTTTTAAACTGTGGATACCATGCCGTTCTTTCATCATCTACCAACCCATCATCGGTTGTTTCAAACAATAAAGGTCTTTTTATAGCTTCCATTTTATTTTTTATATACTTTCATAATACGTTAAAGCTGCGGTTACATCTGCTGACGAACCCGATGTTAATCTTGCTGCAATTGAAAAAGTAAAAGATGGAAATATCCGTATTTCTAAATCGCTTAGATTAATTAGTTTTTCAATCCTTAATGCGCTTGCAACCAATAAAGTACCACTTGTTATTGTGTTTGCGGTAACATCAATATCAGAAACAAGGTTAGTTCCAACTTCTGTAAAATCTGTGTCGCTCGATGGCGTTCCGTTAACCACTACCCTAATTTCTATACTTTTTGAAGAGTCCGTAGACAAAGACAATATGATAGGAATAATTTCAGCTTGATTTACAAACGAGTTGTAAGTGTTTCTGTTTCTTATAGTTAAAATATTTGTAAATCCACCAGTTCCCACTGATTGCGTGTTTTCTACTGCTCTTGGATTTTTTGTTTTGGTTAATGTTCCATCTACAAACGCAGCCATAGATGCAGAATATACAGATAAATCAGTTGTGCTACCAACAGACTCCGCATATAATCCTAATTTAAAAGAAGGATTTAATAAACTTGGTGTTGTATTTTGATTTGTATATTTGATAATATGAACATTTTGAAAACGACCCGTATCGGGGTTTTCTAACCAAAAGAATATGTCCCCAAAACCTAAATACTTATAAGTTATTTGTGCCACATTGCCTTTTGTGGGGTCAAATGGTGTATTCCAATCGCTTAAATTATTTACATTCCACTCGGATTGCACTATATGAGTGCTTGTTTTTGTAACTCCTGCTTTATTTTGAGTTATTGTTCCTGTTGCGGTGGCATGAGAAAAACTATATGTACCCGATTTTGCACCATCGGTTAATGCAGAAATAATAACAGTATCGTCTAATTGTTCGGCTTTCCATACAGATTGATTGTTTTCCAACCAATCAGCCACCTCGTATGCGTTATGCTCTACTGTCCCCGATGTTAGCGGAATTGTATAAACAACACTGTTTAATGTAAGCGTAAGGTCTGTTGAACCACTTGATGCACCTGTTATAGCAATTGTTCTGACTTCGGCAAAGCCATTTTTTCTATACCAAATACCAAAATCAAGTCCATTGTAACCAAAGGATAGTTCATCCGAAATACTCATCAAACCCACCGCTTGCCAAGAATCAGCAACGGCAGAATCAAAGCGCATAGTAAACCTTGCTCTACCGCCTTGACCCGCATTATAACTTAATGCCCTAAGCGATTGTATTTTACCGTATCCAAAAACGGTTGTTCCTGTTGTAACCTTAAACATCCTATTATCTACGCCAGTTGTTCCTGATGCAGATGTGTATTCAATAAAATTAGAAGGAATAAAATTATAAACAGGAGCAGTTTGAATAAATGTAGTTGGTTGTACTACAAGTTGCTCTCCAAATGAAGATGTTACGATTGGCGTTTCTTCTTCTGGCGGAGGCTTATTCATTATGCCGCCTACGTCTGTTAAAAATTTAATTACAGACGCTACATCTCCTGTATTGTATTCCGAATTGCTAAGTTCTGTTAAATCTATGTTCTGACTTTTTAAGCCATCCCTTAGCTTTATTTCAAATTTAGCATCCCCTAAAGAATTTATTAGAATTATGTCGCTACCGTTTATTAACTGATAGCCTTTATTAGACTGATTATTAACTGATAACCTTAATGTTCTTGTTTCTTGGTCTATTGTTACTAATTTGTTTTTTGCCATATTCTTCCTTTAACTTTGCCAAAGACCTCAAAAATATTGATTATTTATCCAAAAGGCTTGTTTTTTAGTTTGAGTTTGGTATATTTGCACGAATCAAACGATATAATTAGCACTGTTGTAAATTATTACTACATTTGCTGAAATGATATTCCCACTATCAAACAAATTATTTACTTTGCCCTTAACAGGGAGGCGAGTGGGACGCTGAACTGTTAGGGGCTTTTTAATTGTAGCCATGAATACATACGTAATCAAATCATCCCTAACAAAAGATTTTTCAATAATCCCAAATTCGATAAGCAGAGATAAGGGTATTAGCCTTGTAGCAAAGGGATTGCTTTTATATCTGTTATCAAACGCAGAGAGCTGGAAGGTGTATAAAACGACCATACACACGATAATCAACGAAAAAAAGGGGACTGTTGATAGGGCGTTTAAAGAACTGCAAAATGCTAAGTACATCCACTCTGTTAAAACTAAAAACGATAACAATCAGTTTTCGGGTTGGACGCATTATATCTACGATACCCCCACTGAAAAACACCCCCTATGTGAAGATTTCCCGACTTCGGAATTTTCCGACTTCGGCAAAATCAAGCACAAAAGAAGAATAAATAAACCTATACTTAAATTAGAAAGAAGAAACAATAATAAAATATTGTTCGAAAATTCTGAAAATGACAAATTAGCACAACATGACAACATTGAGGATACAGCATCAACCTCTGCAATGGTGTTAGTAGACAATATAGATTATGCCCCGCCCGATTTTTCCGAATTTTGGCAAGCCTATCCTCGCAAGACGCAAAAGGTTGTAGCTGAAAAAGCATGGAACAAATTAAAAGATGAAGAAAAGTTTGTAGCTTTGGAAAAGATTGACGACTTTTGCAAGGGTAAGGAAATGCAATTCATAGCACACCCAAGCACGTACATAAACCAAAAGCGGTGGGAAGATGAAGTTATCGAGCCTACAAAGAAAGTTGAACAAACAAGTGTTAGTAAACAGTACGTACCCGAAAGAGATGATTGGGTTTGAAAAATAAGATTATGGCGACAGTAACGATATTTGAGAGTATGTACTCCAAAGAGCCGAAATACATAACCGTAGAAAAGGCTCTGAAAAGGATAAAGGATTGTAAGCAGTCCGAAAAGACAAATGCCATACGCAATGCCATAGACAAAAAAAAGCGTGAACTCCTAAAGCAAGAATTGCCGATAGTCCTGTGGTCGGGTAAGTTTTCTGCCGAAAGAACAGACGCAAGCATTGTCGAACACAGTGGCTTTTTAGTATTAGACTTTGACAACATCGGCACAGGTGATGAACTTAGGGATTACCAAACAGAGCTAATTTCCAAAGACTTCATCTATTCCTGTTGGGTATCGCCATCGGGGAACGGTCTAAAGGCACTTGTCAGAATTGCACAGCCTAAGATGCACCGAGCGCACTTTGAAGCGTTGCGAGAAGAAATGCCCGAAATAGACAAATCGGGGATTAACGAAAGCCGTATATGCTTTGAAAGTTGCGACCCCGATATTTACATAAACCCCAAAGCTGTTGTTTACACCAAAACAACCAAATTTGAGAGGATTGAGCAATTTGACGTTTTAAGCGAGTATGAGAGCATTTTTACCAATTTGCTTACTTGGTTAGCCAACAAGGGAGATAGTTTCGTAGAGGGCGAAAGAAACCTATTTCTGTACAAGTTAGCATCGGCTTGCTGTCGCTTTGGTATTCCACAGGACGTAACGGAGGGTTTATTCCTAAATCGGTTTGATGTCAGGGGTACGGATTTTACAAAAGGGGAAACCACAAGAACCATAAAGTCCGCCTACAAATTCAACCAACTTGGCACAGCGATATTTGAGAGGGAAACGCTGATTGACAAGGTTACACGCAAAGAGGTTGAGGTTGACGCTTCTATCTACGATGAAAATGTAAGACCAAGAGATGTTGTTTACGGTCTTGACGTGAAGGGGGATGCTATAAAAATCTACAACGAAGGGTATGGTTTTGTACATGGCGTAGGCATTGAAGTGCTTGATAGTCATTTCAAAATGAAGCGAGGAGAAGTTACGTTGCTCGGTGGAATTGGTAACTATGGCAAGAGCCAAATGATGAAATGGTACAAATTGCTACACAGCATAAAATATGGTTCTAAGTTTGCCATATTTGCACCCGAAGATAACCCTGCACAAGAGTTTTACCACGACCTTACAGAAATATACTTGGGGTGTGACTGTACGCCTAATAACCCGAATAGACCGCCACAAAAGGTGTATGAGATGGCTTATGATTTTGTATCGAGTAGGTTCTTTTACATCTACCCTGAATCACTAAGCCCGACCCCTGCGTATGTGAAGGAACGGTTCTTGGAACTGATAATTAAAGAAAGTATAGATGGCTGTATCATTGACCCTTTCAACCAAATGACAAACGACTATGCAACATTTGGTGGTCGCTCCGACCAATATTTAGAGGGGGTATTGGGAGATTTTGATAGATTTGCGGTATCTAATAATGTTTACTTTTGGATTGTGGCACACCCGAACAAAATGCACGAAGATAGTAGCGGAAATTATCCATGCCCCAATGTGTTTAATATGGCAGGTGGTGCTATGTGGAATAACAAGATGTACAATATCCTAATGTACCACAGACCCAATCATCAATCAGACCCTATGTCAACGGCTTGCGAATTGCACACTAAGAAGATAAAAAGACAGAAGATAGTTGGGAAAAAGGGTACTGTGTCTTTTGAGTATTACAGAAGCAAAAGAAGATATGTCTTTGACGGAGTAGACCCTTATGTAGAAGCGTTTAAGAATTTTTAACAGCAAAACAACAAACAAAAACATGGAGCAATTCACTTATGAAAGAAACGGTGTAGAGTACACTTTCAACTTTAACCCCGAACTATACGGCTATCCGTATGTAGCGTGTCAGTGTACCAATGTAAAGTTCCGTAGAACAACAGACGACAGCATGATAGAACTGTGGTTTAACAAAAACGGTGAGAATATGACCCTTAACTTCTACGAAGCAGAGGGTGGAGAATATAAGCGTAAAAACCAAGTAAAGGAACTATTCCCCGAAAATCATATATCTTTGGGTTCTATCTTAGACAAATACAACGCTAACTACGCATGAGCAAACCACTAACTCACTTAGTCATACATTGTACCGCCACCCCCGAAGGTAGGGAGGTAACATCAGACGAAATAAGACGCTGGCATACATCACCACCACCAAAAGGTAGAGGATGGAAACAGGTAGGATATTCCGATATTATACACTTAGACGGAAAGGTTGAAAATTTAGTTCCTTACAATAACGATGATATTGTCGATGTTTGGGAAATAACCAATGGAGCAAGCGGAATAAACAGCATCAGTAGGCACGTTGTATACGTTGGAGGTGTAAGTGCAGACGATGTAAAAAAGGCAAAGGACACACGCACATGGCTACAGGAATTGGCAATGATAACTTACGTAAAGGAAACCATTGCACGGCATCCTAACATATTGGTTAGCGGTCATAACCAACATTCTGCCAAAGCCTGTCCCTCGTTTGACGTTCCTAAATGGCTAAGGGCTATTGGTATACCTGAAAAAAACATTTACAAAGGATGAAAAAGATACTAAGCATTATTCACGGTTGGTGGAATTATATGTTTCCAAATAAGGAAACCGAGAGAATGGCAGCGGAACGTGCATTTATCTGTGGCAGCTGCATACACAAAAGAATGTCATTCACGGATATAATCAAAGACAGACGCAACCCTCAAATATCGGGTAGGCATTGTGAGATATGCCTCTGCCCTTTGGCTACTAAAATACGGTCATGGGAAGAGAGCTGTGCTTTGGATGAGCCTAAGTGGAACGCAAGAGTAAAGCCTAAAAGAAAATAAAGAATGAGTTTATGAACTATCAAGAAGCAATACAACATAGCTTAACAGTGAAATGGAAAACAACACCTTGCCAAAGTAGTGAAAGTTGTTGGTGTATGATAATTGAACCTGAACAAGAAATAAAAGATGATGAAGGCAATGAAATATACATTGCTGGTAGTGGGTGTATACCAAAAGATTATGCCGAACATATTGTTAAATTACATAACGCTTCTTTAAATGGTGGCTAACTTGTTGCTAAAAGTAGTCCAAAATTTTGCACCTAATTCGCAATTCGCAAATTGCAAATCATAAAATATTCAAACATGAAGTTACTAAGAAACCTGATATTTGTAGAACCCGAAGATGCTAAGAAGTTCAATTACGGACTTATAATGGCAGATTTAGGAACTACTTCTGTCGCTCCTGTAATCGGAACGATTACCTACAAAGCCGATAAAGCAAGAGATGTGAAAGTAGGGGATAGGGTTGTATTTGAGCGTGGCATAGGGCTGAAATACGAAATAGACGAAAAGGAAATGCTGTTAATGAGGGAAACCGATATAATGGCTATTATTCCAAAAGATTGCGTATATTCGCAAAAATATCTTGTATGACAGCACATGAATGGTGTGTAAGGCTTAGAAGGGCGGTACAACGTGGTGGCGTAGCATCAGATGATGCGAGAATGACACTTCGCTATCTTTACTCCTTGCTTAACACATACCGCAATACCAACATAAAGTACTCAACCGACTTTGGCAAAGAAAGCACGTTACTGAAATACGTGGAACAAGACTACGGTGTCCGTAAGCTGTGTGAGGTGGATAAAGCCGAAAACCCCCTGTACGTATGGGGGTGTAAGGTGAAAAAGGTGTGTAGCGTTCCTACGTTCCTATCCTTGCCTCAACACAGAGCAATAACCTATGTGGGTATAATTGACAGGGCGTTACCGTTTATGTATGCCGAACCAACGGATATAGCGGTAAAGAGAAAGACAAAGATTGGTACAATGTTCAACTTTTGGTATTTGCGTGGAGGCGATATTTACGTTGCACCATCCGACCAATTAGAAGATATTGAAGTGATAGATATTCGTGGTGTCTTTGCTGACCCATCAGAGGTAGACGATAGGATAAACCCCGACTTTGATGTAGAGGGCTATACAGTAGACTATCCCATGCTTACCTCAACAGAAGATGAGGTGGTGCGGTTTGTATTGCAGGAATTAGGTCTTACAATACAGACCCCAACAGATTTACAGAACAATGCAAGGGACGACACCTAAGTGCTAAGAAACAAAAATGTTAGAAAGAGATATTATTTCCCAAATCGCAAGGGAAGAAAATTTAGACGAAAAATTAGTAAAAGGTTATGTTCGTTCCTTTTGGGAAGGAATACGTTTAAGCGCTGAAAAGTTCGAGCCTATTGCCATAAAAGACATTTGCGAGTTTAGGCTACACAAATACATCTTCAAGTACAAAGCATTGGGTCAGGACGTTCCTATGCCTGACGGTATCCGTAAAGCCATAGAGGATGCTAAGAAAACAACGCATAACAGCAGAAAAAGAGTAGGCGATTTACAGCACTATCAGGTAAGTAGCAATACCTGCCGATTAGGGTGGATAAGAAGCCTTGTCGGGGATGAGGATTTATTGGTTAAGCCTGTGGTTGAAATGGTGTCAGAAACGGTTAGGGGTAAGAAAATATGGCGCTGGGGTGTTATTTCTGCCGATATAGAAGAAGTTACCTCCGAGCAGTACACATCTACTGGTTCTGTTTTTTCATGGCTTAAACGAAAGAACTTGATACCTATTGCTACTCCTAAAGGGTTGCATAGGATATGTAAATATTATTCCGAATAATTTTGTGTTTTGAGTATTGGTTATTAATTTTGTGAAAATGAAACAAAAGGTTTTTTGCGAAAAGTATGGTTTTGGATATGTTGATTTTATATTTACCACCTATAAGTATGTGTTGGATTTTAGATATAATAAAGCAAAAGACAAAAAAAATCTAATGATGGTAAAGTTTGAAAAAGAAGAACTTTTAATCATGTGTAGTTACTATCCATTAGAAACCGTACATAAAAAACATTACAATACCAAATTTCAACTTTTAGATTAAACTAACAACTATGACAGAAATTGTAACATTATTTTTATTCTTTATTTCAGGTGCTTCTTATGGCATTACACAGGGAATATTGTTCCACTACAAAGAATATGAAAAGTACAACCTTAACCCCTTGTTTTGGAATCCTGCAATATCGTGGAAGAACAAATATAAGATAGGGTCAACCACCGAACCTGCATTTTGGGGTAGTACTACTTTCCTTGCATGGACTACCGATGCCTACCATTTGTTCAGCACTATCAGTAGGTTTATTCTTATTGCCTGTGCGGTGTTTTTGCCTTGCTTTGATTTTACAGTAATAGAATTAATCTTTGCGTTTATTGCTTTTTATGGGTCGTGGATGTTGGGTTTTCACACAACGTATAAGTAAATTAGATTAGGAATATGAAGAAAGTAAACTTATGGACACCACACCCTACCGATGGTACTTCTTTTTACCGTGCGTGGGGGGTGTTTAACCAAATAGCAAGGAAAGAAAACTTGCCTATTGTTTTTGAGGGTTCTAATAAAGGGTCATGGAGCGACTTTACAGGTTACGACCTTATCTTCATGCACCGCCCCCACGATGAAAGCCATGTGCGCTACTGTCAGCTTGCAAAGCGGTACACAAAAATATGGATGGATTGGGATGATGATATACTCAATATTCCCACCGACAACCCCACACATGACGCATACAAAGCGAACTCGGTTGTGGAGTTGGTACAGTTAGCCGATATGATAACGACAAGCACAGAGCCTCTAATGGATAGCTACAACGCTAATGGTGAAGTGATACAGAACTACATCCCTTTAGACGTTACCTACAACAAGCCCATGCGTACCGATAATTTCCGCATAGTATGGCGTGGTAGCAATACCCACGACTTAGACTTCTTTGACAATATGCCCGAACTGTTGAAATTCCTTAATGGTAAAAAAGACATAGAGTTTGTCTTTATCGGGGATGTTTCACCTATCTGTATGAGAGAGGTCAACAAACATTGTGCTATTAGGAAGATAAAAGGGATGGATACGTCTACCTACTTTGAGTTTTTGCAAGGCAAGCAAGTTGGGGATGTTTTGTACGTTCCATTGAATGAAAGCCTGTTTAATAAAAGCAAAAGCGATTGTGCTGTATTAGAAGGGTTGGTTAATGGAATGTTAAGCATAACCCCCGAATGGAATAACTCCGATACCTACGCTTACAAAAAAGGTGGAGTGTACTCTGCACTTAATCAGGCGTACAACACATGGAAGGATGGGTATGCCGCAATGTCAAATGAGGTAGTAACCCAACAGAAGAAAGCACAGGACAGGGCGAAAACAAATTATCACAAGCGTTTGGATATTCTGAAAACAATGTTATCTTTGTAACACATGGCGTTAATAAACATGGCTGTCTATGATACAGTCGAAAACGGAAGAACAGATTACACTCGGCAGACATTAGAGAATTTGCAAAAAAGGGTAGATTTTAGCAAGCACAGGCTTGTGGTAATAGATAACGATAGCTGCAAGGCTACAAAGCAACTGCTATCTCATATGCAGACACGCATGGGGTTCATCCTGATAACCAACCGACAGAACGTGGGGACTGCCAAAGCCATTAATCAAGGCTTGGCTCTCCGCAATGTTGGGGAAAACGCTATAAAAATGGATAACGATGTTGTTGTTCACAGCGATGGGTGGGTAGACTTAATGGAAGAGGCTATTGCGAGAGAACCCAAGATAGGCATTATCGGATTAAAGCGCAGGGATTTAGATGAAAGCCCCCACAGGACAGATTGGGCGCAAAGCAAGTTGCACATGATACCGCAAGAAAAAGGACAGCGGTGGATAGTGGTAGAAAAGTGCCGACACATAATGGGTACTTGCACCATGTTTTCCTCTGCGCTTATTGACAAAATTGGCGGTCTATATCAGTTAGATGGAGTGTATGGGTTTGACGATAGCCTATACAGCGTCCGTTCTTCTATTGCGGGCTTTTGGAACGTTTTTTTGTGTGGTGTGGACTTAGACCACATAGACACAGGTGGCGATGATTACACGCAATGGAAAGTGCGTTATGCAACAGAATTTATGCCTAAGTACACACAAACGGTACAGGACTACCGTGATGGCGTTAAAGATATTTTTCACAAAATCAAATAATAAAAACAATGGTAAGATTAACATCAATTAAGGCTGACGTTTCAAAGTTGAAGCATCAGATTACAAAGACCTCAAAAGGCATGGAAGTAATACAGTTCCCAATAGACCAGTTCTATCGTGGTGCTAAGGGCATCTACTTAGACCTCATGGGAGAGGTAAATGACAACGTAGACCAATACGGCAATAATGGTGGTGTTTGGCTTGGTCAAACTAAAGAACAGCGTGAGAGTGGCGAAAAAAAGGTATATTTGGGCAATACAAGGGTAATATGGTCGGGAGAGGCTACTGAAAAGAGTGGTGGTAAAAATAATAGTACCCCCGCATCAAGTAGTTCTGACGATGATGGAGATTTACCCTTCTAATACAAGGCTATGGTAAGTAAATATACAGAGAAGATGCGCATGGCTGCAAGGTCATGGGAAGAGAACCCTGAAATGAAGATGGTGTGGCTACGCACCGCAGAGCGTATCGTAGAAGAGATGCACGAAGAACTCTTTACCTTTGTTTGCACAATGGTGTCAAATATGCCTACGTATGCGGTAATAAACGAAACCGATATTCAGGACATCGGGGATGAAGAAAGCTATGTTCCCAGTGTTCAGGCATCGGTGCTGAAAAAAGATTTGATTAACGGCATAAACAAACTAAAAAGAGATGGTAAGGGTAGCGGTATGGAATGATAGGGGCAAGCGCATGGAAAGTCCTGTGGTATACGAGGGGGAGTTTCGGCAGTACAAAAAGGACAATTACACCACGTTCTTTATGATACGCAATCCTGAAACGCATGAAAGCGTGATACCCCCTTTGTACAACTTCGGCAGACCCATATTTATGAAAGAGCAGAACGGCACTTTTGAGATGGGCTTCATTGGCGAGAATTGGGAGTATGAAAATAACCAAAAGGTAGCGTACAAGCAAAGGTGGGATATTATTTTTGGCGAGGAAGATAGGGGCGAGGATGACGTTGTAATTGCCGAAACAATATCGGTAGCTAACTCCCCTAAAATTGACAATGATGACGACCTTTTGCTATAAAAGACAGAATGGACGAACAGGCATTTAGAAAGTGTGTGAAAGCAAAGGGTCGTGCGATACCGTTTGCTAAGACAGACGGCACAATAGAGGATGTGCTGTGGATGGGAGATATAAAGCTGATACTGTACGATGGCATTGTTACTTGCAAAGACCAAGACTATGCGGACTTATCGCCTAACGGTAGAACGATTACCTCTCAAAGATATTTGTCGCAGATGAAAAAAGCAGTCATGGAGGCGGACATACACGAGATAGATACCCCTGATTTCTTCAAGAAGCGGATAAAGGGTGTTTGTAGGTTCGGGGATATGTTGCATGAGAAACTCACGGAAGAAGATAAGATAACGCTTTTGAAGGAGTTGCAGACAAAAAGCCCCCGACAGGTAGCCCTTGAATGGGATTTATCGGAATGGTATTGTAAGAGTTTATATTATAACAACAAAAAGTAGATTATTATGGCATGGAATGTATTAAACCCAATAGGCAAAGCGAAGCCTAAAGAAGTAGATTGGAAGGCACGTTATAAGACACTATTGGCATCCTTTGACTACCAAGAGGTAAAAAGATTAAAAGAGCAGAACAGGGCGTTATCAAGCAAAGTAAAAGAGTTGTCGCACTTATTATCTGTACACAGACAACATACAAATACCACTCCTCTTGATTTAGTAGACGTTATGGTTGCAGACCTCCACAAAGTACCATTAAAGACCGTTTATGAAAAGTACGGCAAAGGCACTAATCGCACCAAGCATATCTTGCGCTTTATTGCTTATCACGGCTATGATATGTCGCTGAAAGATGTAGGTTGGAGATATGGTCATACAAGCCATAGCAATATAACAAGGGCGATGAACAAGGTAATAGCATGGTATCAGACAGGACAGCTAACGGATGCTGAAATCAACTTGATAAAAGAGTACACCAAAGAGAACATATTTGATGGTTTGTAAAAATAAAAACACATGGAACTACACGAATCAGCGGTTTTGCATATGCTCGTAAAAATGGGGTTAAAGATTGGAGCAGACAGAGCGTTTGCTGTCAACCCCGATGCAAGCATGGATGAGGATATTATTCCCGAACAAGCAAAACAAATACATCTGTTATTCTCTAAGTACATTAAGTTCCCCGAAGATGAGTACGACCTTACCATCTATCCCGATAATTCGGATGCTTTAGAAGAAGAAGATGATGAGAATTGATATAAAGCCATTAAGCGTTAATGAAGCGTGGAAGGGTAGGCGGATAAAGACAAAGGAGTACAAAGCGTATGAGAAAACGTTATTGCTTCTGTTGCCCAATAACTATAAGATGCCGACACCCCCTTACCACATAGAGTACACCTTTGGCTTTAGTAGTGTGTTATCCGATGTTGACAACCCTGTAAAATTGGTTCAGGACATACTACAAAAAAAGTACAAGTTCAACGATAAAGATGTTTTTTCCTTTTGCGCCACAAAAGAAAAGGTTGACAAGGGGAAGGAGTATATTTCATTTGAAATCACATCCATAACCTAAAAAGCCAAAAACAATGAATTGGGAAACCCATCATTCAGCAATTATAAAGCTATCCGCAAAAGGATTAAGTTCTGCTGAAATTCTGAAAGAGTTAAAGAAAGACAATCCTAAAACTATATTTTCTACTTCTTCGGAAAGAAACATCAGAAAAATAGTAAGCAAAAACCAAAATATCATTAACCAACTTATCTCCGAAAAAAACATGGAGAACTGCAAGGTTTTGGTCTTTGATATTGAAACCTACCCTTTCTTAGCCTATTCTTTCAATAAGTGGAAAACAAATATCAACGATGACTTTATCGTGCATGATTGGGGTATGTTGTGCTGGTCGGCAAAGTGGTTATTCTCCGATGAGGTTATGTCAGATAAAATGACAGAGGAAGAACTCAATAACTTAGACGATAGCAGGATTTCACGGTCTATATGGGAACTGATAAATGAAGCGGAGGTGTTAATCGCTCACAACGGAGTGAAGTTCGATATTAAGAAAGTCAATACACGGTTCTTGGAACATGGTATCGGAAGACCTTCTCCCTATCAGGTTATAGACACATTAATCCATGTGCGGAAAAGGTTTTCTATTACCTCTAACCGATTGGACTATATCGCTAAAAACTTCTTTGGCATAGAGGGCAAGCTAAAGACCGAACAAGGGTTATGGCGTAGATGTATGGATAAAGACTACGAGGCTTTGGAGTTTATGGATGAGTATTGCCAACAGGATGTAAAGGTCTTAGAAGATGTTTATTTGCTTATGAGAGCATGGATAAGCCCACACCCCAACTTGGCACTATTGTCTATTACAGACAGCGAGGGATGCCCTGTGTGCCTTTCTGATAAAAGAGAGTATACTAACACTACCTACAATACTTATGTGAATAGGTACGAGGCTCACAGGTGCTTGAATTGCGGTCATATTTATAGGAGTAGGACATCACTCACGCCATTGAGGGATAATAAGGGAATGAAAGTAAGTACACCTAATTAGCATGAAGTTAGA
>Ga0098074_1001242_pt1 | contig 13529 bp, 10 predicted proteins | sample 32_taG_FD_75064 | JGI IMG/M metagenome (GOLD analysis project Ga0098074, IMG submission 75064) | Marine viral communities from the Gulf of Mexico - 32_GoM_OMZ_CsCl metaG | ecosystem: Environmental > Aquatic > Marine > Oceanic | place: Atlantic Ocean: Gulf of Mexico | collected 2015-07-12
CTCTGGGTCGGCGGCGCCGGGGACCTGAGGGTCACCATGCTGGGCGGCCAGACCGTGACCTTCCCCGCCCTCGCCGCCGGCTGGCACCCGCTGCGGGTCGCCCGGGTCCATGCCACCGGCACCGCCGCCACCGCCATCGTCGCGGCCTGGTGAGCCGATGCCCGGCCCCCTCGTCGGCGCCTCGCCCTGCGCCATGACCCCCACGGGCCTGCCCGGCGCCGAGCCGGGCGACACCGACCTGGTCTTCGGCGGTGCCCTCCGCGCCCATGGCGACGTGACCCTCACCCGCGGCGCGGGCTGGCTCTCGCTGCCCGGCCTCGAAGGCTCGGGCCTGCATACCGACGTGTTCGAGACTGATTCCCTTGGGCCAGATGTACGTCGCCTCCCATGCCGCCACCGAATTGGGCATCAACTCGAACGACCGCGCCTACCGGCCCGACAACGGCTTCTCCACGCTCGCCCAGCAGGACACCACCGGCGCCTTCTACTTCCACCCCGTCAGCCTCTCCTTTACGGGCATCTTCCGCGCCTTGTGCAGCAACGACGGGCCCCCTTCGACCCTCGACACCACCACCGCCAGCCGCAACCTCTCGGCCCAACCGGTCCCCCTGACCCTCGGCCCGGGCATCTTCCACAACGCCAGCGCGAGGTCTTCGGCGGCCACATCGACCTGGCCGAGGTGATCCTCCTCGACGGGGTGAAGACGATGGCCGAACTGGCGGCGCTCTGCGATGGGTCACGGATGCGCCTCGCGACGCGGGGGTGACGGTGGGGTGAGAAGGAAATGGGGGTGGTATTACCTCGTGCCCAAAAGGACCGAAATCAGCGCAAACCATTGACATCGTCCATGACCCCGCAACACTCCATAACAGTTTCTTGCTGACACACACTTCAATCGACTAGAGAATCCATGTCTGGTGAACATTGATAATTTTATCTGAACAGGATTGGTGGGAATGTCCGATTGCGTTTTTAATCTCGACCCGGAGATGCTCAACATCGACGCCAAGGCGGCCGCCGAAATCGGCAAGCGCTATGCGGAGGAATATCAGTCGGGCAAGCCCTATCACTACATCTGCATCGACAATTTCCTGCCGCTTGAGGTGGCCGAGAAAGTCCGCGAGGAGGCAATGGAACAGCGCCGGAAGGAGGCCGAGTATTCCAGCGCGCAAGAGCACCTGAAGGCCTCCTACAACCCCGACACCTTGCCGCTCTACACCCGCAGCGTCTTCAATGCGCTGAACAGCGAAAGCTTCCTGCGGTTCCTGGAAGAGATGACCGGCATCCCAAACCTGATCCCCGACCCCTATTACAAGGGCGCCGGGATTCACCGCACCGAAACCGGCGGATACCTCGGGATCCATGCCGATTTCAACCATCACAAGCAGATGGACTTGGAGCGGCGGCTGAACATCCTGATCTACCTTAACCCCGACTGGAAACCGGAATACGGCGGAGCCTTCGAGGTCTGGACCAAGGACATGAAGACGCGGGTTGCGCAGTTCCCGCCATTCATGAACCGCATGTGCTGCTTCTCGACGAGTTCCGAGAGCTATCACGGCAATCCGGAGCCTGTGAACCACCCCGAGGGCGCCCCCCGGATCTCGATCGCGCTCTACTATTACACCCCGACCTGGGACGAGAGCCGCATCGCGCACAGTACCCTGTTCCGCCCGCGCCCAGGCACCATGGATACCAGTGCCAACCGGGAACACCGGCGCCGCACGATGCAGATGATCCTGCCCCCGATCCTGTACAAGCACCTGCAAGGCCCGCTGCGACGGATCGGGTTCTGATCGACCGGGAGGCCTTGGCAAGGCGGCGGACGCAGAATGAGGGCGTTGATCCATTTCATGACGGTAGCCCCCTCAACGCGGGACCAGACGTTCCTGCTTCTCGACGGATTGCGGGGGCTGGCGGCGCTCATCATCGTCCTGTTTCACTACAAGAACCTTCAGCGGGCGAGTTTCTGGGAAACCGCGCCCCCTGCGCCACAGGCGCCGGCCTTCCGCTGGTTGCTGGACCCGATCCAGACTTACGGTGCGAATGCTGTACCACTCTTCTGGGTCATTTCCGGTGCCGTGATGTGCCATGTCTATGGACATCAGGCCAAGCAGCTTCGCACCGCAACCTACGTGAACCGGAGATTTGCCCGCCTATACCCGCTGCACCTGCTGACGCTCCTGCTCATCGCGGTGATGCAGCTTTGGTCGAACATGCGCTTCGGGGCGCCGCAGATCTATCAATACAACGACCTCTATCATTTCGTGCTCCAGCTCTTCTTCGCGTCGTACTGGGGGCTGGAAGAAGGCCTGTCCTTCAATGGCCCGATCTGGTCGGTCTCCTGCGAGATCGCCGCCTACGCCCTGTTCCTGGTGTTTCTCAAGACCTGCCCGCTGAACCGGCTGACCACTCTGCTCGCCCTGTCCGGCGTGATGGCACTGCATGTGGCCGTCGGAACCCCGCTGACCTACTGCTGCCTCTGCTTCTTCGGCGGGGTGGCCGTCTACCAGTTCCTGCCGGACCGTGAAGCAAGCCTCACCGCCTCCCGGATTTACGGCCTGCTCGCGCTTTGCACCTGCCTCGGCGCATTCGTCTCGCCCATCCCGCAGGGGCTGAAGGTTCTCGCCGTCTGCGCCTCGGGCGCGGCATGTGTCCTGTTCCTGGACTGCGTGTACAAACCGGCTCGTGCGCCCTTGGTCGGCTGGCTCGGAAAGATGAGCTATTCCAGCTACCTGATGCATACTCCGCTGATGATATTCTTCATCCTCCTGGCCGGGGAGTTCGGCCTGCAGATTGCAAGCGTGAGAACGAATGTGAGCCTATTCGTCTATGTCGCGGTCGTTTTGGTTGTCTCGCATCTCTGCTACCATCGGTTCGAGCGCCCCGCTCAATCTTTCATCCGCGCGCTCTCACGGCCGCGCAGAGACGCCACGATCTGAACAGGTGTTGCTGCAACACTGCCTCCCAATCCACCGGCCGTCCCGACCTGACGGGTCCTCCTCCCGGCCTTGCGAGTCTATGGTCCGGCGAAAAGACACGCCGCCGGAGCATCCTTCCCCTTGAGCCTCGCCTACCGCCCCGAGATCGACGGGCTGCGCAGCATCGCCGTCCTGCCGGTCATCCTGTTCCACGCCGGCCTCTCCGCCTTCTCGGGCGGCTATGTCGGGGTCGACGTCTTCTTCGTGATCTCGGGCTACCTGATCACCTCGATCCTGCTCGACGACATCGACCGGGGCCGGTTCTCGATCCTGCGGTTCTACGAGCGGCGGGTGCGCCGCATCCTGCCGGCGCTCTTCCTGGTGATGGCCGCCAGCCTGCCCCCCGCCCTGCTGATCCTGCGCCCGGGCGACCTGGTCGACTTCGGCCAGAGCCTTGTCGCGGTGCCGCTTTTCGTCTCGAACGTGCTGTTCTGGGCGGAACGGGGCTATTTCGGTGCCGCCTCCGAGCTGAAGCCGCTGGTCCACACCTGGAGCCTCGCGGTGGAGGAGCAGTTCTACATCCTCTACCCGCCGCTGCTCTACCTGATGATGCGGCGGGCGCCGCGTTGGCGGGCGATCGTCTTCGGCACGCTCTTCGCCGTCTCGCTGGCGGCCTCGTGGTATCTCACCCGGCTGCATTTCGAGACCGCCTTCTATCTCCCTGTCTCGCGCGCCTGGGAACTGCTGTCGGGGGCCGGCGCCGCCGTCTTCCTGCGCCGCCACCCCGGCCCCGCCGGCCTGCCCGGCACGCTGGCGGCGCTCGCGGGTCTGGCGCTCATCCTCTGGCCGGTCTTCACCTATGACGACAGCACGCTGTTTCCCGGCGTGACGGCGGTGCCGGTGGTGCTGGGCACCGTCCTGCTGATCCTCGCCGCCCCCGCGGGCAACCCGGTGCACCGCGTCCTCGCCCTGCGCCCGGTGGTCTGGATCGGCCTGCTGTCCTATTCGCTCTACCTCTGGCACCAGCCGGTCTTCGCCTACATCCGCTATGCCGGCGGCAGCCACACGATGGTGCTGGCGAGCCTGCCCCTGGTCTTCGCCGCCAGCGCGCTGAGCTACGTCCTCGTCGAACAGCCGCTGCGCCGGAAGGCCGCCCCGCGCCTGCGGGTCTTCACCCTGGCGGCGGCCGGCAGCCTCTGCTTCATCGCCATCGGCCTCTGGCTGATCGCCTCGGAGGGGCTGATCGGCCGCTACAGCAAGGCCGACCAGGTAATCATCCGCGCCTACCAGGAGCAAAGCGCCTATAGCGAGACGCTCTACAACAGCCTGCAGCAGGCGCCCTTCGACGCATCCGGGCGCACCAAGGTGCTGCTGACGGGCGACAGCCATGCCCGGGATTTCCTGAACATGGTCCACGAGGCCGGGCTCTTCGAGCGCTACCAGTTCTCGACGAAGCGGATCAACGCGGAATGCGGCAACCTCTACGTGGAGGAGGATCTCACGCCCAACATCGAACCCCTGAGGCAGGAACGCTGCCGGGTGATGGGCCGCTTCGAGGACGAGACGACCCGCAGGATCGCTTCGGAGGCCGACGAAATCTGGCTTGTCTCGCTCTGGAACCCCTGGGTGATCGAGCACTTGCCCGAAACGGTGGCGAACCTGAAACGCGACTTCGGTGCGAAGGTGCGCGTCTTCGGCCCCAAGAACTTCGGCTGGATGACCGAAGAGATCGCCCTGTCCATCGCCGAGGCGGATCGCCCCGGCTTCACCCAGCCTGTCGCGCCCTATTTCGCCGAGATCACCGATCGAATGCAGGCCCTGCTCGCGCCGGAGGTCTATACCGAACTGATGACCCCGCTCTGCCGGGGCGACCGGGCGCATTGCCCGAGCTTCACTCCCGAAGGCGCCCTTATTACCTCAGACGGGCGCCATATCCTGCCGACCGGCGCCCGCTACCTCGCGCCGGTCCTGCGGGATCTGATCGAGGACGGCGTCACGCCCGCCCGATGAGATGACCACCCATGCTGTTCAGTGAGCTACAGTTCTGGATCTTCTTCGCGGTCGTCTTCCTGCTGTACCTCGTGCTTCCACACCGGGCGCAGAACCGGATGCTGCTGGTGGCGAGCTATGTCTTCTACGGGGCATGGGACTGGCGGTTTCTGGGCCTGATCCTGTTCTCGACCGTGGTGGATTACCTCGTCGGCCTCAGGCTGGGCCGGACCTCGGCCCCGGAGCGGCGGCGGCAGCTCATGGCCCTGTCACTGGTGACGAACCTCGGTCTTCTCGCCGTCTTCAAGTACCTGAACTTCTTCGTCGACAGCTTCGTCACCCTCAGCAACGATCTCGGGTTTCCGGCGGACCCGGTGGTGCTGGGGATCATCCTGCCCGTGGGGATCTCCTTCTACACCTTCCAGACCCTGAGCTACACGATCGACGTCTACCGCCGCGACCTGGAGCCCTGTCGGGACTTCGCCGATTTCGCGCTCTTTGTCGCCTTCTTCCCGCAACTCGTCGCCGGCCCGATCGAGCGGGCGCGCAACTTGCTGCCCGAGATCGCCGCCCCGCGAACGATTACCCTCGATGCCCTGGGGCGCGGTGCGGTTCTCTGCCTCGTCGGGCTGATCAAGAAGATCGTGATCGCCGATGCGATCGGGCCATCGGTAGATGCGGTCTACGGCAATCCCGCTGCCACCGGGGCCGAGATCGTGGTGGCGACATGGCTCTTCGCCATCCAGATATACTGCGATTTCTCGGGCTATACCGACATCGCCCGCGGCGTGGCCAAGATGCTTGGCTTCGGGCTGATGCGGAACTTCGCCCAGCCCTATTTCGCCACCAACCCGCAGGAGTTCTGGCACCGCTGGCATATCTCGCTCTCCACCTGGCTCCGGGACTATCTTTACATCTCGCTCGGCGGCAACCGGCGGGGGCGGATCGCCACCTACCGCAACCTCTTCCTGACCATGCTGCTCGGCGGCCTCTGGCACGGGGCGGCCTGGAACTTCGTGCTCTGGGGCGCCTACCAGGGTGGGCTCCTCTGCCTGCACAGGGCGGTCACCGGGCGGAGCCGCGGTCATGCCGAGGGCGCGGGGATGACGCCCGGCCAATCGGCGGTCCGGCTGATCAAGGTGATCCTGTTCTTCCAGGTGGTCTGCTACGGCTGGCTGCTGTTCCGCGCCGGCTCGCTCGAACAGATCGGAACCTTCACCACCCGGATCCTCACCCTCGATCCGGCGGATTTCGCCCGGCTGGGCATGCCCTCGGTCCCGATCTCGGCGGTTCTGGGCATCGGCCTGCTCTTCCTGTGGGATCTGGCCATCGAACTCTCCGGCTCGGTGCGCTTCTATGCCCGCTGGGCGCTTCCACTGCGGGCCGGGCTCTATGCCTGCATGATCTACCTGCTCGCCTTCGGGGCGACGACCCAGACCTCCGCCTTCATCTATTTCCAGTTCTGACATGACCGCGCGCCGCCAGATCCTCCTCGTTCTTCTCACGCTGGCCGCCCTGCTGCTCATCGACGTGGCGGTCGCGCTGGTCCTGGCCAGCGGGGCGGCGCCGCAGAGCCTGGTCCGGTATTTCGACTACGGCCGCAGCGTCCCGGGCAAGCTGGCGCAATGGGAGGCCCATCCGGGCGGCCCCGGCAATCTCTACGAGACCGCCTGGCGCCCCGAGATGCTCGCGGCCTCGGCGGAGAGCTTCGCCGAAGAGGCGCCCGGCACCGGGCCGGTGCTCCGGGTCTACGGCCTGTCCTTCGTGAACCACGTGGTCGAGGCCGCGCTGGAGCAGGATCCGGACCTGCGGGCCGATTTCCATTCAGGCCCAGGCGCGCCGCCGAACTTCACCTATGCCATGGCGATGGACGATGCGCCGAACCGAAGGGCCGGGGACGTGGCGGTCCTGGGCTTGCTGTCCTCCGCGGTGCCCGCCATGGCCTCGTTCAGCAACCGGGTCTGGGCCTTCGAACAGCCGGCACCCGTGACCTATCCCGTGTTTCGGCCGGGCCAGGACGACGAACTCCTCCGGCAGGATCCGCGGGTGGAGAGCCTCGCCGACCAGCGTGACCTCTCCTCGGACCCGGAGGCAACGGCGGCGTGGCGGGACCAGTTGAAGACCTCGGATGCGCTCTACACGCATGCGGCCTTTGCCCTGCCCTGGCTCGACATCTCGCCCTTTGCCCGCCTGGTCCGCCGGGCCGCGGCCACCGCGGCGATCCGGAACAGGGAGGCGGAGGTCCGGGCCGATCCCGAGGGCGCTCCCTATCCATACGCCACCGTCCTGCGCCGCATGGTTGGCGACTTCGCCGAGACCGCCCGGGCAGATGGCCAGCTGCCCGTGGTGATGCTTGTACAGACCCGCGATCCGTCAGATGTCCCTCTGCTGGACCTGTTGAGCGAGACGCTCGAATACGAAGGGATCCCTTATTTCGCGACCGAAGTGTACCAGGACCCCCGCGAACCTCGGGCGTTTCTGCCGGATGGGCATTACACTCGGGCCGTCAACCAGCGTTTCGGAGAGGCATTCCGTGATGTCCTCGAGGACGCGCAACGCTGAGGTTTGCCCCAAGACCCGGACGGTGGGTCGGCAGGACATCTCTCCCGAAATGGGCGAACCTAATCGGTTCGGTGACAGGCTACATCCACAATAGCGGCGCTTAAGTAATGATTTATGCAAAAAACCGCCGCCCCCAACCCCCTCCCAAGGCGTCCAATAATCTTGCCTTATCGGACTTCATCCGTCACCCTCTCCCCACAGCCGATTTTCCCGCCGAAGGGACGACGCAATGCCCTCTGACGACCCGCACCGCACCGCCCCCCTCGCCCTGCCCGATCACGTGGCGGGTTCCGGGACGCTCGACCGGCTGGTCGACAGGGCACGGGACTATGCCCGGTCCGCGGCCTCCGAGAACACGCTGAAGGCCTATGCGAGGGACTGGAAGCATTTCACCCAGTGGTGCCGGCGCAAGGGCACCGAGCCGTTGCCGCCGGCGCCCGGGATGATCGGCCTCTACCTCGCCGACCTCGCCGCGCCGGAGGGCCGGGGCCCGGCCCTCTCGGTCAGCACGATCGAGCGCCGGCTCTCGGGGCTGACGTGGAACTACGCGCAGCGCGGCTTCGCGCTCGATCGCCGGGACCGCCACATCGCCACGGTCCTGGCCGGGATCCGGCGGAAACACGCGCGCCCCCCGGTGCAGAAGGAGGCGATCCTGGCCGAGGACATCCTCGCCATGACCGCCACGCTGCCCGCCGACCTGCGCGGGCTCAGGGACCGGGCGATCCTGCTGCTGGGCTATGCCGGAGGGCTGCGAAGGTCCGAGATCGTCGGGCTCGACCGCCACAAGGACGACACGCCGGAGAGCGGCGGCTGGATCGAGATCCTGGAGCACGGCGCCCTGCTCACCCTGAACGCCAAGACCGGCTGGCGCGAGGTCGAGATCGGCCGCGGGTCGTCCGAGCGGAGCTGCCCGGTCCATGCGGTCGAGCAATGGCTGCATTACGCGCGGATCGACTTCGGGCCGGTCTTCACCCGGGTCTCGCGCGATGGCCGCCGGGCGCTCGGCGCGCGGCTCAACGACCGGCACGTCGCGCGGCTGGTCAAGCAGACGGTGCTCGCCGCCGGACTGCGCCCCGAACTGCCCGAGGCCGAGCGGCTGGCGCTCTTCTCCGGCCATTCCCTGCGCGCCGGGCTCGCCAGCAGCGCCGAGGTCGACGAGCGCCACGTGCAGAAGCACCTCGGCCATGCCTCGGCCGAGATGACCCGCCGCTACCAGCGCCGCCGCGACCGGTTCCGGGTCAACCTGACGAAGGCCGCGGGGCTCTAGCCCCGGGCGCCGCCGCCGCGGGCATAGATATCCTCGTAGCGGGTGATGTCGTCCTCGCCCAGATAGGCCCCGGTCTGCACCTCGATCAGCACCATCGGCAGGCGGCCCGGGTTCTCCATCCGGTGCTTCGCGCCGAGCGGCACGTAGACGCTCTCGTTCTCGGTCACCAGCCTCTCGGTGTCACCGATGGTGACCTTGGCGGTGCCCGAGACCACGATCCAGTGCTCGGAGCGGTGCAGATGCGACTGCAGGCTCAGCACCCCGCCCGGCTTGACCACGATGCGCTTGACCTGGAAGCGGTCGCCCAGGGCCAGGGTCTCGAAATGACCCCAGGGGCGCTGGTCCCAGGGGAAGTCCTCGGCCTGGCTGCGGCCGGCGGCGCGCAGGTCCGCCACCGCCTGCTTGACCTCCTGGCCGCGCCCGGGGGCGGCGACCAGCACCGCGTCGCGCATCGCCACCACCGTCATGCCCTCGAGCCCGATCCCCACGAGGCTCAGGTCCTCGTCCTCGGACCGCAGCAGGCTGTCGCGGCAGTCGAGCGCGGTGACCGGGCCGGAGGTGGCGTTGCCGGCGCCGTCCCGGGCCATCTCGCGATGCATCGCCGACCAGTCGCCGAGGTCCGACCATCGACCCTGATACGGGACAACCGAGAGGTTCTCGGCCTTTTCCATCACGGCGTAATCGATCGAGATGTCCGGCAGCCCGGCCCAGGCCTCGGCCTCGAGGCGGAAGAAGCCGAGGTCGGATTCCGCCCCACCGACCGCCGCCCGGACCGGGTCCAGCATCGCGGGCGCATGACGTTCGAAGGCCGCGAGGATGCTCTGCACCGAGAACAGGAAGATGCCCGCGTTCCAGAGGAAGGTCCCCGAGGCCAGCATCTCGGCGGCGCGGGCGGCATCGGGTTTCTCGACGAAACGCCGGAGCGGCACCGCGCCTCCGGCAGGCGCCTCGGCCAGTTCGAGCCAGCCATACCCGGTTTCGGGTCTGTCCGGGGCGATCCCGAAGGTCACCAGGTCGCCGGCCTCGGCCGCCGTCCGACCGGCCTCGACCGCCGCGGCGAAGGCCGCGGCATCGGGGATCGCGTGATCGGAGGGCGCCACCATCATCAGCGCATCGGGCTGGCGCTCCGCCACCCAGACCCCCGCTGCCAGCACTGCGGGAGCGGTGTTGCGCCCGGCAGGCTCGATCAGCACGGTCCCCTGCCCTGCCCCGACCGCCTGCATCTGCTCGGTGGCGATGAAGCGGAAGTCGGGGCCGGTGATCACCAGCGGCGGCGCCCAGCCCGGGCCCGCCATCCGCCGCAGCGCCAGCTGAAACGGGCTCTCGTCGCCGGTGAGCCGCGCGAACTGCTTGGGGAAGCTGCGCCGCGACAGGGGCCAGAGACGGGTGCCGGATCCGCCGGCCAGCAACACGGGTACGATGGTCATGCCAACTCCTGTATTCATCATAGGGTCCGGGACACCGGACCCTGCCCAGACTTCGGTGCCGCCAGCCGGTTGTCAAACCCGAAGCTCTCGAGGATGTCGGCATTCTGCTTGGCAAAGATCGCCTCGATCCAGGCGATCCGCTCTTCGGTCCGCCCGGCATCGGGCGCGCCACTGCGCAGCCGGGCCTCGCGCAGCATCTGCCGGGCGGCGCGGCGCGACACGCTCCGGTCCTTCAGGGCCGCGACCAGCCGGTCGCAATCCTCCATCCGCAGCGAGGGGTTGGCCTGGTCCCGCGGGACCTCCCAGTCAAGCTCAAGCCCACCGAGGAGCGGCTCGGTCACTTGCCGGATATCGGCCGGATTCGCCAGTGTCAGGGTCTGCCCGGGGAATTTCCGGGCCCAGGCCCGCAACCAGCCGGTCACCGCCAGGACCCGCGCCCGGTCGACGGTGAAAGCCTCGAAGCCGCGGCCGTCGTGCGGCGCCCGATCCGCGAGGTAGCGGTCGAAATGCTGCTTCAGGAACTGCGAGTAATCGCCGAAGATGAAGCCGCTGAACGGGCGCAGGAAGACCAGCAGCTCGAGCCGCAGCCCGCGGTCGGCGACCAGCGCGGCCAGCGCCTCGGCCCGCGGCGCCTGCGAGAACAGGTCCTCGTGGCTCAGCACCAGCGTATGCGCTCCCGTCGCGAGCGCGTCGAGCCCCGGCCCGGTGAGGGTCGCGATCTCCGCAGCATTGCCGGGATGCGGACCGCCCGCGTGCGGATAGGCGATGCCGGCGGCGCGCAGCCGGGCCGCATTCCCGAGCAGGACGCGCTGGAAATAGGTCGACCCGCATTTCGGAGAGCCGACGTGGAGCACGATGGTCTCAAGCATGGCAGTCCGGCCCTCCGGGAGACATCAGGTGGCGACCGCCCGTGCCGGCTGCACCGCCGCGACCTCCTCCGCCAACCGCTCGATCATCTCCTCGATCGGCATGCCCAGCGGATCGAGCGCGATCCTGCGCTCGGCGGCGGTGACCGGCGGGGCCGTCCACGCCTCACCGAGGGCGGCGGCAAGGTCGCGTGCATCGGTCCCGGCCGCCAGGATCGCGGGTGACAGGCTCGACAGGTCCTTGGGGCCGAACCGGTTGGTCACCACCCGGACGCCCGAGGCGGCCATTTCCAGCGGTGGATGGCTGGGATGCGGCGAATACATCAGCGAAAGCCCGATGTCGCAGCCCAGCAGGAACTCCGGGTAATCGTTCCACGGCAGCTTGCCGAGACCGGTCATCACGATCCCGTTCGGCAGGGTGACCGGCCCGTGCCGCTGCCCGATGGAGACCACGTCGAGATCCTCGGGCCCCAGCCCTTTCGTCTCGATGAAACGGGAAATCGCGTCGACCGAGGTCTGGAACATGTTGCGGGCGACTTCGGGCCGGCCGTAGAGCACCAGCCGCCGCTTCCCCTCGCCCCGCACGGGCCGCGGCGCGGCGGCATAGCGGGCGAGGTCGATCGACGGCCGGAAGGCGGGTGCGCCGCGGGCGAAATCGAAGCCCAGGTCGACGAAGTAGTCCCGCAGCAGCGTGGTGTTGAAGATCGGGCGGAAGGCAAAGTCGTAGCTGTCCCGAGCGCCGGAATAATCGCAGCCCCAGGGATAGAAGTTGGGCTCGAAATCCTGGATCAGGTAAAGGAAATCGCCCCGCAACAGAGACTGTTCCGCGATCAGGTCGCGGGCGATGTGGGCGGTCCACCAGGCCGTCGCCATCAGGCTGTCGCCGCGGTTCAGCGACAGCGCCCCGGTGCCGCGCTCGCCATGCACCGCGCAGTGCAGCGAGATCCGCTGCGTGGTGCCGGCCCGGTCCGAGACCGGCATCCGGCCCTGCAGGAAGCGCAGCGAAACCTCGGCCGACATCAGCGCCAGGTCGGTCGCCACGAAGCGCACCCGGTGCCCGCGGGCGGCCATCCCCAGCCCGATGTCGATGGCGGTCGCGATCCCGGCGTAGATCTCCGAGGGGTTCAGGCTTGGCACCAGCACCACGAAGGCGGGCGCCTCGGCGTCGAGCCGGACCGGGACCCGCAAGCTCATCCTCGGGTCGAGCACCTCGCGGTAGTCGCGCGGCGCCGCTGTGCCGGTCGCGGCGAGGGCGGGCGGCATCGCGCCGGGCGCCAGGGTGAACAGCGTCTCGTCGAAGCCCTGGCGCACCTTCGCGAGGCCCGGACCGAGGGCCTGCCGCAGGATCCAGACCACCCGGGCCAGCGACATCACCGCGTGGCCGAAGGCGATCCGCGCGAGATCGGGCCTGAGCCGCAGCAGGTAGCCGGCGGTCGAGAGCCAGTGCCGGCCCAGCCCGCCCCAGTTGCCGAGATAGGGTCTGAGCCGGCGCATGCGGCGGTGCCGGACATCCCCGGGCAAGAGCCGGCCATCCTGCAGGCCGACCCGGATCCGGTCGTCGAGCACGCTGGCGAGGTAGCGGGCCAGGGCGAAGGGGCCGGCCTCGGTCCGGATCCATTCCTTGTCGATCCGGGTCTTCCGGACCTGGTTCCAGATCCGGCCCATGATCCCGGTGCGCCGGTCGATCACGCCGATCGAATTGCGCCCGTGCTGCCGGTAGTCGACCAGCGGCCGGTCGATGCGCGAGGTGCCGCCGGTGGCCTCGGCCAGCAGCGCCAGCCAGAGGTCGTGGTAGTAATAGACCCCGGACTGGGCGGGGAAGGGCAGCGCGAGGGCCGCAAGGCGCCGCCGCATCAGCACGGTCATGCCGGTCACGTTGTTGCGGTAGAGCAGGCCGCCCAGCCCCGGCCGCGGCTCGCGCCGTTCGAGCGCGAACATCGAGCCGCGCAGCAGGGTCCCGGCCTCGTCGATCAGCCGCGCGTCGGAATGCACCATGTCGGTACCGTCCTGCGCCAGACGCGCCGCGCCTTCGGCCAGCCGGTCGGCATGCCAGACGTCGTCCTGGTCGGAGAGCGCGATCAGCACCTCCGGCGTGGTCTCGGTCAGGTCGAGTGCCCGGCCCAGCCCCAGCTCGAAGGCGCGCACCACGTCGAGCGGCAGGTCGGGCACGACGATCTCGGCCGTCAGCCCCGCCGCGGCCGCGCTGCCCCGCGCCAATGTCTCGGAGCGACAATCCGCGATCACCAGGACCAGCCGCGACGGCGCTAGGCTCTGCGCCGCGATCGAGGCAAGCTGTTGCGCGAAATGCCCCGGATCAGGCTCGAAAACCGCCAGGACGACGAACGGCCCGGGCGTCGCCTGCACCGCCTCTGTGCGCTGCGGCATCAGGACGCCACCTTCATCAGCGCCTCGTGGTAGAGGATCGCCTCTTCCACGTCGTCGAAATGCTCCAGCCTGCCGCCCTCGAGCACCGCCGCCTTGGTGCAGAGCCGCCGGA
>Ga0098074_1001246_pt1 | contig 13522 bp, 12 predicted proteins | sample 32_taG_FD_75064 | JGI IMG/M metagenome (GOLD analysis project Ga0098074, IMG submission 75064) | Marine viral communities from the Gulf of Mexico - 32_GoM_OMZ_CsCl metaG | ecosystem: Environmental > Aquatic > Marine > Oceanic | place: Atlantic Ocean: Gulf of Mexico | collected 2015-07-12
CTGATCAACACCCACGAGCTCGCCGAGATGGTGCAGGCGCTGCCGAGCGATACCGGCGAGCTCGACATCCACGCCCGGGCGCTCGAGTCGTCGACCAACGACACCGGCCTGGTCACCGCGCTGCTGGCCCACCACCCCGACACCACCCTCGAGCAGCGCTCGCTCGAGGTGCTGCCGCTGCTGCGCGGGGCGTTCTCGCTGGTGTGGATGAACGAGCACACCCTGTACGCCGCCCGCGACCCGCAGGGCATCCGTCCGCTGGTGCTCGGTCGCCTCGACCGCGGCTGGGTCGTCGCGAGCGAGGACGCCGCACTGGCCACGATCGGCGCGAGCGTCGTGCGCGAGATCGAGCCCGGCGAGATGATCGTCATCGACGAGAACGGGCTGCGCTCCCACACCTTCGCCGAGCCCGAGCCCAAGGGCTGCGTGTTCGAGTACGTCTACCTGGCCCGGCCCGACGCCACCATCAGCGGTCGCAGCGTGCACGAGGCCCGGGTGGAGATGGGCCGCGAGTTGGCCCGCCAGTTCCCCGTCGACGCCGACCTGGTGATGCCCGTGCCCGAGTCGGGCACCCCGGCCGCTGCCGGGTACGCCGAGGAGAGCGGCATCCCGTTCGGGCAGGGGTTCGTGAAGAACGCCTACGTCGGGCGCACGTTCATCCAGCCCAGCCAGACCCTGCGCCAGCTCGGCATCCGGCTCAAGCTCAACGCGCTCCCGCACATGATCCGCGGCAAGCGGATCGTCGTGGTCGACGACTCGATCGTGCGCGGCAACACCCAGCGCGCCCAGGTGCGGATGCTGCGCGAGGCCGGTGCTCTCGAGGTGCACGTGCGCATCTCGAGCCCGCCGGTGAAGTGGCCGTGCTTCTACGGCATCGACTTCGCCACCCGCGCCGAGCTGATCGCCAACGGGCTCGACGTCGACGAGATCGCCGCGAGCGTCGGCGCCGACAGCCTCGGCTACATCACCCTCGACGGGATGATCCAGTCGACCGGCCAGAGCGCCGACCGGCTCTGCACCGCCTGCTTCACCGGCGAGTACCCAGTGCCGCTGCCCGACGAGAGCCTGCTCGGCAAGCACCTCCTCGAGACGTCCATCAAGGCGCCCACGCTCGGCAAGGCGCTGCCCGTCCTCAACAACCCCTGACCCCGATCGGAGCTCCGTGACCGAGGAGTCCGCGCCCCGCGCGCAGAACGCCTACGCCGAGGCCGGCGTCGACATCGACGCGGCCGACAAGGCGATCGAGCTGATGAAGGTCTGGGTCGACAAGGCCCGCCGCCCGGAGATGATCGGTGGGCTCGGCGGCTTCGCCGGCCTCTTCGACGCCTCGGCGCTCACCAAGTACACCCGCCCGCTGCTGGCCACCTCCACCGACGGCGTGGGCACGAAGGTGGCGATCGCGCAGGCGATGGACAAGCACGACACGATCGGCTTCGACCTGGTCGGCATGGTCGTCGACGACCTGGTGGTGTGTGGCGCCGAGCCGCTGTTCATGACCGACTACATCGCCACCGGGCGCGTCGTCCCCGAGCGGATCGCGGCGATCGTCAAGGGCATCGCCGAGGCCTGCATCGAGGCCGGTTGTGCCCTCGTGGGCGGGGAGACCGCCGAGCACCCCGGTCTGCTGGGCCCCGACGAGTACGACGTCGCCGGCGCCACCACCGGGGTGGTGGAGGCCGACAAGCTGCTCGGCCCCGGGCGGGTGCGCCCCGGCGACGCCGTGATCGCGATGGCGTCGTCCGGCCTGCACTCCAACGGGTACTCCCTGGTGCGCCACGTGCTGCTGAACACCGCGCAGTGGGAGCTCGACCGAGACGTCGCCGAGCTCGGCCGCACCCTGGGCGAGGAGCTGCTCGAGCCCACCCGCATCTACGCCAAGGCCTGCCTGGCGCTGGCCGAGCACACCGAGGTGCACGCGATGTCGCACGTCACCGGCGGGGGCCTGGCTGCCAACCTCGCCCGGGTGATGCCCGTCGAGCTGCGCGCCACCCTGCAGCGCGCCACCTGGACCCCCCAGCCGATCTTCGACATCGTGCGCCAGGTCGGCCAGCTGCCCCAGGCAGACCTCGAGATGACCCTGAACTGCGGTGTCGGCATGGTCGCGATCAGCCCGCCCGAGGCGATCGAGTCGTCCCTCGCGGTGCTTGCGGAGTTCGGCATCCACGCGTGGGTGATGGGCGAGGTCGACGTCGACCCGGACCAGGCCCGCACCGTGGAGCTGGTCGGTCAACACCCCGGGTGGTAGTCGGAATCGGTGCGTGGAGGCCTGCCTGCGTGAATTCGGCGATACAAACCGGGTCCGGAGTGCCGGAACAGACAGGCAACAGGTAGCGTTCACCCCACGAGATTCTGTTGAGAGAGCCCGGATCGCCATCGGCATCCGGCCAAGTGTGCGAGGGGGCTGGACCCTATGGGCCGCGGCCGAGCGAAAGCCAAGCAGACGAAGGTCGCACGCGACCTCAAGTACCGCACCCACGAGACGGACTTCGGTGCGCTCGCCAAGGAGCTCCATGGCGACGAATCCGACAGCTCCGCTCGCGAGGTCGACGAGCCGGACGAGTGGTCCGACTACGCCGACCGCTCTCGGGACTGAACCGAGCCCGGCGCCCCTGAGGGGCGGCTAGCGTGGGTCCGGTGACCCTCGCTCCTGCCCGCACGCTCTGGACCTGCTTCGAACCGCTCCACGCGGTCACCTACTTCACCGCCGAGGCCCGCGAGGCCTTCGAGGCGGTGGGGCTCCGAGGTTTCTGGCGGGGCTACTTCGCGGGTCGTGCGGCGCCGCTGGGTCGCGTCGACGCGGCCCCGGTGACGGCGCTGTTCGCCGGCTTCAAGCACGAGATGGTCGCTCGGGCGATCCCGGAGGTCTGGAGCCTCGCCTCGCCCGAGGCGGTGCTCCGAGCGCGCCAGGGCGGCGCCGTGGCAGCCCTGCGCGGAGTGCTGGTGGACGAAGAAGCCGTGGCGCTCGCGGCCGCACCGCTGCAGGAGGCCGCGGCCCGGGCGACGTGGAGCGGGCTGGCCCTCGGTGGTGCCAATGCCGCGCTGCCGTGGCCTGACGATCCGTACGCCGTCCTGTTCCAGGCCGCGACCGTGCTGCGCGAGCACCGCGGCGACGCGCACGTGGCCGCTCAGGTGGTCGCGGGGCTCAGCGGGCTCGAGGCGATGGTGCTGCGCAGCCTGCAGGACATCGAGCGCGAGCTGCTCCAGCCGGCGCGCGGCTGGAGCGACGAGGAGTGGGACGCCGCCACGGCCGCTCTGGTCGAGCGCGGTCTGGTCGCTGCCGGTGCGGTCACCCCGGCCGGCCAGGCGCTGCTGGCCGACGTCGAGCGCCGCACCGACGAGATCGCGTTCCAGCCCTGGCGTACGGCCGGCGCATCCGTCGCCGACGCCTTCCTGGACGCCGTGAGCCCCCTCGTCGAGCTGGTGGTGCCGCTGCTGCCGGCCAAGACGCCGATCGGCATCCCCGGGCGCGGCTGAACCGGCCGCAACGCGGGTTGCTACTGCCCGCGGCCGACCGACACGAGCGCGCGGACGCCGTGCACGACCTCGACGCGCAGCGCGTCCATCAGGTCGGGCAGCTCGTCGGCGCGGCCCTCGGCGGCCGCCTCCTCCACCAGGTGCGCCGCGGCGCCGACCCGGTTGAGCCCCACGTTGGTCGAGCTGCCCTTGAGCTGGTGCGCGATCGAGCGTGCCGCCTCCAGATCGCCGTCGTCGACGGCGATGCCGACCTGCGAGAGCGTGCCGTCGATGCGCGAGAGGTACGACATCCGGGTGCGCTCGAAGAAGTTCACCCCATCCTTCACCAGCTCGCTGAGCATCTCGACGCGCTCGAGGTCGATCAGCTCGGGCGTGCCGGTCTCAGGCTCGACCGGGTCCGTCTCCGGCTCGGGCTCGCGTGAGCCGTCGCCGCTCCAGCGGCGCAGGGCCTGGGCCAGCTGGGTGGGGTCGACCGGCTTGGTCAGGAAGTCGTCCATGCCGGCGGCCAGGCAGCGGTCGCGCTCACCGGGGAGCGCGGACGCGGTCATCGCGATGATCGGTACCCGCGGCCCGGTCTCCTGGGCGCGGATCGCGCGGGTGGCGTCGTAGCCGTCGAGCCGCGGCATCCGGCAGTCCATCAGCACGACGTCGTAGAGGTGGCCGGGGGCCAGCGCGGCGACCGCGGCCACACCGTCGACCGCGGTGCCGACGTGGCAGCCGAAGCCCTCGAGCAGGCCGGAGGCCACCAGACGGTTCACCGCGTTGTCCTCGACCACGAGCACGGAGAGGCCCAGCTGCGGTGGCGGCTGGCGGCGCGACGACGCTCGCGACGTCGTTCCGGTGGCGGCGGTGTCGCCGCCGACGAGCGTGTCGTAGAGCTCGGAGGGTCGCACCGGCTTGCTCGCCCACGCGCGGAACCCGGCGGCGGCTGCCTCGTCGTCGACCACGGTGGTGCCGCTCGCGAGCAGGATCAGGTCGATGCCGGCGAGCTCCTCGCGGGCGCGGATCCGGCGGCCGAGCTCCAGCCCGTCGACCTCGGGCATGTCGAAGTCGACGAGCGCGATGTCGTACGGCGTCCCGCTCGCCGCAGCGGCGGTCAGCACGTCCATCGCGGCCGCGGCGGTGGCGACCACGTCGGCCTCGAGGTTCCAGGAGGTGAGCTGGCGGGCAGCGAGCCCGGCCGCCGTCGGGTTGTCGTCGACGACCAGCACCCGGCGACGCCGCGCGTCGCTGCTCACGTCGGTGGGGGCCTCGGCATCGGCGACCGCCTCGAGACGCACGGTGAACCAGAAGCGGCTGCCGGCGCCCGGCGTGCTGCGCACCCCGATCTCGCCGCCCATGGCCGCCACGAGCTGACGGCAGATGGCCAGGCCGAGTCCGGTACCGCCGTGCTGGCGCGTGGTGGAGCGGTCTGCCTGCGTGAAGGCGTCGAAGAGCCCCTCGGCCTGCTCGGGGCTGATCCCGATGCCGGTGTCGCGCACCTCTCCCCGCAGCACCACGACGTCGGGGTCGGCCGACTCGACCACCGCGAGGGACAACACCACCTCGCCGGCCTCGGTGAACTTGACCGCGTTCGAGGCCAGGTTGGTGAGCACCTGCCCGAGGCGCACCGGGTCGCCGCGGAGCACCCGCGGCACCGTGTCGGCGCAGTCGACGATGAGCTCGATGCCCTTCTCGGCTGCCGGACCGATCACCACGGTGGTGGTCTCGTCGAGCACGGTGCGCACCTCGAACTCGGTGGCCTCCAGGTCGAGGCGGCCCGACTCGATCTTCGACAGGTCGAGCACGTCGTTGATGAGGCCGAGCAGGATCAGTCCGGCCCCGCGCAGCCCCTCGGTCAGCCGCCGCTGGCGGTCGTCCAAGGGGGTGCGCATGAGCAGCTCGGTGAGCCCGATGACGCCGTTGAGCGGGGTGCGGATCTCGTGGCTCATCGTGGCCAGGAACTCCGACTTGTGCTGGGACGCCGCCATCGCCTCGTCGCGCGCCTCGGCCAGCTGGTCGCGCGACCTCTCGCGCTCGGCCACCCGGCTCAGCTGGTCGCCGATCTGGCGCACCAACGACCAGTCGTGCTCGTCGAGGCTGTCGGTGGGCGCCGACATCTGCGCGACGCAGACCGTGCCGGTGCCGTTCAGCACCGGGATCGACACCAGGGTCTGACCGGGGTCCGAGGGCATCGGGACGGCCTGCGGCTCCTTCGCCGCCCAGGCCTGCTCGGCGCTCGGCTCGTGGGGCAGCGGGGCGTCAAGCGCCATCGACTGGGGCAGCTCCAGCGCCGTCAGGGACCCTCCGCGCTCGTGACGCACCCAGGCGCAGATGGGTACCCACGTGCTCTGGTCGTGCAGCAGCGTCGCTGATCGCACGATGGCGTCGGTGATGGTCGAGGAGCGGTTGGCGGCATCGGCGATCTGCTGGAGGAGGTCGAGCCGCTTCGAGGCCTCCTCGGCGGCCACGGTGGCCCGGCGCACCACGGTGATGTCCTGGGCCGTGCCCCCGCTGCGCACGGGCGTGCCCTCGGCGTCCCGCTCGACGACGCCCTTGCCGTGCACCCAGCGCACCTCGTCGTCGGGCGTGACGACGCGGGCCTGCCACTCGTAGTCGGAGCCGGTCTCAAGGGCCTCGACCACACAGGCGTGCACCCGGTCGCGGTCCTCGGGGTGGACGTGGGCCAGGAAGCCCTCGTAGGTCGGCTCGAGCTCGCCGGGCTCGAGCCCGTACATCCGGTAGAGCTCGTCGGACCACCACACCTCGTCGCCCGGGATGTCCCACCACCACGTGCCGAGCCGGGCGATGTGCTGGGCGTCGGCGAGCTGCTGCTCGCGGTCGATCAGGGCGGCGTGCAACCGGTGCCGCTCGGTGTGCTCGGTGACCCGGTGCAGGTAGCCGATGACCTCGCCGTCGTCGCCGGCCACGGGCGCCCACGAGACCAGGGTCCAGATCTGGCTGCCGTCCGGCCGGAGCACCAGGACGTCGTCGTTCTGGTCGCCGGGGTGCCCGGCGCGCATGAGCTCGAGGTGGGCCCGGAAGTCGATGCGGCCCTGCTCGTCGGCGAAGATCTCGCCCGAGCTGCCGGCGATCTCGTCGAGCGGGCGGCCGAAGATCTCGGCCAGTCGCTCGTTGGCGAAGATGGTCAGGCCGTCGAGGTCGAGCAGCCAGAGGCCGTCGGGGTTGGCCGCGAGAAGTCGCTGGGCGACCTCATCAGGTGCCTGCACGTCGCCCCCTCTCCCCGGTTTGCACAGCTGCTGCGTGACTGCTGCCTGACTGCTGCCTGACTGCTGCACGGCCATCATGACGCGCAAGAACCGGGCGCCGTCCAGGATCGGCGAAACCGACCCGGGACGAGCACCCGGTCCATGGTGGTGCGATCAGCTGCCGGAGACGGCCTTCTTCAGCGCGGAGCCGGCCTTGAAGGCGGGCGCGGTGCTGGCGGCGATCTCGATGGTCGCACCCGTCTGCGGGTTGCGGCCCTGGCGCGCCGAGCGCTCGCGGGTCTCGAAGGTGCCGAAGCCGGGCAGGGTGACCTTGTCGCCCTTGGCCAGGGCGGCGGTGATGGAGTCGAGCACGGCGCTCAGTGCGGCGTCGGCCTGCGCTCCGCTCAGACCGGTCTCGGTGGCGATGGCCTCACGCAGCTCGGTGCGGTTCATGGGAGATGTCCCATCCTCTCGTTCGGGTACACGTCTTCTTGATCAGTTTGATCAGCGGCGCGAAACGTACCCCACCCGTGGTGGCCGCGGCGGCAGGGGCCGCTCGCAGGCCTCTCAGGTGTCGCTCAGGTGACGGGCGTGGGCGCGGCGCTGGCCTGCACCACGACGTCGCCGTGGGTGCCGTAGCCGAGCAGCCCGCCGCCGGTGGGTGTGGCGTCGAAGCCGAGCATCCACCAGCGTCCGCCGTGCTCCAGCACGGTCGGCCACGGCAGGTTGGTCGGGTACGCCGCGTCCAGGGTGCCGTGCTGCTGCAGGTCGAGGTCGAGGACGGGGTAGGTCGCCCTCCGCCCGCGTCGGCTGTCCCGCCCGTCGGAGGCCAGCACCTGCCAGTCGCCGTCCAGCCGGGCCAGGGTCGGACCCTCCGTGGCGTGACGGTCGCCGGCGGCCGCGCGCAGGTGCAGCCGGTCGAGCTGGGGGCCGGCTGCGGTGACCGGATGGAAGTCGAAGAAGCGTCGGGCGCTCACGTAGGTGGCCAGCCAGCCCTCGTCGGTGCGCACCAGGTGGGGGTCCCAGGTGCCGACGCTGGCGAGGCCGTCGGTCGGGAGGGCGAGCGGCTCGGCGTCGAGCACGTGCGTGCCGGTGAGCAGGTCGTCGGTCGTGCTGGCGAGCGTGGTGCCGACCCGTGGGTTGCGGCGCTTGTCGAAGTCGCCCCAGGTGCTGGCGGCCACCAGCCACTGCTCGCCGTCGCGGAGCAGGTGCACCGCGTGGTCGCCGTACACGCCCGCTCGACCGGCGCGACCGCTGCGCCGGAAGAAGAGGTCGGCGCGGTGCTCGAGCACGAGCGAGCGCGAGTCGAACGACCACACCGAGCAGTGCCCGGTGCGGAACCCGCCGGGGCCGGCGCTGGTCGCGGTCAGGACGTGGGTGTCGCCCGCCAGGTAGGGGGTGCCGTCGGCGTGGGTGACCAGCCGGAGGTCACGCAGTCCGAGCTGCCCGAAGCCACCCGCCACCGCGCCGTCCGCCATCGCGCCGTCCGCCGCCAGGTCGGCCAGCCACGCGGGGTCGTGCACGTCGACCCCCGGCGCGGACTCGGACAGGTCGACCACGGCACGCGCCACCCACGCGGCTCGTTCGTGGACCCAGGCCGTGAGCACCGGCCCGGTGAGCGACAGGCCCAGCCGGCTGGGGGAGGTGCCGCGGCCGTGCCGCCGGCTGCGGTGGGACGACGCCGCGCCGCCGACGTCCAGCTCGATCGAGACGGTGGCGCCGTCCCAGACGGCCTCGAAGTGGTCGTCCCCCGACCGGAGGGCGACGCGGCCGGAGTCGCCCAGCGGTGCCTCGACCGCTGCGGCGGGCGCCGCCGGGAGCGACGTGCCCGGTTGTACGAGGGTGATCGGGCGCAGTCGCGCCACCGGCGCGAGCGGTGGGAGCGGAGACGTCATGAGCGCCTCGAACTGTAGGGGCCGCGGGATGCGGGGTCGACGATGCGGGGTCGACGTTGCCCGACACTGGCACAATCGGGGTTCGGGACGGCGCACCTCGGCCGGTCGTCCCCACTCCGGAAGGCGGCCACGCGTGAACGTGCATCGGTCCCCGCTCCTCCTCGCCCTGGTGGCGCTGGCGCTCCCGGCTGGCATCGCCGGCGGAGCCGACGCGCTGGTCCCGAGCGGGCAGGCCGCCGCTGCCGCGCCGTCGACCACGATCCGACCGCCCCTGCTCAGCGCCGCCGACGACGTCAAGGTGGCCACCGTCGGCTCCGCCGTCGACCTCGTGGGTGAGCCGTTCACGGTGCTCGGGGCGGGTGGCGCCACCGCGCTCGCCGGTGAGCTGAAGGCCGTCGCACCGAGCCCGGAGGCCGGTGCGCCCCAGCCGCCGTGGGCGGAGTACGCCACCGCCGACCTCACTGCGCTCACGACGCCGGGCACCTACACCCTCGCGGCTGGGGGCGCCGAGTCTGCGCCGTTCGTGGTGCAGGACGCGCCCTACGGCGACGTGCTGACGAGCCTGCTGAGCATCTACAACGCCAACGCCGACGGCCGCGAGAAGTCGAACTTCCACCGCCGCAGCCACCTCAACGACGCCAGGTCGGTGATCGCCAACGGTCCGAAGAAGGGCAGCAAGATCGACGTGACCGGTGGCTGGATGGACTCCGGTGACCAGCTGAAGTTCACCACCACGATCGGCTACGCCACCACGATGCTGCAGCTCGCCGCCCGGGTGCACCCGCGGCGGGGCGACCAGCTCAACGCCATCGCCGACATCGGGGTGCGGTGGCTGCTCAAGGCCCATCCGCGCCGGGGCGTCTTCGTCTCGCAGGTGGGGCACACCAACGCCGACCACAACGCCGGCTTCCGTGACCCGGCCGGCGACGACTCCTCGGGCAAGGCGCTGCTCAAGAACCGACCGACCTACGTGCTGACCCCGCAGACGCGCGGGTCCGACGTCGCGGCGATCGCCTCGACGGCGCTGTCGCTCGCCGCGCAGCGCACGCCCCAGGGCGCCAAGCGCACCAGCCTGGTCAACCAGGCCAAGGCGTGGTTCAACTACGCCAAGAAGCTGAAGGGTCCGTGGCGGAACTGCTGCTACCAGCAGGACTCCTGGCTCGACGACGTCGCCGCCGCCCAGGTCGAGCTCGGCCTGGCCACCGGCAACGACGCCTACTTCCCGTTCGCGCTCGCCACCCTCGACCAGGCCACCGGCGGCGGCGACAACGGCTACCAGGTCCTGATGGACGGCTTCGAGATGGCCGGGCTGCCGGCCGCCGAGCTCTGCGGCCTCCTGGGCGAGCGGCCCGCGCTGACCGCGCCCGAGCGGCAGCAGGCGTGTGACGTCGTCCGCGCGGGTGGCCAGGACGCCGCGTACAAGGCCTCGCTTGATCCCTTCGGCCGCCCCTCGCCGTACAACTTCGGCACCGTGCGCGGCGTCGTGGCGGGCAGCCTGTCGTCCTACCTCGCCGCCGAGGTCGATTAGCCGGGTGCCGCGCGCGTGGCCCTGCGCGGCTGGGGCTGGTTCCTCGGCGCCAACCCGTGGGGCCGCCGGTGGCAGGCCGGGTACGGCGTCGCGAAGCCCTACCACTGGGCGTTCCGTCCGACCGGTGCCGTGCGCCCGCCGGGCGCCGTCGTGGGTGGGCCGGCGCCGGTGAGCGTCATCCAGGCCAACAACATCAGCGGCCCCTACGTGCCCGGGCCCTACGACACCCCGCAGATCGGCTACCGCGACGACCCGCGCGACTACGTCACCAACGAGGTCGGCATCCCCTACAACGCCCCCGGCCTGCTGTTCTCGGCCCTCCTCGCCGCCCGCTGACGCCGAGTCGGCGTACATGTACGCCGACTCGCGGCACGGCGGGCGCCGAGTCGGCGCACAGTTACGCCGACTCGGCGTCGGGGGTTGCGCGCGCCGGGGACGGGGAGGCTGACCCACGGCCGTCCGGCGCTCGCCGGAGGCCGTCAACGTAAGGAGACGGTGATGGGTTACGGATTCGGTGGATTCCTGCTGGTGGTCGGGCTGGTGCTCGCCCTGGCAGTCACGGACTCGATCAACGAGGTCGACCTGACCGCGGTCGGCTGGATCATGGCCGCTGTCGGCGTCGTGCTCATCGCGCTGACGGCGTTCACGATGAACAGCCGCCGTCAGACGCGCTCGGTCGCGACGAACGTCGACGCCGACGGCCGCCAGACGGTGACGGAGCGACGTACCGAGATCTGACCTCCACCCCTGCGGGCGACAGCGGGCGGCGCGATCAGTAGCGTCGTCCGCGTCCGCCGCGGTGTGTGTCCGCGGTTCCCCCACCAGCCGAGGTCTGCACGGCTCGGCCAATCGAAGGATGCCCCCATGAAGCCCCAGAAGATGGCACGTCTCACCGTCGGTCTCGCCTCGCTCACGCTGGTCCTCGCGGCCTGCGGTGGCGGCGACGACGGACGTCCCAGCCAGGACGACATCAAGGACTCGCTGACCGACGGCTCGTCCGTCATCGGCGACCAGGCCGGTCTGGACGCGCTGCCCGACGAGGCGCTCGACTGCATCGCCGAGGCACTCGAGGAGTCCGACCTCTCCGACGAGGCGCTCAACGCGTTCGTCGATGGTGACGAGGACTACGAGCCGAGCGGCGACGACGAGGACGTCTCCGAGGACCTGCCTGCCGCGTTCGCCGACTGCGCCGCCGACCTGACCGGCGAGTGAGCCGGTCGACCAGCTCACGCACGAGCCAGTAGTCAGCCAGTAGTCAGCCAGTAGTCAGGCCGCGTTCCGCGGGGCTCCGGAGGTCATCCGGTCCAGCGGGGCGCGGCCGCTGCGTTGCACCAGCCGGTCCACCAGCTGCGCCGCCGCGCGTCGTCCCAGCGCCAGGTGCTCGTGGGTGCGGCTGAAGTCGCGCATGCGCGTGCCGAGGTCGGGTGCGGTCAGGTGGTGCACCTCCACGTCGGCGCCGAGGTCGGGCATCAGCCGCGCACGGGTGGCCACGCCCAGGCTCGCCACCACCATCTCGATCGGCGTGCGACCACGCGGCACCCGGGCCGGAACGGTCGCGTCGAGCACGAACACCCGCGTGGGCGCGAGGTCACGGGCGGCCGTCAGTGGCACGAGGTCGGCGACGCCACCGTCGACGTGCGGGCCGATCCGCCCGTCGGCGTCGCGGAGCTGGACCGGGGGGAAGACGCCGGGTACCGCCGCCGAGGCGAGGAGCAGGGAGACCAGGTCGCCGGAGGAGTGATAGCTCGCGGCGGCGCTGCCCAGGGGTGTGGTGACGATGCGGACCGGGGTCGGCAGCTCTTCGAGGCGGCGGGTGGGCAGCCACTGCTCGATGACGTGGCGCAGTGCCCCCGGGTCGCAGATGTAGGGGTGCCCCTGGGCGAGGTGGGTCAGCATCCGCACGGCGCCCCCGGGGAAGATGTCGCGGCAGCTCAGCTGCCGCCAGCGCTCGGCGAGCTCGTTGACCCGGCGTACGTCGGGACGCCATCCCACGTAGGCCGCGTTGAGGGCGCCGACCGAGGTGCCGACCAGCGCGTCCGGGACGATCCCGGCCTCGAGCAGCGTCTGCATCATGCCGACCTCGACGGCGCCGCGGGCCGCCCCGCCGGAGAGCACGAACACGTCTCGGTGCGCGCGCTCGTCGGGCACCAGTCCTCTGATGTTCATGGGTTCCTCCTCGCGCCGGGTGGATAAGCATTGTTCGGCGTGCGGGGAGGCTTCATGAGCGGTACGGACCAGATGTGGCCGAACGGCGATTCCCGCACCCGTTGGGACTACGGCGGTCTACGGTGCGAAAGGAATCGCGCTTCGGGGCGTGCACCAGTCCGAGTTCGCTACCCCGGGATGCGCCTCGCGGCGCCCCGCTCCCTAGGAGTCCACATGTCTGAGCCGACGCCCACCCCGCCGCCGTACGGTGAGCCTGCTGCGCCCGCTCCTGCCGCAGCCGCACCGCCGGTCCCGAGCTACGGGGCCCCCGTCCCGGTACCCGGGGCCGGACCGGTGGGGAAGGTCCGCGGCACCGGCGTCTGCATCCTGCTGGCGATCGTGACCTTCGGCATCTACACGCTCGTCTGGTACTTCAAGGTGCACGAGGAGATGAAGAAGCACTCCGGCACCGGCCTCGGCGGCGGCGTGGGCCTGCTCCTCGCCTTCTTCGTCGGGATCGTGAGCCCGTTCATCGTGGCCAGCGAGGTCGGCGGCCTCTACCAGCGCGCCGGCAAGCCGGCGCCGGTCTCGGGCACGACCGGTCTGTGGTACTTCCCGGGCGTCTTCATCCTGGTCGGCCCGATCGTGTGGTTCGTGAAGACCAACGGCGCGCTCAACGAGTACTGGAAGTCGCAGGGCGCCACCGCCTGACCCTGGCCATCCACGCCGAGTCGGCGCGTCTGACGCGCCGACTCGGCGTGAATCCGGCGTGCAGATGCGCCGACTGGGCGTCAGCGGGCGATGACTGAGGGCCATGTCACATACCACCGGTACGCATCTGTACCGTTTGTTGAATTAGTGTCAACACCATGCATCGTCGCCTCGCCGCTCTGCCCCTGCTTTCCCTCCTGGTCGCGCTCCTGGCGCCGCTGGGCCTGGCAGCGCCGGCCCAGGCGGCACCCACCAGCGCACCGAGCGACCGGGTGCAGCGCGGCACCGAGGTGGTCTCGCGCGAGATCGTGTTCTCGCTGGCCAACAGCGTCGACGGTCTGTTCGAGACCCTGGGTGGCTGTGCGGCCGACCGCCGGTTCCACGACGTCCACGCCACGCTCGTCGGACCGCGTCGGGTGGTCGAGGGTGAGGCCGGCGCGCGCCGCTTCAACCTGCTCGTGCACGACGCCGGCACCGGCGGCTGGTTCTGGAACCTGTCCGCGACCCCCGGTCGTGACTACGCCACGAAGCTCGCCCAGCGCGGGCAGACCTCGGTCGTGCTCGACCGCCTCGGCTACGAC
>Ga0098074_1001252_pt1 | contig 13499 bp, 9 predicted proteins | sample 32_taG_FD_75064 | JGI IMG/M metagenome (GOLD analysis project Ga0098074, IMG submission 75064) | Marine viral communities from the Gulf of Mexico - 32_GoM_OMZ_CsCl metaG | ecosystem: Environmental > Aquatic > Marine > Oceanic | place: Atlantic Ocean: Gulf of Mexico | collected 2015-07-12
AGAGATTCAAAAGGGTGTATGTATGTATTCCGTAGGTTTATTAGCATGACTGAGCCAGGTGAAATGCCGGTAGCTCAGTACTGTGATAGACCATATAGTAAAACTGAGTTTTATGAAAACTGCTTAAAGCTTGCGATATATTACGATACTAAGGTCCTGGTTGAGTATAATGATTCTGGATTCCTTAAGTATTTTCAAGATGCCGGATACCAAAGATACTTAATGGAAAGGCCTAAAAGTTCTGATGCTCCATTTGGCAATCCCACTAATAAGTATGGAATTGGCATGAAAAGCCATCAGAAGAGATTTTTAACAGAGTTGCTTGATGACTACATTAAACAGAGTTGTCATAATATTTTCTTTCTTGATTTGCTTCGAGAGTTTACATCTTATGGGAAAAAGAATACTGACCGGGTTATGTCGTTTGGAATGTCTCTGATAGCTGACTACGATTACACTCGAAGGATTGTTAGTGCTGATGAAGAAGACTTTGATTTAGGATTACCTACCTTTGATAAGAAATTAAATCCTGGTGGATATACTGAAAAAGGTGAAGATTTTACTGAGGATTTTTGGGGAATGGATTTCTAAATTATATCTTTAGGTAGCTGTAATTTAAAAATCGTGTTCAATGAACAGAGTTAAGCCACAGCCGGATGACTTTCTGCCAATGGCAAAAAAAGATCATGACTGGCACAAAGACTACGTTGATTGGATTCTGGGTTCATACGGGACCGCAGGGTACAATAGAGAACGAAAGAAAGACCATGACAACTACAATATTGTCAATGGATTGTTTAACGATAAAGAGTTCACTTACGTAACGAACACTTACGGATTGGCTACTCCGGCACGATTAGTAAATTACCCAATTATACGAACCCAGCTAAACCTACTTCAAGGTGAGTTTTTATCACAACCACTTCAGTTTTCAGTTAATGTAACAAATAGAGATGCTGTTATGCGTAAGCATGATGAGAAAGTGAATCTTGTTGCAGAGGCAATGCTTAAGCCTATTCGTGAAGAATTTGAAAAAGCAACTGGTGTAAAATTTGAAGAGCAAGATAAAGGTGCTGAGATACCTCAAGACATTCAGCAATTCATAAATACTCCTTACAGATTAAATGTAGAAGAGCAATGCAATATTGGATTGAATCACCTCATTGAGAAGTACGATCTTAAAAGGATTTTCTCAAGAGCGTTTTATGACATCTTGGTTACATCAAAAGCTTTCTTTCATGTAAGAAGACAAAACTTAGATCCTGTTCCGGTAAGAATTGATCCAAGAAATATGATCTATTCTTCTAATCGAGACAGAGAAGATTTAACCAAGTCTAATTATGTTGGTTATGAGCAGATGCTTACAATGAATGAGCTAACAGAACTATTCATAACTGAGGACATTTCAAAAGAAGATTGGAAGCAGATTGATAAGATCAAAGGAATGGAAGCCGGATGGTTTCAAGAGCATGATGATTTCTATGGATGGTATGAGGTTGATGGTGATGATGTGAAAGTTAGAGTCATATATCTTGAATGGAAGTCGATGAAAGCTGTTAAGGCAAAAATTTCTCCAAACAAGTATGATCCGGAAATGCCATTCTACAAGTTTGTTGAAGATGATTACAAACCAAAGAAAGGAGAAGAGATTGTTGAGAAATGGATTCAGTGGACTCACTCTGCTTATAAAGTAGGACATGACATAGTTGTTGGTTATGGTGCAAAACCAAATCAGCTTCGATATGAAGAGAATTATGCTGATAGTCATTTTGATATTGTTGGTATCATTAAGGATAACATTGATGGTCATACATTATCAATTGTTGATTCTGTCAAGAATGTCCAGATCTTATTTAATATTGTTTCTTACCACATAGAAGTTGCTTTATCAAGAGCTGGTGGTAAAGCTATTGTATATGATGTTAGTCAGCTTCCAAAAGGAATGAAGGTCAAAGATGTTGTTCACTATGCAAAGAACCATGGTATTATTGTGATTAACTCTGCTCAAGACGGGAATCTTGGAAAGAGTTTTAACCAATTTCAAAGCGTTGACTTTGGTCTTCCTGGTTCATTTCAACAGTTGATAACATTAAGAGCTGTTCTTCTTGAGAGTATGCAGAAGTTATCCGGTATCTCTGATGCGAGAGCTGGTATTAATAAAGCTTCAGACCTTGTTGGTGTAAACGAAAGAAATGTAATGCAGTCTTCATTGATTACTGCTCCTTACTTTGATGCGGTTTATGGATTAATTGGTCAGACGTTTAAATTGATGACTAACAAGTTTTCAAAGTTCTGGGCCGGTCAAGAAATGATGCTTAATGTTTATGGAGATCTTGGCATGGAAATGCTAAAGATTGATGATGCAATTAGCATGGATCAGTATGGTGTTACTGTAAACAACACAGGTAAGGATAAACAGAGAAAAGATCAAGCAATGATGCTTCTTGATAGGTATGCTCAAAGTGGTGCGGTTGACCCGGTGTCTGCTGTTAAAGCATTAAGCGCTGAGAGTTATCGAGATATGGAGAAGATTCTTGAGCAGGGAGTTACTGCTCTTAAGCATCAGCAACAAGCTCAACAACAACAAATGCAGCAGCTTGAGCAGCAGAAGGTACAGCTTGAAGGTCAGAAGTTGCAACAAGATATGCAGATTGCTCAGATGAATAATCAGACTGATGTTGAGATTGCAAGAATGAACAATCAAACAAAGCTTAAGGTCAATGGTGATAACAATGACTTTCAGGCTGAGAAGTTTGATAATGAAACTGATCGTGATTTAAACAAAGATATGCTTGATCATGAGAATCGAATGGCCGAATATGCCATGCAAGAAAGTGTAAATCAAACCAATCGTAATATAGATGGTATGAATTCGGAAGATCCGAATCAAGGAAATTTGGAAAATAATTTGTAAAATTGTAAGTAATGGAAGAAAAGAAAAGTCAAGACGAAGAGATTACTCAGGCAGAAGGTCAGGGTAATGAGTCAGTAGACCAAGCTTTTGATGCGGAAGCTTTTATATCAGGTGTGGATGAAACGAACAATGTTCAAGATCAAAATTCACAAGAAGAAGCGGTAGCTGAAGAAAGCAATGATGTTAATGAAAACGAAGATAATTCACAGGGCAATGCCAACAGTGATTTAGATACCGACGATGGATTAAGTTGGGATGTGTTTTCTACGGCAAAAGATGATAGTGAAAGCGAATCGAGTAAAGAGAGTCAAAGAGAATCTCAAGGTACCGAGGAAAGTCAACAACAAGTGCAAAGCACAACAGATGAGACTACCGAAGAAACCGAGAGTTCAAGTGGTTATGATTTCAGTTCTATTAATTCCAAGTATGGGGTTGAGCTAAAATCTGTATCTGATATTGATCAGTTTATAGAAAAGAAGAACAAAGAAATTGAAGAGCTAAGACTTTCTAATCCTCAGTACATGAATGATAAGGCAAGGAATTTGCTTAAAATCAAAGAGAGATCTGATGAAGATGTCTTTAAGGTTAGTCTTATCGCTCAAGGACATACAGAGGAGAATGCAGATCGATTTGTTGAAGATGCTATTAAAGACGGAAGCTTAAAAAGAAGTGCTGCTTTGGTTAGAACCCAAATAGACAGACAAGTTGCTTTGGAACAAGAAAACCAAAGAAAGTTTGCTGAGCAGCAAGATTCTCAAATGCAGGCCGATGCCGAAGAAAACAAAAAAGCAATACGCTCTTATTTGAAAGAGCAGGACCAGATGTTTGGATTCAATATCGCTAAGTCTCAAGATGAAGCGAAGAAGATTAAAGAAAAACACGCAAGGTATGTTACCGAGGGTGGTTTTTTTAATGAGATCACCAAGGATCCTCAATCCGTAGTTGAAGCTGCGTGGCTTTGGAAGAACCGTGAGGTTATCTTAAATGCGTTTAAGAACAAAGGTCGTAATGAAGCAGTAAAAGACTTTATGGAAAAGCAACTGGGAGTTCCATCGAAATTGTCTAAATCAGATCAATTGGCAAAAGCACCGTCGAATCCAGGGGAGTTTGATCCTCAGAAATTCATTAACGGATAATCGGTTTACTGGTTAGGAATAGAATTTAACCTTTAAATTTAGATATATGCAGATACATGCTGGAACTTTATCTAAGGAAACTCAAGAAAGTAATTCCTTAGTGATGAACATGCTAAAGTATCCTACTATTGCAAGTAAGATGCTTCAGCTTTTCCCACAATACTCATTGCAGTATTTCGTGGATGGAACAAATAAATTCGCAAAAGAAGAGACTGTCGGCTCAAATAAGTACGAGTGGTTCTTGCGAGGAAGATTGAGTAGACCTGTTACTTGTACTGGTGTTGCATCAGGAACAGGGGCAAATAACTCTGACTTTACTTTCGAGGCTAACGAGAACTATTTGAACCCAAATGATACTATCAAGATTGGTAGTAGACAAGCGGTAGTTCAGGCTGAGCCTATTGCTTCTGCTGGTGGTTACACATACACGGCAAAATTGAAAGACAACTTGGCTGTTGTTGATCCTTCTGCTACTGGCGATTTCGCTGCTGGTAAAACAATCGGTAAGATTGCTACTAACTTTTCTGAAGGTTCAGAAAGAGGTTACGAGACTCACGTTTATCCTGACAAGTATGTAAACTACTTGAACACTTATCGTAAAGCTTCTTCGATTACTGGAGATGCTGCTACTGATGTAGTGTGGATTGAAAGTGGTGGACAGAAAGTTTGGATGCACCAAGATGCAATGGACCAAATGATGCAGTTCATGTACGAGAGAGAAGTTGATTCTTGGTATGGTGAGACTACTGTAAATGCAGATGGTTCTTACAGAATGTACGACAACAAGACTGGTAAGCCGATTATTGCTGGAGATGGTATCTTGAAGCAGATCGACGGATCAAACATTGACTCGTACAATGGAGAATTGACTGAGAAGCAGATTACTCAGTTCATCGCTCACATGAGAATGAACACCGGGTACATCAACAACAACTACATGGTTTACACTGGTACAGGTGGATTCGAAGCTTTCGATAGAGCCATGAAGGATTACTTTGTTGCTGCTGGTGGAAACACTGCAATCTCAACTTCTACTGATCAATCAGAAGTTGCTCTTGGATTTAAGTCTTACCAGACTTTGGGTACCAAAATTACTTTGGTTCACAACCCAATCTTTGATGATGACACATTGCACACTGACATTGATCCGTTGACTGGTTTCCCGAAAGAATCATTCAGAATGGTATTCTTGAACTGGGGATCTCATGCAGGTGTAAACAACATCGAGAGAAAAGTAAAAGGAGCTGGAAAGATCAAGAGATCAATGGTTATTAAGCACATTGCTGGTATGACTGATCTTGACAATCCGTCTAAGCTTTACGCTGCTAACTCAAGAGATGCATTTACATGTGAGTTCCTTGATCATTCAGGAATCGTTGTAAGAAACCCATTCTCTTGCGGAGAGTTTGTGAAAATATAATTGTTAAACGAGAAGAAAAGTTATGGAAGAAGTAAGACAAGTAGTTTCGAGAGAACAAATCCTAAAGGGGAAGCCATCTGGTTATTCCCCTGCTAGGGTTGAAATACGTGATCCAAAAAGAACGAATGTGGTTTATATTCGTTCTTATCAAACCAGCGAAGGTTGGAGAATTTTGGATGACAAAATTAATCCAGGTAAAGAACGTGTTGTTCCTGTAAAGACTAACATGATTCTGGACCTAAACAAAGAGGAGGATTATTTGTTGTTTGATCATATCAAGAATCATCCTTTTTGCACAGAGAAGAAATTGTTGATATGCGTGTCTATTGAAGATAGAGCTAAGAAAAGCAATGAGAGAAGAGGTATTATTGCCAATGCTTCTAACATTGTGAGAGAGCTTTCCGGAGATAGATTGTATGACTTTGCTAAGTTGATGTTCATGAACAAGCGAGTTAAGATTAGCAATGACAGTAAGGAAGACTTAGTTCAAGATATGCTGTACACTGCAATCGAAAAAGCTGGACATGATGGTATCGAGTTTAGCAAGAGAGTCATCGATTTGGATAAAGACAAATTATTCGATGTAAGGGTTGTAACTTACAAGGCGATTGAAGCTGGTAGAATTGTAAGGAAAAATGAGTATTACTATTATGGAGAAGAAATTCTTGGGAGATTATTCGAGGATTGTGTATCTTTCTTCGAGAAAGAAGTTGATATCTTCATGGCAGTAAAGAATGATTTAAACGGGTAATTGTGACTATACAAGAGATGCACGATGCGATGGATTTGAAGTTAGATAAGTCTGACAACGACTGGTTTACGGACCAGGAGAAGGATGTCTTTTTGAACTTTGCTATAATCCAATACGTACAGGAAAAACATGATTTGTTCGAGATTAATGAGAAAGTGAATACTGCTCTACATAATCTTGTAAGAACATTGGCTTTCCCTGGTGTGTCTCAATTTGATTTAGCTACGGTTCAGGATTATCTCTATACTCTTGCCTTGGAAGCAAATTGGGAGAATGATTGTTATCCTGGTGGAATTATGAAAAGACCTATCCGCAAAGTACAGTTAGATGACTATGCTGAAATGAGTAGGGATCCTTTTAACAAGCCTATTGATGATGATCCAATCTATTTGCAGGAATCTTCTACTAACGGAAATCAGATTGTTTTTAAGATCTTATCGGATACAGTTCCGACTACGGTTGTTATGAAATATCTGAAGATGCCGACTGCTGTTAGCTTGCCTAATGGTGTTGATTGTGAATTACATCCTTCTGTACATGAAGAGATAGTTGATATTGCGGTAAGGAAAGCTATGGTTCCTATCCAAGATGAGATGTATCCTGTTCAAGTACAAGAACAAAAACAAGATAGTTAAATTTAAAAATTAGAAATTATGGATCAAATTGGTCGTGTAAAATTCCCGATTCTTGCTGAAGGTCATACACCTACAGAAGTGTCTACGGGAATTATCGCTCTTGCACCGAACGTACAAGTTCCTTTTGAGGAGCTTAGCGCTTGGTTAAACTACCCTTCAAATGCTGGTACACCTGCTTCGATTGAAGTAACTGTTGGTGGTACTTGGGCAAAGGGAGACATTGCTATTATAACATTGAGAAGTAATTCTCGATCTGAATCAGTATTCTTAAAGTCATTTAAGTACACTGCTCAAATTGGAGATACTCCTGATGAGGTAGCTGCTGGACTTGCTGATGCAATTAACTATACAGATAGAGGAATTCCTTTTTCTGCTAGTGTTCTTGGCGCTGTTATTACAATTACTGCGGATGAAGCAGACGTAAACTTTTTATGTGAAGTTGACGTAGAAAGTGTTACTGGTACATTAACTGCTGGAGCTTTAACTCCTGTAGTTGTAGAGATTGGGACTAGAGAACAATTAGAAAAAGACGGGATTCATCCGGAAAGCATTAACGAGTCGACTCATGATCTTGTTGTTTTGACGTTTACTCCAAATGCTCCGGTTCCGTTTATTGATACTATTGCTGGTAAACCAATGGAAGTAAGACTTTACTTAAGCGCTGGAGAAGGAGCTACGTTTGTAACTTTGCTTGACGGTCTTTAGGATAGTTTATATTTTTTCATAGATTAGAGGGGATGTTTATTATTCCCTCTTTTTTTTTACCTTTATGGAACTGCATAAAAGAAGATTATGACACTTAACGAGCTGGCTTATAACATCAGGAATATCGCTTACAAGGGCCAAGGCGATAGTGATGACACTAAACTTAACATAAGACAGATTAAGTTTTGGATCAATCAGCATAGGGCCTCTGCTATTTTTCAAGCTACGGATTGGGGTAAGGATTTGCCTCCTACGTATTTTCAAGATCTTGGTGTTGTTCCTTTGTCTGATGTTGATAAATCAGATTCTTCTTGTCCTTCTGTTCCTTGGGGTTGTGAGATAAAGAAAGTTGAATTACCTCAACTTATTCAGTTTCCTCAATACCGAGGTTTGTGGGTTGGTCTTATTGATAAGCAAACTCCTTTGCAGATAGATAATCCTGACACTCATTTTTTCACAAGTCAAACAAGGTTTGGTCAAAACTTCACAAGAGTTTACATGATCAAGAATACTCTTTACGTTGTAACTAAAAATGGGTTTGAGGACATGGAATACATCAATGTTAGAGGTGTTTTTGAAAATCCTGAAGAAGTTATGCAGTGGTCTACTCCTGGTTGTGAACCAGTTGTTTGTAATTTAGATGACGAGCCATATCCGATGGATGCCAGTATGTATGAGATAATCTTAAGAAAGATTCTTTCTACTGAGTTGAACATGACATTGCAAACTGTTAATGACGTAATAAACAATAATCAATTTGATGGAGACATACGATTACAGTAAGATAAAGGTTGCTAATTACAGTGATATTGCGAATGATATTCATCCGGATGTTTCTGCGTTTATAAAGCTTAAAGGTCGTGATCGTTTAATGGCGCCAATGAAAATCAAAAGATTTATCAGTAAAGTAATTCACATGTACTTTAATGAGTGCGCTGAAAAAATGGTTGAGGATGCTAATGGTTTGAATCTTTATCGTCTCGGAAACCTGAGAATGGTCAGCACTAAGATTACTTACTTTCCAAAGAAAGTGATATATTACTTTGATGAGGAAGGTAATCGAAGAAGCAGAAGAGAGCCGATCAGAGATATGTTTGATGGTAAGCCATGGTACATGATATTCTGGGACCGGCCAATGAAATACAAGAGGTTCAAGTTTGTTCCTTCAAAGAAAATAAAAGTTAAACTTTCTGAAGCAAGAGCTAATAATGTTCCTGTTTTGGATTATTCAGAATTCTTATGAGCAATCTCGGAAAACATGATTGGATAAGTCTGTATGCTGTTATTGGTTCTGTTATTCAAGAACTTGGTCTTGGATCGATCAATAATCACTTAGATACTTTTGCTCGATGGGCTTATGAAGCTGAGATGAATATTGGTAGTTCACTCTCTTTTGAACATTATGAGTGTGAATTGCAGATAAAAAACTACAATGCTTGCTTGCCAAGTAATCTTCATGTGATTAATGCTGTGAAGAATGGAGCTGAGTATTTGAATTATTCGACAAAAGATTTTGTCTTTTGGAATAAATCTTCAAAAGAAGATCAGAATTTTAAATCTTCAAGTGAATCTTACAATGGTTGGGGTAAGAATATTTCTGATCCTGGTCAGAAGCAGGGAGGGCAAATTACTGTTAATAATACTTTTTCTGAAACAGATGTAGTAAGTATTATTGTAATAACTAATACTAATGGTACAATTGAAAGGCATACGTTTAATTATTCAGTTACTATTAATGATGACCAAGAATCGATAGCTTTAGAGCTTTACAATCAGATGAATAATGGAGCCTATGACTTTACTGTTACGTTAGCCGGGAATATTATTGACATTATCGCTGACACTACACTTGTTACTTATACTGTCAATCCATATACCGATAGTATTACTGGAACTGTTGAGTATGTTCAAACGCAAAAGTTTAGAGCACCAAGAAAAAAATCAGACTCGGCAGTAGACACAAAGATTGATCCAATGAGTACGAGTACTAATCTTGCTGAAAAGACTGCATTAAATATTGATGTTGGAACAAGCAGCCAAGATGATATCTATACAGATAGAGATGATCATGATAATAAGTATTCTATTCAGAATGGAAGAATCTATGTGAATTTTATGGAAGAAGGTAAGATTGGAATATCTTATGAGGGGGTTAAAGTTGATGACCATGGGCTTCCTCTTATTCGTTCTTCTCATGAGCAAGCTGTAAAGACTTACATGAAGTACATGTTTAAGGGTATCGGTTGGTCCCAGGGGAAAGTACCTCATCACGTTTACATGAAGCTTGAGCAAGACTGGCAGAACAAATGTGCTGATGCCAGAGGTGGAGATGAGATGCCGAGCAACGATGAACTTAGAATGCTTGGAAACTTAATGAATAACTTATTGCCAATGGCAGGATTACAAAGAAGTTAGAAATGGCAAGACAATCGCATAATAATAGTTTCTCCCAGGGGATGAGATCTGATCTTGATAAAGAGTATCAGGCAAAAGAGAGTTATAAAATTGCTCAGAACTGTTCTGTATTTTTCAATAAAGATGGTACTGTTGCGATTGAGTCGAAAAAAGGAAATAAATTTTCCTTTACAATTCAGAGTGACGATGCCCCAGGGGTTTACACTCCGGTTGGAAAAGCTGAATTTGGAGATAAGGTTATTTTGTTTAGCGTTTCGGAAACTGGTGATTCTGAAATTGGATTAGTTATTATAGACAACAAAGGCGATGGGTCTTACAAAACAATGTTTAATGATTCTGCTGATGCTACTAAGTTAAATTTCACAGTAGATTTTCCGATTGAGGCAATACTCTATTACGAGACAGACAAGATCATTCGTGTTTACTGGGGAGAAGGGACTCGATTAAACGCTAATCCATTTAGAACTTTTACGTTTCGTTATGATGAAACAGTAGGCCCGACAACAGATGTTGATGCGTATATACCGGTAACTAATAGCGGTCATGCTATTAATTCTACTGCTGAGGCAGAGATGGGTATAGTAAAGTTTGTTGAAACTATTAGTGGTGGATTGCCATCCGGCCTTTATAGGTATTCTTATAGGCTTGGATTAAATAGTGGTTATGTTACTCCGTGGATGCCGGCAACTGATACTTATCCTTTAACTACGGATGAGGTAAGCGCATCAAACTCGAATGAGTACGAAATGGAGACTCCTGGCTTGATTACAAGTAAAGGAAATCGAATTCAAATCAAAGGTATTGACCAGAGGTATGATTACATTCAGGTTTTAGCAATTCACATTGTTAGTGAAACTGAAATTAGTAGCGCTGCTATATTCACAAAAGAAACTATTACCGGAACTACAATGACGTTTGATCATGTTAATCAAGATGGATTTGATGAAGTGGCTCCTGGTGCAATAAACAATGAGCTTATTGTTCTTGAAGGTGTAAGAACTATTCAGGTTAAGCAGAATAACATGTATGTCGGTAATGTTCGTGAGCAGAATATTGATTACGACATAGATGCTATTTTGCAAAATCTAAATGTTAAGGTCATCACAAAAAAGATGCGTTCTGACGACAATCCTGTGGTGAGAGATCAGCAAGTGATTAATGCTCCAATAGCTCATAATCAACCGAGATCTGGAACTATTACTAAGACAATGTATTTTGGTAACGATGAGGTTTACACTTTGAATAACGATTACACAAATTACAAAGGAACTCAAGTATTTGGATTGTTTAAAGGGTTGTGGAGAAGAGAAACATATCGTGTTGGTATTAAATTCTTTTCAAAGAAGATGTCTCGTAGTTTTGTTTATCACTTGTTTGATATTGAGATGCCGGTTATGCATAGTGATGTTACAACTGCAAATCGTATTACAGCAGACGGATCGGTTGTTCCGGTTACTGTAAATGTACAATCTCAGGATTACTGGTTGACTACTGGGCCAAATACAACAATTGATGATGGTGGCTATGTTTGGGATCAGGATTCTTTTGATGCTGCTGTTGATAATCCGAGACTTAGAATTATGGGTCTTGAGATTAATAACATTGACGTTAGCTCTATTGCTGATGATATAAGTGGGTTTGAAATTGTTCGATGTCCAAGAGATGAATCAATTATTATGCAGGGATTAGTAGTTCCTACATTTATTGACAAAGATAAAAATGATGCTGAAACTAATATCAGGCCATTGGCTTTTCATTACCAGCATTACAAAGATATTGGGAATGGCGGTGCTACTCCAAGTTCAATTACTGATGCTGCTGACTTTGTTCACGTTGAGGGTGAAATGAGAGATGGTAAAGTATTGCCGGACTCTGGTGGTTCTGACACAGGAGATATACGTGTTAATCCTCATGGTGGTAGTATGTTTTTAGCTCCAGATATAGGGTTTTTAACGTCTCCTGTTCTTCAGACTAATGATAAGATTTATCTTGATGGTGGATGTCATCAAAAGTCTACAAACACTAATAAAGGATATTTAATGGCTCAGACACTTGTTGGTGCTGGTGGGTATCCTATTGGTGATGCTGAAAAAAATGATGGTATTGAGTCAACCGAAACTGTATCTAAGTTATATTGGACTTATTCTGAATCTCAAAAAAACATAGCTTCTCCATACCCTGTACTTGGAGAGTACATCGAAATGGAAAATATATCTCAAGTTAGTATAGGTTCTGAGATTTCAAACTTCTTTGGGTCAAGCATTAACTTGAATTCTTCTTTAAATTGCACGTATAAAGATGTTGATGGCAGCATGATTGGAGCATATAATAAGCCTGTTTCTGGTGACATTGATTTCTTTGGTTATTCAAACAATATAAGTCTTGCTGTTAGGCATGATGGTCCTGTAGATAAAAGGCCTAATGGTACTGATGAAATTAGATCTGGAGCTTGGTATGCCGGTACTTCTGACTGGTCTGTTAGCGGTGCTCATGCAGGTTTTTTTATAGGAAACTATTACAGAGAGAAAGGTGCTTTTTATGGGGGTTTAAGTTTGTCCGCTTTAGAGAACAATATCTTTGTTTCAGTTGGACACTTTGTTCCTGTTAATAACTCATCATTCCCGATACCGGCTGGTTATAATTACAGTGGCATTCAATTTTGGGGAGGAGATTGTTTCCTGGATTACATTGGTGTCGCAAGAGCTTATGGTGATTTTAGTCAATCAGATGAAGGTTCACCAAATTGGTATGGCCTTGGTCATATTGTAGTCTTTCCTTTAGAAAGCAAGTATTGTCATTCATTAAGAAACTCTCCTTCTGCTGATAATCCTATGGGATCAGATAAAGGTCTTAGGCCATGGATAGGAGTAAGTGATGCTGAAAATGCTACTGGAGATTCTGTGTCTCATGTTAGAGGTATGTTTAATGCTGAAGCTCAATTAATTGAAGAGTTCAATTTGCAGTCTTCTTTGCTTTATGAAGATACAATTCAGAATGCTCCAGGTATTCAGGATTTGACAACTATTGTTGATAGGTATCCTACCAGATGGAGATATAGTCCGACAAAGCTTAACGGTGATCCGGTTGATGTTTGGAGACAATTCCAAGCGAATGACTTTAGGGACCTAACAGGTTCATACGGTGAAATAGTTTCTTCTGGATATTTAGCTGATAATATTTATTCATTTCAGGAATTTGGTTTTTCGAGACTTAGAGCTTACGATAGAGGTCAAATAGTAGATCCAGAATTAGGCACATTACAGCTTGGTGATGGTACTCAGCTTGATGGATACGATTATGTGAATACTCATTTTGGCAATCAGCATCAGTGGTCAATGATAACTACTGATAAAGCTATCTATTGGGCTGACGTAAAGAACCGAGCATTTTGCAGGTTTAGTGCAAACGGATTTCAAAACCTAAGTGAGACTCATAACTTGAAACAAGAATCAAACTCTATTCTTCCATATTTTTACGGCCATGATAATCCATTGAAAGCTTATCCGGAAGACTGGGGAATATC
>Ga0098074_1001255_pt1 | contig 13429 bp, 19 predicted proteins | sample 32_taG_FD_75064 | JGI IMG/M metagenome (GOLD analysis project Ga0098074, IMG submission 75064) | Marine viral communities from the Gulf of Mexico - 32_GoM_OMZ_CsCl metaG | ecosystem: Environmental > Aquatic > Marine > Oceanic | place: Atlantic Ocean: Gulf of Mexico | collected 2015-07-12
CGGAACGACATGAAGATGTCGGTTCAGCAGATGGCACAGGCGAGCGGCCTCGCGGCATCCTCGATCCAGGCGCTGGCCGCGCCGCAACCCAGCGCAATCCCGCCGCATCGCGCCTTGAGCCTGCTGGCCCAGCTGGGCTGCGATCTGTCCATCACCCCCAAGGTCCACTCCGCACCGGTCAAGGCGATCAAGGAAGCGGAAGCAGAGAAGCCGGCAGCACAGCAGGCGCTCCCTGAGACCGCCCTTGCACCGAATGCCAGCGTCGCCGAGGCGTTCGATACCCACCAGACGCGCCTGATCGAGGGCATCAAGGTACAGGTGGCTGCCTCCGAGCTGTCCGCATCCGACGTCGCAGCGCGGGTCGGAATGCTGAAGTACCAGGTGGAGCGCGCCCTGCGGGACGAGGTCTTCACCCTGCCTTCCGTCCTGCAGCTGGCCTCCGACGTCGGCATCGACACCCAGGCCCACCTGCGGGTCCGCTACAACGGCGCGGTGATGGGGGACACGATTTCCCTGAAGGTGTCAGATCACGAGACGGCAGCGGAGTTCCTGGCCCATTTCTCAAGTGGTGCGCGTGAATTTCTTCGCGCCATGATCAATGACGATCCCCGCCCCCAGAAAGACATCGCCAGGAATCTCGGCATCTCGCAGTCCCACCTGTGCAACCTTTCGCGCCCGGCGGCGAAGGTCAGCCCCCAGTCCGTGCTGAGCTTCATCGAGAAGATGGGTGGCAAGATCGAGCTCGGTTTCCGCGCGAACTACGATGCGGCCCGCAACAAGCTGCGGGCGAACACGCCTGATCTGGAGGCGGCTGCACCCGGCATGCGCTGACGCCGGCACGCCGCACCATCAGAAACACCAAGGGGCGCCCACGGCGCCCCTTGTCTCCTACCTCAAGTCCACCAGTTACTTTATCCGCATCACCGTGACACGGGCAGTGCAACTGTCGACACTTATGGTGAATTTCCCGTCCCACCGGAACAGGTAGTTGCCATCGTCCTGCCAATCGGACCAGGCTCCCATGTTGTCGCCAGCGGCATACATCCAGATCCGGTGCTTGTTCCACTCATGGTTGCCGGCAGATCTGTCGGGGCCGTAGATGCTCTCCACCATGAAGCGGAAGACGTCCCCATTTTGGCCACCACCCGAAGCGAACCAGCTGACCTGCCCGCCTCCGACACTGTTCTCTGAATCGTCGTGCCGAGCGCCCGCCACCCTCGCGCCGCCGGTGCGTCCAAAGTAGATGCTGCAGCGCGCGTTGGTGCGCGCGAAGTCCACGCGGATCTTATACATGCCGTGCGGCACGATGACGGGACCATAGGGGCCGGGATCAGATCCGCGAAGAACCCGCTTCCAGAACCTGCCGACACGCAGTGCGTTCGCAGGCTCTTGGACGGCAAGCTCTCCGATGACGTTCACCCAGTCCCTGCCATTGCACAGCTTCAATTGGCCGGCCGCATGATCATAGTAGACCGTCCCGGCCGTGCGCGCATTCAGTGGCCCCTTCGTCCCCATCACCCCACGGCTTTCGCTCGAGGTCGAAGTCCCGAATTTCATGACGGTGTCAGAATCGCTGATCGCGGGCACAGCGCAGGCAGCCTGAGCGGCGCCACTCATGGCCAATGCGAAAACACCGGCCAGCATCAATCTTGTCAGCATATTTCCACTTGAAGGCCGGCGTGTAGAAGCCCGTGCCATCTCCCCGTTCATTCGCGGGCGCCGCGCCAATCGCGGCCCTCTCGGCACCTATATATGCAGATCACGCAAAAAGTATATGCAGATCACGCAAAAAGTTCTTACGAACTATCCGATCAAGGGGCGCGTGCCCCCGGATCGCGAGGACACGAACTCAGTTCATGGGCCCGAGCACGGGCCTTCAGAGCCGGGGTAATGGCTGAAGACTATCGATGTGCTCCACCACCTCGGCCGGCATCCTTTGGCGATCCACGGTCACGCGATCGCCATGGGCGGCCAGGATGGCCTCGACCACGCTCAGGCAGTCTTCGAAGTCCTTCATCGGCGTGACCGGTCGAATGGCGCCGGACACGTCGTCGATCAGGCAGATGTCGAAGAGCTTGGCGTCCTTCAAGGAGACCGCATCTCGCTCGGGGTCATGAAAGTCCATGTAGTTGACGAAGAGCTCGAAGTTGGCTCCGTCCTCGATCGGTGCCAAGAGGGCCTCTCGCTCCGCATCGTCCGTCTTGTAGTCCGTGGTCATCGTGTGATCTCCGCTGCTCTGACTGGATGGCAGTTGGCCCCGACGACGCAAGCTGCAAACCTTCACATCCGTAGGGATGATGCCAGATCGGCGGCAGTCTCTGCCAGCGGCACGTCCCCTTCGACCACGAGGTTCTCCCCATATTCATTCCGGGCATCCACGAGGATTTCTTCCGCTTCTGCGAGGGTCCCGGCAGGTCTGCGCCAGAGGAAGTCGCCCTCCCGCCGCAACACGACGTCGTACTCCTGAGCATTCATGATTTCGGCGCGAAGCCGCAGGCCGGTATCGGTGCGCACTAGGGGGACGATCTCAAGTGTATAGGATGGCTGCATTTATTCTTGAACTTCTGCCTGAATTCGGGTTATGCATGCAGCCTACCCCAGAAGAGTCCGGGATTGAAACCATGTCCAAGGCAAATGATCAGAGCCTACTGCTGACCCGCGATGCGTTTCGCGAGGCGGTGTTCGCGCGCGACGGACATGCCTGCGTCATCTGTGGCCGCACCGAGGCCGACGGCGTGCGCCTGGACGCTCACCACATCCTCGAGAGGCGCCTGTTTAGCGATGGCGGCTACTACCTGAACAACGGGGCGACGCTCTGCGACGAGGGCGAGGCGGGCTGCCATTACAAGGCGGAAACCACCGAGCTGTCGGTCGATGACGTGCGCCTCGCCGCCGGGATCGACCGGCCCGTGATCCCCGACGAGCTCTACGCGGACCATGTCTACGACAAATGGGGCAATGGCATCCTCGAGGATGGCCGCCGCTCGCGCGGCCCGCTCTTCGGCGACGAGTCCGTCATGAAAGTGCTCGGCGAGAGGGTGGATCTGTTCACCCCCTACGTGAAGTATGGCCGCACACCTCACCTGCCGTGGTCCCCCGGCATCACCGATGACGACCGCATCCACAAGGACATGGAGTTCTACGTGGGCAAGGAATGCGTCGTGACCCGCAAGATGGATGGCGAAAGCTTCACGGGCTACACCGCCTATTGCCATGCCCGGTCGATCGATGGCCGGTCGCATCCCTCCAGGGATTGGGCCAAGAACTTCTGGTACGAGCGCAGCTTCAATCTGCCGGAATGGTGGCGGGTCTGCTGCGAGAACATGTACGCCCAGCACTCGATCGGCTACGACAACCTGCCCGGCTACCTGCTCGGCTTCTCCATCTGGAACGAGGCGAATGTCTGCCTCGACTGGGATGAGACCGTGAAGTGGTTCGAGCTGCTCGACATCCCCATGGTCGAGGTCCTCTGGCGCGGCATCTACGACGAGAAGGCCATCAAGGCGCTCTATGACGAGAGCCGGGACTGGGACACGCACGAAGGCTATGTCCTGCGCACCGTGGAGGGCTTCCACTATCGCGACTTCGGCCGCCACATGGCCAAGTATGTCCGCCCCGGACACGTGCAGACCACCAAGCACTGGATGCACGGCCAGCCCATCGTGCCGAACGGCCTGGCGGGAGATTGACCTCTCGCCAGGCAGCGGTCGCAGCTTATCGGTTGCGACCGCTGCCCTTGCCATTGTTCCCAGTCGTGCCGTCGTCCGAGCCACCATCCAAACCGGATGATCCGGCATCCTGGCCTGGAAGCAGGTCCCCGCTGACGTGGAAGACCACTTCCTTGCTCGACCCGCCGACGCTGCCGGTACTCACGATGGCCAAGCCGACAATCGCGCCAGCAAGAACCATCCACTCGACCGATACCGCGCCGCCTTCATCCGCAGCAATCTGTCGAACACCCATCTCTACTCTCCGCAAGCCTGCTCGCCGCCATCCTGGCGCTGGCAGATGTCGGAAAGCAGGCCCGGGCTGGACCATTGCAAGGCATCACGCGGCGGGAACAGGATCTTTCTCAAGCGCGCCGCAGGCAGGCTCGATCCACCGCTGGCCATATGCAGCAGCCGCGCCGGGCGCCACGCCCGTCTCGGGATCGGCCATCACCAGGGCGAAGCGATCGAAGTGGGTGATCGCCCCATAGATGTTGCGGGCATTCGCCTCCCCGCAGACGACCAGATGGCCGAAGTCGGGGCTGGCGTAGATGCTCAGGTCACGCAGATCGATCGGCTGCCCGCCATTCATCGCCGGCTGGAGGGCCGATTTGATTTCGGCCTCGAAGGCAGAGGGGCGCACCACCCTCTCGACCGGGCCGGGGATCAGCACCGGCGGAGCGACCATGCGCTCGGCGCGAGCCATGCGGTAGCGGGCAATCTCGACGATCCAGTCGGCCTTCAAGTCCGAGGCACCTGCAGCGGCGGGCGAGAGTTGGGAAGCCAGCAGTGACAGCATGACGGCCATTCGGATCATCGGCATCTCCTTCATGTACACATGGTCCTATAAGGACAGTTAGCGACCTTCAAGGTTAAGATACGACTATCCTTGTTGCCACGCGCGATCCTCGCTCATAGATGAGGCATTCCGCAGCCCCCAGGAGGACCCATGGCCAATCGCGACGACCGCCAGAGATTCTACGTCATCATGAGAAACGATATGGCCTCGCTGCTGCAGATGGGAAAGGCCTCTGCCCAGGCGGCGCACGCCCAGAAGGTCGCCTGCGACTGGTTTGCCCAGGGCAATCGCCCGTCTGCGGCCGACTGGCAGGCCTGGGAACGGCAGTCCAGCCATGGCTTCGGCAACACCATCGTCAAGGGCGCGTCCCTCCGCAGGATCGAGGCGACGCTCGAGGCCCTGTGCGCCATGGGCGTTCCAGCCGGCATCGTGATCGACGAGGAGTATCCTCTGGTAGATGGCGACGTCGTGCACCTGATCAACCTGCCGACCTGCATGTGGGCCTTCGGCGACGCCGACGAGCTGGCGCCGCTCCTGCGAGAGATCCCTCTGCTCTAGCCGAGCAGGCGCTCAGAAGCGCGGCGCCGGGCCGTTTTCGCGCACGAGGTCGTTGGCTTGACGCTCGATCTCTCGCAATCCCCGCATGGTCTCGACCAGCACGTGATGCTCATGCGGGGGCTCTGTCAGGCGCTCTGCCGGCAGGCACGTGCGCTGGGCAAGTGCTCGGGTGAATGCGAGCATCTCGCACCCCTCGGCTGGCGAGGCATGCAGCGTCACCAGCCGGGCGTCCTCGATCACCTGGTGATACCACTCCCAGCTGCCCCGCAGCTCCTCGTAGCTCATGGCATCGGGATTGTCCGACAGGCCGAACCCGTCCTCTGCAAGCTGCGCCACGAACTCTTCCGGGGTCATGACAGGGGCATCGAACGGGGTCATGGCAGTCTCCTCAGATGGCAGGCGCCGGCGCAGGGGCGAAATGGGATCTCACGATTTCCTCGATGCCGATGAAGTCGGACTTCACCTCGAGAAGTGCATCGTCATCGAGGTCCGACACGTACTCGTCGACGGCGGCCTCGTAGTCATCGGGGTCGTCGTAATCTTTCGGATCGAACTCGTCCTCGGCGATCCAGGTGTCGGCGATCGCGGCGATGGCCACACCTGCCTCATCGGCCGCGAATTCCGCTCCGGCGGCCGCATGCAGATGTCGCGCCAGCACCACGGCATCCCTCATCTCGCTGTAGATCGTGGCGAGATCGTCATCTCCGATCTCATCGCTCTCAATCTCCAGCTCCTTGCATGGGTTGGCGTGGAGGTTCGCCAGGAAGCGCGCGCGGCACAGCTCGTACGCCTGCGCCTCGAGATCACGGAGCTCGGTATTGGCATCGAGCAGTGTCTCATCGGCGAGCCCCTCCTCGATTTCCTCGACCTGGTCCTCCGACCAGTCCTGCCTTCTATCGCGCACGATCGTCAGCGCCGCCACGGCGCGCACCAAGGCGAATTCGGGATGGTCGCCCTTCGGCAGGATGTCCAGCAGCTTGCGTGCCGCGAGAACGGCCTGCTTGCGCGCGCCGTAGACCTCCAGGATCTTGTCGATGCTCTGATCTTCGCCGTCGGCCGTCAGACGCGCGTTGGGCTGTACGGCGAGCTGCCACACGAAGTCGGTGATGTCCTGAGGCATGCCGGGCGTGGGCGTGGTGATCTTGTTCATGGCGTCTCTCCCTTACATGGCCACTTGGGGCACGATCGGGGCCAGATGCCTGTCGCGCGTTTCGGTGAGCAACTGCCACATCTCGGGCAGATCGTAGCTGTGGCCCACGGCGGAGCCGGTCTTGGGATCGTGATGCCCCCGCCAGCGGACGATGAATCCGGGCTGGGCCAAGGGCTTGCCCTTGGCGTGGGTGGAGACCTGGATCAGGAAGTCGCGATCCTCGTCAAGCAAGAGCAGTCCGGGCAGGCCACGCTCCGCATCAGGGGCACGCCAGGACATCTGGTCGACGATCCCGCCCAGCGCGGGCAGGAGCTGCTCCAGAACGACCGGGCCCGCGCTCTTCCAGTTCGCGATGACGATCTCGGGGGCATCCGCGACCTCTGGGTCGGTCCATGTCAGGCAGATCCAGGGCATGGCGCCCGGCGCGAACAGGACGCTTTGCAGGTTGTGATGATCCCACACCTTTGCCGAAAGGCCGGAGGCGTTCTGTTTGACCATGTAGACCTCGCCCTGCGACCAGTCCCCCTCCCGGGAGGAGAAGCCCTGCTCGCGCAGCGTGTCAGCGATGGAAAAGCTCTGGGTCATGGCGTGTTCGCAGTTGACTGATACACCCGATATGCGCGCCCCACTGCAACATGAAACAGTCGATCGCACGGATTTGCTCTACGGCGTCTATCCATGTGACGCAAGATCAGTTTGTATGACTATTCTCTGAATTTCAGTTGACGACAGCCATCTGGCCTTGCAAGAAGGGTCTGATTTACATCGCCACATGAATACTGTTCGGCGCGGGCTCGCCGAGCGCATCTACGGAGACCGGACCATGACCACTGTCAGCAAGGAAAAGCTGAGCCAGGCCGCCCAGATCATGAAGCTGCCGCAGCGCAAGCCTGCCGCCCCTGGCGAAGCGCCGAAAGCCAGCGAAGCGGCACCGGTCGCGGAGACGGCCCCCGTCATGGAAGCGACGATCGCGGCGGCAGCCGAGGCCGTCGAGGCGAAGACCCCCTGCCCCGAGCCGCGCATCCGGGTCATGGATCTCAACTGGCGCCGTCGCCCCATGAGCGTGAAGGGTGACCTTGAGGCCGATACGCCGATCGGCCGCATCGTCATCACCATGGCGCTTCTGCCCAGCAAAACGCCCTGCACCTTGCAGATGCCGACCATGGGCGAGCACAGCTTCCGTCCGATCCCCTGCGAGAATATCGGCCAGGCCCAGGCCACGGCGCGCTCCGAGATCGAGGCGCTGGTTCGCCGCCTCACTGTGATGGACATCGAGCCGGCCACCGCCGATGCTTCGTGACTGGAGCGAAGAGGCCCCCGATCTCTGGTCGGCGGATGGCTTCGACGGGCGGTGGGAGATCCACCGCCTGAACGATCGCTGGGTGGCCATCCCGCCGCTGGGCTGCTCCTACCCTTACGCCGTGGTCGCCCCCATGATGCAGGCGCCTTGCCTGGCCAGCGCCAAGCATGCCGCGCGCGACTGCATGGAAGTCGTCTATGCGAGAGAAGGCTTGAAGGAGCTTCGAAAGCGCGGGCCTGCGACCACGCCGCCGACCCTTCATCGGCTGCTCTTCATCACCTCCTGCGGTGTGACCTATGCCGTCAAGCAGCAGGCCAAGGGCAGCGACTGGGTGGCCGAGTGGTCGGCCTGGGATCGCTCTGGCGAGATCCACGACCCCGACCTCGCCACGCTGATCGGCCGCCTGCGCGAAGCCATCCCCGAGGTCGCCGAAGGCTATAGCCGTGAGGGTTTCCGGGCCGAACTTCTCGCCGAAGACCAGCGCATCGCTCTGCGCCTCTGGACGCTCAAGAAGTATTCCCAGGCTACCGAGGTTCACACCCGCCTGATGGCAGATGGCATGGATACTGCCGTGGAGCAGGCCATTCCCGCCATGATCTGGTCTGGCCGGGCGGAAGCCTACTCCCTGTCGCTGGGGCAGCAGGATGCGGCAGAGGCCGCGCTGTTCCTGCATCGCGGCAACGACAAGGACCACTATCCCGGCCTCTCCTTCTGAGGCCCACGAACACGGAGCCCGCCATGAAAACCGTGACAACGACATGGGTCGAGATCGCGCCAGATCACTGGGAGGCCAGCATGTCCGATGGCCAGTGGACGATCCTGCGCGACGGCTTCGAACTCGTGGCCCTGCCGCCCAATGGCCGCAGCTACCCCTACTCCCTGGCCGCCGGGTTGTTTCGCTTCGGCACGCTGGAGCGCGTTCAACTGGCAGCACAGGAGGCTTCGCTCTATCAGTTCGAAACCCTCGGGAGCTACGAGCTATCCAAGGTCAGGAAGCGGATCGACCAGGCTGGAAAGATCGGACTGCACCGCCAGTTCGCCGTGACCAGCTGCGGCGTGAACTTCGCCTTCTGTCAGGCCGTACCTGAGGCTGAATGGGGTATCATCTGGGAGGGGCACGGCCACTCCGGGGCGCTCGCCTCCCCCAGCGTGACCGAACTCTTCAACCAGATCCGAACGGTCTTCGTCCCGAACCGCAAGGTGCGCGTCTGGCCCGAGGGGATGCGGGCCGCCTTCCTGGCCGAGAACCAGCGGGCCATGAACCGTGCCAACCTCGTCGAGACCCTGACGACCCCCTCGCAGGACGAGCAGTCCGTGACCTTCGACCTGCGCCAGATCCTGTCGAACAGCGCCTTGAAGGACCTGCGCAAGCAGGACGCCGCTCAGACCGGGTCGTTCCCGATACCCTCCAAGACAACGGTGGCTGCATGATCCTCAAATGGGAAACCGATCGCCAGGGGCGCCGCCGCGCGCCCCATCTCGATGGCAGCTGGATGCACGTCCCCCTAGGGAAAGGATCGATCGCGCTGCCGCCGAACGGGGTGGTGCTGCCTTACTCGATCGCGGGCGCCATGATGCTGAAGCCGCAGCCGAACCGTGTCCTGTCGATGCTGACCAGCATGGCGATTCACTGGCTCGAGGAGGTCCATGGCGAGAGCCTTGCCGGGATGATCCACCCCTTCGAAGGCGACCATGACTTCAGCATTCTCTGCGGCGGCACCCCCGTTCGCCTGCGCAGCACCCGGCGGGGCTGGGAGATGTCCTACCAGCTCGGCGGCGCCACCCTGAGCTACGAACACCGCTACCTCGGCAACCTCGTGTCCAGCCTGGCGGACCTGTTCGGCCCAGAGGGTCACCCCAACCTGTCGCAGTGTCGGCGGACGGCCTTCTGTGGCGAGGCCTGCGACATGCTTGCCCGGATCTCGATCGCCGAGCAGATCACCGGACAAGGCCTGCGGCGTCATCGTCGCGAGAGCGGTGAGACCATCGGCGTCATGGTCACACGCGCCATGGACGAGCTGAAGATGATCGACAGGCGTGAGATTGAGCTGCACCGCTACGCGCTGGGCAGGGATGACAAGGCAGACACTTTCGAGGCCACCCCTAAATCCTGGGAAACCCTCTTCGACCAGTTGCGGAGAGACAGCTGAGGGGGAGCCGATGACGCGGACTGACCACTGGACCCGGGACGACAAGGACGGCCTGCGCGCGAGCCGGCCGCAGCGGGAAGGGCTCTGGATCAGGCTGCGGCGCAAGCACCACTTCCTCTGCATTCCCCCGCGCGGGGCCGTCCTGCCCTGGGGCATCTTCCTGCCACTGGTCAAGGTGCCGGTGGTCGAACAGGCAGACACGCCGCTGAAGGACGCCAATCGCGAAGAGACACTGGTGCGTGTCTTCGTGGATGACGCCGCCCTCTGGATGGACGAGACCTTCGGTCCGAAGCTCTCTCCGATGCTGAAACCGTACAACGGACTTCATGATTTCGTCGTGCTCTGTGGCGGCATCCCCGTGCATGTGACCAGCGGCGACGGGCGCTGGAGCGCGCGCTTCGATATACTGGGCGGACACCACTCGGTGCAGGACCTCGACCTCGAGGGACTGGCCGCCAAGATGAGAGCATTCTTCCTCTCGGACTTCACCGTCGACATTCCCGCTCTCAGGATCGCCTCCGTCATCGACGAGACCGTGAGCGCCCAGCGGCGGGTGGAGCTCATGCTCGAGGCCGTCCGCTGCGAGACCATCGCCCAGGACGCGCCCAGCGCCGAAATCCAGCGGGCCACGCAACGAGCTCTGGGCAACTGCGAAGTGATGAAGTCCATGCGGCGGCGGGACGTCGAACTCCACCGCCTGGCGATGGGCCTGGCCGACCGGCCGGACCGAAAGCTCCGCCAGGATTTCACTTCCGTCGAAGACCTGCTGTCCGCCGCCAAGGCGGGCCTTTGAAACACCCAGGAGAGAAGCCCCATGTCCAAAGAGATGAGCTGGTCGACCAACGACATGGAGCGCTTCGAGGTACGGCGTCCCGACGGGGTGTGGGTCATGAAAACGGTCGGCGAAGACACGCATGTCAGTCCGCCGGCCGGACGAGCCTATCCCCTCAGCATGATGCTGGCCCTGTCGCGGCCGGATCTCGATCTGGTGACAACATCACTCCTGGTCGAGGCAGCCTCCAACTGGGCGCAGGCCGTCGGCGGGGCCTCACTGGCGCTGGCGGCTGGCAAGCCCGGCTGCCCGGGCTTCGAAGTGGTCATGGCCAAGCGCCGCTACGCCTGCAGCCGGAACGCAGAGGATAAGTGGCAGGTCGGGCCCATCTCTGGTTCGAGCCTGCGGCAGGTGCTGGAGCGACTGGAAACCCATCTAGCCTGCAGCGGCGCCAGCCATGAGGTAGAGATCGACATCCAGATGTCGCGGGACCTGCACGGCCTCGCCAAGAATGCAGCCCACCTCATGATCAAGAGGGATCGCCTGCGGAAATCAGGCGCCACCCCCGAGGCCGAAGGTCAGATGCAGACGCTGATCGATGACCACCGGGCCCGGCTCGAGGAGATGGGCGCTCTCGAAGTCGACCGGCTCTGCCCGCCCCGGAATGCCGAAGAAGACAGCAACGTCGTGCCGCTCGACGCCTTTCGGCAGAGCATGAAGCCGCGTCGATAAGGCAAGATTAGTTTCCTCTGGTATGTATGGATTTCCTAGTCTATCCATGCCCTGAGCAGGAACCAGGCGATCGGCGTGCGACCAATGACGCGCCACCCATATCGAGCGACAGGATACCATGCCCCAGACCAGAGGCCTTCCAGCACCGGGCTCTCGCGCCCTGACCAGCACCCTGATGAACTTCGACGACCCGTGGTTCCCCGAGCCGGACGCGAAGAACGCCGAGACCTACAACGCCATCCTGCGCGAAGAGGCGGAGGACGTGGTGCTTCCGATCTTGGTGGCCTATGACACCGGGCGACTGGTCGATCGCGCGGGTCATCCGGGGATGCTGGCCCTGCGGCGGATTATGCAGCGCATGGATGCCACCGGAGATCTGACCAATGATCGCGCCGGGACCGCGCCGGCCCGCTCCCCCCTCACCCGCATGGTCGCGCGCGTCATTGCGGCCGGACGTGTCCTGATCGGGCGCCCGGCCAGCGCCACTTCGCAGGCCGATCTCGAGCTGGTGCGGGAGATGCTCGAGGAGTTACAGCCGGAGCCCTGCTTGCAGGACCGCATCGGCTACTGGCTCGAGTCCTGCCTGGGCAACGAGGTCTGGGAAGACACCGATGATCGGGCCGTACGCTTTATCGAAGAGGCGGTCGAACTCATTCAGGCGCTGGGCATCCCGGCAGCAGCTGCCCACCGGGTTGTCGATTACGTCTACAGCCGCGAACGGGGTGAAGTCCCCCAGGAAATCGCCGGGGTTCTCCTGACGCTCGCCAACGTGGCTACGACCTATCACTACGACATGATCGGGCTGGCCGAGACGGAGTTGGAACGGGTCTGGAAGAAGATCGACAAGGTGCGCGCCAAGCAGGCGGGAAAGCCCGATCTGATGTCGAACCCCGAAGAGGAGGTCATTGCGTGATCGCGCTGAACGAGACCCAGAAGCGGCAACTCGACCAGGCCTGCTTCAAGATCGACCACAGCTGCGGCCTCATGACCGAAGCGGATCGCGATCGCCTGCGCTTTGCCGGTCAGGAGTGGCTGAATGCCCTAGTCGACGCCGGACTTGTGGACCTGTCGGGCGCGCCTCTCAACCGGACCGAAGGCTACCGGGAGGGCCTGATGTTGGCGATGAATCTCTTGCTGACCCATGCCGGCCTGGCCGGCAACCAGCATCTCTCCGATACGCTGCGTGCCATCCACGGCTCGCTGAGGGAGACACTTCGCGAGGCGCGGCAGCCCATGGCAGAGCCAAACGAGGATGCCCAGCTCGCCCAGCAAAGTTTCCGGCCTGAGGATGGTACAGGACTGCCTCCGCTGCTCTCTGGGCAAACCGGTTTCGTAGCAGAAGCCGGAGCCGAGCTGTTCGCGGGATCAGAGCGCCTTAGCTCCAAAGGTCCTCATTACGACTGAGTGGATTTATCCACCCATATCGCAGGAGGAACGCGATGGATCAGGAGATGATCGAGATCCGCTTGAAGGGCGGTCCGAAGAATGGCGAGCCCCTCAGCATCCTGGCAGATCAAGAGAGCATCGAGCTGCCGTTCGAGACCCACCTCTCCATGGGTGTCGACGGCACCATCCTGATCTGCCGGGGGCAGCTCGTGTCCAACTGGTTCCTGGCCAAAGCTAGCGTCTATCGCAAGCAGGTCAGAGCCGCCGACGAGCCCGAGTACACGTTCGTTGCCAACCGGGAAATCGTGCGCTGCGCTGCCTTGAGCAGGCGCGGACAGCAGTGCCAGGGCGAAGCCATCAGGGGCGCCCTGTGCTGCCCCGCCCACGCCGAGCAGCAGCCAGCGGCGGATCTCGTCAGGAATCCCTGCCTGCTGAAAGAACTGCGCGAAATCGCGGCGGAGAGCTGCGCGGCCTAGCAGCGGCCAGTTACGACCGAGTGGATTTTTCCAACTCATCAACCAGTCTCCCCACCTGCAGGGGCCAACCGGCATCAACGGGGCCAATCCATGACCAAACTCTACGCCGTCTTCGGCGGCCACCTCCCCGACCCGACCACATCCGGCCCCGAAGACATCGTGAAGCCGGAACTGATCAGCCTGCATCTCGACCAGCCAGACGCGCGCCACGCGTGGAGCAGTGCCTCACAGGCGAGCGTCGATGATGCCCATCGCCGCTACTTCGAGGTCTGCCTGGACATGGACGTCCTGCCGAGGGACGTGCCTCCTCTCGAGCAGCATGTCGGAAGGATGATTTTCAGCATCGGTACAGAGGCTCATCTGATGCAATTGATCGCGGCAAGCGTACTTGCCATGGCA
>Ga0098074_1001257_pt1 | contig 13420 bp, 9 predicted proteins | sample 32_taG_FD_75064 | JGI IMG/M metagenome (GOLD analysis project Ga0098074, IMG submission 75064) | Marine viral communities from the Gulf of Mexico - 32_GoM_OMZ_CsCl metaG | ecosystem: Environmental > Aquatic > Marine > Oceanic | place: Atlantic Ocean: Gulf of Mexico | collected 2015-07-12
AAGGCCTTGCTTGGGCGTAGCGAGGGGCTCTCCAAACTCCGCAAGCGCTGGCATGAATACACGCCGCAATGCGAAGAATTGTGTGAAGGGAGCGAAGCGATCCCTGCAATAGTAACATTTGCACCCTCCTATTTGCTTAACACCCCGGCCCAGAAACGCGGCGCATGGGCGGATCTTTTGATGATAAAATCGCGTTTGAATGCTATATAATCATCACAATATTCCATAAAATAAATAAAGCCTGTTAAATTTTTTTTATGAAAATAGCCGCCATTTTCTGGACAAATTGTTTTTTCTGGTGTATTACCCTTGCATCATGAAGAAATTAAGGCAAATGACAGCGCTATTGGCGGCGCTTCCTACGTTCTTTTTTACGTTGCACACGCAGGCGGAAATCAATGCGCCTGTGCCTTCGGCCAAGCCGTATTATGCCGGTATTCCATTGCCGGTGAAAAAGCCTGATATATCCGGTTCCGGTCTTGTCTCCAGTGTTAAGTCCGATACGATTTGGAGCGCGCTGGTGCTTCCGCCTAAAAAGCCTGCTGTGGAAACCGCTGCCCCAACAAAGCAAACCAAAGCCTTAGTAAAGCCTCAAAAAGTAGACCCACTCGACCCACTCAGCAAAGGGCAGGCCGAGATTTACGAGCGCGTTTTTGCCTTCCAGTCCCAAGGCCAGATGATGAAGGCCGATCAGGAAATACGCAATCTGCGCGACGAGCGCCTTTTAGGGCATGTGCTGTATCAACGCTATATGCACCCGACGGCTTATAAAACTTCTTTCGAGGAATTGAAATACTGGTTGGATTTATATGCCGATCATCCTGGCGCCGACCGTATTTATAAAATGGCGCTAAGCCGCAAACCTGCAGATTTTAGCGGAGAAATCAACGAGCCCATAAAGCTTAGTGGTATCGGGATTGTCCGTGAGCCGACCGTTGATCGTGCCAAACGTTATAAAAGCGATACGGTAACGCGTAACGCCGCGCAACGGACGGAGGTTAGAAGGCTTCAATCGGCCCTGAATAAAAATATCCGAAAAGGCTCCCCCACTTACGCTTTGAAAGTTTTGAATACGCATCCTGGAGCCAAATTTCTGGATAAGCATGAGAAGAATATCCTGAAATCGCAAATTGTGGCCGGATATTTTTATGCAGGAAAGTTAGAAAAAGCCAATTTATTGGCCAAAAATATAATTGAGGTTTCTGGTGAAAAAGCCCCGCGCGCCGCGTGGATTGCAGGGCTGATCAGCTGGAAAAAAGGAAATTATGCCAAGGCCGGCGAATATTTCTCGATCTCGGCGAGCTCGGATTATTCATCGGGCTGGTCTTCTGCTGCTTCGGCCTTTTGGGCGGCGCGTTCCAATATGCGCGCAGGTAACGTCAAGGATGTTAGTAAGTGGCTGAATGTGGCCTATAGCCATCCACGTACATTCTACGGTCTTCTGGCCGCGCGCGCTTTGGGTAAGGATTACCAGTTTAACTGGAAAATCCCGACCTTTACACGTGAATATTTTAAATTGCTGAACAGCACGCCGCAAGGGCGCCGCGCCTTGGCGCTGGTTTCTGCCGGGCAGAACCATTTGGCCGAGGTCGAGCTGAGCCGCATTGATCTGGATAAGGATGAAAAGCTCTACACCGCGCTTCTGGCCTATGCCGATTTTGCCTCCTTGCCTTCGCTGGCGTATAAGGTCGGCAGTTACCTATCCGATGCGGGGCGCAATAATTTCTATGATACCGCGCTTTACCCCACAGGCCCGTGGGAGCCAAGCAGCGGGTATCAGATTGATCCTGCGCTCATTCACGCTATTATGCGCCAAGAATCACGTTTTGATCCCTATGCTGGCAACGCTGGCAGCGGAGCAACAGGCCTGATGCAGCTTATGCCCGCCACCGCCAGCTATATTACAGGTAAAGATTACAATGGCGCAGGCCAGCACAAGCTCTTTAGCCCGCAGGTTAATCTGGATATCGGCCAGCTTTATATCAAGCGGCTGGTGAACAACCGCCTTGTCGGCGGCGATATTATCAAGCTACTTGTTGCTTATAACGCAGGCCCCGGCAATCTGCTCAAATGGCAGCGCGAGATTGGCGAGGACGTTGATCCGCTCTTGTTCATTGAGATGATTCCGGTCGCCGAGACGCGCGGCTATGTTGAGCATGTGCTTTCCAATTACTGGATTTACCGCCTGCGGGATAACAAGCGCACAGAAAGCCTTGATGTTCTGGCGCAAGGCCAGTGGCCGAGCTATCTGGAGCTGCGAGCGGCCGAAGAATACAAAATCGCTTACAATTAACTCTTTTTGATTTTCTGAAGTACGGCGTCCTTCAACGACGGATCACCGAGCGCAAAGACGCGCCCATCGGATTTTAAGGTTAACGGCTGCCCATCATAATCGCAGATCAAACCGCCCGCGCCCTCAACCACTGGCACCAGTGCGGCGAAATCATAGGGCTTCAGGCTGGCCTCCAAAGTCATGTCCAGAAAACCGGACGCCAGCAATCCATACATATAACAATCCCCGCCCCATGCAAATTTCCCCTCGTCAAAATACTTATAGACGGGCGCATCATTAAACATGGCGGGGGTGGTGGAACATATGCTGGCGGCGTTCAAGCTCTCACATGGGCGGGTTTTTACGCTCTTACCGTTCAGCGTTGTGGCCTCACCCGAAACACCAATCCAGCGCTCGCCGCTAATAGCCTGATCAATGACGCCGAGCTTGGGCACATCATCCTCGCAAAGCGCAATCAGTGTGCCAAAGGTCGGGCGGCCGATCATAAAGCTCTTGGTGCCGTCAATCGGATCAATAACCCAGCTCAGGCCGTTCTGGCTTTCCTTGATGCCGAATTCCTCGCCGAAAATACCATCATCTGGCCGCTCTTTCTCCAATATTTCGCGCAGGCGCTGCTCGACACTGCGGTCTGCAATGGTGACAGGGCTGTTATCGCCCTTTTGCTCGATATCAAACGGCTGGCGGTAATATTTTTTGATGATTTCACCGGCTGCATCCGCGAGCTGGCTTGCAAGTTGTGTAAATTCCTGCATAAATACCCCTTTAAAATGACGAATAATGGAATAGAGCGCAGATTATGAAGACGGTCAATGATATAAGAAATGAATTTCTCGGCTTTTTTGAAAAAAACGGGCACCAAGTGGTGGAATCCAGCTCGCTCGTGCCACATAACGACCCGACTTTGATGTTCACCAATGCGGGGATGAACCAGTTCAAGGATGTCTTCACAGGTAAAGACAAGCGCCCCTATAACCGCGCAACTACCTCCCAAAAATGCGTACGCGCGGGCGGCAAGCATAACGATTTGGAGAATGTCGGCTATACCGCGCGCCACCATACATTTTTCGAGATGTTGGGAAATTTCTCCTTCGGTGATTATTTCAAAGATGATGCGATTGCCTTTGCGTGGGAATTGGTCACGAAAAATTTCGGCCTGTCCCCTGACAAACTTTGCGTGACCGTCCATAGCAGTGATGAAGAAGCCGCCGCCATCTGGAAGAAAGTCACAGGCTTTGATGACCGTAAGATTATACGCATCCCGACCGATGATAATTTTTGGCGCATGGGCGATACCGGCCCGTGCGGCCCCTGCACCGAGATTTTCTATGACCACGGCGAACATATCTGGGGCGGCCCGCCGGGATCGCCGGAGGAAGATGGCGACCGCTTCATCGAAATCTGGAACAATGTTTTCATGCAATATGAGCAAATCGACGAAGACACCCGCATCGATTTGCCCGCCCAGAGCGTGGACACAGGCATGGGGCTGGAGCGCATTACCGCGACCCTGATGGGCACCCATGACAACTACGCCATTGATATTATGCGCAGTTTGATTGAACAAGTTGCCGATCTAACGGGCGTATCACCGGACGGGGATATGAGCGCCTCGCATCGCGTGATTGCCGACCATATACGATGCAGTGCGTTTTTATTGGCCGATGGCGTGATGCCGTCCAACGAAGGACGCGGCTATGTGCTGCGCAGGATCATGCGCCGCGGTATGCGCCATGCGCATTTGCTGGGGGCTCAAGACCCACTCATGTATAAATTATTGCCGAATTTGATCGGCTCGATGGGCGAAGCGTATCCTGAATTGAAGCGTGCACAGAGCATGATCGCCCAGACCCTGGAAACCGAGGAGGTGCGTTTCAAAAAGACGCTGGATCGCGGTTTGAAAATGCTGGAAGAAGAATCAAGCAAGGTTGCCAGCGGATCAAAATTCCCCGGCGATGTGGCGTTCAAGCTTTACGATACGTTCGGTTTTCCACTTGATCTGACCCAAGACGCCCTGCGCGCACAAGGTGTGGAAGTTGATACCGATGCCTTTAACGCCGCTATGAGTGAGCAAAAAGCCGCGGCCCGTGCCGCATGGGCAGGCAGCGGCGATACCGTGAACGAGAAAATCTGGTTCGACCTGTTGGAGGAGGTTGGCCCGACAGAATTCCTGGGCTACGACAAGCAAAGCGCGGAAGGCAAGGTGCTGGCGATTATCAAAGACGATGCGCTGGTCGATCATTTGAGCGAGGGGGACGAAGGTATCATCATCACCAATCAAAGCCCTTTCTACGCCGAAAGCGGCGGACAGGTCGGTGATACTGGCCGTTTCGTTTCCGGCGAGGCGGAGCTAAGCGTGACCGATACCAAGAAAAAGCTCGGCAAGCTCTGGGCGCATATAGTGAAGGCCGAGAAGGGCAATTTGAAGAAAGGCGCAGCCATCCAGATGCATGTCGATCAGGATCGCCGCGCGGCTATTCAGGCCAATCATTCGGTGACGCATTTGCTGCATGAGGCGCTACGCCGTACGCTCGGCGATCATGTTGCGCAGAAAGGCTCGCTGCAAGACGCCGACCGTACCCGTTTTGATATTTCCCACCCGAGCGCGATTACAGCTGATGATCTGAAAAAGATCGAGGAGCTTGTAAACCTAGAGATTGGCGCCAATACGCCTGTGGAAACGCGCGTGATGGGCATTGAAGAAGCCCGGGAGACCGGTGCAATGGCGCTGTTCGGCGAAAAATATGATGATGAAGTGCGGGTGGTGTCCATGGGCTCCCGCGGCACCAGCCCGTTTTTTGAGGGCGAGAAGGAATATTCGGTCGAGCTTTGCGGTGGTACGCATGTCAAAGCCACAGGCGAGATCGAAAAATTCAAAATTATCTCCGAAGGGGCTCTATCCGCTGGCGTACGCCGCGTGGAGGCCGTGACAGGTGCGCGCGTGGAGGCCCATGAAAAAGGCCAGCAGGCCGCCGAGCAGGCCGAAATTGACCGCTTAATGGCCGACAATACAAAACTGCGCGCGGAACTGGCCGCGCTGGGCGGACAGGGCGATGCTATGCCTGAGGCTGACCCGCAGGCTATTATCAAAGATAACAAAAAGCTGCAAAAAGAAATCGGCGATCTGCGCCGCAAGGCCGGAGCGGAAAGTTCCGAAGACGATATACGCGAGATCGGAGGCACAAAATTTGTCGGCAAGGTGCTGGAAGGGTTCCCGCCGCAGGACCTTAAGCCTATGGCGGACGAGCTGAAGAAGAAAATCGGCTCGGGCGTTGTGGCGCTGGTGGCGACAAATGACGGCAAGGCATCCATTGTGGTCGGCGTTACTGATGATTTAACAGGTAAGCATAGCGCCGTTGATCTCGTGCGCATTGGCTCCGAGGCGCTGGGCGGGAAAGGCGGCGGTGGTCGCCCTGACATGGCGCAAGCGGGAGGTCCTAACGCGGGCGCGGCCAATGACGGCGTCAAAGCCATAGAAGGCGCGCTGGCGAGCTAATTGCTGTTTCCTGAGGAAGTTTAGTCTAAATCCAGACCCGGATTACTTTGTTGCGGCGAGGCCATATGCACATTAACCACAGATGTTTTGGCATAGGTGAGGGCATCGGCGCTCTCGCTCTGCCATTTCGAGCCTTGCCCGGGTAGGCTTTCAATCGCTGTTCTCAGGCGGTCCAGTATCCCTGTAATGGAGCGCATTTCGGCGGCGCTGATTTGTAAGGGTTCGCCTTTGCGCACTTCATCAAACCCGTGGCGCCAGCTATGCTCTTCAAATAACGCTCTGTTGGCGGTGATAAGTGAATCGCGCACTTCTTTATCGCCATCGGTCAGGAATGATTGCGGTACTTCTTGTAATATGCGGATCATATCATACAGGTAATGCGATTTTTTATCGATATCCTGATAGGCTTTCGGGCGTATCTGAACCTCGAAAACGCCGTGGCGGCCTTTACCGATATCCAGATCAATATTGAAATTAATCGATCCCGCGTAACCACTCTTTCGCGGCGCCGCTATATAATCATCCATTGAGCCATCAATGATATGCACGCCTTTTGCATTTAACTGGCGCACTTCACCGTCTCTGGTTTTCGAGCGCATCAATTTCTGGAAGGTTTTGTATTCATCCACGGTATCAATATAAACCGCCCCGCGCCCCAGATCATTGACATCGCGCGCTGCTGCGTTGAATTTGTTGACAATGCGGTCCCATGATTTCATTCCTGCAACAATATAAGCGGTCTCGGGATCTTCAACGTTCATGCCCTTTGCCAACGCCAGCATGAATTTTCCGGCCTTACTGCGTCCTTGTTCAGCGTCCTTCAGGCGGCGTCGTAAATGCTGTTCGGTTTTACCGTCAATCTCTGCCGGTTCTTGTTTTTGTGTTTTGGTATTTTTAAATTCGGTTACAACGCGTGAGACGGCCTTATCCAGCTCGGGATTGTCCTTTAGCCATGGCAAACGCGGTTGTTTGGTTTCTTTTGTTTTATTGGATGGCATTTTTTATGTCCTTTGAAATACCCTGTTCTATGTTATGACCAGTAAATCATGTCTTGCCCTTATAAATCAAGTTCGCTATAAGGTTTTGAAAATTATAAATTACAATGACTTAAAGGAATATTAAATCATGGCCAAAGAACGTACTTTTTCTATCATCAAGCCCGATGCGACACGCCGTAATCTGACAGGCGCCGTCAACGCCAAGTTGGAAGAAGCCGGTTTGCGCATTGTTGCCCAAAAGCGCATCCATATGAGCAAGGCCCAAGCCGAAGGATTTTACGCGGTTCATAAAGAGCGCCCTTTCTTTGGTGAATTGACAGAGTTCATGAGCTCCGAGCCGGTTGTGGTTCAGGTTCTTGAAGGCGAAGATGCCGTGGCAAAAAACCGTGAAGTCATGGGCGCAACAAACCCTGCAGATGCCGAAGCCGGTTCAATCCGCAAGGAATACGCGCTGAATATCGGTGAAAATTCCGTGCACGGTTCCGACAGCCTTGAGAATGCAAAGATCGAGATCGAGTATTTTTTCAAGCCGGAAGAGATTGTCGGTTAATCAGTTTTTTCCCAAAGCAATATGCGCGGCTTTTTTTGATCGCGTATTGATATCGGGGAGTTGATCAATAAGGGGGAGCGTCGCATCGATGTCTCCCTTTTTTGATAGCTTCTCTATCTCGCCTGCAACTTCACTAACTTTACGAAAACCGAAATTTGCGGCCATCCCTTTTAATTCATGGGCGCGGTCTGTAATGCTGCTCTGGTTTTTGGTCTCCTTTTCCGCGGTTAACGTTTCAACGATTTTATCGGCAAAGGTATAATAATCTTCGAATAAAGCATCCATTTGCTCGCTCCCCAATGTGGCCAGCAAATCATCCACCATGGCTTTATCCATGTACTCATCTGGGTTTATCCCTTTTTCATTTTCCTGCACGTTGTCGGCGCCGCCTTGTTCTTGAACGAATTGCTCCAGCGGGCTTTTTTCATTCTGATAATTCTCCTTAAGCGTTTTTTGATCGCGATCGGTTCTGGCCTTGTTCCAATCAAATGGATCATCATCGTCTTCAATTTCGCCTGTTACAAATACATCCTCATAGGAGGGGGTATTATCAGGTAATACTGCTTCGTCCTGATTTGTTTCTTGTGGCCTGGTTTCTTCAGGCGCGGGCTCTGGCTCCGGCTGCTTCTCGATCTCATCGGCCTCGGCATTAGCGTGATTATTCTGCATATACAGCATGTCATCCAGCGCGGCGTCCCCCGGCTCTTTATCCAGTTGGGGGAATGGGTTTTCAAAAATGCCTTGCGCTGCGTTTTTAATGGTATCAGACAGTTTTTTCGGATCAATCGGTTTGGCCAGAACGCCGTTCATTTCTGCCGCGAAATAACTTTCGGTGTCCTTTTTCTGGACGTTACCTGTCAATGCGATGATCGGTGTGCGCGCCTTTCGTTTATCAGCCATGGCCCTTATAGTACGGGTTGTTTCAATCCCGCTCATACCATGCAGATTGATATCGCTGAAAATTAGGTCGTAATGCTCTTGGGATAATCTGGAAATAGCTTCTTCACCATCGGCGACCGCAACAGGGTCGTGGCCGTATTTCTCGATCAGGCCGAATAATACCCTGCGGTTAATCTGGTTGTCTTCGATGATAAGAATACGCAAAGATGGCGTGTTTCCAATATCACCTTCATCATCAAAGCCTTGATCGCTGTCTATTTCACTATCGCCTTCTTCCATGACTATCGAGAAATAGAAAGTACTGCCTTTACCGACTTCGCTACTCACGCGAATAGAGCTGTTCATGTTCTCAATCAGGTTTTTACAAATCGCAAGCCCCAAACCCGTGCCGCCATATTGACGCGCTGTACTGGATTCTGCTTGAGCGAACGGGGTGAAGAGCTTGTCTTGCGCCTCTTGCGAAATACCGATACCTGTGTCCTCAATACCAATATAGACCTCATGGTGATTAAGCTTTGAGTGGTCATCTTTCGGAAGAGGGGTGGATTTTACCCGAATGGTCACGCCGCCATTTTCAGTGAATTTGATGGCGTTGTTAATCAAATTTAATATGACCTGACGGATGCGGGTTGGATCGCCCATAACAAATTGCGGCGTATTGTTAGCGATTTCGGCCTTTACATAGATGCCTTTTTCATCGGCATAGGCCGACATCAGGGTCACAACGCCGTTAACCAGTTTCAGAAGGTCAAAGCTGATTTTCTCCAGCTTCATATTACCGGTTTCAATTTTTTCGAAATCGAGAATATCATTCAGCAGCGCCATCATCGTATCCCCGGATTTTTGCATGGCTTGAATATAATCGCTTTGTTTGGTGCTGAGTTTTGTGTCCAGTAATAAGCGCACCATACCCATGATTCCGGTCATAGGAGTACGGATTTCGTGGCTAACCACGGCCAGAAAGGCCGATTTGGCTTCGTTGGCGCGGTCTGCGGATTCTTTGGCTATGCGCATTTCCTCACTGCGGGCGCGCTCCCGCTCGCGAAGCTCGGCCATAACTTCGCGCTCCCGCTCAATAACCCGAAGAAGGCGCGCCTGATCGGCGGATTTTTTAGATTGCTTCAGGCGCTCGGAATTATAGGCTTGCCGGTTTTCGCGGACCTGCATCTGCCTGTGCTGTTCTTCGACCAGCGTAATTTTTTGTAAACTGGCGAGAATAAAGAAAAAAGCCTGACCGAAGATTAGCAGCCATAGTATGTTGACGGTAACTATATTAGCAGGGATATATCCGTAAAGAGTAGCGCCACTTACAACAAGGGCAAGCGTGAAAACACCCCATCCGGCCGCAAAGTACGGGGAGCCGAATTTGCCTTCCTGCATATGCAGGGCGGCGTTAAACAATATGAGGCCGCATGATATAAGCACAAAAGCCAAAGTCAGGGCATAGCTGATCAAATTCAAACCGGGAATCAAATTTGATATTCCAAGAACCGCCAGACAAATACCTGTAAATAATAGAGCCGAGAACTGCTTGGGGTCGTCTTCGCGGCGTATATTAAAGAAAAAGATTGTCAGCGCGAGGCCGCACGCAATGGAGAGGCATACCAACAAGATAATAAGCCCGCCAATAATACCGATTGAGCTATAAAATGTGTTTTCAAGAATGAAAAAGCAGAGGCCGAGAAGTAAGAAATAAACTGAGAACAAAGCATAGCTGATATCTTTCTTTAATAACGCTATTGCCGCGAAAAATCCAATCAAGGTAAAAAACGTAAAATAGGCAAATAAAGGATATTTTCCGGTTGCCTGTAAAATTGGTAGCACTTGATCGTGCGGTATCAGGCGCGGCGAGAAGGAGCGCAGCAAGGGTGTTTCTGTCTGGATGTAAATGGCAAAGACACTAGTGGAATTGGGTGGGATAATAACGGGCACACCGCCCCCCTTAAGATAGGGCAACAGTTCTTCCGGGATATTACTATTGTCTCTGGTATTAATAAAGGTGCGGTTATGCGTGTGATCTCTTACAATTAAATCAGTTACAAGCGCATAGCGCCCGCTGAAAATATTTCCGAAATTTAAAACCCAATTTTCTTTATCTGTATTATTTGCAACAGAAAATACCATCCAGGCCGGGTCATAGGAAAAGCCCAGATTGACGATTTCTTGTGTTTGTCGCTCCCCCCTGAAATTGTTCAAAAATCTTTTTATAACATAATCATAGGTTATTTCGGCGTCTGTTTGCTCTGTCAGGTAAATATGCGGCCCGATGGGTAGCGTTTCACTATCGTTTTCCGCATTCAGTTCGACCTGAAAAGTGGTTCTGATAGATGATTGTGCTTGCGTAGCGCTTGGGAATACACATGTAATCACAAGAAGCGCGCAACATATTATAAGCTTGAGCGCAGCAGCGCTGTGGCTTGTCGGGCAAAGGCCGCGTTTGTTCCTGTATGGTAATGAAGTTAGTTTGATGCTCACGGCTTCTCTACAATTATCATTTACGGGCGCCACAGAACATGCCGCCCGTAAATATATTATAGCCGTGTTTGAGAAAAAATCGTTAAGATATGGATATTTTTTTATTGCCGCGTTACGGACGGTACATGATCTATACGAAAATCACGCCCAAAAGCACCAGTAAGATCACGATGCCGATGATTGACCATTTGCTGGCTTCGGTGAAATTGCCCCACATAGCCTGAGCGCGTTCCATCTCTTTCGGGTCAATATCATTAGGGTCTGTTTTATGTGCCATGGTTTGTTCCTTGCTGTATTAAGTCGTTATTTTAGTTAATATTCATTTGCTTTTAAAGCCCATTTTTTCCGCAATAAGCTTTATAGCCTTCGGATAGAGGACGTGCTCTTGTTCCAGAACACGTTTTGCAAGTGTTTCTGCGGTATCATCGCCTTCTACAGCCACGCGGCTTTGAGTGATGATTTCACCTTTATCAACCGCGGGTATGACATAGTGAATGGTCGGGCCGCTTTCTTTTTCATTGGCCTCCAGCACGGCACTGTGAACATGTTTGCCGTACATCCCCTCACCGCCAAATTTCGGGAGCAGCGCAGGGTGAGTGTTGATTATTTTATTGGGCCAGCGGGCGATAAAGCCGCTTGTCAGGATGCGCATGAATCCCGCCAAACAGATCAAATCAATGTCATATGCATCTAGAGCGCTTTGCAACGCATCTTCAAAGGCAGGGCGATCAGGAAATTGTTTATGCTCGATAATAACAGCGGGAATGCCCGCTTGTTTGGCGCGGGTGAGGCCATATGCACCCGCGACATTTGATATAACGACCTCGATTTGCGCGGGAAAACTATCCTCCGCGCAGGCATCAATGATGGCTTGCAGGTTTGAACCACTGCCGGATATCAAAACGGCGAGCTTCATTTTACCGGAAGGGAGGGTAGAGGCCATTTAAGCGCTCCAGTTCTTGTCCATATCATGCATGATAACGCTCGGTTCACTCTCTTGCTTGGCGCTTACTGTTCCGATTTGTACGGCGCTCTCGCCGCTGGCACTCAAGGAATCGATCAGGCTCTGCGCATGTTCAGGCGCGCAGATCATCATATATCCGATACCGCAATTGAATGTGGTAGAGAGATCGCTGGGCTGTAAATTTCCGATATCGCGTAACCACTGAAAGAGAGGCGGCAAAGTCCAGCTCCCTGTATCAATGTCGGCCTTGCAACCGCTAGGCAAAATACGCGGAATGTTTTCATCAAATCCGCCGCCTGTGATATGAACCATCCCTTTAACGGCAGGATGGCCTTCGCTGTCTAGTACTTTCAATGCTTCCAGCACTGATTTTACATAGATGCGTGTCGGCATTAACAAAAGCTCGCCCAAAGTCAACGCCGGATCGAAAGGGGAGGGGCTTGCAAAATCAAAGCCTTCATGGCTTTTGATTAAATGGCGCACGAGCGAAAATCCGTTGGAATGAACCCCATTGGAGGCCAACCCGAGGATAACATCGCCGTCTTCGATGGCTTCGCCAGATATCATTTGATCGCGCTCAACCGCGCCGACCGAAAAGCCTGCGAGATCGTAATCTCCGGCCATATAAAGACCTGGCATTTCTGCGGTTTCGCCGCCGATCAGGGCGCATCCGGCCTGATGGCATCCCTCGGCCACGCCGGCGATGACGGCCTCGGCCACATCGTTACACAGCTTACCTGTCGCAAAATAATCCAGAAAGAAGAGTGGCTCCGCGCCTTGCACAACCAGATCATTGACGCACATCGCCACACAATCAATGCCGATCGTGTCATGACGATCCAGCTCGATCGCAATCTTGATTTTTGTGCCAACCCCATCAGTGGCCGATACGATAATCGGGTCTTTATATCCGGTCTCTTTCAAATCAAACAGGGCGCCAAATCCGCCAATGCCCGACATAACGCCGCTGCGTTTTGTGCGGTTGGTGTGGGGCTTGATGCGCTCGATTAATTTGGCGGCCTTATCAACATCAACTCCGGCCTCTTTGTAAGCATTCTGTTTCATTTTGTTTCGTTATGCGTTATCTATGGGGTTCAGCTTTTAATACAATACACTTTTAGGTGATTTATGCAGTGCATTCATAAGAGATTTTGCGTCCAACGTACAGTTTTTTTATTTCTTTTTCTGACTTTTGTCAGTGTTTCGAACGCGTGGGCGCAAAGCGCACTCTTTACCGTTGAGAATGTAAAGGTCGATATTACCTCCTCCAGCGCTGTTGCCGCGCGCGAAGAAGCCTTTGAAAAAGCGCAGGTGGATGCCTTCACAATATTGGCGGGGCGCATGCTCTCCGGCGGGGCAGCGACACAGCAAATTCCCGATGTTGATACTATTTCGACGATGATTCAGGATTACCAAATCAGCAATGAACAGCTATCCACCGTGCGCTATGTTGCTACCTATAAATTCCGTTTTGATGACAATGCGGTGCGCCGTTATTTTAGTGCGGCCAATGTTCCTTTCACAGAAGTGAGTGCAAATCCTGCGCTGGTTCTGCCATTTTATTCCCGTAATGACCAAATGATATTATGGTCGCCTTATAATGTCTGGCTTAGTGCTTGGAACCGTGCGGATAATCTGGACGGACTTGTGCCACTGATTGTTCCGCTGGGTGATATTGCCGATGTCAGCGACATTGGCGGCGATGAGGCGCTTGATTATAATAACGCGCGATTGAACCGCTTGCTCC
>Ga0098074_1001262_pt1 | contig 13325 bp, 4 predicted proteins | sample 32_taG_FD_75064 | JGI IMG/M metagenome (GOLD analysis project Ga0098074, IMG submission 75064) | Marine viral communities from the Gulf of Mexico - 32_GoM_OMZ_CsCl metaG | ecosystem: Environmental > Aquatic > Marine > Oceanic | place: Atlantic Ocean: Gulf of Mexico | collected 2015-07-12
CAGCTGAATTAGGAACTGCATTCAAGAATTATGTAGTTGATGTGGATGTATATAATGCTGAAGGTTTAATACTTCCTGAAACACCATCTGTATCTGAACAAGAAGATGATGCTCAAGATAGATATGTACCACCAGTTACACCACAAGTTAAGCCTTCCATGACTCAAGAAGAGTACGACAGAAGAGTTAAAGAAATTACTAATGAGTATGCTGATAAAATAAAAAAAGCTCGCAAACCTCGTCATACAAATAATCTTAAAGAAGCTAGAGATAAAGAACTGGCTGAATTAAAAAATCAGTTTGAATCAACTACTCAACCACAAGCTGAGATTATAGACAGGTCTTCAATTCCTGAAAGTGTTATTTCAATAGAAGTGCCTGCCCCTACGGATGATTTTATGGTGTCTTTTACAGATGAAGCAGGTAAACAACAAAAAGTATATGTAGGCAACGATGCTCAAGGAAATCCTTATATAAAACTTAATAATCCTCCGTTAGATAGTAAAGGTCGTAGACCTAGTAGAGATACAGTTGATACTCTAGCAAGAAAATATTTAGGAGATGGTTTAGTTGACTTTATGCTTAGCTGGAAAGCGTTGTCAAAAAAAGATGAACAAATAATACAATATCATGTTTTAGGTGTCCCACTACGAGGTGCATTAGATTCTGAATTTTATAATCCAGTAACTATTGAAGAAATTAATCAACAATATGAAGACAAGATTAGTTCTGAAATCAAAGAAGGAGTTGATAAATACTTAAAGCCTTTTGCTCAAGAGGCTTTAGAGAAAACAGTGCAAAGACTTGAAGAAGATCAAAAAATATTTAAAGCTGAAAAAGCTAAAACAAAAAACAAAATTACAATAGACGATTTTAAAAAAGCTCTGTCTAGATTTGGAACAACTCAACCACAGGCTGGTAATAACCTCCTTAACTATAATTATAAAATTCCTTATGAAAAATTAGTTGAAGTTATTCCAGATAGTAAATTTGGAGTATTACTAACAAAAGTAGATGAGTTAATAAATGACTATAGACTTAATTTAGAGCTTCTTACAAAAACATCTGATTCTGTAAAACAAAAAATAAAAGAGTTAGAAACTAACTTTAGAAAAGAAAATCTACTTTTTGGAGATCCTAAATTTAATTTAGAAAAATGGGAATCTTTAAGAAAAGAACTTTCTGAAACTATTCATGCAGAACTTAAAAAAGTTTATCCTACTTTACCAAATTTAGAAAAAGTTCAAAGTATTGCATCAGCTCAACCAACAGTTCCTACAGCTCCTGTACAATCTCAAACACCTAAGCAAGAAGGGGAGTATGAGTTTGAATTCTCTAATGGCTTTAAAGTATATACACCATTTCAACTTAATGATCAGCAGAAAGAAGCTCTATTCTTTATGGAAGAGTTTTATAAAAACTCAGGTGAGTTAAATAACATGATGTCTTTAGAAGGATATGCCGGAACAGGTAAGACTACAATTATGTCTTTATTTGTTAAGTATCTTCAGAATAGAAATCAAGGATTTGTGTTATCATCTCCTACTCATAAGGCAAACCAAGTTACTAAGAAGAATAATCCAGAGTTTAGTGAGATTGTAATAACCTTACCAAAAGCTTTAGGTATAAAACCTAGTATTGATTTTAGTAATCCAAATAGTTACGGTGTAGAAGATCTTATTTTTGGAGGTGAAGCAGACCCTATAATCGATCCAGGCAGTGTATTGATAATTGACGAGGCTTCCATGGTTACAGATGTTTTGTATGACATGTTAGTTACTATTGCTGAGCAAAAAAATATTAAGATTGTCTTTATGGGGGATCCCGCTCAGCTACCTCCTGTATATAAAGATCCTAAAAAGGAAGGTGAACTTTCACCAGTATTTACAAATACTCAAGGTGTAGAATTAACTAAAGTAGAAAGAACTGGAGATAATCCAATTCTCTATGAAGCTACTAGGTTGAGAGAAGGGGAACAACTGACTTATAAATCAGACGAAAAAAATGGAAAAGGAATTTCTTATCTGAACGCAACTGATGTAGCTACAGTTAATGAAATTATGAATACAAAAATTAAACAGTTAATAGAAGGAGATAATAAACTTAGCTTTCGTATTCTTGCTTATACTAATGCTGAAGTAGCTAGCTATAATACCCTTGCTAGACAAGCCGCATTTGGAGATAAAGCACAAGAACAATACCTTGAAGGTGAAATTGTTATGGGTCAGTACAATAGAAACTATTCTGATGGATTCCCGGTTATCAGTAACTCTGTAGATTATAAAGTAGAAAATGTAGAAAAAGTTAAGAAAACTGTTACTGTTACAAGCTTAGATTCTAATAATAAAAAAATTACTGAAAAAATTACTGTTGATCTATACGAACTTACTCTAAGAGATTTAATACTAGGTGAATTAACAATTGCTAAGGTTGTGGACATGAGTCAAGACCCAAAAGTTATAGGTAAACTTGTGCAGGAAATAAGAAGAATGGCCTTGGCAGAAAAAGGTTTTTGGCAAATGGGTCAGGTAAAAGAAGCCTTTGAAATGTCTAGTAAAAGGAATGATCTTGAAACAAGTTTTTTATTTCCAGCTAATATTTACATTGATCAGACTAAACCTTATACTACAGAATGGATCTCAGATAAAGAATATAAAAAACTAAACAAAGACCAAAAAAGAAATTATAGAAACAGTAGTCCACGAAGCATAGATTATGGTTATGCTCACACAATACATAAGTCTCAAGGAGGTACTTATAATGAAGTTATGGTTATAGATGCTGGAATAAATAATATTTATAGTAGAAATAATTCTGCAGCTGCCTCACAAAAAAAATCTCAATTAAGATATGTTGCAGTATCAAGAGCTTCTGATTATGTTTATTACGTTGTTGGTCAAGGTGGTCAAGTACAAGCACAAAAAACATTTACACCTAATAAACCAATAGGTGTTACACCTACAGTTCGTAATACAACAAAACCTACAAAAGAGGGTACTATGAAATTCTCATTCCAAGATAGACAAGGTAACTGGTTACAAAGAGATGATGTTATGTCTGATAATACTTTTGATGCTATACTGGAAGGTGCTAGAACTGCAACTACAAGATATATTGAAGATCCTAGTTATGACTATTGGTTAAGCACTAAAAAAGGTGATGTAATTAGATGGTGGTCCGGAGGTAAAACTGGAGAAGGAGAGTTTGTAGATGTAGAAGTTACAAGAGATCCTCAGCCAATTGATTGGTCTCAAATGGATGATCAAGAAATAATGGAGTGGAGTATTAAAGAAGGATGGGACGGTTATAAAATGGAAAGAATTAAAAAACAAGGGACCACAAGATTAAAGGGTATTCAGATAGAATTCAGTAAATTAGAAACCGCAGAAGAAAGAGCTAAACGTGAAAACGATGAGGCTAATGATAAAGATAACACTTGCTCAAGCATTTAATTAAGAAAGATGGCAATCAATTGTAAAAATGTAGATACAGAATTTAGCACAAAAGAGGCAGCTATTAAAAGCCACCTGAGAACTATAGGTGCTATTGATAAGTTTAATAACCTACTAGATTATAATAAGTATCTTGAGGCAATAAACATTCACAGAGAAGAGATTACTGAAAAGTATGGCTTTGTTAGACAACCCTATATTTTATCTGGAAATAAGGTTGTGTTTAATAAAGGACTCATGCATAAGATAGATGCTATTAACGGAAAGTTCTATCCGGAAAATGCTCATCTTAGAGAAAGTATAGATGCTTTACCCGATGGTAGTAAACTTTACTTAAACGCTCCTATAACAAAGCTTGATTTAGAATCTGAGAATGAAGTCATGATTGCTTCTTTATTTAATACTTTATCTCTTAAGTTTGAAAATGCATTTGGTACACCTAGTAAAGTTATTGATTCTGCAGAAGCTACTAGAGTATTAGCTAATTCTGAAACTCCTTATAATGGACAAGCAGCTTTTTATTATAACAATACTGTCTATTTAGTAGGAGATAAGGCCAACACAAGAACTTTATTACATGAGTATGCTCACCCTTTAATTAAAGTAGTAGCTAAGCAAAATCCAAAATTGTTTGAAAAACTCTACAGAGATTTAGAGCAACAACCTATTGGTCAATATATTAGAAAGCAGGTAATGGAACGTTATCCGGATCTAGACATAACTACAGATAGGTTTAAGGAAGAAGTTCTTGTAACTTCTCTTGAGAATACAATGTCTGATATTATAGATAATGAAGTTGAGAAGAAAGGGTTTAAGGCCTTCATTAATAAACTTCTTTATTCTATAAAGCAAGTCTTAAAAAAATTAACTAGTGCTAAAAACTTTAAGAAGTTTAATGAGGATACAACATTGAAGGATCTTGCTAATATGATGGTAAGTGAAGACTTTGTGGTTGATACTACTATAATTGATGAAAGTGATTATGCAGAGTTTAAAAAAGAAATAAATGATCTTTATAAAGAACTTACAGGAGTAGATAGTAAGAAATTAGTAGATGCTATTAATCGAGCTCATGTAGAAGCAAAGTTTGAGCTAAAAACCTTAAGACAGAAACCATTAAAGCTTAGAGAGAAACTTAGAGAAATGGGTGGAGAAAAAGCTTTAAGATATATGCGTGATTATCTTAAACCTTATTCTACACAGGATGTTAGTAAAAAAGATGTTGATGAATTACTAGCTCTTATGGAAGAGCAGCAAGATGATTTTAGAGTTAGAAGTATTGCTTTAGTAAACAGTATTAATGAAGTTAAACATCTTTCTGCTAAGATCTATGAAATCATTAATGATCTTGGAGAAAAAGATAGGCATAAAACTGCGGAAGGAATCACAAGAATAAGTTTTTTCAAAGAGTTCTTATTAAGACAGGAAGATTTTATTAAAGATATTGATGAGATTCTAGGTTTGCATATGGATGCTAATGAATTTCAAAGAGAATTAAATACTATTCGTAACCAGGTTGAAAGAGGGCTAGCTAAAATAAGAAAACTTGAGAAAGAGTTTGTTTTAGAATTCGTTCAAGATAGTACTGAATATCTTCAAGATAATCTTGAAAAAACTCTGAGATCTGAGCTTAATAGAGTTTTAAATAAAGCTGGCATTGAAAAGTCAATTATTGATAAATTTATTACAAAAGTTATAGGTACCCCAGATGCTCAGGGGTTTACTAGAAATGATATAATTATAGAAGATGCTGAGATACCGTTAAATAAAACTTATGCAACAGCAGTTTTTGATATAGTTAAAGATTACCTAGCTAAACGTTTTACTAAAGAATCTATAAATAATTATGTTGAAGGTAAAACTGAAGATTTAGGGTTTTTACAATCTCTTGCTGTTCCTTATATGTCTATAGATGATCCTATGGGATCTTTTGTTCGGTATGTAAAAACTGAATTAAATAAAGCTGAGAGTAAAAGTTTAGATACTGGTGTAAAAATAGCTAACAAATTAGCTCCTCTTCTTCAGGCTGTAGGTTATAATAAACTTAATACTAGTCAGCTAAGAGACATGTTAACTTATGTTGATACTGTAGGTCAAGTAGATAATGAAACAGGTGAGGTTAAAAAAGTAGAAGTATTTTCTTACTTAGATAAGTTTGGAAATGGATGGAGATATGATAAGATGGTCCTTGAAAATGATATAGAAAAGGCTTTAGAATCTGGAGACCGTGATAAGTTAATACAGGCTAGACAAAATCTATGGGACTTTGAAGAAAAGTACATGTATAGAAAGTTTGATAATAGGTACTATGAAGTGGGTAAAATGTGGTATCGTGATAATGTGATTGAACATCCGATTACTAAAGAAAAAATATCAATTTCTAAAGAGCTTTCTACAGAAGCATTTATTGAAAAACAAAAATTATCTGCTAAGCTTTCTACACTAAGTCAGGCAGACTTTACAGAATATGAAGAAAATCAAGAAGTAACTCAGTTGGATGTAACAAGACAAGAGTATAATCAGTTACATCAGTTATATGACGAAGTAGGTAATCCTAAAACCGGAGATGAGCTTAAAAAAGCCTTGGTAAGAATTCAGTATAAAAAAGAAAGTAACAAATTTTATGAATACGTTATTGATACAGATAATGTACAAAAAGATTTTGATCAATATGTATATAAGTTAGCTGCTGATGGTATAACAGAGGGTAATCCTAAAACTGCAGAAAAGTACAAAACTGCAATAAAAGCCTTTTGGAAAAAGAATTTTAGAGTTGCTGTTACTTCTGAGTACAAAATGAAGATGGAAGAGTTATGGAATAGGTTCTTTGAAGTCAGTACTACAAGTCAAGACCTTGCTAAATTATATGTACAAAGACAAAATATAAAAAATAGGCTTACAGATATTAATGGTCACTCTAGAGCAAATGAATATAGCCCTGAGCAACAAGCTCAACTTAAAGATATAGAAGAAAAAATTTTAAAGATTCAAAATCAAAATAAAGGATCTTTAACAGAATTGCAAAAACTAAGATATGATTTTCTTCAAGGAAAAATGGATGATGAAGGACTTGATCCATCAGAAACAGAAGAATTTAAAGATTTGCATGCAAAAGCATTTGCTGGAGGAGATTCCTTAAATAAGGATCAAATAGCAATACTTAAAGTAATTGGAGAATACCGTAAAAAAATTCCTAGTAGTTATTATATAGACAGTTTTAATACGGCACTGGATGAGTTAAATATGAATTCTGTTACAGTAAATACTGTTGAAGATTTTATAAAAAGTGATAAACTTGCACAAGCTCTTAAGAATAAAAAGTTTGCAACTTGGTTTAATAGAAATCATTACTTAAAAGATAAATGGGATCCTGAAAGTAGAGCAAAAGTCCCTACATATGAACGAACTGCTTTATGGACCATTAGTTTACCTATAAATGATGAGTATTATCAAAAAACTACTTTGACTAATCCCGTTACAGGAAAAAAAGTTACTGTAAAGGGTATTCCTTCAAGTAATAAGTATGGCTATAGAAAAGTAAAAGATGAATACAGAACCATACCTAAAAATGCTAATATAGAAGATTATGTAGGAACTGTTATAAGTAATAAAGGCTCGGAAAGTTTTTTACCGAGAGAATATAAACCTGGAGATCCTAATAGTGCTTTTGATGCTAAGTATAGAAATAATGAATATTATGATCTTAAGTCTAGAGATGATGCTCAGTTTAAGTTGCTAGAGGCAATTAAAGAGGCTCATCTTGATGTGCAAAAAGATAGGCCAAACTCTTCTAAACTTTACCTAGACGTACCTCGAGAAAGAAGAAGAAGTAATCTAGAATTTATACAAAGTGGAAAAGCTAAAGAAGAATTAGGAGGTACACTTAAAGGAATAGTAGATAATACACTATCATACTTTAAGAAAAGAGGAGATGATGTTGAAAGATTTGAAGGATTTAACTTTAATAACGAAGCACTTCTTATAGAGACTGATCTGCAAGGTAATCCCGTGACTAAGATTCCAGTAGAAGGTTTATACAACATGCCTCTTAACGAACAGTCTTCTGATATTTTAGGTGGGTTATATAGATATCTTCATTCATTAAATGAGCAAGAAATGCTTATTAAAAATGAACCTATTGCTAAAGCTATGTATAACGTGTTCAATGACCCTGAGAATGCAATCAAGAATATAAATAAAGCTAGTAGAAATCAATTAAGAGAAACTGGGTTAATGGCTTTTGTAAAAGCAGAAGATAATAAAAAAGTAAAAGCTCTTAATCACTTTATTGAAAGAACTTGGTATGGTAAACGCTATAGTACTTTTGAGCAAGAAAATCCAATGACTACAAGAATAGCAAATATGATGATGGGTGCAGCTAGTAGATCATTTATAGCTATGGATATGGTTTCTGCTTTAAAGAACAGATTTGGTATGAGCTTGCAGAATGCCATAGAGGCATCAGCAGGTGAGTATTATAATGCAGTATCTTTTGCAAGAGGTAGAGTACTTTCTGGACAAGCAATGATAGAACTCTCATCCAAGGGTATTTATAGTATTGGACCAAAGAGTTTGCTTGTTCAAATAATGGAGTACATGGACCCTATTGTTGGGAAAACCAAAGTTGATTTCGGAAAATCTACTTCACGTAACTTTATTAAAGACTTATTTGATGGCTCCTGGATGTACGATCCTAGAAAGTTTTTGGAGGTGGAAGGTGCTCTTCAAGTATTGTTTGGTATGATGGAGCATCAGAAGGTTGAGCAACGTATGTCAGATGGAACTGTAAAGATGATTCCTTATTCAAAAGCTTTTGAACTTAATAAGGATGGTATGCTTGTTCTTAAAGAAGGAGTTGATCCTGAGTGGGGTATAAGAGAAGTTGAACATACATTATTAAAAGGGGAAACTCTAGAAGATTTAGCAAAACGTTATAATACTACAGTAGATGCACTAAAAGCTAATAATAAATTAGACAATATAAAACAAGTAGCTCCTGGTGATACAATAATAATCTCTAAATCCAAAAAGTTTCAAGACTTTAAGTTACGTATGCAGGGTGTAAGTAAACGTCTTAATGGTACATCTGATCGGTTTGATGGACCTCAAGGTGAAAAGTGGCTTGGATATAGATTATTTATGTTCTATAAAAAATATGCTACAGGAATGTTCTTAAATAGATTCCAAACAGATTTAACTAAATCTAACCGCTGGGGAGATGTATATAATTGGGAATTAGGTGTGACTACTAGAGGATATTACATTAGAGGAATGCAAACTATGGGTAAACTAATTAAAACTATGGGTAGTTACTATCCTTTAATGTCACCAAAAGAAAGAGCTGCTGTTAAGAAGATGTTAGTAGAACTTTCTATTTTACTTGCAGCATTCCCTCTTGTTATTATGTTATTTGGTTACTCAGGAGATGATCCAGATAGATTTAAAAAGATGAGGCAAAGAGAAAAAGATTATGGAACTGTAGGTTGGATTGCAAACCATACACTATATCAATTAATAATGGTACAACGTGAAAACTCTGCATTTGTTCCATTACCTGGGGTTGGTTTAGATGACTGGATTAAATTTGGTGACGTTACTTCAATTGTTACAGGACCTACCATAAAACTTTATACTAAAATCTTACAGGATATAATTTACATGGCTACAGGAGACGAAAAAGGTCTTTATAGACAAGATGCTGGACCATACAAGTGGCAAGAAAAAGGAAATTATAAACTTTGGAATCACTTATTTAGCCTATTTGGTATTAAAGGTAAGAACTATGATCCTGTGTATGCTACTAAGACCGCAGAGATATTTGAGAACTTGAAATAATTATTGACTACTCGGCATAAAAAAAAAGGGGAAGAGCCACGAAAGCCCTTCCCCTAAATTTTGTTTATTTAAACTTTAAATTAAATATATTTACTAATGTCTGGTTTGAAATAATCAGGTCCTTTAAGTACCTTACCATCTGCACGTAGTATAGGTCTACCATCAATTCCTAGTTTACTCATATTTGATCGGTGTATCTCATCAAACACATCTTCAATTACATGTTGCATTCCGTGAGCAAGAATAGTCCCACATAGAATGTACAGCTGATCACCCAGAGAGTCAGCAATATCTATTATATTTTCTTCTTTACAGGCTTCCTTGTACTCATCTAGTTCTTCTTGCATTAAATCTGCTCTAAGATTCCACAATGCATCAGAAATAAGTATAGGTTCTTTCTCATTACGTACACTGAATGCATTATGAAATTCTGCTACACTATCTAATTGTTTTTTCATTGTTTATAAAATTTAATTCAAAGATTACTAATTTCAATAGCCCCATCTGGAAATTCATAGTCTGATGACTTCTCTGAATATTCCAAATCTCCGCAAATCTCATTTGCATGATTTAATGCTTCTTCTTCTGTCTCAGCTTGAACAACAATTGTGTTAAAGCCATACGATATTCTTGTCACAGGTACTTTAAATTTCTTCATATATAATTTTTAAAAAAAGAATGGGGGATTTCTCCCCCACTCTTGTGAGTTGTTTAACCCTATCCTGTATGGATAAGTTCTTACAGCTCAAATGATGAATCAAAGTCATCATCCTCATCATCATCATCACTAAACTCAAATGTAAAATCAGGTTCTTCTTCTTTAGGTGCTTGCTCTGTAGTTACAGAAATTACCGTATTATCTTTAGTTGCAAAGTCATTAATAGATCCGTTCTGGACAGTGATCACACCTTCTTCTGCAGCTTTAACCACATCTTCTGGAGTAATAAACTCTGACTGAGATTCTTCTTCAATTTCTTCCTGATCAACAGACGCTATTACTACTTCTGGATTATTATCTACTCCATGGAGCATGTGATTAACTTCTTCTTCAGTAGCCTCAATTGGTTGATCAGTTACCGGTGAGTTAAGTTCTATTAAAGGAGATTCGTGTTCCTCTGAAGGGTAACTGTTTTCCATTTCTTCAATCTGTCTGAGGATGTTTGTCTGATTTTCTGGCTGACCATAGTTACTATCTAATGGATCTTCTATAACCTCTTCATCATTTTGTTTTAGACTTATTGTATTTACAATAAAATCTTCTGATAATGAAGAGTGGTTACAATCTAAACATTCTAGAATAGTCATAGTTTCCATAGCATCTGGATCCTGCATATCTCCTAATAGTGTAATATTATTAGACATACAGTTAGGACACATATGTTGAGGTAATGCAGTAGGTAAACTGTAGTTAATCAAATCAAACTCTAAATTAAATAACCAATGTAGTTTACTTTGATCGTCCATCCATGTTCTTGGGTGAGACTTTTTAAGTGCCCAGGTTACATAATTATAGAATGTCCATAGACTATCTGTACTGCTACCATAAAAATGAGTAGGCTTCTCTATCTCGCTTTTGATAATAGAAGCTTGCTCAGTATTAATAATCTCATAATCAATAAATAATAAACCAAATAACTCAGCTCTTTTATGATCATCAATAATAATACTGTCCATTTTTGTCTTATCTTCAATCAACTGCTGATAATACTGATGTGCAGATTCTATCTGATTTTTAATAGTATCTTGTGTTTCTTCATCTGCATTACCAACATGCTTGCGACCCCAAGTACCCATATCACCTAGCATCATCCCGTTTCCACAAACAAATACATGACCTCCGATTGCACACTTAAATCTCATTTGTTTGTTATAACTATTTGACCAAGCAAACATCATCCCTACTTCAGGATCATTTTTATAATTAAGATAGTATACACCTTGAGCAATTGTGCCATCATGGGTAGATCTATACTTTTCATCTGTAATCACAAACCCGTTAGCTGCTAATTGCTGACGGGTAAAATTAATAATAAACTCATGAGAAATCACTGTGTATGATTCAGCATGATTTGGTAAAGGAACGTCCTTTAAAAATTGTATGTCAACTTCATTAATTCTTCTTGCCATAACTAAAATAAACTTAATTGTTGAACCACGGGTTCAAGTATTTCTATTTCTTTCTTTATGTTTTTTAAATAATAATCATAGTTAATATCATATTCTTCAAATGGCTTGTCAACATATGTATTAAATATTGTTTGTAGCCACTTTCCCGCCTCTACTTGTATTTCTCTTCTATCATGATTATGAATTTTTAGAATTTTACAACCTTTGTTAGATATATAATATCGTAAAGTTTTTTGTAGAGGTTCGTATGTGTGCTCTTGGTTTTCTATTGCAGATTTATAAAAGGTCCATGAACCTTTAATTTTAACTCCGGCACAATAATCATAAATATTTGTATTTGTTTTGATGTAATCTTCAGGATCAATACCGTAAACAAAATAATTAAAGATAGCTTTAGCAACAACTAAGTGACTTTTGTTTTTGTGTAGATGAGTGTACTTGTGATTCTGTAAATCTTCCCACTCAAATCTACCCTTACACTTGGTAGCCCCATTAGTATAAACACTAATATAATTGTTTACGTCCCATATGTACATTGCAGAATAGTCAGCAAATTCTAAAATTAGCTTTGTCTTTTCTTCCCATGCTTTACATATGTTTTCATACTTTTCTATGTATTGCTTATCAAATTGAAATGTAGCACCATCTGTATTGGTCTGAAGTAATATTGAATCAGGAATATTAATTAGTATATCTTCTACAAGCATACTAAGTAATAACTGACCATTCATTGTTGTTTGCATAGTATATTGCGGATCATATAGCCAAGAATATTCACTATTACTATTACCATATGAAGCATTAGCTGCTTCTTTAAATCCCTCAATAATTGCCATATCTCTTTGATCTTTTGGTTTTTGTTTTTCTGCAAGTCTTACATCAACAATATCATTTTTGTAAACTTGAAAAAACTCATCACCAAGATGTGCAGGAGACATGTTATTCATACATGCAATACTAGGATATAGAGATGCTACATCTAAATCTTTAATAATCAGATTATCATCAGCAACATACTTACCTGGATCTATACATTGATGAATACCACCAGCACCATAATGAAAATCATATCCTTGAAATTTTAAGTTATATTTAAAATCACTTTTAGTATTGTATATAACTTTGTTTTTTAACTTTTCAAGAAACATTTGAAAAGGTGCTGTCTGAAATGATATATAATCAAACAGAATATCTTTAACAATAATCCCTGATCTAAACGTCCTGAGTTCTTGAACCTCTCTCTTGTCATTTCCTGTAGCATTGCAATATAGTCCTAATAACAATTGAGATCCCAATCTAGTATTAGAATAGTTAAAACAATTGAGACCGTACTTTTCTTTTATGCTTCTTCTAACATTGATTAATGGTTTAGATAGATGTAATATCTTCTTAGTAGATTCAACATCATTAATACAATAGTTAGTAATCATATCTATCTCTTCTTGTGTAGCTACTTTTGTTGAGTGATGTATTGGCATGTCTTGTAGATTTGGCCAATCCATACTAAACTGAGCCCATTTGAGACTAGTTCTTTTATTATTGTTATCCCAGTGATTGATCTTAAATACATCAATCTGTTCAATTCCTAGTTGCCATTCAGGATAACGAGAAAACTCATTATTATTACTTCTTTCAATTGTCTCTTGTGCAAAATCATAAATCAAACTAACAATATCTGACTGATCTTTTTTAATCAATCTTTTACCTTCTCTTAGTAAAAACTCTGTTATTTGAGAATCAAATGATAAACCATTAAAGGAAATGTGCTTCTCTTTTAAATCTTTGTTTCTATTTAGAAAATCTAGAAGAGGTTTAATATCATTATTTAGAGAAGAATGTATTTTAAAAATCTTTGTTTCTTCAGAAATATAATCTTGAAACACGGCCACAAATAAATTGGTCATAGTTTCA
>Ga0098074_1001265_pt1 | contig 13317 bp, 20 predicted proteins | sample 32_taG_FD_75064 | JGI IMG/M metagenome (GOLD analysis project Ga0098074, IMG submission 75064) | Marine viral communities from the Gulf of Mexico - 32_GoM_OMZ_CsCl metaG | ecosystem: Environmental > Aquatic > Marine > Oceanic | place: Atlantic Ocean: Gulf of Mexico | collected 2015-07-12
CCCAATGTGCACCGCACCTGTTCCAAATGTAGTTGAAGCTGTATTATTTGCTTGGTAGCCAATAGCAACAGTAGATCCGGAGTCAGCATTTTGCATTGCTTGATAACCAATAACAACGGCATAAGATCTAGTTTCGAGGCCATTACCAGATAAATTACCCATAACAATATTTGAGCCGCCTGTAGTTATATTTATTGCAGATTCAGATCCAACAACTGTGTTTCTGTTGCCAGTTGTAAGAGCTTTTAAGCAATCAACGCCTACTGCTGTTGTATAAGTATACGTTGAAGAACCTGAAACCCCTAAGCCAGTGTCATACCCAACCAGTGTATTCCCACCGGTGCCAGGTACAACATATCGTCCAGCGCCTGATCCAATAATTGTATGTTCGTCACCTGACGTAATAGATGCGCCAGCATTTAATCCAATAGCAATATTATTTGTAGCACCTGAAGTCATTGAATTACCAGCACCAGACCCTATAATAAGCGTGCCCGTGCCAACACCGCCAGAGGGTATATTTATAAATGCAGCGGAGCCAAGGCCAATACTAACATCACTTAAATCATCTAATGAAGATGCGCCACCGCCACCACCTGCGTCTATCCAATCAACACCACTTCCCGTAGATGATAAAACTTGACCAGAGGTACCAGTGCTACCACCATTGTCTATAATTGTTCCATCAACTTGAATCTCAGTGTTTGATCGCAATGTATTATAAACTCTAACACCTCCATCATACACTAGCATTTCATTACCCGCATTGTTAACGAAACTTACATTTCCATCTGAAGAAAAGCCAAAATAAGTATCCGTGTCTCCATTGTGGATTATATAATCATCAATACTTATAGAATTACTACCTACAACAGTTAATGGATTTGTTGGACTAGCAGTTCCAATACCCATACGACCATTAGTCTCATCTAAGTGCACAACAGTGGATTCAACTGTATTACCATCACCAACCCATATCTTACCAGTGGTAAGGTTAGGCACGTCATTGGATCTTAATATAGATGATACTACATATGTACCGTCTGAAGCAGTGCTTACTCTACCAACCTTACCCATGTTCTGAATAAGATTTGTCGCACCTGTGGGTTTTGTTGTAGTTAACGCAGCACCTGTTGAGCCGCCTGATTTAACATAGACAACATCACCTTCGCTTGGTGTTACACCGTCAATTGGTGAAGTAACCAAGTTTCTTAACTTACCTGTAACTACAGCAAAGCCTTCGCCGTTATTAGCTAAATCTTGCTTTAACAAACCAACAGCTGGCATCTTAGCTGAATTACCAGCATCAGCAAGTTGCACTTCTAATCTACCTGAAGCACCAACAGAGCCTGATATATAAACAGGGTCACCTTTTGTCAAGCCTGATCCTGATACATTTTTTACAGGAATTTCTACAACTTCAGCAGATCCAGAGGCAATTGTATCTTGATCTACAAAACTAAGCTGTCCTGACCCGTCTGTAGTTATTATCTGATTTGCGGTACCGTCTGCACTGGGAAGAGTATACTCGTCGTTTATTGTTATGTTGTTAAGGAATCGATTTGCCATTCACTAAAAGAATTTATGCAAAGATAATCAATTTACCTTAAATGCTGCCTGCGACCAATATAATGAGTACCCGGATACCGTTTGTAGAAGGGGCTGTTGCAAAATCGAGTGTTACAAGGCCACTAGCCCCTCTAGTTACATCAGCATAAACCGTCTCGCCAGTACTGGCATCGATAAGCTGAATCATAAACTGAGAAGAGTCTGTGCCTAATCCGTGATCAACGTCTGGAGCAGTAGCACCAGAGTTAACTAAATCAATAGACGTTGCAGATCCATTACCTACAAGCAAAGCAATTTGCCTGTTAGTAATTTCACTTACAACAGCGGTAGTAATGTCTTGAGAGCCTATAGCTGTTACGTGACCATAAGTATCTACTGTAAGATCTTGAATAACCGTAAGTCCAGAGTTGTCTGCAGATGAAGCAGACGAAGTATCTTCGTGACTGTAGGTAATGGTATCATTACCACTAATAGCTACAGTTAATCCCCCTCCTTGAGCAAACGTGACAGTGCCGCCGTCAGAAACCTCTTGGCTTGTTCCACCAACTTGTACATTAAAATTAAAGTTATCATACTCAGAAGAGATAGGGATGTTATAATATGTTGTTCCACCATCATTTGTAAACTCCCAACGGTCGGTTGTCTCATTCCATCTTAAAACAGCATTATCTACCGTGCCTCTTTCTACCTCAATACCACCGTTTTCTGTTGGCGAAGACCCAGAATAGTTACTGTTTAAAGTAATAATGTTGTCCGCCAAGTTAATGGTTTCAGTATTAACGGTGGTTGTTGTACCAGATACCGTTAAATCACCTGTCACCGTAAGGTCATTAGCTATTGTTACATCATCCTGAAGATCTAGCGTGATTGTATTGCCAGACTCAGTAACTTTTACGGTAGTTGAAGTTCCTGAAATAGTTACATCATCATTAGTAGCATCCGAACCAGCTAAGCGAATAACAGAAGTGTTCGCTGCGCCAGCCTGTACATTAAGATCGTAAGTCGTGTCTGTATCATTGGTGAATGTTAGGTTGTTCTGCATGTACGTCTCAAGTACACTAACATCCATTCTTTTTATAGTACCTGCATCACTAACTAAAAGCTCATCAGTGCTAACTAAACCAGAGCCTAATTCGGTTTGCCCTGAAATAACGTTGTTGTTAAGCATCCCCGATTCAACAGCCCCAGATGCAATAGTGGTAGCAATTGTAGTTGTCCCAGAGCCGGTAACATCACCGCTTAATGTTATTGTTTCATTGCCTGTAATATAACCGAGCCCAATAACAAAATCATAAATTTGATCACCGGTAGCAAGATTAGCAGACCCGTTAGATACAGCCGCTGTATTAGCCGCTACGGTAGGGTCTGTTGCGGTACCACCAATTGTTATTGTGTTTGCATTGCCAGATGTTACAGAAGTTACCGTGCCCCCTGTACCTGCAACAAGTGATACCCAAGTAGTTCCATTATGGTATCTTACTTCATTAGCTGTGCTGTTGTAGTATATTTGACCAGCCTCCGCAGAAGGAACACTGCTAGTTACATGCAGCTTTGCGTTTTGCAGCTGATTGTCATCTAAGTTTATGTTATTTAAAAACGGTATCGCCATATCTTAGTTCATATACGCCTTCCCTGATTCTGCCCCAGTGAAGGATATTGTTAAATTATTCTCATCGACGTAAGTCACATCCCCGTATCCTTTTTGACCTGTAGACAGGACAACTGTAACCGACGGATACTTGTTGAGGTTATGAGCTACATTCCACGTTGCACTAGCAACACTTTGAGTGTGTGCGTAATGCTTATCAGCATTTGTACTAGCGTCAAACTGGAGCAAAGATACGAAATAATATTCATCCTCTTCGAGAGAGCCGTTGCCCTCAACGAAGGTAACAGATGTGTTATAGAATTCAGTTTCAGTAACATCCTGCTCGTAATTCGTAATCCTGTAGAACGCAAAAACATTCTTGTCGTCCACCTTCTGGATCATTATAGTGTTGCCATCAAACACATCCATCAGGTCCACAATGTAGTTCCCGTCAGAGGTGTTCCTGTGCAACATAAACTGAGATATGGAAGAGAACGCTACCGTAGCGCCAATCTCAGTGGCAAACGATATGCTTCCTATAGCACGATCATCACCAACATCCACCGTGTCATACTTAAACCTAAGGGCGTTAATATGATCAACACTTCCTGCATTATTAAAAAAGTCAGCAAGCCCTGTAGGCGTGAAGTTCTTAGTCCTGTTGGCGGCATTGGCGTCAGTGCCAATCCACTTATCACTCCCCGTGATGTTAGTGTCTATCGGATATGATTTAATCTTTGTCATCTACCTTGTCCCCTGTACGGTTTTTTATATCCACGCTTACCCTTAGATGCATTCTTAGAGTGCACCCCAGGCCTCTTTGTCTTAGGCTCAGCCATGTATGTCGATGCAACCAGCTTAGCCATTACTTCTTCTTAAACATGTTAGTCGCCTTCTCCGTGGTACGCCCACCAAAGTAAGCAAGCACAACAGCCATCATTACGTTCTCAAATGTATTATTCCAAAGACTGTTGATCTGAAACGGTATGCCCTCAACGCTATCAAATATACCTGCGATTGTAAATATAACAATACACCATATTAAAACAAGCGGTCTTACATTCTTGCTTAACCAGCTATCCGAAGAAGAGTCCGCTCTCCATCGGTTACTGATCTCCTCCATCTCCTTCATCTGCTGCTCATAAATCATAGTCTGTAACCTGATCTTATCGTCAGGAGATATGTCAGCCTTAGTGATTGCAGAGAACGCATCCTTTGCAGACATCGCACCAGAAAGCACTCCGCCTAATGCAGGACTAATAAGGTTGGCCGCTCCTAAGAGCATCTTGCCAACACCAGTTTCTTTGAAAGGTTTCTTACTCATTGTAAAATTCATATACCGTCTTCCCATGCACACGCTTGGCAATAAGAATCTGGTTTCGGTTATTACTCTTCGACAAACTCACATGGACCCAGTCCGGGTTCTTATTGTTACCGAACTCCCATATCAGTTGATCGAACTCCAGGTTCTCTTTTATATAGTTAAAGATCACCCCATTACTAATCTTGCCATACACGTCAGCATCCAGGTCCATCGCCTCACCCTTCATATGGGTTGACGTACTAGAGCCCCCTATAGCCTTATTAAGCTCTCCTGACCTGAAAAATGATGAAACATATATCGGACAGCCAAAGTGCTCTCTAAGCGGCTGAAAAACGTTCTCAGCGACATGCTTCATATTCTCTAGCTGTTGCGTGTCAGGATCATTACTGATTCCCAACCTTTTTGCTGTATCAGACCTAGTGGCCTCCTTGTATGAAATATTTTTACTAATCATCTACTTAAAATCTTGAAGCTGTATTAACTTCATCAATGGCCGACTGTATATCAGCAGTACTTTCTTTTAACATTAAATCCAATCCCGCCTTAAATACTGTTTCTTTTATGCCCTCTTTAAATATTATCAAAGTTGGCGCCATTCTTATCTTATACTTCTTTTTTGCATTGGGTGCTTGAGAAATATCTACTCTAAAATACTTTGCGTTTTCTATTTTATCCCAATCAGCAAAGCAATTCTTTTCGTTAAACTTGGCCCAAAACTCTACAATAACAACCGGATTGTCATCACCAAAGGCATCCTTTCCACTTATAGACTCCTCAAAGTCACTGTCTGTAATCCAGTACTTATCTGGTACATTTTGCTGCCCAAATAAACTACCTGTAAATAGTATTAAAATCAAATAAGCTTTTTTCATCTTGTTTGTAGTTGATATAGTCTTTCGTCAATCTTGTCTAACTTACCCTTCATTTCTTCGACATCTTCCTGAGTATTCATTATGGTCTCACGAATCAGCTCATCTTTAAGATCGTATTCAACCCTGTCAATAACAGGCTCTGGCATCTGCATGGCCAAAGCAATATCACTTTGTAGCGAATAATAAACAGTAGCCAAAGACACGGCACCACCAATGATCAATCCGATCGTTTTTAAATCTAATGTTACCTGAGTGTCCTCGTTTACTTTTAGTGCCATCTTAATTAAAGCTTATGTTAAATCCAAAATTACTTTGATATATCTGTGAATCCCAAAAATCTGTATACTCTCCTTCAATGAAAATCCCTATCGATCTAGATACTTTCCAGCCAAACATAATACCAGCTTGGTAATCACTCCATTGTTCTGGTTCAGAACCTTCCATTAAACCACCTTTACCCCAGTTGTTTCTGTTTAGGTAGTTAAAATCAGGATCTCCCTTTACATAATTATGGAAAGGCATAATCCAGTTAAAGTATGAATGAAGCCAGAATTTATTTTGATAATGATAGAAATCAGCTCCCACAATTGGTGCAACTTCACCATAAGGATCTAACTGATCAAATATCTCATTATTATATCGATTCATCAAACGACCAAAGTAACGATTGCGGAAATCTAAATCACCATAGGCTACTATCTCACCGTCTGCATTTTTCCAGATGTAATCATTAAATGTTTCACCACCTACCTCATATGTTGTAAAGTGGTCTGTATACCCATACTGATAACCAAGCTCATACCACTTGTTTACTACATTTTCAGTTTCAGCACCGGTATTCGGGTTTATCGTTATCTCTGTTTCATTCAGCCATATCTCAATAGGATTATAGCCGTAAGCCTTTTCATGTGTACGATATATGGCCCCTGCTGATATACTGAACTTCTTGCCTATAGGCAATCTTAACCTTGCCTCTGTAGAAAAATAATCAAACCCAATATTACCCTGTGATCTGTTCTCAACTTTTAATATGTGGTTCTTGCCAGTATGTCTTACAAATATTCTTTGATTGGTCCACTCTTCACCACGTTGTCTTTCTTTTTCGTAGTGCACTAAATATTCTAAACCTTTGATTGCTGAGGTCGGAGCAGATAGTCCAACTAAGTTTTCTGTTCCGTTGTAAAAGTTTGCACCCTTTACCTCATAACCAAAGCGAGCAAGCTTTCTTATCCCAAATCCAACACGATAATCAAATGGGAAAACCTCTGTAACATCAACAACGTCTGGAATGTCACCCTTTGAAAAGGTCTCGTCTTTCCTCACAAAAAAGCTAGAACGCTGTGTTTGGTATGAGTTGTTTATGTTGCCTGCCGCATAGAACGTACCGTACTTTATAAAATCCTTGTACAGTTCGTTAAAGAATTGTGCGTTCGCATTTAACGAAAACAATAGTAATATAATGGTAGCGACCAATCTCATTTATAAGGGAATAACTCGTTTAACTTTTTTCTTCTCTTCTCACAACCGCACCCGCCTTTAGTGGCCTTCTTGACCACAGCCTTGATGCCGGTTGCCGTTGTAATCTTATCGATGCTGTCTCCTAGTCCTCTCATTAGTATTTGCCTTTCCTTGTTTTAGGTGACGACTGAGTGGACCCGCCTTTGCCAGCCCACAGATGCTTGCACGACCAATAACGTGCTGTTAGTTTGTTGGTAGCGCTAGAGCACTTATGACGAGCCTTGAATGATTTGCGTGCGGCCGCCGAATAGTTATGGCCATACCCAGTAGCACCGAAGTGTATTAACTTCTCCTTGCCACCAGAACATGCCTTAACCATCTTCTTCTTGCCAGCCCGGTCACTTTTCATGACTCGGTTACATTTCATCTTGCTCTTGTTTGCCATTACGATACCCTTACTTTTACGACACTTCCTGTTCTATACAACTCACCAACAAGTACTCCACCTGCCGCTGCCGCCGTATCGTCAGCATAACTAGTGGTATTAGGCAGCGATGCGATCAATATAGAGAACGACGCATCTCCAGGACCTAAAGCAATCTGCTGATTTGATGTTGTTTCTGATGACTGTCCAATAGCTACCGCCTGTGAGTGAGTCGTTGTAGCCTGATTACCAATCGCTATTGAAGCTGTTCCAGAAGCCTCAGAGCTGGTCCCCACAGAAACGGCGTTTACCGCTGATGCTTCAGATCCTTGCCCAATAGCAATAGCATCTGTAGCAGAGGCAAGAGCCGATGAAGACATAGCAATAGCTCTAAGGGCTGTTGCACCATTAGAGGTTCCCGTAGCAATAGCTACAGAACTGTTACCAGATGACCGGCTTGTTCCAATCGCTATAGCGCTTACATTTGTTGCCTCAGCATCGTTACCAAAAGCAAAAGAGTTCCCTGTAGAGGCTACAGAACCACTACCTAAAGAAAAACAATTCGATCCAGATGCATTCGCTGAGCTACCAATTGCCACAGAACCAGAGGCGCTAGCCACAGCGTTTGACCCTACAGCAAAAGAATTATTACCCGTAGCACCGTTCGTAGATCCAGATGAAGATATAGAAAAGTCAATAGCATTAACCCCTACGTCACCATAAAGAGACTCGTTTCTGTCTCTTCGTATGACCCCTCCAGAGGCTACAACTTTTTCAAATGGAGACGGGCTTGCAACAGAAATCGTACCATCACCAGCTACCGTAACATTGTCACCAATTTTTACACCACCTAATACTGATGATGTTGATATAGGCAACACATACTGATCATTAATCCAGTCAGCAAGGTCCGTGATAGGGTAGTTCTTAGTGCGTCCATTATTGGCGCCAGTAACCCCATCCGTTCCGATAACCTTATCGTCCGCATGAATAACACTGTCCGCAGCGTATAACTTTATCTTTGTCATTTCCTCTTTATACTTTTAGTTCTCTTACCCATTCCAGTTCTCTTTTTCTCGGCGACAACCTTCTTCTTCCTAGAGCCTAACTCCTTCCATGTCACCGGTGTCTTTGCACTCACCCGTCTGGATGGTCTGCACTTCTTTACCTTATCGCCCTTAGGCGATCCGCACGGATTTCCGTCTTGATCGGTCCAACGCTCTGAGAACCAGCGCTTTAGGTTACTGCCTGCCTTGGTCTTCCTAACGGCCATCGGGGCTCTTATAGATGTTTTCCATCTTACTACCGGGGCTCTTATAGATGTTTTCCATCTTACTACTCCCCTTACGTTTTAAACTATCAGGCTGCTTGTACCCTCTCTTCTCTTTTAACGGACCGGTGTAGTTTCCACCTGCCGCAATAATCATACATTTCTCAATGCGTCTTAGCTCATTAGGTGTTGCGCTTGATATAGGTCTGTTCCCTATAATTTTTTTTTTACAATAGTTACTCATTTTTGTAATTTTTAAATATTAAATCGTTCTTAAATGTCTCTTTCTTAATCACCTTACGATCATTACGTAACGTTATCTTAACATAGTCAGTCGTTAGTTTTTTTTTAATGACGATTTCTACATCATCATTGCCATAAACTTTCTGCACCACATTGATTATCGGGTTGTCCTGGCTAGATTCTAACCATGTAGCATGGGCCGTAATGTCTTTCTGAGACACAACCTTCCCACTTCCGCAACTCGAAAACAAAGCAATACATAAAATGACCGCTAATATTCTCATCTGTAATTCTTAAACATTAACTTGTAGAGCAATTTGTTCCACAAACTTTGTAACTTATCTATCATCGTTTCTTAGCTTTTGCTTTTCGACACTTTGCAATTGCACCGCTTGCATACGCACTTGGAAAAACCTTGTACTGTCGCTTTACCTTGTAATAACAACTGTCCTTTCTTGGCTTCATTTCTTATATGCATTATATATGCGAGCTTTCATCATAACTTTTTGAAGCTCCTTAACCTCATCCATCATCTTCTTCGCATCTAAAGCTTTTCGAATACCAGTTTTATTTTCCATACTTTTTCGTCTTTGGCTTAGAAGAAGTCTTCTTCTTCATGTACTTAATCTTTCCTCCTAGTGGCATAACTTGTGTTTTTATTATGCAAAGATAGATATTATTTTTTATCTTTGTCCTAATGAAGAAGCGCAAGATGCGGCGCAAATACGAGCGTAAAGTCCCTACCAAGGGATATAACGACCTAGTAAGAATCAACTACGATCGCCGCCAACCAACATTCGACTACCTAAAGTACTTCCGCATAGTACGTTACTGGGTCAAGCGTATGCACGATCTGTCGCTACCAGACCTGGAAATGCTCCTATTCCTATACAGCGAACGCCTGTTTAAGCGATCAGACTTCAATGACTACGAAGAAATATTCTCCTGGGACGTAAAACGATTCGAGAGACTGAGACAGGATGGATGGATATCTATGTGGAGAAAGTCAAAAGGCTCACAACCAGCACTTTACGAAGTATCCTACAAAGGCAAGCGTGTCATAGTATCTCTATACAAAAAGCTTGCAGGCGAGGAGACCATATCTGAGACATCTCAGAACAATCCTATATTCAAAAAAAACTCGCCCTACACCGACAAGGTATATAGGCGAGCTATCAAGAGAATGAACAAAGCTACAGGACAACAACAACGTCCCGCTCAAGAATGATGGTGTACTTCTTGTCCTGTATTACCATTGTGTGGCCAGAAGATTTGTCGTAATAAATCACGTCACCCTCCTTGACCGTATCCACATTCGTTCCCGGGCCTACCACCTTTCCCTTATTGTATCGGAATTCATTGGCGTCCTCACCCGATAGAAGGAGACCAGAGTCAGTCTTTATCTCCTCCGCTATCTTTTCAATTATAATATACTTGTTTACTGCTTTCATCGCTTAAGTGTTACAATCGCATTAGTGGTTAGTATAGTAGTGGCAACCGACACCGCATTCTTAAGAGCGTTCTTAGTTACCTTGGCCGGGTCAATGACACCCATCTTATACATGTCACCATACTCGCCCGTCTTTACATTATACCCCTGACCAAAGTTCCCAACCGTAGCCGGGTACATCTTACCAGCGTTCTCTACAATCTGCTTGAACGGCGCCTTCAACGATGCCTGCAAGATCTCTTGACCCTTGTCCTCCACATCCATATTAAGTGCCTCATACAACAAGGCCGATCCACCGCCAGGCAGGATGCCTTCCTCGAGGGCCGAACGTACCGCACATACCGCATCCTCGATCCTATCAAACAGTTCCTTCTGCTCGATGTCGGAATCTCCGCCAACATATACAACGCCGACCCCTCCGGAAAGACTTGCTATCCTGTCATTAATAAAGTCACGGTCCCCCTTGTTCTGTGCAATGTCACGAGCTTGCTTTAGCTCATTAATCCTTTCATACACCTCGCTAGAGGTGTCGTTTTCACGAACGATAACCGTCTGTGTCGGTGACACAACAACCTTCTGCGCATGACCCAAATCACCCATAGTGATCAAACTCAAGTCGTCACCCGTGGCCTCACTGAAATACTTAGCACCCACCGACAGCGCAATGTCACTCATCAACTCCTTGGTCTTATACCCAAACTGCGGTGGCTTAATGTTACACAACTTCAAATTGTTCTTAACCACATTCATCCCCAAAGTGTTGATCACATTCTGAGAACAGTCACCAATAATAAGCAACTTCTTGTTCTGATTGATAATCGGCTTGAGGATATTCTCAATGTTCAATATGTTATTTATCTCCAAGTCCGTGGCCAATATATATACATCATCCAAAATACACTCGTCGTTCTTCTGGTTGTTGATGAACAATCGACTCGTATGACCCCTGTCAATCTTAATACCATTGGTCACCTCATAATACGTCTCACTGGTCTGGCTGTTCTCCACCGTGACCACACCATCCTTGCCAACCATCTTATAGATATCAGCGATGAGCTTACCCAAATCCTTGTCATTGTTCGATGAGATCGTGGCCACATCCTTTAGCGTGCGACCCGTTACCTTCTTGGACCGCTTGGCCAAGTTCTTGATCACCGTATCCGCCACAGCATTAATACTACGCACCAAGTCCGTTACATTAATACCAGGGTTATCCTGGATCACCTTCATACCCTCCAAGACAATCGCCTCGGTCAGCACAATCGCCGTCGTGGTCCCATCACCCGCTGAGGTCGCCGTGCGATCCGCCGCCTCCTTGACCATACGAACCGCTAGGTTCTCCACCGGGTCCTGTAAATTAATTGACTTTGCCACAGTAACCCCATCCTTGGTTACCGTTAACCCACGAGTGTGGGCCTGAGATTCTAGTATCACTGTGTTGCCCAAAGGGCCCAATGTACTCTTTACTGCCTTCGATATTTGCTCAATACCAGAGATCAGTTTGTCACGGCCTTCTTGGCCAAAATATAAATCATTCATTCCATTTGATTTTGATACCACAAATATACAAAAAATATTGACGTGTCGAGTTTTGAAACACCCCTATATTCTCTTTATATATTAGTACTGTAAATGCGTTTTTATTTTTTCTATAATTATACTATAAACTCGACACTTCGACACAGAAAGAAATAAATAACTAATATACAGATAGTTAGACCGTGTCGACTTTGTGTCGACTTTTGCAAATCGTGTCGACTTTTACCATTTAAAGCTTAAATCTATGATTGCAAGATGCAATATAAGCTGCTGATATGGGTGATTCTCCTCCGGATCATAATACGACCAGCCAATTGCGACACCGGTCGGCACCCTATTTATTATCATTATCTCCATCGGGTAAAGGTAAGGTATATTTTGGTTTAGTTATCTAGACTGATTGGGCTATATATACATATGACGCTGACGATCTGCACAAGAAACCGATTTCAGGATCAATAGGGGGGGTACCTTTTTGATCGGTCCGCCCTAATTTTTTGCCGTTTTTTCTGTGGCATATACCGCCCCCGCCGTTTGCCGTACACATACCCCCACCCCATGGGTACCATTCGCCGTATTTTGCCCCCCATATCGCACAATATAACCCTTGCACGCTCTCAGGGAGGGAATAGCCCCCGCCCGATGATCAAAACAAGGAAACAATGCCACCAGGCAACCACCTTTCGTAACTCTCTGATAATCAGTAACTTTCAAACATATTTTTTTTATGGGGCGTATCGTTAAAGTGCAAAAATCACCGATAAAGTGTATCATTCCCATAGTGAGACCCCAAAAAAAAGACGCATTTCACCGACAAAGTGCACGATTTTATCGACGAAATACACCCAATTTTAACCCCTCAATCGACGAACGGCACGATTTTATCGACGAACGGTTTGCATTTAATCGGATTTTTATGCATTTCATCGATGGGGGTGTGTAGTTCAACGAATTTTTGTGCATTTCATCGAAAAGATTTTTTAGTCCCGTATCATATATAGACTTTCACACCGCTGAATCGCTCAGCACGTTCATTGACATACTGAAATTGATTGACTGAGGCCGCAAGGTCTCGGGGATGTCTCGCCGTTGCCACTACGGGCCGCCCATTAACACGGGGCCGCCGTTAGCTTGCTGAATCTATGGCACATCGCTCAGGCGGTGCATAGGACCGCAGCAAACTAATTTTGGCAAGTTGTAGGCTTAGAGACGGACCCAAGCGAAAGCAATCATTTTCAGACCGGCAAAATCACCATGTGCCATCGGGCTTACCGCATAGCGGCCAAGGGTCGAAACCTTGCATGGTGACTAACTTTTTAAATTCTATATCATGAAACTACAAAAACAATATGCGGGATGCTACACAGCGACCGCTATGGTAGACGGGTACAAAATCGAGGTAAAGGCCAATGCTGCTGAAGAGTACAACGGGTTTCGCTACGACGTAAGGGTAAACGGGACCTTAGTGCAAAGCGACGGGTTCGGCGGCCTACGGCTCAAGGACATCAAGCAAATAATACAATGGCCCGAGAAATTTATCGACTACCTTAAACAAGGCTAACTGACGAGAGACGCCCCTC
>Ga0098074_1001267_pt1 | contig 13297 bp, 15 predicted proteins | sample 32_taG_FD_75064 | JGI IMG/M metagenome (GOLD analysis project Ga0098074, IMG submission 75064) | Marine viral communities from the Gulf of Mexico - 32_GoM_OMZ_CsCl metaG | ecosystem: Environmental > Aquatic > Marine > Oceanic | place: Atlantic Ocean: Gulf of Mexico | collected 2015-07-12
GTTATGATCTGTCCCCAAATGAGGAGAGACTGTTTCTGTTGACTTATGACCCAATTGGCATGATGGCTGAGCATGATAGGGTTGTGGTTGAGAAGTTACTCCAAGATGTGAATACAGATAATGAGCAGTTGTCACAAATGTTATCTGGCTTTGCTCAAGAAATGAGTATTGCCCCTCCGGATGTTAATTTTCCAGAATATGATGAAAGTGCATCTGATGATGTGGAGATGTGTATATGCCCAGAATGCGGTTTCGAGTTTCCAAAATAGATTATCCATCCCATCTCGAGAGCATGTGGGAGAAAGCGAGAGCTCCAAGAAATGATAACGCCCCAACAGTAATAAGCACATTTGCGGGGGGTGGCGGTAGTTTGTCTGGTTATATGATGGCGGGATTCAATGATCTTCTGGCGATTGAGTGGGACAAGAATGCTGTGGATGTTCTCAGAGCAAATTGGCCCACTCTTGATGTTTATCATGGAGACATTGCAAAGTTGTCGGTTGATAGCATTCTGGAAAGAACTGAATTAAAGCCAGGACAGCTTGATGTATTGGATGGGTCACCACCATACCAGGGATTTAGCACTGCGGGAAAGAGACAGATTGATGATCCAAGAAACACCCTCTTTAAGGAGTACGCAAGATTACTAAAGGGGTTACAGCCAAAAGTGTTTGTTATGGAAAATGTTTCTGGAATGGTAAAGGGTAAAATGAAACTTCTTTTTGTGGAAATACTTAAAGAGTTGAAATCTTGTGGTTATGATGTTTCTGCAAGATTGCTTAATGCAATGTATTTTCATGTCCCCCAGAGCCGGGAAAGGTTGATATTTATTGGGGTTCGCAATGATTTAGGCATAAAACCAAGTCACCCGGGGGCAGAAAGCTCTCCAATTAGTGCAAATGATGCATTTCTTGGTATCAATCATGTTATGATGAACGAATCATTTGCCGCAAGACCATTGCAGATCAAAGACAGTATAACCCTAACAAAAACACCACCAACATTAGTCAAGCAGGCTGGATCAATTCGTGGGAAGTGTGTTGTTCACCCATCCGGGAGACACTTGTCAATAGGGGAGGCGAAAAGAATCTCATCATTTAGTGATGGGTATGCTTTCATTGGGTCTTTCAATAAAAGATGGGCAAGAATCGGAAACTCTGTCCCCCCATTGTTTATGGAGGCCATTGCAAGGCATATAAGAGTCAGTATATTGGATAAAACAAAATGACCAATAAAAACCCCAAACTAACAGCAAAGCAAAAAGAAACCCTTATCATTCTCAAGGTTATAATTGATGGAGTGGTTGAGTATCACAAACAACAGAAAAACAAAGGGTATAGGAAGCCATGACCATCGTTTATGACCAATACACAGACGAGCATGAGTTCCCTGACGAAAACAAAGCTCTTATTTTCGCAAAGAAAACCACTAACCAGCTAGGTGGATTAGTTTCTGTTTACAAATCTAGCACTGATGGATACCCAGATTGGCTTGTCAGAGATGGGATTGCCCACAAAAGGGAGGAATTATGCTCTCAATAATTTTGCTGACCTACGCCCGAACAGATTATGCAATAAGAACCATACAGGGGATCAGGAGACATCTTATGTATGATGGTGATATTGAGTGGATTGTGGCCGATGATGGAAGCCATCGGTCTCATTTTGATGCAGTAGTCAATGAAATAGGATACTGCAAAAGCATAACAGAAAGACAAGGATATGGAGCAAATGCAAATTGGGCGTGGACAAGTTCCAAATCCGATGTCACTCTGTGGCTTGAGGATGACTGGGAGCTAAAAAGAGATTTAGATATTACCCCATATGTCAAGTTTTTAAGAGAAGCCGATTACGCTGGCATGATTAGATTGGGGCATATGCCCATCAATCTTGACCTTCACAGTTGCGGGTATGATGGCAGAATGTATTTAGAGGTCAAGAAAAGCCATCCCTACGCATTCTCCGGAAACCCACATCTAAAACACAAACGATTTGGGCAGTATGGAAAATACCCAGAAGGGAAGAACCCGGGAGATACCGAGATTGCTTATGATGGGCAAATAAGACGACATGCAAACGGGGTATCAATCTATTGGCCTTTATTGATTGGGGACAACCCTTTTTTTGCTCACATAGGGGAAAACAAGAGTTATTAGAACATATGTCATCTATTGGAGCAAAACTATATAATTAATATATATATAGTTTTGCTCCAATAGGGATTAAGATGATATGGACAAAATGCGGATAAAACATACACAAAAAGAGTACAACGAACGATTATTAATGGGATTGTTCTGGTTGATGGGGAAACCAAATACCATGATAGATATGGGTTGCGGCAATGGAGCAATGGTTGATGTAGCTAGAGGGATTGGGATTGATGCTGTAGGGATAGATATTGTGTCTCCACAAAGAGAAGGTTTTATACAGGCCGATCTAAGCCAGCCAATTGACTTAGGTATGGAGTACGATCTTGTTTTGTGTTTGGAAGTCGCAGAGCATATACCCCTAGAAAGGGCAGGGGTATTCTGTCAGAACTTAGCAAGGCATAGCCGGGTGGGAGGGCGTTTGATCTTCTCTGCGGCAATGCCAGGGCAAGATGGAGATGGGCATCTAAACTGCCAACCCCCAACCTACTGGCGGTCAATGCTTTGGGATGCAGGCAAGTTCAGTTACCAAGAGGAATGGACATCAAGAGTTAAATGGCTGGCATCAATGACAAGTGGTGCCCCATCTCACTGGCTCCCGGCAAATATACAGGTGTTTTAATGCGAGATTTAATAGCTAATGTAATTCATGAGATTTGGGCACATTGGATGCTCTATTTATTCAGTAAATGCAAATCCAACGGGGATGGTTCTGTAACTATTCCATCAGAGCTGGTTATTCGGTGGAAAAGACAAATAAACACTCCATACAAATCCCTGACGGAGAAAGAACAGGAGAGCGATAAGAATCAGGCAGACAAGATAATCAATGCTCTGGTTGAGGCTCTTAGTGAATAAATGCTTCCTTGTAACCGGCCCAGAATCAACCGGAACCCGCATGATGGTCAGGTCTTTTGTTTTGCTTGGTATCCCAGAGTTGTCATTCCCCAGGCGTTTCTTTTGGCCTTTTGACGAGATTGATGTCCCCAAAAACAGCCTTGTATTACACGTAGGTATGCCAATGGGCGGTGTGTGGACAGACCTATGGGAGGTCTCCAAGCGGATGAGAAACGAGGGGAAGGAGATTGTCCCCATTTGCATGACAAGAGATTGGTATGCAATGTCTCAATCTCAAGTTAATCGGGGGTTTGTGGGGAATCAAGAGCAGGCGATAATAAATGCAAGAGAGGCTATGAGAAGAATCTCGCAACAACTCCCCGACTTTTATCTGGTATCATATGAACAGTATTGTTTGAACAGACAGTACAGAAAGATTGTTTTTGACAGATGGGGGCTTCCTGAGCCTCCTATAGATATTCACTATGGGAATGATCAATATTATGGATGATTTAACCATCAGAGAGATAATTACATATAAACATGGCAAGCACAACCAGATAGCTCATGGGAACAGGTACGGCAAGGGCAAAATCTCTATTGCCAGAGCCAGAAGGCTACGAAAGGCAGGAGAGTTCCAAAAGTATGTGGATAGAGCTAGAAAGAGAAGGGGGACTAAGCCAAGAAGAGAAAGGGGGGTCACAAAACCATCTCCCAAAAAGCCAGAAAAGAGCTTTGCCTCAAAGTATCACAGAAAAGTAAATATAGTTGACAGTCATCTCAAAAGCAAGGGGTGGGCAGGTTCGTCAAATCTTTTTGCTAAAATGCTAGAGAGAGCAGACATGGATAAGGATTATGCCAGAGACCTGGGACAATGGCTTGATGATAAACCCGGATACAGAACACTAAAGCTAAGAGAGATGGCAGAACCATTCCGCAAATACGCAAAAGACAAGCTCTCTCACAACAATGATGTTGATGGGCTTGATAGTGCTCAAACAAAACTATAAGGGGAAATAAATGCCTAATGTTTTAATTCTCCCCCCACTAAAAGACGCCCCATTTGGAATAAAGAGAGTGATAGAGGCCATGCACAAGCATCTCCCAGAGCATGGCTGGACAATAGTTGATACCGAGCCAGAGGCAGACATTATCAACCTTCACGCCATGACAACTATTGAGACCAACAAGCCAGTGGTTTATTCCTCACATGGGCTTTACTGGGGAGAAATGGATTGGCCGAACGATCACTACTGGGCCAACAAGGTGATGATAGAGACCATGAAGAGATCACACGCCATCACCACTCCCTCGAAATGGGTATCTCATGCAATAACCAGAGGGATGCTTAAATCTCCCAAGCATATCTATCACGGAGTTGATCCAGACAGATTCAGGCCACAACCAAGCCAGGGTTATGTTTTGTGGAACAAGGCACGGGCAGATGTCGTCTCTAACCCGCAAGAAATGCAGAAATTAGCGAGTTTAATGCCTGATGTGGGGTTTGTGTCAACAATTGGAGAAAAAACTCCTAATGTGCAAATTTTGGGCATTGTTCCATATGAAAGAATGTCTGACATAGTAGCCAAAGCAGGGGTCTATCTTGCTACAGCAAGAGAGACATTTGGTATAGGCACAATTGAGGCAATGGCAAGCGGTGTGCCTGTAGCTGGATGGGATCATGGAGGGCAAAGAGAAATTATCCAAGATGGGATTACCGGATATTTAGCTCCTCATGGTGATTATCAAGCTCTTGCAGATTGTGTTCGTAAGTGTCTGGAAAATAGAGACGAGTTGGGAAATAATGCCCGACAGGACGTAATTGATAGATGGCGGTGGGAAGATAAAATGGAGCAGTATGCAGACACATTCTCTGTAACGCTAGAGAAATCAAGCCTTCCTAGACCCAAAGTGTCTGTTATTGTGACAGCTCATAACCTTGAGTCATATTTGTCAGATTGTCTGGAATCTGTTTACAGGCAATCTTTTGACAATTGGGAGTGCATTATTGTTGATGATGACAGTTCTGACAATACTCCTGATGTGGCAAAAGGGTTTGTTGATAAAGATGACAGATTTCGCTATGTAAGAACCCCACACAATCTCAAGTTGAGTGGAGCGAGAAATTATGGCTTCACTTTTTCTCTTGGAGAGTACATTATTCCCCTTGATGCTGATGACATGATGGAGAAAAGAGCTTTGGAAATCTTATCTGAGTTCCTGGACAAAGACCCCCATTGTCACATCGCTTATGGGCATCTTGATATTATCAGTGACGATGGGAGCAATAGGAGGCGAAATAACTGGCCGTTCGAGGAGTTTAATTGGTTTGGGCAAATGGCTCATCTTAATCAGTTGCCATATTGTGCCATGATGAGGCGGGATGTTCTTGAGGCAAGTGGCGGCTATCGGATTCGTGACTGGAGAGCTGAGGACGCATCTTTCTGGTGTATGGTTACATCTCTTGGCTTTACCGCAAAAAAGGCCACTCAATCATCAACCCTTATTTATCGAATAAGGAAAAACAGTAAAGGGGCAACCGAGAGAAACGAGGGGCATAGTGATGGGGACTGGACGAGCTGGTATCCTTGGCGATTGGGAGCAACAAATGCCCAAGAGGGGGCAAATCTACAGCACAAACGACCATTTGCTCCATTGGTTCCATTTGGGGCACAAGGAAACGCCCCTAATTATTGCTGGCCCGTTTATAGTCATCATGATCCAGTTGTTAGTGTGGTTATTCCCTGTGGCCCAAAACATGCACACATTGTCGTTGATGCCCTAGATAGTATCAGAGCTCAAACTTTCCCATTTTGGGAGGCTATTGTAGTTAATGACACAGGAAGAGAGTTAAATATTGATTATGCTCCTTGGGCTAGAGTTGTTGATTGTGGAGATCACAATATAGCAATGGCTAGAAACAAGGGCATAGAAGCGGCAAGAGCCCCGTTAGTCGTCTTTTTAGACGCAGATGACCTGCTTACCCCAACAGCACTAAATGACATGCTAGAGGCCTTTCTAGGGGCAAATGGGGCAAGGTATATTTACACCGACTGGTATTCTGTTATGGGGTCACAGATAGAAAGAAAAAGCGCAATAGAGTACAACAGGGATACAGAGAAGGGGTTGACCCATAGCATAACAGCTATGATACCAAGAGAGTGGTGTCTTGCAGTTGGGGGATTTGATAAAGACCTTCCCGGCTGGGAAGATTGGGGGTTCTTCCTCGAGTTGGCAGTAAATGGATATTGCGGGAAGAGGTTGAATAAGGCTCTTTTTGTATATCGAATGCACACTGGGGATAGAAGAGAGCAATCGCTTAGTGACAAAGATGATACAATGCCTATACTAAGAGGGCGATATTCTGATTATTTTACAGGGAGAAAGCAAATGGCTGGATGTTGTGGTGGCAATGGAGATGCAATATTAAAAGCAAAGGGCAAGCTGTCTCTTTTAAGCAGAGCAGAGCCGGGAGAATATGAACAAATGACAACAAATGACAGTGGGCTTGTGCGAATAGAATATACTGGCACAAGAATGGGAAGTATTACAATCAAGAAAGCAAATGGAGAAGATTTGTCACGATCCTATCGACTAGGAAACAATACAGTGAACAAGTACGCAGATGCAACCCCGGCAGATGCCAAGGCCTTGGTTGCGGCAGGCCATTGCCGATATGTGAAAGCTCCTGGAATTGATCTGAAACAGGCGGCTGTAAACATCGCCCCTCCCCCCCCAGTTCCAGAGGAATCCATACCTCAACCAGTTTTAGAGCCAGAACCAGAGCAAGAAGCTTTTGAGATAAAAGACCCAAGCAGTATGAGTGTGGAGAAATTGCGCAAGTATTTGGCTCAGAATCAATCAAAATTGTCAAAGGATGATATTAAATCAATTCTTGATATGGAGATTAAGGGAAAAAATCGCATCTATGCAGTAAAGGCCATCAAATTCCTGCTTGATTGACGTAAGGGCGGTTAGTCAATATAATAAAAGCATATCTAAGCTCGAAAGAGGGGCACGACCATCTTGGTTATGCCCCTCTTTTTTTTATCTGGAGACACTATGGGATATTTACCTCCACAAAATGTGCAAAATGCGGCTCGTAGAGGCCTTGAATACAGACGAAAGTACAAGAGGGGAGGGTTATCCTCTCAAGAAGCTGGAAAACAGGGAATCGGCAGTGGTGTTCAACGAGCCATTAACTTGATGAATGGGGATGAGATAAGCCTCAACACCATCAAGATGATGCGAAACTTTTTCAGTCGGCACAAAAAGAATTATCGCCCAGGCCAAAAAGAGGGTGATGGTGGGCCAACGGCTGGCACAATCGCTTGGTTGCTCTGGGGGGGGGAGCCGGGAAGAGTTTGGGTCAATCGTGTTTTGGCTAAAGAGACTGTAAAACATGTTAAGCACAACCAACTGTCTCATGGTCACAGGTACGCACAGACAGCCAATAGTATTAGAGCCTCTGTGGGCAAGAGAGCAGATGAGGAGTGGTCTCCTGACAAATCTTGGTTCCTGGGTGGCAAAAGATACCACAGAAACAAAAAGATCAGAGAGGCTCTAGCCAAAAGAAAAAGAGTTAAAAAACCAGAGAAAAAAGAAGAGCCAAAGAAACCCCCCACCAAAAAGCCTGTGAAGGAGGACAAGTTCCCTGAATTAAAGGGAGTTGAGGCAACCATAGACAAAAAGGTTGTTCCAAAGTCTGGGGACAAAAGAATAGCAACCTTGAATTATGCTAGGGGGATTATAGCCCTTTTGACTGGGAAAGGGAGTAAAGTTAACAGCATAGTTGATCTAAACAACAAAGCAGAGAGTGAGGGGTTAAAAACCAGTGATTTGGTTGCCATAAGCAGAGCTATTCACATAGATGACAAATACAAACTGCCCATGTACAGAACCAAAGCATACAAGGGGAATACAGGGGTTATTTTGAGCCTTGATCCATCTCAAGATCAGGCCAAGGCCTTGCAATTGGGAGTAAATGGGGCAGTTGACTGGCGTGATATGCACATGACCTTGATTTATCTAGGAAGAGCCGAGGATTTAGAGCCATACAAGGCCAGGGTGTTGAGAGTTGCTCAGGTTTTGGCTAATCATTGCCAGCCAATACAAGCCAAAACTAATGGGATGGCAACATTTAATAAACAGAATACAGATGGGACATACCCATCTGTTGCCCTTATGGATTCCCCACAATTCCCCAAATTAAGGGTTAAAGCAGAGGCTCTATTAAACGCGATGGGCATTCCCTATCATGTAGAGCATGGGTTCATCCCTCATATCACACTAGCTTATACCCCATTAAGTTCGCTTCCGAGAAAACTGCCACCAGATATAAACATGGATTTTGATTCAATTCGCCTGCACTGGGGGGATGATGTCGTGAGCTTCCCGATGGGAGGTGATCACAAAGTCACAGGTGAGCATCACGACCACCCCCACTATACAACAAAGCACGCCAAGCACGACCAAAGAACACATGGCTATCGTTTTGGGAAGAATGCTCCATTGTCTTACGTGAGAGGAATGCAGAAGCGTCATGGAGAAGGGTTCCGAAAGGGATACATGAGAGCGGCAAGAGACAAAAAGGGAGACCAAAGAATATCAAGAGCAAGAACAGTGTATCAGATGCAGGATATAGCTAAAAAACGACTGTCTGATATAAAGAAGGAGAAATCCCCACAAAAACGACTTGATATGGTTAATAAGTTGCAAGACGAGCTTAATAAAAGTAAGTATGCTCACTCGACAACCTTTCAAATGCCAATGGCAAAGATTCGCATGAGAGCAAAGCTGGAGTTGAAAAAACAGCAAGCATCTCAACCCTCAAAACAGCTATCTAAGGTTCTTGAGGTAAAAGAATCAAGTGAAAAACCTAAAAAAGGAACAGTTGGCATTGCCGATGCATACAACAATAAGTTTGGTAAGCCTCGTATAATAGACAATGTGAAAGCTGAGATATATGGAAACTATGCAGTGCATGGGAAAGGAAACAACTACAGCGTTACCCATATTCCTAGCGGATTCTCTATCATGCCACATTCTCTGAGGATGGGAAAGGGCGATGCCCAAAAATGGGCAAGAATGCTACATGGGACACTGGGGGAAAGGAATTATCACACAGGACTAAACGATGGCGGTAAGTTTGATCACAAGAAAGATGTAAATCCATATTTTTCTCATGCCATGTCATCTGCTAGAGCAAAATTCAATGGATGGGATGCCCCAGATATATCGTTTTTTGTAGAAAACACATACCCGCCAGTTTATCAAGAAAAAAATCACAGAGCAATAAAAGCAACCACCCTTTACAAAGTCCCCAAGCCCATTAAAAATGCCGCTATTCAAGGATTGTCCCTGCGGAGAATGCTTGGGGAATCTGACTACTTTGCCTCTATGCAAATGGCTCACAAGCTAATCACTGGGGAGGTGTCGTTTGATTGTCTTTCTCAGATGTGGGACTACTGGAATAATCAATCAGATCACTACAAAAACGAGGCCTCAGATATGATGTTTGGTGGCCCTGCGGGGATGGCATGGGTAAATGGCATGATGAAGCGCAGGGAGAAGCCAGAGTATGCTTGAGTTCATCATAGCATCACTAGCGGTTTATCGTCTCTCTCATATGATTGTGGCAGAGGATGGCCCATTTGATATTTTTACCAAATGGCGGTCATTCCTTTACACAAAAGACCCAAGCCAACAGGGATGGGTTGCAAGGGGCTTTAATTGCGTTCTGTGCGTCTCTTTCTGGGTGGCGCTTGTGTTTGTGTGGCTCACTGGCATGAATCCCATACTGGGCGTTTTTGGCCTGTCTGGAGCGACTCTGCTCATTCATAAGGTGGTGTATAAATGAGCCTTAATCTAAAACGAGTGCTATCACGCATTCAGGACATGGATGACTTCACTGGGGCGTTAACTGATGCTCTTGCGCTTACTTGGAATAACGCATCTAGCAAGTTTACGCTTGGTGATTTCTTTGCCCGAAGGACAGGGGGAGGCGACGAAGCCTATAATAACATTGGGAACAGCGGAGCATCATTTGATGTAGATTTGGATGATGGCAATTTGCAGGAGGTGACACTAACAGCAGACTGTACAATGACATTCTCTAACCCTGCATCAAGTGGGCGCGTTTCAGGATTTACTTTAATAATAAAGCAAGATGGGACAGGGGGATGGACACCAACATTTCCTGCATCAGTGCTTTGGGCTGGAGGAACTGGGCCAACCGTTTCGTCTGGAGTATCTGCTATTGATGTTTTTGTATTTTATACCCATGATGCAGGCACAACATGGTATGGGTTTGTATCAGGGCAGGATTTCTCATAATGTTATTTAGGCGTCTTTTAATAAGCCCATATCCACCCGCATTGTTTCTGTTTCAGGATTACTTTCCTGGAAATCAAAGCCCCCCACTGGCGGGGGGTAGAGTAACCGATCCTGGAAACAATACAGTTAATATTACCGATGCAAATAACAAATCGTCTATTGTTAATGGTGAGTTTGTCATTGATGGGACAATTTCAGGGGGGATAACATACGAGCAGACGATTGATACATATGCCTTTGACACCATTGGGCGATCTTGGGCTATTCATTTCAATGTTACAAATCTAGCCCCAAGCGGGTTGGCACTCACCGGTTTCGGGGCATTCAGTGCCCCATTTTGCAATTTTAGACAAAATTATTTTTCTTTTACATTTCCTGGGGGGACAGCACAAGACCCGTTTACCGGATTTACAACAGACGAGTATGTTTTTGGATGTATAACTCGTGGGGATGGGGCGACTGACTTTGCCTCACACATGATTGCTAGAGTATCAGGAGTATGGAAGCTATTATGGGCGACATCAGTATCGGCAGTGTCATCGTCAAGATACCCAGATACAGGAAAATATATGCGACTAGGCGTTTCGTTCGGGGTGAATAGCCATGAATCAGATTATTTTGCATTATTTGATATGCCAGAAAATACATTCACTTCGCTGTATGGCATTGCCACCCAGCGACTAGCTGGCATTCAAAGTGCGGGAACTACATTTACCCATACCGCTGATTGCTTGTTGCATACCACTATAGACACATTACCCGCAACCAGTATAAAAGTTAATTTCCGTGAGCAGGATACAAACAATACGTGGCAAATGGAAGTGAATAGTGGTGGCGATCTCATACTCAACGAGGGAATTGCTGGGAGTTTTCTACAACGAGGGATTAGTGTTGGGCGAATCGCAAACGGAGATCGGGCTTATGTTGTTGCTCGAGACGAAACCATACAACTGCACGAGGGCAGTAATTCGGGGGCAAATATACGGGTAAATTATGGCAGTGCAACGAATTACAAAACAGAGACATCGGGCAGATATTTAGCAGACGGAGGGGGGCAGGTAAGCGAAATAATAAGCTGGCCCTATGACCTATCTGCATATACAGGTATTTTGGACAACTATTTTGTTTTGGAGTGAGCAATGACCTGGACAGCACAGATAGTGACATCGTGGGTTGAGTCCCCTCCGAATTACACATATGACATCATTTTGAAAATGAGGTCTGATTTTATCGGCGCATCATTTGTCGATGTTACAAATCAAGAAGTTGCCCCTCCTGGTTCCCCATTCATTATTGAGGGGACACGAATGACAGACGAAATGTTACAAGCAATAAGTGACCATCCGGATTATGGTGGGGCATGTATAATTTATCAAGAGTTGGAGGAAGAAGATGAGCCGCAACCCTAATGACAAACCAAGTGGGCAAGAATTTGGGCAGTGGGTGGCAAACTTGGCCCAATCTCCCCAAATGCGTGATAACGGGATAAATCCAGCCGAATTACTTCGACTGCTTGATGGTGGCCCAAATGATCGTGATTGGCGACAAATATCACAGGATTTTGCTGTTTCACTGAGGAATAGATAATGGCACAACAACTTGTCTTTGGTGTGAATTTAGGAGCAGGAAAAGCGGGGGCAACCCTTCGCGCCCAGCTCTATGACGACGATGGGGCGACGGTGGGTAGTGAAATATCAACAGGATTCACCGAAATAGGTAATGGGATTTGGGTACTGAACGCAGACGCTATCCCAGATTCATTTGTGAATGGTGCCATTACTGTTTATGAGAATGGTAGTCCTGCCACTCCTCTGGCAATTAGCTCCATAAATCCTGAAAACTTCTCCACAAATGCGGCTCTTGGTGCAGTTGAGTTTACTTATACAGTAACGAGATCTGACAATAGCGACCCAATAGCTGGGGTTGTTGTTTACATTACAACGGATACCGATGGGTCTAATGTAGTATGGACAGGAGTGACAGATTCATTTGGAATTCTTCGAGATGAGGGGACACAACAAAAGCCATTCTTGCAGGCTGGAACATATTATTTTTGGTCAGTAAAAGCTGGGTTTGAGTTCAGTAATCCAGATACAGAGGTGGTTAGCTAATGCCATCATCAGGAACCGGAACCGGAACCCCAGTAAGCATATCTCTCCTCTCTCAAGAACCTGGAGCAAGATGGCCCCAGCTATCAGTTGAGAGATGGCGGCAAATTATTGGATACAATCCTTATCACTTCTGGGGATTAGCAAACAGCTCTGTCCCAGTATCGTCACAATGCAATACCATTGTCACAGAATATGCATGGCAGAATGCTGATGCAGTTGGGCGAAGCGATATAAGGGAATCCATAATCACTGCGGAGGCAAGACTAAGAGAGTATCTTAACTTCTCTGTTGGCAGAAACTTTGTCACAGAAACGATTCGGTATCCCAGACCCTTGACTTATGGGCATCAGTATGGGGCAAGCATTGGCTCTGATGGCAGATGGCTTAGTGTTAAGGTGAGTGAGGGGTATCTAAGAAGTGTCGGGGTGGAAACCTATGGAACAATATCAGAGAGTTCCCCAGTCACTCTGTCCGACGAGGATGGAGATGGCATTCTTGACACATTTACTATATCAGTCACAACCTCCCTCACTGATGCAAGTGAGATAGGTCTGTATTTTGTAACAAGTGATAGGCTGGACAGCACGGGAACCCCATATAATCCATCCGCAAGCAATCCATCAGGTGGTACAACCGGAACTCCAGCAACTTTCCCCTCAGATGGCCTATCGGAAAGATGGCGCATAAATCCTGTACAAATGACCATTACCAGCAATGGGGCATTGACAATTAAGGGGAAAATATGGCAAATTGTAAGGCCAATCCTGTATGAGGGATATAACCGAGAAGAGTTGCTTAATGGGATAGACCCATCCGATACAGATAATTTTGCTAGTAATTTGGCAGTTTATCGGAGATACAGCGA
>Ga0098074_1001269_pt1 | contig 13294 bp, 16 predicted proteins | sample 32_taG_FD_75064 | JGI IMG/M metagenome (GOLD analysis project Ga0098074, IMG submission 75064) | Marine viral communities from the Gulf of Mexico - 32_GoM_OMZ_CsCl metaG | ecosystem: Environmental > Aquatic > Marine > Oceanic | place: Atlantic Ocean: Gulf of Mexico | collected 2015-07-12
CCCCCCTTTTTATTTAGAATGAACCACCAGTTACTGGGTTCCTCATAACAATCTTAAGAACTTTAGTGGGGTCTTTAACCCATACAGCAGGCATAGTCTGACTCATGTATACACGGTATCCATTAAATTGACCAGAGCTTGCAAAACCTTGTGTTCTACCCATATAGTCCATAGTACCATTCTGATAGAACCACTTCAGTTGATTATCCCAAGAGAGTTTCAACAGATAGATATTATCATTACCATTCTCAGTTACATCAAAAATGATAAAGCTGTAAGAGCTAAGAGGACGACCATCAATCAATGGGTTCTCAATATCATTAGTGTGCAGGTTATCAAATGCAGGGTTAAGAACAAACTTAACATTAGCCAAGAAAGGAATAGTAAAGCTGGTATATGCAAATCCAAAATCAAGATCCATTGCATTACCTTTTACTGCTCCAATATCAGATGCATTCTGTACCAGACCAGAACCATATACTTCATCAGCAATAGCTTTGTTAATCAACTGCATACCACCAATACCGGTTTGTACTACAAGCTTGCGCTGAGGATCTGGTCCTTTAAATTCAACTTTACCTTGATAGAAGTTATAAAGCTCAGACTTAAACATATCAAGAGAGAAAGCAGATTTGTTGTAAACTCTCTTAAATGAGTTGTCAAGCTGACTCCAAAGACCCACAGACAAACGAATATCATCTGGACCATCTTGCTTAATTCTACCACCTTTACCCCACATCAAGTAAGTTTCGATGTCATTAGCAATTTTAGAAAGGTGAGCAGCTTCCATATTAGTGATGAAAGTACGAGTAAGAGTACCATTCTCAAATGCTTGACGAGCACCTGACTTACCCATGCTTGCTACTAACTCTTCAATAGAAGATACAGATGGATTGTTAGGATCTTGATTAAAGTTTCTCCAAATTTCAGTTACAGGTACAGTACCATCAGCATTCAAACCACCTTTAATCATCAAGTCAGCACGAGATGAGATAGAATAGTGAACGTGTGCTTCAGCTCCACCAACAAAGTTGTAGAACTCACGGAAACCAGAACCAGTTTCAATATCAGAGAAACGCTCACCATATTCTCCACGAGCAGAACCTTTGCGGAAGAATTTAGTACCTGGAGTCAAATATTTGTTATCTAATACTGCAGTGTTGTTGTTATTAACCAACTGAACAGTGTAGATAAAACCATCACCAGCAGGAATAATATCATCTGCAGTGATATACAATTCTAAACCATTGTACTTGTCATAAGTAATGATATCACCATGACCAAAAGCTCTCTTAGAAAGTTTGATCTTAAAAGTGGTTCCATCAATACCTTTTTCATCATTAGCTGGTTCAATGTCTAAAACAACAAAAGGAAGATCTTGTGCAATCGGGGTTTGCCACTTGTACTCACCGCGAGCATTATCAACCATAATTGTGTTCTTACCACCAAATGATGCCATTTGATAAAGAGGCATTTCAACCTTTTGAGTCATTGCCCACAAATCTACAGGACCCATATCCATAGGTTCTGCACTACCTAACATTTGAGTTAAGTGATAGGAATCAACATGAGAGCTAGCTTTGTAACTAGTATCTCTCAGGAAAATCCCATTGTTTAATACTGGAGTTGCCATAGTTTTTTAATTAAAATCGTTTAAAAATATTGTTTGGTCTATTCAATTTTTTGCTTGGTCTTTTTTCTTCTTCATATCTATCAACACCTAATGATGAACCAGCTGCACTTGCTTGTTCTGTTTTTAACTTCCTTACAGTTGCTTCTGTGGCTTTCTGAGAGCCTTTCTCCATGATCTTAGACTTGTATCCATCTGGATCAGATAAAAGCCACAGAGCTTCTGAAATCAAGCTATAATTAGGTTCAATAAATTGATATTTCTCAAGAAGATGTCCTAAAAGATTTGTATTACGTCCACTTACTGATGGATAGTTTGGTTCAACTAAACCACTATATAACATGGCTTGAGTTTTTCTATCTAATCTTATATCTCCTAAAACACCATCTTTTAATGTTTCATATACATTATGCATGTATTGTTGTGATGCTTGCTCTTGTTGCTTCTTCCTCATTTCTTGTTCCTGAATCTTTCTAGCAACAACTTGCTCTTGCATCTTATCCAACTTTGGTTTAAACTTAGCAGCTTGTTGTTCAAGTTTTCCTAAGTCTTTCCAAATTTCAATTTCTTCCTCAATTTCTTCAGCTGTACCATAACCGGTGGCTTGAAGATATTCTCGGATAATAACTTCCTGATCTCTTTCACTAGAAATATCAAGAGTCTTTTTTTCTTCAGATTGTGCTAATGTTGCAAATAAACCTTTTAAATCTGTACCGCCATCTGCAATGTATTTAGCTGCAATCTGCAATTCAACCGGTAAACTTTCAAAGAACTGTCTTGGAGTTTCTTGTCTTGCTCTATTGATTTTATCTTCAAAATTAGCTTCGATCAATTCCTCCCAATCTTTTGCTGAGTATTCATCAAGAGGTTTATCATCATCAAAAGGAATAATTTTTTCTTCTTTAATTAATTTGCCAAATACATCAGCAATCCCTTCAATTTTTTTTCTTCCTCTTGTTTCTACTTTTTCTTCTGGTTCTTCATTTAAAGATTCAAAAACATCATCTGCAGTTTGTTTGACTTCATCAGAAATTGGCTCAGGTCTTTCATCTTCAAATGCGTCTGGTTCAGTAAATGAAAAATCAGCTTGTGGTTTTTTACTAAAAATATTGGCTTTTTGACTTGACTCATCAGAAATAACTGAATCTGCTGATGCTGCGCCATCAAATATTTCATCTAAATTAATGTCAACTGCCTCTACTTTAGTGTTCATATTTTCAGTACTCATAATGTTGGTTTTTATATATACAATATAATCAATGCAATTTTATAAACTTAAAATATTTTAAAGTAATTTTTATAATTAGTGCAGTATATAGCTATCGTAAAATCACTTCTTTGACTTAACGTCATACTTATTCTTGTTTTCTCTAGCTATTTCTAAATTCTTTTGAGCTATATCCCTTTGAGTTGCTAGCTTTTCCCTATCAATATTGAGCTTTTCTTTTTGAAGAGTGTTTTTCATTGCATTTTCTTCACGCTTCATATTCATTTGCTCTTGATATTGGGTGCTTTCTTTGATGTTCTCCATAGCATCAGCATAATCAGATATTAAATTCTGATTAATATCAGACTGTGCTCCATATCCAGCAGATCTTATTTCAGCAATTAAAAGATCATTCTTTCTGTCTAGATCATTCTGCTGAGCTTCAAATTGAAGCTTCATCTGGTCTTCCTGAATTTTAGCCTGAATTGCTTGCTGTTGCATTTCTTGTTGCTGCTGCAATTCTTGCTGTTTTAATGCCATTTGCTTTTGTTCGGCATCTTTAAGAACATCTGTTACTTCAGCAATAGAGGTTGCTTTAAGAACATTACCGAGGTCATATATTGTTGCACCTGTTGTGTTGTTTGTTAAAGCTAGTTGTTTTAATTGCTCAAGAATTGTTTTATGATTTGTGCGAGTTGTACAGAAGACATTAAAATCTCTAAGAAGGAGATCTGTACCATTAATTGTAAAGTTAACTTTTTGAGCTTCAGATGAGATATACTGCAATCTTAAGCTCGGATTTGTACTATTATAAAATTGAGCAAGATCAGTTCGCATCTTATGAACTCTTGGCATCAAATGATCAGAGTGTTGTGTAAAGTAAACCTCTGTTTGTGCATATGATTGATTTAAAGCTTGTGTGACACCGGTAGCTGTTTCTTGAGCTATTGGTGCACCAAGTCTTTGTGGGTTAATTCCAATTGCTTCAAATGCTTGTTGTTTAAAGTAATTAGCCAAACTAATTCTAGACATAAGTCTATTAGTTTGCTCCATATTCAATACTTGGTAGTGATTGAAGTTTGTAGCATTTTCAGTGTTAGTTATGGATGTATCTAAAGGTAGCATTTGAAAATCTTTCATTGCTACATATGCTTTAGCATAATTACCTTTACCCCAATCTTCACCCATAGAATGTCTTGGTAAAGCATTCTGATCAAACATAATTACAGTACCAAGTTCATCAACTAGAATATCAGCAATTTGGTTGTTAACCATGTTATAACCAACCTGATATGCTTTCATCAAATCCACTAATGATGTAGATTTAGTGTTTCTATCTGAAAATACTCTACCTTCTACAGGCAGTTTACAACCATAAAGTGTTTTATCACCTTTGAATTGGAAAGGTATTCTACCCGGTCTTGTTCTATTTATTCCTAAATAGATTGGGTTCATATTACCAGCTACATTAGTTCTCCAAAAACCTGGTAAGTTTGGACCAATCTTAATACCACCCCATACTTCATTTATCCAAATCCAATCAATATGTTCGCCTTGTAAAAGATTCTCTCTTGTTTTGTTTTTAAATACTGAGGTATCGTATATAGGTTTTTCGGTGATTTTATATGTTTCATCTACAATCTCTTGGAATATTTCACCATCCTCAGTAATTCTAACTAAGTGCCCAACCTTTCTTTGGGTTTTCCAATATGAAGTACAAACTCTTAATAATTGACCTTCACCCCATAATGACACATCATCACTTTGATCTAATATAGCACTTACTATATCACCACCTCTTACTGGATCATTACTCCAGTTGCTTACAAATTGTCTGTAAGCTAAACCCGGCATGTTTGTATTCCACTCATGTGATCTTGAAGGATCATAGTAAGATCCATCATTTTGATATCCATTTACTTGATAAAGAGCTGTACGAGCAGGGTAGATTCTTTCTAAAGATTTTAATTGATCTTCTGTCATTAAATAACCATACTTATCAATAACATCCGGTACGGTCATTAAATCTAGCTTTCCAACAAACTTAGAATCAGAGATATATCTAACATCTGGAGATTTTTGATAAAATGTAAGTACAGGATTCCATAACTCCACTTCATAATCATCTTCCATCATTCTAAAATGCCAGAACTCTCTATCTGTAATTAGCATATCTCTAAATGCACGTTCTTCAAGCTCGTACATTTTAAATCTTTCTTCATCAACATTTAATTGATGTGTTGCCCACTCCTCTATTTCACTTCTGTATGTCTTAGAAAAATAATCTTCTATTTGTGGAAGTGACATTAAATTTTCCTTAGATAATTGAGTCTGAGCTTCTTCAGAAGATGGGTCAACCCCCATCTCAATCATTCTTGATAATAATTTAGCTTCAGCATCAGCTAATAGAGTTTCTTCTATAAGCTTTTTCTTTTGCTCAAGCATCTCCTTATAAGAGATATCATCAACAGCTCTGAATTGTACTTTAGAATACCTTTTAGAGAATTCACCAGACAATACATTTATTACGTTTGGAATAATGGGATAAAATTTTAACTCAAGTGCAGAGTTATCTTCTTGAGTTAATACATCCATTAAATCTTTATAGTCATTATTCTCCTCTACAATGTAATCCGTTTTATCAATAATACCTTTTGCCAGCTTATAGTTTTTGAGTAAGCGACGTGCATTAAGTCTCAGAAACTCAATACCTTGTAATTCTAGCCAATCAAGGTTCCATGCTGCCCAATCTTCATTTTTTTCTTTAGCTGGTAAAAATTGTAGTGGTTGTGTTAAAGATGATGATGTAGGATAACCCTCACCTTTAGCACCACTTTTCAGTTGCATTGCATTATATACCTTCATTACCTAAAATTTTTAAAAGCAGATTTTTTCATACTACTTTTCATATTGGTTGTTTTTCCAATATTTCTAAACGGAGTATATTTTAATTTATATAAATTTTTCGAGTTTTCCAAGTTAGTTGTTGATTCTCTTATTTTTGTATATCCGCGATTTGATTGCTGTACTTTAGCAAAAGCAACTAAAGCAGCAAAAGAAACTAAACGGTCAACGTTTAATCCTGGTTGATATGCAAGCATTTCTTTTAACAACATTGGATCAGGTATTCTTTCAATACCAAATTTTGTGCTAAGTATATTACCTTGAGTATCAGTCTCTTGATCAATTTCTTCTCTCAAAAACTCAATTGCATATGATATCAAATGGCTTTTAAAAAGTGTTCCTGTGTTCTTCCAACCATATTCTTGATAAACATTAGCATTAGATCCAAGATCTTTTAAAAATAAAATTTGCTGTTTAGGTACTAAATATTTCTGTTTTTTTCTCGCTATCATATGCTGAATAAATAACGATATGTTATTTTCCACCAATGTCCAAGCATTATACCATTCAATTATTAATTCTAATTGCTCATGTGTTTTGTTAATATCATCATATCTACCACACCATGCAGCAACAATCTTATCTGGTTCTATAAAAGACTCAATACCATCCGGGGTATCTCTAATTACCTCAGTTGCTGTTTTATAAACATATATTGAGCATAAAGAATCAGATGTTGTTGTTTTACCTTCTCCTACAGGGTCAATTGATGCATAATAAGAACCAAACTGAGGATTCTTAACAGGACGCTCCCAAACAACCAAAACCCCAGATTTATCTTGCATTTTTTTATCCACAGGAAATTGAGATATTGGAAGCTTATTACTTCGTTTAGCAATGATTCCTTCCTTATCTCTTTCTAATTCTATAAATTCTAAAGAATATTCTTTCTCTTCAATTCTTTTTAATTGTTTAGAAATTAGACTCTGAGGAAATATTGATTCTTTTCTATAAGCAAATGCCTCTGCTATATTAGTGGGTTTCTGAGATATACGAAGCTGATACTGTTCAGGATTTAACTCACCTTTCCATTTCTCTCTTTCAGCTTTTATAGCAGCTAATGCCTGCTCTACAAGAGAGTTACCATATTCATCAATATAAGGAGGCATTGACCATTGTTCTGGTATGAATAGTCCGGCCACACCTATTGTACCGTCAGCATCCATTAGATTTGTTTCTACAGCATATATATCATTGTTTGTAGGAAACAAAATCATTTGTTTTAATGGATCACATTGATCAAGATCACCGACAGATCCAGCAGCAATAAATGTACCAGTGGTAATCATACCAGATGACATTGCAGGTCTTAAATATTCATATGTATCCATCATTTTAGGAGCAATACCAGCTTCTTCATGAAAGAAGTAGGTTGTTGGACCACCTACACCTGTAGTTGGACTTTTCTCAAATGATGCACCTTGAATTTTAGATTTTAAACCTCTTGATGTTTTTCTATTACCAACTCTAACCTCAATTTGTTGTTGCCATAACAAAACTTTCTCTGGGTTAGATGGTCTATACCATGCTGTATGTTGATTTAGAAAATCTTTATATTCATCAAGAAATTTCCAAGAACCTTTATCATTTATGTAATCTTTTAAGCTTGCACCTATCTTACACACACTACCTTCTTCAAACCAATACTGGTTGATTAGTTTAGCCATGTGAAAATATGAAGATGCAATCTGACGTTTCTTTAAGATTGCAACATGCTTATTGTGAAGTTCTGCAAGTATTTCATAAAGAGCCATATGGTATTGTGCATCTCTTACTTTTGCAAAACCATATGCTTTGATTTCTTTATTATATATTGGAAGAAAATTCAACCACATATAATAATCTCTGGTCAGATACCAAGTTCTACCATTGTTTTTATAAATTACCCCCTGGCGACATTTATTCTTTTGATCGTCCCAGTATGCTGTAAAATCTTTTGATTTAAATGGTGCAGAACAATAGAACCCTTGTTTGTTGAATATTTCAGCTTGTTCGTTAAACAATAATGATGTTTCATCAAATTCATACTGACCGGGTTCCTTAAATATAGATAATAAAAAGTCAATAAACTCCTGATCAGAGAATTCAGTTGTTGTCCAACCATTATCATATGTGGGTATAACCCTACTCATTTATAACAGCTAAAATATCCCCGGCTGTAATTAATAGATGCGGTTCACCCTCATGCATCATTTCTGTTGGAACAGCATAACTTGCATATTGTATCAAGTCTCCAACACTAATCTCTTCAACATCTTTTCCGATAGCAATAACATAACCTTTATAGGTTTCTACTTTACTTGTTTCCGGTACTAAAATGTTTGTTCCCGGAAAGTATTGTTCTTCTTTTTTCTTTTTGATTAGGATTCTTTTTCCTACTGGTGTTATTTTTTGCATTATATTGAATTTGGTCTATAAATATAATAAGGACTTTTTGCATATGTCATATCAATATCCTCACTTGATAATCTATCTGATTTTATTTTAAATTTTGGAGGATTATCTTTATCATATGGTTTAATGAAATCCGCGTTGTGCCATCTTAGTAAGTTATTAGGTTGAACACAAAAATTTCCATCATCTAATTCTATAAAATGAAAACACTTTGAATCCATATCTGCAGAATATCCTGTATCAACAGTGTTAGGATCTGTAGGATAATCATCTATTGTGAAATGATATATTCCAGAACGCCATTCACCATCTCTACAAAATACATCCACCCTTTTATGTTGTAAAAAATGAAATGATAATACAGATATAGAAAATGATTGTGCATCCCAGCTTTCTAACAGAGATAATCTTTTTTGCTCATCAATTGATAAAACATCATAATCATTTTTATGACAAAATGCTGATATAGGAAGATTCCATATAACTGCACCAAAGTTTGTTTGAAAATGAAATAATAATGGATAGTTTATTAAAGATTTAACTCCAAAAATAAATCCCGGAGTGTCTTCCATACCTATCCATTCTTTTCTTATAGTACACTCTATGTAAGGTGTATTTGCATTTAACTGGCTCATATCTGATCGTATGCTAAACCCTGTCCTCCTCTAACAGAACTTTCTTGTTCTTGTTTCATGTCATTGAATGCTCCCTTATAAGACTGCCTTATTTGCTCAAATTTAGCAGCAGCATTAACAAGAGAATTAATGTTTCCATCTCTACCATGCTCAATACTTGTTGTTTCCATATACTTTGCTAAACGATCCAGCATTGACTTAATACCTTTATAAGCTCTGTAGGTAGGTGTCTCATAAAGTTTACTGCACATTTCTAAAGCATGTTGAATGTGATCATCTTCAGGAGATTCTTCTAATCGCACCTCTTGAATAATTATATCCTCTTTTTCATGCTCCGGAATATTAAAAAATGGATTAAGATCTGGGTTTGGGCAAGTCATATAAAACAAATATTGATAGATGGATAGATAAGTATCTGGAAATGAATCCATTATGCTCTTTAAAAAATTAAGAGTGTAGCAATGCTCTGTTGGAATCACCTTTCCATTTTGTATATCAAATATCCTTACTATCATTTGTTATCTTTTAGCCACATCATTAAATCATCAACTTCTTGTTTTAGATAGGGAAGATCATACAAAATAATATCTTCAATCACAGGTTCTCCATTTATGTGTTCATTTATTGGATAACCATTCTGATCTTCACCAACTTGAACAAACTTCACATGTTGAATTGTCAACTTCCCGATCTTAAAACTTGGATTGTGCTTTTTAATAATATACGCATAAATACTGAGTTGTACATTATAATGGTTTAAATTGCAATCATCCAAGTGACTGAGAGGTCCTGTCATCTTTTGTGATATACCCTCCCAGTTTACATAACTCTTATCCTTTATTTCTTTGTTCGTCTTGTAATCTGTAATATTTATTCTACCGTTTACAATCTCTACAAGATCAGATTGCCCACACAAACCGGCAGACTTTAAATACACCATATGTTCTGGGTAAACACCATCTGTTAGTTTTTGATTTGGAGCAATCTTTAAACCATCTTCAATTATTGGTTTTATTATTGGTACAACAACACCCTCTCTTTCAATTGTAGCAAAATCTAATAAATCAGCTTCTCGTTGTTGATGATACCAATTTCCTAAATTAATAGCTCGTTGTGATTCAGAATCCCAGGCATTTAAGATTTCTTGAACTGACATCCCATACCACTTAGACTTCTTATTTTTTGCTGATTTTTTAGCTATTTCTTCTGCATTAAACTTTTGTTTGAACTTACCTATAAAAGATGTGACGCTGGTCCATTGAATATTCTCATCACCTAAACTTTTATAAATATGTCCTTCTTCTTTAAAATATAAACTCATGATTTTTCGTTTGTGGTGTCAGACACCCATTCCTTAATTGGATTATCAGTGATATCAAATAATTCTTCATATTCCATATCTACAGATATGTTTGTGTAAAATTTTTTTCGCACATAATCTCCTAAAGCAAAATCATTAGGAAATCTGCGAATCTCATCTTCTGTAATAACTACACCTCTCATATATTTAATTTTTCTTCTGTTTCTTCATCCATTAATGCATTCCACTTTCCTAAAGGACATGATGCAGATAATGCTCTTGTTTTAAAGGCTAAACTACATCCGCATTCACTACAACAGGGTTTTGTAATAGGTGATAGACATTTGTCTCCTGTGGTATCTAATGACTCACATTCTTTACAAATAGACCATCTAAGAGCAGCCTCTGCTTCAACATGCTCCTTTTTAAAGATATTGTTCTTAATACCTTCAAGGATTTGTTCTTTATTTTTAAATGCTCCTATGTATTGTTCCCACCCCATCCTTTAAATTCTTTTTTTTCTTTTACCATTTGGTTGTAGCTCTCGGCCACTCTTTCCATTTCTTCTAGTTTTTCTTTAACGATCACACTCTTTTCATAGCCATTGTATGTAGTTTTTGTGATATTACCTAGAATACTTTTATAACGTTTAATTTCTTTTTCTAGTTTATTTTTCCTAATAGAGAAGGTTCCGAGACCATCCACCATTATTTTATGATATTCTAAAGATGATAATGACTTTCGAAGTTTTTCATAGTAAAAATTTATAAAGTCATCCACAACATTTTTATGAACACCCACTTCTTCAGCAATACCATCTTTAAAATCTTTATGACTCTTTGGTTTCATTACCAAGGATTTTAAAATCTAGAAAAACAACACCGCTAGACTGAACTTGCATTGTTGCACTCAACTTAACGGACTTGTTATTTTTCTCAATCAAACCTTTTTTAATTGCTCTTGTCACAGCATTTCTAGAAGACTGATTACTTTTAAACACCTTCTTATTAGTTAGATGCTCACAAAACCTACTCAACTCAATACCGGGGTTATTTGCTAGCTCAAATAAACAATTCAACTCAGAGTCTGTAATCTGAATATTAGCAAAAAAACAATGAGTTATGATTTGGTATTTTACCACATCATCCAAAGATGTTTTAATCTTCTTCTCAACTTTATTGACAACCATAACTATAAACTTAATATCATATCAACTAATCTAGGATCAGGGTAGACATCTGTCTTATCCTTCCTAATATTTCCATGACTTAGTAAACCAATTGCTTTACCATAATATGCTTCTTCATGGTAGTCAAAAGCTCTATTAGGTCCATACTTCTTAATCCACTGCTGTAAACCCAACCTCAAATCAATATTATCTCTCTCTGCTATGTGTCTCAACAGCTTTTCGGTTTCTTTGATCTGCTCATCAGAGTAACTATGATAATTAATATAACCTTTAAATCTTTCTGGAAGAGTGATAACTTGGGATTCAATAACCTTAGAATTAACATATGTCTTGTAATCAGATGTTAAATAACCCATAGCACACAACTCAATTCCCACAGATGTCTTGTTCATGTTTCCAGAACCACTCTCACCAATATGCCATGCTAAATTACCATAAGGGAAAGCTTGTATAACACGTCCATCAAACTCATCATTTCCTGTTCTATGATCTTGTCCCCCTATAACAAATTCTGTTGCAATACGCCCCCGGTTATCTTTAGCCCATTGATCAACTATATGATAAGGGTTGAATGTACCAGCAGTATGATGAAGAACAATATAAAAATTCTTCAACTTCATCTGGACATATTCACTTTCCGGAAGGTAATACTTATGAATCACCTGATTATAGTTAGTTCTAAAATACTGCTCACTACTATCAGAGGATGTATCAATAGCTTCATTCTTAAAAGATGTTGATAATAACATAGCCCATGTCTGATTACCTACAACACCATCCGGGTCAATGTTATTATAAAGCTGAAATCTAATAACAGCTTTTCTAGTAAGAGGACCAAAGATACCATCAGCTTTAATACCTAAAAGGTTCTGAAGTCTCTTAACCTCAGAACCTTTATCTCCTTGCTTTAACATTGTCATTTCTTAAGCTTTCTTTTTTCTTCAAAATCTTCTTTAGCTTGAGAATCACTAGCTAATGCTTGTGCTAAAAAGACTTGAGCTTCAACTCTCTGAGCTCTTGCTAATTCAATGTCTCTAAGCAACTCCTCATATTCTTTTTGAACTTTAAGATGAGGAATGTTTGTCTCATAAAACTCAGTGATTTCTTTTCTTCGCTGAGCCACTTCTTCTTGTGATAATTCCATATTTGTTGATTTAGTACAACAAATATAAAAAATTCTGAAACAAATACAAAATGTTTATATGCTATCTATAACATTCTTGATTTCCTGACACCGCTCATACCATTCTTGCTCCTCATAATATTTTAAGATTCTTTGTAAATCTTCCATAGTAATATCAACCTCCGGGTCATGTGCAAACACCACTTCCTTTTTTCTAGCTTTAAGCATTTGCTTATAACTGATCTTATTAGTGATCAAAAGAAAACTATTATTATATGCTTGTTCAAAAACGTCCATATTATAATATAATAATTTTTTGTGTGTTGCATTCTTGGGGGGTGTAATAAAACCGCTCCCCGGCTATAATATGAGTAGGATTTGCCCCCGTATTATTATTTAACCTAAAAACTTTTACCGATGGCAAAGTTTAACGTACTTTTCTGTGAAAAGATTGAAGACACTAATCTTTTCAAAGTTGCATTTGGAGTCAAGACTGACTCAATGCCTTCATGGTTTCCAGGAACCAAAGCTTGGTCTCTGTCTCTCACTGAGTTGAAACTCAATGAGGAAGAGACTATTGCCGATGATTCATTTGAGCTCATAGAGCAACAAAATGAAAACGGCATTTTCAAAGTCATTAAGTGGAAGTAATTCCACTTTAGACTTGTACTGACTGTGCATAACTACGTGTTATATAAGATAATATATACACGTAGTTATGTCATAGTACTACCATGTTACACAGCATTATTACCTCTAAACTAGCTAACATCAGGTTGAAAGATAATAGCATAATGTTTGTGTGACGTGTTTTATTTAATGTGGGGATAACAACATTCCGGCATTTGATTAGCTTTTTCTTTTTCACTTTCTTCTTTCATTATTAAATTATATATAGCTATGTGGCACTAC
>Ga0098074_1001276_pt1 | contig 13251 bp, 10 predicted proteins | sample 32_taG_FD_75064 | JGI IMG/M metagenome (GOLD analysis project Ga0098074, IMG submission 75064) | Marine viral communities from the Gulf of Mexico - 32_GoM_OMZ_CsCl metaG | ecosystem: Environmental > Aquatic > Marine > Oceanic | place: Atlantic Ocean: Gulf of Mexico | collected 2015-07-12
AGAAGATCAGCAAAGATTTGTGGTAGTTCTTCCTCAGATTTACGACCGCGTAGAAGAGAACCTGCTTCTTCATATGCTTTGCTACGACCGTAGTACATGTCCTTCGCACCACGTTTAACTTTATTCAGAACGTCGCCCTGAAGAGATGCACTGTTCAGCTGCTGCGGCGTCAGTCCAAAACTTTTGTAGAATCCGAGACTTTCTTCTTCCGGCAGATTCGCATCGCGCTTGAGCGTGTCGAAAATATTTTGAATGGTGTCGGGGTTTTTCTTCAGATAATTGTCAAACGTCAGCTGACGCGGTCCCTCAAACGCCTCATAGATCAGACGGGCGTAGTTAGGATTGTATTCAGGATTGAGACGGTCAAAATTCTTGGCGACGTTCGGGGCGATGTCTTCGATGGTTCCAGCATAGTCACGGACTTCGTTGATGAGACCACGCCCCCGCCGGACTAAAGTTTCTAAGTCCGCATCACGGGCAGCAATATCAGATATGGCTTCGCTGTTGCCCTCAACAGCACGGTTGAGCAGGTCGATGCCTTCCTGTGACTTAACCAACTCTTTGTATGTTCTGTTTTTAAGCGTGGCTTTTTCAAGGTCCTGTGCTTCGCGCATGAATCGTGTCTGGTTGCCGCGTATGATTTCCTGCTTCCGTACAATGTCCATGTCGAGACCACCTCCGGGGCGGAACATGTTTGTTATACGGTTGGCGTAGAAATCGACTGACGGGTTTGATCGTCTGGAAGCATCGACGCCTTCTTTAATCAGCCGACCAAACATTTCGGTAACACCTGCCCCACCAAGACCGACAACCGGAGCGGCTGCGGCCTCCAGACCAGCAACAGTTGCGATATCTCCGTAGTCTTTATTTTTTCGTTGTCCAATATCTTGTTCGATGTTCTGGATTTCGTTTTCTCGTGCAGCCCCACCAGTAAAGTTAATCGCAGCTTCACCGGCCAGAACTTTCTGTACGCCCCGGTCCTTCAAAGTATTGACAACTCGTTTTGCCGGTATAGCTGTACTACGCATCAGCGCAGCCTTGAGGCCTGTCTGGGCGGCAACTTTACCGCCTTGAACAGCAGCGGACGCAGTTCCTAGTGTAAATGGGGCAAGAAGGACAGTCGCTAAGTTTGTCGGGTCTGTGAGACTAAATTTAATGTGGTCGTAGATGCCCTTGAGTGCAGGGGCACCGCCACCAGACGAGGAAAACAAATTTGGAAGTTTGTCGGCCTCTTGTTTTGCAAAACGAAAAAATGTTTTACCGTCGTCCGACAGACTGTCTACATCGCTTTTTGTCATGAACGTGTTGAGGAGATTATCCTCGTACGCACGACGATACGTCAGAAAATCATCGACAAGTTCCTGTCGATCTTCCGGAACTTCCCGACCAAGTTCGTCATAAAAATACGCGATGGATGAAACGACATCATCGTCTGCAATTAGTTCTTCATAAGTAGGCATTGCAAACCTATTTGACAGGGTCTAAGCGTTTGGTTGCGTTACCGAGAGTTCGACTTCTTTCTTCAATAGTTTTTCTATCTTCTGCAAGGGAACGACTAAGTACATTGTCGGTTTGCCGCTGTTTACTGGTAGGCCTCGGAACTGTTTCAGCTTCTTGAATACCTTCCGCAGCGCCAGTATCTGTTACATACTGTCGAAGAGCAGCTATCGCAGATGTATCTCCGCCTAATCTTTCAATTTCAGATTGAAGTGCTGCATACGCGCTGCGACGGGCTCGGTCAACCGCAGCCGCTCGACTGGTAATTTCTTCATTGCTGCGATCTCCTTTAATCGCCTCCTGATAACTTCTCTCAGCTTCAGTCGCAGCTTCTATCGTTGAGCGTATATTTTCACTAATAATTTTGTCGCGTTCTACTGCCTGTTTTTCGATGTTTAACGCAGACTCTACACCCTTTTCTGCTTCTGCAATTTTTGCCGCTCTCTTCGCAATTGCCGACTGTCGATCTTGTTCGTTAATAAGAAGACCCGTCTGTCCTACGTCACCGAGCAGTTCCAATAACTGACCTCCAGTCGTTTCTCGGAGTCGTGGTGTATAGTCCCTGATGGTCTGAAAAAGGGCAGCACGTTGTCCCGGCGTATATCCTGTGTCTTTAGGCATTTTAATCAAGCGGGGTGAAGCATAATCAGATGGTCTGGTGCCAGTTACTGTTTCCAAATTTCTCTTGGCCCTTAACAAATCTATCTCACGAGTACTTGGAGCATATGGAGGCATTTTTGACCCAACAATATCTAGCAACGTATCCAGAGACGGCGGACGACCACCTTCCTGCATCCGGACAGCCGGTAGCGAGGATAGACCGCCTACAGAACCACCCCCACTCAGCGTACCAAGAAAATCAAATACCGCTTTACCGCCTTCATAAATTGATTTACCACTTTCAATAATTTCAGGAGCCTTGCCAACAATCTCAGCAATTTCTCCAACTCGTTGAAGAGTGCTGGTGCGCTGTGGACCAGTAGGACCAAGCCCTCCTTCAGCAATGTCCGGCCTGATCGTGGTCGTCTGCGAGGGTGCCCGACCAAGGCCGAGGAAGTTTAGATACTGTTGCAGAGTTGTCTCAGGATACCGCTGTTGTGCCAACTCCTGACCAAGTTCAGCCCGACGGGCCAGATCAAGCTGACCGCGCTGTGTCGCGCCGACACCTGCCTGTAGTTCGGGGGCCAGTAGTTCCTGACCAACATCGGCCAGACCAAGACGCGACAACTGCGGCGCTCCTGCAAGTTCCCGACGACGCTGTTGTTCACCAAGAAGCGCGGCCTGTTGGTAGGCTTTATCTAGAAGCTGAATGTCAATGTCAGCCAAGCCCCTCTGCCGTCGCTCTTCGGCAAGGGCACCCTCAACAGCTAACCGGGAGCCGCGAAGACCACCTGCGGCAGTCGCTTTGGCCATCAGCGGGTTAATGACCTGACGCTGATAATTCTCGGTAAAGCGTTGTTTTGCTCTGTCGGCAACCTGCTCTGTATAGGGACTCATCAGGCCGGGAATAAGACTACCGACACCGCTCACACCTGCCCGAGTTATTCCCATGGCTTCCTGAATCGTAGGTCGTCCCAACGGACCGGCGGCAATGTCCAGAGTCTGCTGTTGTGCCTCTAATTCAGGCTGCGTAAACGGCGTAAACAGGGGCGTCTCAGGACGCTGATAGTCTTCTCCCATGCGCTGCTGGAAGATGTTCTGCGCCTCAGTAAAGGCCTCCTCGGCCATCGGGGCAATCTGTGGGGCAAAGCCCGTAATTGTGGTTGTTTCAGCCATGGTTAAAGTATACCTTTTAGACGGTCTTCATCAAAGAACCGAGTAGTCCTGCACCATTCGGGGGAGGCTGGTTCGTATTTCCGTATTTGTTCTGGCGGACATTCGAGACAAAGCTGTCAAGCATGTCTGCCCCGGCACCGGAAGACCCGTCGCCTAGCTGAGATACGACATCAGCCGGTAGTACGTATTCATCGCGGGATAGGAGTGCTGGTTGCTCTCCTTCGATGGAGAAAGGAACGTCGTCGGACATGCCGGTCCCGTTGCCGGGAACCATGCCCTCGAATGCTCTGTTGGCAAAGCCGATAGGAGCAGGATCACCGCCGTAGGCCAGAGAAGAGATACCGCCGCCCTGTGCATAGAAGTCGATCATGCCGCCCTGCGCCATGTGTCCGCCCGGACCGTCCTGACCGGATTCTGCCGCCGCCGTAGCCGCTTCAGCCGAAGACATTCCACCACCTTGACCGGGATCACCAACTTCCTGTTCATGTGATTGAGCAAATTCTGCAACGGACGGCCCCACTGTTGGGCTTCCAACTTCTTTCCCGTGTGCAGCAGCAAATTCGGCAATATCAATTTGTGCTTGAATTTCGGCGGGGTCCACATCTGATACTGTTGAATACTCAAAGTTAATTTTACTGTACTCTGGATTATCTGGATCGTAGCCCAAAGTATTAGCGATGTATCCACGAGAACCTACAGGATTGCCAAACATGTCCATGTTCTCGTTACCCCACCCAAACTGTTGTACTTGACCCATGGGACTTGATTGAACACCAAGACCAGATATCGCACTAACGGCTTGGCCAAACGCGCCTACCGCAAAACCTAAAGCAGGGTTTACCGCACTAAGCGCCAGACCTAACGCACTTATTGGGCTTATGTTTGCCAGTGAAGCGATTTGACCAATTCCGGGGGCTATTCCAGTCATACTCGACAAACCAGATATTGCACTAAGGCCTTTACTAACGTCCTTACCAAATGCCTGTTCAGCAACGGGTGATGAAAGGGTTTGGGCAAAAGCCTGATTGGACATTGTTTGGTCGATTGAACCAACTGGGCTAGGACTAATTCCAATGTCAGGCGCACCCGGAGTCATTCCAACAGCGCCGTCTCCTGACATGTCGCTTTCATCACCAGTAATTCCAACAGCGCCGTCTCCTGACATGTCGCTTTCATCACCGAACATGCCTTCTCTTATAGCAATATCTTCGGGGCCATAAACAAGAGGCGGAGCCGGGACGTCAGCAACAGCAGATTGTGTTGGGTCTGGTACGTACGGCGTATATTCGTATTTGTACTTACTTCCTAGATCAGAAGACGGCGTGTCCATGGGTATCTGACCCATAAGCTGCCCATACAGTTGATCCAGAACGCTGCCGCCCGTCTCCATCCGAATCGGCTGTTGTTTGTCCTCCAGACGATTTTCAGCATATCGGGCTAAAACACTGGCAATTCCCTGTGCAGTTGATGACGGAGTCTGAATAGACGTATTCATGCCTGTGTCCATTGGCAGATCAGGACGAGGCGCTGTTATGGGCATAGGCTGTTCTGGAACAGACGGACGCATCTGATCCAGCATCTGTAATTGGATCAGGGCACCAAGCGAATCCATGCCATCTGTTGGTAAATTTATAGCCATACCTGATTATATCCGTTAGTGAAAATCTACCCAACCAGTGCCGGAGATATAACCCTGAAACTTTGAGGTAGCCCGGTTGTACCTGACTGCACCCTCCGGGGGCGACTGTACGTTGGTTGTGTCGTTTACCGGCAGAACGACATCCGACGGTGTCGAGTCTACCTCATCATCACGCTGTTGCAGCGTCAGCGACAACTGGCTGACATAGTCGGTAAGTATTCTGTGCAATTCGATGATCTGCTGATCGCTGAACTGATTGAACGCCGACATAAGTTCTGGGTAGACGACGGCCATCAACGACCCCCATCAGGCTGTATCTGTAGTCGCATGGACCCGTACTTCCAGTCTGTGCCGCCAACAGAACAGTCCAGCCGAATTCTGGCCTGTCGTCCCCGTGCCCGAAAGTCTAGCTTGTCGGTGGTCGGGTTGATCGTAAACGGACCCTTGACGGTCTCGTCCGATGCCTGTGGGTATCGCTTTGTCTTGATGGTAAAGTTAACAGACCCGCCGTCTGAGATTGAAACGTCAGGAACTAGCCGACGAATCAACATCATCTTGTTGCCCGAGTCTATCTCGAACGAGGCAGACTCAAGGAACGAGTCGAGAGGCTGTCCGTCTGCTGTGTAAACACCGTCAGGCTCGTTGTTGTAGAGGTAGCTATCCGATCCACCGGCAATAATATTCTCGAAGATGCCCTTGTCGGCCCATGTCGTAAACTTGCCTGTGCCGTAGACCCAGTAGTTTTCCAGCGGGTTATAGCTGACGTAGGCGTCACACTCCGTCGAGGAGCCGGACGGATACAGCCATGTGATCTCGTTGAACTCGGAGTTGATCCCGGCAAAGATTTTGTCTTTCTGGTCTACATTAAGATCGTCGTAGATGTAGCGCCGGACCGTGCAATCCAACGTCTGTACGGCCCCGCCCTGCCAGACGAAAAAGTTGCTCTCGCCCATCCAGAAGGGAATGCCGTTAAACTCTGCTGCTGCGTGTGGGGCAATGAGTCCGGTGTTGTCGCCGATATGCCGGAAACGGAAAACGAAAGGACCGCCGACAAACTGCATCGTATGTGTGGCTGTGTCGGTCCAGATCATAACGGCCTGACGGCTGTGCAGTCCTCCGACAATCTTGGAACCGGTGTTAAGCGGGTTGGACCCGGCGGTGTTGGTAGCCGATGCTGTCCAGTCGTTGAAGTCTTCCTGCGCGGACCAGCGGACCAGCAGCGGGTCATAGTCACCGACTTCATTCGTGCAGCCAAGGCTGATGGCAAACAGGCTGTCCGGCGTCACCAGAATCTGGTTATTGATCGTCGGGGAGGCGGTCACAAGAACTGCCCGTGTCGTTGCCCCGTTCGTTGCGTCCCACTGATAGATGCGGCCACCACGAGGGTTAGCCAACATATCTTCGCCCCATGTGGTCAGCGACCACTGACGAATGTCCACGGTAATATTTGATGTCGTACGTGGAGTGCCGTAGGTGGACAGGCCGTACGTACCAGCAGACCAGCCAAATCCCGGCTGCGATACCGACGCACCGCCGGGGAGCAGACGATGTACCGTTACATCACCACCAGCAGACGCTGACGTAGCAGCAGCCGTTGTCGTGACATCGACGGCAAATGACCCGGCTGCAATTACCGACACCTCGTACGAGACGCCGATGTCGTCCAGAAGGATGTTGCCCCCGATGGTCGTTGTCTGTGAGGTAAACGCCACATAGTTACCGTCCTCGACACCAATGCCGGTCGTTGAGACGACAATCCGTGTAGACCCCGCTGTGGTGTTCAGGCCGTTTGTTACGGTAACGACAGAGACAATGGGGGTAATGTCGTAGTTTTCGCCGCCTTCGTACAGATACAGTTTTTCTTCTGTACCGAAACCGACCAGCCGCGATGAATCAAAGTCGATCCATGTAATAGTGTCGCGGGGTGTCCCATCGAACGAACCACCGCCCCGCTTCTCATAGCCGCGAATGTTCTGCGGCGTACCATCACGGAATCGGACATGGTCTCCGTCGTACCAGTGGCCCTTTTCGGCATACCGAGTGTTCTCCCGATTGAAGCCGGGTCGGGCAAAGTTAAGTTCGGAAAGAACCCCTGCCATGATTAGGCAAGATTCAGAACGGGGAAGGCGCTAATTGCTGTAGACGTTCTGACATTATAGATCAGGGCGTCAACAGCAGACGCAGCGGTGGATAGTGTGGGGGCAGTACCTCCTGAAAATTTCCAGTCTGAATTGAACGACATGGTTCGAGAGCCGGTTCCGTCCTGCACGACATAGATTATGCCAGACTGACCGGGCTGTAGATTAGATGGATTGGCAATAGACACGTTACCATTCAAGATGGTCGTGAAGTTATTGCCGGTGGCAAAGTCCAGAGACACCGCCGAAGATGCTACGGCAACCGACACCGGGCTGGAGAATGCCTGTGCCCCTGTTCCGATAACCTGCGCGGTAAATGTCGTTGACGTAGAAAACGTGTAGTTGCCGGTGATTGTCTCGTCAGAAGACACGTTGGCATACCGGGCGTCGGCAGACGACACCGGAATTAGGTTGGCGGCTCCGGTGCCGAAGTCGAGAGTCGATGCCGTACCAAGTCCCAAACCAGTCGAATCGGTTGCGTCAGTAACGGTCACACCATCCGTAAAGATAATCTTCGTACCGCCCTGCGGAACTGCCGTCCCGGTGCCTCCGTTAATCAGAACCGTCGCATCGTACGCACCCGATGTGTTGTTCTTGACGATGTAGCTTTTGCTGATACCCGATGGGAGATACATGTCGGTATTGGCTGTCAGCGTCCCGCTCATCTCAATAATTGCGGATCGGGCTTGGTCAGTAGCACCGTCATTGGCTGTCAGGCTGACATCACCACCAGCAAGGCTAATCGTGGTGTACCCGGCGATGGCAAAGTCGGTAAGATCAATGACCTCATCATTCAGGACAGTACCCCATGTCGAGTCGTTCTCGCCGGTTGCCTGTTTTGATAGTCTAATTCGCGTGGTGTACGTTGCCATTAGATTTCCTCCGGCCAGTTATGGATCGGGGCATTTCCGGTCACATTGCCGTCTGCGTCTGTTGGAACAACGAACAAAGCCTTCAAGTCATCAAGATCAGAACACTGCGTAATCTGATCTGCGATAACACCTGCCGCCAGACGTACCTCATCCCGGTACTGCTGAATGTCTGCCGGAACCTCGACACCGCTGTCCATCTTACGAATATACACCCAGTCAGTTTTAGACAAAAAACCTGCCTGTGTTGCTTTAATCTTGGCAATCCATTCTACTTTTAAGTCGTCTAGGTTTTTCGGTGTGCTTTCGTACGTGCCGTCAGCGTTCTGCGAAAACCAGTAGAACCGTGTATCAGGCCGTGTCTGCGGATTAACCCAGACTAGACCATGAGCAAGTTTTTCTTCTTCTGACCAAAGATGCCAGTTAGCTGGATGCTGAACGCCGTTGTCGCCCGTCCATCCCCGGCCCTCACGGATTCCTTTTCCGTTATACGTCCACATTTTTTTCTCCTATCGCGCCGGAACGGGGGCAACACCATTGCCACCGAATGGGTTTTCTGCGAAAGCCATAAAGATGTAGCTGCCGCCAGATGCATTTACGTTTGAATCAGAAGACCTGCACTTTATCCCGTTCGATACGAGATCAATATAGTTTGTCGTTGATTCCGCTACTGCGCTGTTTGCCTCAATTCGTTCGTTATCTACGTTATATCCAAGACGTTGATTATCAAATACAAACCAGTTGTTATTCCCGTCCGTCTGTCGGATCATGATGAAAGATGGACGAAAACCGCACCAAGCAAACGTACCGTTAGATGACCCGTTACCAGTGTATGTACCAAACTTACTAAACCCTTCTAACTCGTACCAACAGTAGGCAATAAAGTCTCTGCCGCTTCCGTTTACATTGACGTCGCTGCCTAGTGTAAACGTAGTTGAATTAGCAGCAGTAATAAAACCAGACGCACTACTAGCCGCATCAGTAGAATTTAATTGCAACTTTTCGCTAAATGCCGAGACTCCTGCCTCCCAGTTTGAAACAATCCAGTTATCTGCTTCATTTCTAGGTTTTATAATTATAGCAGAAGGTGTAACCCCTAGACCATGTCCAACAGTGTCGTTGGCATTTCCACTTCCAGAATAAGATACAATAGAAAATCCTGCTGTTGTGTTAGTAGATACGGTAGACGAAATATCGCCGTCTGTGTTACTTGACGTACCGTTGGCAGCTAACCACTGCCATGCAACATAGTTTGATCCGAGTTTGCCAGACGTATCGACAAGACCATCAACTGTAAAACCGTCTGAATTAAACGACGTAAGACCACCAGTTTCTTCTGCATTTGTGGTGTCAGAAGACAGGCGTGTTTTAGTTCCCCGAATAATGTCTTCAAGTTCATGGGAAGCACTGCCGTTTCGCATTTTAATCCAGACAAAATCTGGCTTAAATGTAGAGTTTTCAATCTGTGTAATATCCAGCGATGCGCCTGTGCCGGTATATAGCGTAGTTTGAAAGTATTCAGACCCATCTTTAATACTTGGCTCTGGTAGGTTTGTTGCTCGGAGTTCTTGTTCGCTTCCTGTCGGCCCTGTGTCGGCCCACGCCAACTGCCCAAAATTGTACGACCCAGCCCCAAGTGTCGGGTTAAACTGACCGGACGCATCAGCGTCGTAAGAGACACCGACTCCATCTTTTTCGTAGTACCATTGACCACTGCTCGGACGAATGGTTACAGTAGCACTGTCGGTTGTGACGAGGTTGCCGTCAGACAAAGTTCCGGTTGTTAGAGGATCAATAATGTTTAAGACACAGTAGTTATAAGAAGGTGAGTCGTTTACCTGATCGTCAGAGGTTAGACCTGAAGCAGTCCAATTTGATCCTGTTCCGCTGTTGTTACCAAAGTTGCTTGAGTCAGCAAATGTAAGATACGTATCTCCTGCCGCTGCCGACACAGGAACCCACACGCCACTATTATTTACTTCTCCAAAATTTGTGTAGGCGCTAGTTCCAGATTGAAGATGAACTTCTGCAACATAACCATCAAAGTCATCAAATAGTTTTTGATCCGTCAGATCGGTTGTTGTAACTGAGCCGTAGCTAACTCCATTTACATACAGGCCGTTATCCGACACATGGATATGATACCAAGCAGATGGATCACGAAATAGGGCGGACGTTGTTGTTCCTTCTGCCTCCAGCGTATCGTCGCTGTTGAAGTGAACTTCGCCACCACTGGCCCCTAAAATTAAATTTTCACTGCCAAACTCACAGCGTTTAATCCAGACGCTCAGAGTCCACGGGGCAGATATTGAATAGGTTCTGGACAATTCAGGGCTGTCTGCATCGTTAAATCGGGCAGACTGATTAATGACATAACCAGCTTCTACGCCTGATGCACCAGCAAGAATGTTGTTTTCAAACACCATTTAGTTTGTCCATGTGTTTCCAGAACCAGCAGGAACTGTTGTCCATGTATTTCCTGCTCCTGTTGAAACTGTTGTCCATGTATCTAACGCACCAGTAGATACCGTTGTCCACGTATCTAATGCGCCAGTAGATACCGTTGTCCAAACGTCTGAGGGTCCAACAGGAACAACAATCCAGACAGGATACTGCCCAAGTATTATATCAGCAGCTTCCCCGGTCACAACGACTGTTACCGTACTTGTAATTGTAACGGTGCCTTCATCGATGTCGAGAGATTCGCCTGTGAGGGCAACGGCTGATTCTATAACAACCGACAGCGTCCCTTCATCAATGTCCAGAGACTCGCCAGTTAGGACGACATTCTGAGCAATTATGACAGTAATTGCGCCTTCGTCGATGTCCAACGACTCACCGACCAGAGCAGCAACTGCTTCCGCAACTACCGTTACCAGACCTTCATCAAGGTCTAACGATAGTCCGGTCAGAACTACAGTTACCGCCGATGACGGTTCTGTCGAAAACGGCGTTTCAGAAAATGCCGAAAACCCAAACATTTATTCAGGCTTAGTAGGCCAGACAGGATTCGTTGGGTCTGTTGTGTTTGCTGGAAGATTTCGTAGGGCTGTGCGATAGCTTACTTGTGCATCTGTCATGGCAGGTTGATCAGCCAACGCCCACCAATCTGTTTCTGACAAGCGTCTATTACGTTCTTCCCGCAACTTTACCCACGGTTCTTGTTCGGTCAGTCGTGTAATTTCAGCAGTAATTTCTGCTTCGGTCGGCTGCGTAATATCCGGAGAATCCCACCGAATAACATCGCCAGAAACTACCCAATTAGCATCAGGAGAAAGACTACGAAGAGCATCTACTATATCAGCCATATTATGCTCCTGAAATTTCTATCAATGTAATAACACTTGTGGCGTTTCCACTAGCATCATTTCTTTGGGCTTGAAGAGTTCCTGATTGGTCTATACGTTTAAACTGTGTCTTATATGTCACAGAAGAAGTAGTAGATGGAGAATCTAAATATGCCAAATAATGATTTCCCATTTGATTTTCTGCGTTTGAAATTTGATTAAATTCTGCAACCTGTGTGCTGTCTCGAACAATATTAACCGCGCCTCCGGCACGAGCAGCAACGCTCGACAAACTTTGAGAGACAAGAACAAGAACTTTGTTTGATGTAGAACTTGGTGTAATCGACGCACTTAAATTTGTGTCGGCGTACGAACCACTTGTACTCGCTGCCTGTGTTGATGTACTACCTTCAACGACCTGTAAGACAAGACCGCCGCCTCCAGCACTAGCCCAGCTTAATACGCCCGAGGCGTTGCTGGTCAGAGCCTGACCGCTAGACGTAGCATCGGCATCTGGAAGCGTCCATGTAACATTGGCTGCAACTGTCGCCGGAGATTGAAATGCTACCCAATTACTGCTGTCCGAGTCAGCAAAGCGAATATCTGACTGGGCATTAAGAGTTAAATTATTGTTGACCGTAACCGTTCCGCCGACCGACACAGAAGTAACTGCTATCAACGTATTAAATGTACCGGCTGTTGCAGAGACAGTACCACCATCTACATTAACGGCGTTCGTTGCGTTAGTTGCGGTAGCCGCGAACGTCGCAGAGGCAGCAAACGTCGCAGAGGTAGAGCGTGTCGCTGATACTGCAAAGGTTGCGTTTGTAGCTGATGTTGCAGTAATCGCTGTCGTAGCTTCTGTCGCAGACGCTGCAAAGTTTGCGTTTGTGGCCGACAGTGCAAAAGTTGCGTTAGTAGCTGACGTAGCTGTAATCGCTGTTGTTGCATTCGTAGCCGACGCCGCAAAATCTGCCGAGGTTGCAAAAGTTGCAGAGGTGGCACGGGTTGCTGATGTAGCAAACGTAGCTGATGTCGCGTTGGTTGCAGACACAGCGGTTGTAGCGTTGGTAGCAGAGGCAGCAAATGTAGCAGAGGCGGCAAACGTAGCAGATGTTGACCGCGTTGCTGAAACAGCAAACGTGGCGTTTGTCGCAGACGTTGCAAAGATTGCGGTCGCTGCTTCAGTAGCAGACGTAGCAAAGGTTGCCGACGTAGCGCGAGTTGCGGATGTGGCAAACGTAGCGGACGTTGCATTAGTCGCCGACACCGCCGTTGTCGCATTAGTGGCTGATGCAGCAAATGTCGCAGACGCCGCAAACGTAGCAGACGTAGCACGGGTTACTGACACCTCCCCGGCTGCGTCACGATAGATAGCCTTGTCGGATGGGTACGTGACAAAGACATCCTTCGTACCAGCGGAGAAGTTTACGGCTGCGTCAGAGTTAGACGATTCAAGAATGGTGTCGCGGCTAAGTGTCGTGCCAGAGGCTGTGTACGTCCCGAGACCAACTTCCCATTCGTCGGCAGATTGATGCACGATGGCATAATACGTCGTATTGCCGTCGCCAACTGCTGAGAACGCCTCAAACCCTGTAACCGCGCCGCCAAGGGTAACCGTACCAGTACCGGTGGTCGTAGTCTGTTCCTTGACCCTGTCTTTAAGAACCAGTGCCATGGGTCAGGCCTACGAAGATTTGATGCGAATAATCGCTGTTGCAGCCGCTGCTGACGGAAATTGAATGGTAAAGTTGCCGTTCGATGAGGACTTGTCAGCCCCAAAGTCAAAGACCGCAACGGCCTTGTCAGCCTGTGTCGAGTTGTAGATCAGGGCACCACGGGCGGTGATAGTTGCCGTGGAGACAACAGCATCAGTAATCGAGACGACCGCAACCGACGAGTCTGTGGTAACGTCAATGCCGGTCAGTGTGATGCCACCGGCAGAGTAACCAGTACCGGCAGTTTCGCCCGAGGTCGTGTATGCCGTCGTGCCGTCTGAGAGCGAAGCCGCCGAAGTATATAGTGCAAGTTTAATCGTATCCGTA
>Ga0098074_1001277_pt1 | contig 13246 bp, 14 predicted proteins | sample 32_taG_FD_75064 | JGI IMG/M metagenome (GOLD analysis project Ga0098074, IMG submission 75064) | Marine viral communities from the Gulf of Mexico - 32_GoM_OMZ_CsCl metaG | ecosystem: Environmental > Aquatic > Marine > Oceanic | place: Atlantic Ocean: Gulf of Mexico | collected 2015-07-12
AATGCGGTTAAAGAGGTATTGGAGGAATGCGGTGTTCTGGATAGTGTTACGATGGTGGCGATCTCCAAGGGGCCGGATCGCCATGCGGGTAGGGAGAAATTCTTTATGGACGGGCGCCATGGATTTCAATTGCCGATAAATGATCCCGTTTTACACTTTTTGCAGCGCTTACGGGACGAGGCGCATCGTTTCGCAATTGGCGCGCACCGCACGCGCAGGCAGAAAGATATCACCCGCTCCCCGCTGGATGGGATAGCCGGAGTAGGGGCCAAGAGAAAGAAGGCTTTGCTGCTGCATTTTGGATCTGCGAAGGCCGTAGAGACCGCTGCTGTAGCCGATTTGCTGAAGGTTGAGGGCATTTCGGAGGCGGTGGCTCAGCAGATTTACGATCATTTTAACTAATGATACGGTCTGTTTTATATAGCGACTTGAACGTAAAATAATACATATTTTTTGTGTTCAATTTCAAACCATTAAATCAATGCTATGGAAAAAGGCTGATTCTTTAGTTGCGCGTAAAAAAAACCCGTGCTAACGTCCGTTCCAATTCATAAAACTATTGTTAACCGAAGTTGTGGCCTATGGTCGCAGCATGCATTGAAAGGTATTTGTAGATGTTTCACCGTGTGAAGTCAGAAGCTGAGAAACCGCAAACTCAAACGGCACAACCCGCCGCGAAAAACGAGCCCGCGCCAGCACCAGCCGAAAACAGCAAGGCCGATGATGCTGTCCGTTCCATGCAAAAAAACGTGCAGGCCGACACAGCCAAGCAACCGGAAAGCAATACAGCCCAGACCCAAACACCATCCACAAAACCGCAAACACAGCAAAAGGACACACCCATGAGCGAGACTCCAGAAACACATAGCCAAGAGCAGACAACAACCAAAGCCGTTGATATTCCATCATCCGCTTATGGCACACAGCCCGCAAGCCGCGCTGCGTATCCTGGCAGTTCTTATTCTGGATATGGCGCACAGGCCGTGGGCTCAGCGCAGAGCGCAACCTCACACTCTTCCGAAGAGCGCCGCTTGGTAATCGGTCAAGGCATCACAATGTCCGGTGAGATCGAGCATTGTGACATGTTGCTGGTTGAAGGTACAATCGAGGCCGCACTGAAAGGTGCAAAATTGCTGGAGATTTCCGAAACCGGAACTTTCTACGGCACAGTTGAAATCGACGAAGCACAAATCGCTGGCCGTTTTGAAGGTGATATTACTGTTAATGGCCGTTTGACATTGAGCGCAGGCGGCGTTATTACCGGTTCAATTTCTTACAAAGAGCTTCAAATTGAAGCGGGTGCAACAATCGACGGTAAATTGACGCCGTTGAAAGAAGGTGCAGGCGCATCCAACAGAGCCCCTGTTAAGAAAGAGAAATCTGCGAAAGAAGCAGCCGCTCTTGCTAAAGCCAAGGAAATCAAAGAACAAGGCCAGTCCGCCAGCAATGAAGACGGCGAATTGTTCAGCGCGGCAGCGGCAGAATAACCAAGGTTAACAACACCGAAGATATTATGAAACTGAGTACAATATTTAATCCAATCAATGTGCAAAGCCAGGCCCAGCCTGGCTTCGCTATAATGGCAACCCGGCAAATGGCAGTTATTGTGCTGCCTTTGATGGTCATTCTGGCGGCTTTGCTGAGTTTCGGGACGGAAACGACCCGCGATTTCAGCTTCGAAGTCCCGAAGGCCGAAGCCTCGACTTCGAATGAGGCCGGAGTTCATCCTGTTTTTACAAAAACCCAGACCCGCTATATACAGCGTGCGCTCGGGGCGCGTCATGATAATTTGTTTAAGCTGCGCGCCGCGGCCGTGCGTACGGCGTTTGGTGAGCCTGAACTTGTACGCGCCGATATGCCAACGGTTGTTTGGCAATACCGCAGTCATAGCTGTGTTCTAGATGTTTATTTCAAAACGGATGATGTGGATGTGAATTATGCACCTGTGGTGTATTACGAAGTCCGTAGCCGCCAAACAGGTGCAGATACGGTTCAGCCGGCGGAGCAGGATTGTTTAAATTCAATTTTGCCATCCGTGAATACGCCTTATATGATCAGCGTCGGCGCTTTCTATAAATCGTATATAAAATAATAGACTTTCAGATGTGTTATACCTTGGTTGACCCATTTTTGTGGGGTCAAACCCGTTTGTCTTTTGAGTTGCATAAATCAGTTACAATGCATTTTTCACAAAGCGGTCTGCGCGCCTTACAAGTATAGCGGCCATGCAGGATGAGCCAGTGATGCGCATGCATGGCAAAGTCTTTCGGCACCACCTTTTCCAATTTTGCCTCCACTTGATCGGGCGTTTTCCCCTTTGCCATGCCAAGGCGGTTACACACGCGAAAAATATGTGTATCCACCGCCATTGTCGGTTGTTTAAAGATGATATTCAGGACAACATTGGCTGTCTTTCGCCCTACACCCGGCAGGGCGACAAGTTCATCTCGGGTATCTGGCACTTCACTGCCATGCCGCTCAATCAAAAGCTCCGATAGTGCCAGCACGTTTTTGGCTTTGGTATTAAAGAGACCGATGGTTTTAATGTAGTCCCGAATGCGCTCCAGTCCCAGATCCACCATTTTTTCCGGCGTATCGACGATTTTGAATAAATCCTTTGTGGCGCGGTTGACCCCTTCATCGGTAGCCTGCGCCGAGAGCACAACCGCCACCAGTAACGTATAAGCGTTGGTGTATTCCAGATCGCTTTTCGGTTCTGGTTCAATCGCGTGCAAACGGCGGAAGAATTCATGGATATCGGCTTTTTTCATGCGGCCATGATAATGGATTTTATCAAAACCACAAGAAACGGATTGGCATAAGTGTAAGGTCGCTCTAGGATAGGGGCATGAAATTATGCCCTGCCATCGCCGAAAAAATAAATATGAAAGTCATTGCCGAGAGCATTGATTATATTGTGGCGCATCACAAAGATCGTCCTGATCTGGAATATCTGGCGCGCCGCGCCGGGTACGAGCCGTCTTATTATCAAAAACTGTTCAAAGAAAAAGTCGGGATCAGCCCGAAACGTCTTCAGCAATATCTCAATATGCGCCATGCGCGTGAGCTATTAAGCGCGGGTCATTCCACACTCGAGGCCGCCCATGCCAGCGGAGTATCGGGCAATGGCCGTTTGCATGATTTATTTGTCGCCTGCGAGGGCGTGACCCCCGGACAGGTGCAGGGGCGCGGTGCAAGCTTGCAGATTACGGTGGGGCTTTATCCCAGTATTCTGGGCAAGGTCGTTATAGCCAAAACGGAGCGCGGCGTCTGCTGGCTCGGCTTTTTAATAGAGGAAAGCGAGGGGCATTGTTTAGACCGTATCGCCCAGCATTGGCCAAAAGCGCGGATCATTCGTGATGATAAAGCGGTTGAGCCGGAGGCGGCGCAATTGATGCGTATCTGGTCCGGGTCAGGGGATGCCAAATCAAGGCTGAAGCTTGATTTATATGGCACAAATTTTCAGCTTCAGGTCTGGCAAGCGCTTTTGAAAATTCCGTGCGGGGAGACTGTGACCTATATGAATATTGCGCAGGATTTGGGGCGGCCAAAAGCTAGCCGCGCGGTTGGCAATGCGGTGGGTGCCAACCCGGTTTCTCTTTTGATCCCTTGTCATCGCGTTATTCGCGCCAGCGGCATAATTGATAATTATGGTTGGGGCAGCCCGCGTAAGAAATTATTATTGGCGATGGAGGCCGTGCAGGTCTCTGCTGCGGCGTCTTAATCCGTTAAGCCCAGAACATCTTTCATGGAGTAAAGTCCGGCGGGTTTATCCTTAGCCCATGCGGCGGCCTTAAGCGCGCCGCGCGCGAATAAAGCACGGTTGGTGGCGCGGTGGGTCAGCTCTATGCGCTCGCCTTCGCCAAAGAAAAATGCGGTATGCTCGCCCACCACATCGCCGCCGCGCGCGACGGAGAAACCGATCTCGCCAGCTTTGCGCTTACCGCTACGATCGCTCTCGAGTGAAGAGGGGAGTGTTGTGCCGCGGCCTGTTGCCGCAGCTTTGCCGAGTGCAAGCGCGGTTCCTGATGGTGCATCGACTTTATGCTTGTGGTGGCTTTCGAACACTTCAATATCCCAGTCATCAGGGCCGAGCGCACGCGCGGCCTTTTCAATGAGCGCGGAGAGCAGGTTCACGCCAAGGCTCATATTCGCTGCATACACGATGGTGGCAGATTTCGCATGCTCGGCTAATTCGGTCTCTTGCTGCTCGCTTAGACCTGTGGTGCCAACGACTAGAATTTTGCCGTGCTTGGCGGCCAAGGCGGCGTGTTTCATGGTGCCTTCGGGCAAGGTGAAATCGATAAGGGCGTCGGAGGATTTAAAGAGCTCTTCGGCATCGGGTGTGGTTAAAAGGCCGCTGATATATTCATGTCCTTTGCGCGATGTTCCGCCGGATAGCTCCAAGCCCGCCCAGTTGCCTGATTGCAATTCATTGACCAATAATTGGCCAACGCGGCCTGTATACCCTGCAATCCCGATTTTCACTTTATGTATCCTTTGTGCTTGTTTCGTAATTTTCCAGCTCGACCATGATATTGGCATATAAAAAATTACTGAAGGGAATATTTATTTTGCCGTTGCGTCCGGCTTCCAACATGGCGCGCAGATCGCCCATCAGGAACCAACGATTGTCAAAATGTAAATCGGTCTTGGTGGCCAAAACATCATAGCCCAATGATTGCGATTGCTCGGCAATACTAAGGCACAGGCGGTCCAGCTCGTTCTGGGGCATCCCTTGTTCCTGAAGGCAAATGGTGAAACCCTGATTTTTATGCTGATAGGCGCTGTAGCCACCGCGCATGCCGCTGGAGAGGCCTAAAGAAATCTTAAGGCCCAGCATTTTATCAATCATTGTCTTGTGTATATCACCGAAATGAAAATTAAGACGCGTGGTATCAGAGTGAAAAGCCATATAAAATAAATTGTCTTGCCGGGCTACTCTTTCAAGTCGTCCCAGAACTCTTTCATTTTGGTAAAGAAGCCGGAGGATTCCGGAGAGTGTTTGTTTCCGGCCTTTTCAGAGCCAATGCTGGTATCAAGCTGGGACATTAAATCTTTTTGCTTTTTATCCAGATTAACGGGCGTTTCGACAAATATCTCGATATACATATCGCCGCGCCCTTCGGAGCGTAGGATTGACATGCCTTTGCCCTTAAGGCGGAATTGCTGCCCGGTCTGGGTGCCTTCGGGGATTTTGACTTTGGCACTTGTGCCTTCGATGGTCGGCACTTTAACATCACCCCCCAATGCGGCTTTGGTCACCGTGATAGGGACGCGGCAATGTAAATTCGCACCGTCGCGTTTGAAAAGCTTGTGCGGTTTGATAGCGATCAGGACATAAAGGTCTCCTGCCGGTCCGCCGCGCACGCCGGCTTCGCCCTCGCCATTCAGGCGAATGCGACGGCCATGTTCCACGCCAGCCGGAATTTTGACTTTAAGATTTTTGGTCTTTTTAATGCGCCCTTGGCCGCCACATTTCGAGCAAGGATTTTTAATAGTTTCGCCTTGTCCGTTACACGTCGGACAGGCTCGTTCTATGGTGAAAAAGCCCTGTTGTGCACGTACGCGCCCAGCGCCTCCGCAAGTTGGGCATTGTTCTACGGACGAGCCGGATTCTGCGCCGCTTCCGTTACAGCCGTCACACTCTTCGTTCAGCGGGAGTTTTATAGTCGATTCTTTGCCTTTGAAGGCATCTTCCATAGAGACTTCCATAGTATACTGGACATCACTTCCGCGTGTCTGGCTGCCGCGCCCGCCGCCGCGTCCGCCCATGAAGTCGCCGAACATGTCTTCGAAAATATCGGAGAAATTGCCCCCGCCAAAACCGCCGGCACCGCCGCCGCCAAACCCGCCAGCGCCGCCGCCCATAGAACCGTCAAAGGCGGCATTGCCGTAGCGGTCGAACGCCGCGCGTTTTTGTTCGTCTTTCAGAACGTCATAGGCTTCGTTGACTTCCTTGAACTTGGCCTCGGCCTCGGGGTTGTCTTTATTCTGGTCGGGGTGATATTTCATTGCCATCTTACGATAGGCTTTTTTAATTTCCGCCGCGTCTGCATCCCGGCTTACGCCAAGGGTTTTATAAAAATCTTTTTCACTCATGGTTTAACGCTTAGATGCCTTTGCTGTGTTGATTTTTGCCCAGCCCGAAAAAGCTGTTCAGGGTTTGAAATAGCCAGCCTTTCGTGGAAGGTGTGGGGTTAATATTATCGTTCCCGGCGCTCTTTTTCAGGGCGCGGCAGGTTTTCTTGTCTCTCTTGAGAATTTGGTTGTAACGCATTCTATCTGCTGGATTTTTCAGGTTTGCGTAGGCCTCGTTTATTAGGCGAAAGCGGAGCTCGGACAGCTTGCGTTCCTGAGGGTTACGATCCGGATGGAAACGTTTTGCAAGTTTGTAATAAGCGCTTCTTATGTCGTGATCGGATGCCGCGGGGCTGACTTGTAAAATATCATAATACGATACGGACCCGCCATTTTCTGTTTTCTTCATTCTATAAAGCTCCGTTACAAATATTTTCTGCTAAGCGTAAAAAGAGGCACGCAAATTCTTCGCTCGCCTCTTTTTGTCTTTTTAATGTGTTCAACAGAAAGGCGTATTATTTTTTGCCTTCGTCTTCATCTTCCTCGATTTCAAGGTCCATGATATCTGCTTCGACAACATCGTCTTCTTTATCGGATGCTTCGGCATCTTTTGCTTCTGCAGTCTCGCTCATGTTATCGGGCTCGCCCGCCGCATCTTCCTGGGCCTTGCGGTAAGCAAGTTCGCCGAGTTTCATGCTGGCTTGGGACAGGGCTTCTGCTTTAGCATCGATCTCTTCAGCGTTGCCATTTTCAAGTGCGGCTTTGAGCTCGGTCATGGCTTTGTCGATATTGCCTTTTTCTTCTGCCGGAACATCGCCGCCAAACTCATCCAACGCCTTTTCAGTGCTGTGGATCAGGGATTCGGCCTTGTTCGTGGCCTCAACCGTTGCGCGGCGCTCTTTGTCGGCGTCGGCATTGGCTTCGGCATCTTTGACCATGTTATTGATATCATCGTCCGATAGACCGCCCGAGGCCTGAATGCGGATTTGCTGTTCCTTATTCGTGGCTTTGTCTTTGGCAGACACGTTGACGATACCGTTGGCATCAATATCAAAGGTAACCTCGATTTGCGGTACGCCGCGCGGGGCAGGCGGGATGCCGACCAGATCAAATTGGCCAAGGATCTTGTTGTCCGCGGCCATTTCACGCTCCCCTTGGAAGACGCGGATGGTCACGGCATTCTGGCTGTCTTCGGCAGTCGAGAAGACCTGAGATTTCTTTGTCGGGATTGTTGTGTTGCGCTCGATCAAACGAGTGAACACACCGCCCAGAGTTTCGATACCAAGAGACAGTGGCGTTACGTCCAGCAGAAGAACGTCTTTGACGTCCCCTTGTAGCACGCCGCCCTGAATTGCGGCGCCATCGGCCACGACCTCGTCAGGATTGACGCCTTTGTGCGGTTCTTTACCGAAATATTCTTTCACGGTTTCGATGATTTTTGGCATGCGAGTCATACCGCCGACCATGATGACATCATCGATCTCGGAGGCTTTCAGGCCGGCATCTTTCAGCGCGGCTTTTACCGGATCAATGGTGCGTTTCACAAGATCTTCGACCAGTGATTCCAGCTTGGCACGGCTGAGTTTGATATTCAGGTGCTTCGGTCCGTTGGCGTCAGCCGTGATGAATGGAAGGTTCACTTCGGTCTGTGTGGAGCTGGAAAGCTCGATCTTGGCTTTCTCTGCGGCTTCTTTCAAGCGTTGCAACGCCAGCTTGTCTTCACGCAAATCAATGCTTTGTTCTTTTTTGAATTCATCGGCCAGATAGTCGATGATGCGCATGTCAAAGTCTTCCCCGCCGAGGAATGTATCCCCGTTGGTGGATTTCACTTCGAATACGCCATCGCCGATTTCAAGAACGGATACATCAAATGTACCACCACCAAGGTCGTAAACGACAATCGTGCCGGTGGCTTTTTTGTCCAGACCGTAGGCCAGCGCGGCGGCTGTAGGCTCGTTTATAATACGCAGCACTTCCAGACCGGCAATTTTACCGGCATCTTTTGTGGCCTGACGTTGGGAGTCGTTGAAATATGCCGGAACCGTGATAACGGCTTGGGTTACTTTTTCGCCCAGATAGCTCTCGGCAGTTTCTTTCATTTTGCCCAAAACCATGGCGGAGATTTGAGATGGCGCGAATTTCTCGCCGTCAATTTCCACCCATGCGTCGCCGTTATCGCCCTCGATAACATTGAACGGGGCCTTTTTAATAAGGTCTTGTGATTCCGCGTCTTTGAACCTGCGTCCGATCAGGCGCTTGATCGCGTAAAGCGTGTTGGTGGGGTTTGTGACAGCCTGACGTTTCGCAGGCTGGCCCACCAGACGCTCACCGTCTTTGGTAAACGCGACCATGGAAGGTGTTGTGCGTGTGCCTTCGGAGTTTTCGATTACGCGGGGTTCGTCACCGTCCATGACGGCTACACAGGAGTTTGTTGTACCTAAGTCGATACCAATTACTTTGCTCATTTTTTACCTCTTTTATTTTGGCGAATAATTTTGAAAAGCCCTACCATAGGCGCTCTTCGGTTCATTCCCTTTGGTTTACACATATATATTGCTGATAGCGGACTATATCAATAGCTATGTGCAAATACCAGAGATAGATGCAAGATTTTCACAGGGATTTTTATCAATGCGACGAATTCTTGCACCATAAAACTTCATACGGCGTCGCACGAAGTTTGGATCATGTTTGAATTAAATTTCGGCGTGCAAATTGTGATTTTGATCTTTGGTTGGGATACCGCTTGGAAACAAATATTTTTGCTCTTCATTGTTAAAAGTATCCAGAGGCACATCATGAGAAGTGATGTAATCACAAGTTGCCAAGCGCATATTCTCGAAAGCCCATTCGAAGCTTTGGCCGATACTGCTGGCCCCTGATATAGTTTTCTTTCGGGCGTCTTGGCGTGCTTTGGCATAATCGGGGCGATCAAAAATGTTAAGCATTGCGCTTAACCCAAGGGAGGCGCCGCGAAGAAACGCTCCTGATAAAACGCTGCCTGCGCCTTTAATAAAGGCCTCGCGGGAGGCTTGCTCCAGTCTTTGATCGGCTATCGCCTCGGCGCGGTCCATTATCCACGCAGGCGCGTCAGGGCGCGTCTCTTTAAGCTTTTGCATGGAATCGGCTAGCAGTGTTTTACTCATGTGGTGATTTATAGAAAAATATCACCGTAAAGTCAATTATGCTTGCGTGTCGATATTGTGGCCGGGTTCGGAAGAGCCGGGAGCGTTGCCGCCGCCTTGGCCGTCATCTTTGACCACACCCACGCGGGCGGGGCGAAGCAGGCGGCCGTGCAGGGTATATCCGGTCTCCATGATTTGTATAATGGTGCCGGGCGCTTTATCGGGCATGGGCGTTTCGAACATGACCTCGTGGAAATTCGGGTCGAATTTTTGCTCAAGCGGCTCGATCTTCTGTAGGCCGTTTTTCTCGAAGGCGCGCAATAATTCGCGCTCTGTGGCCTCAATGCCGTCAATTAAATTGGCTATGCGCTCATCTGCTTTGACATCATCGGGTATGGCATCCAGCGCACGGCGCAGATTGTCGGCAACGGGGATCATTTCACGGCTGAAGCCTGACACGGCGAATTTGCTGGCGTCGTCACGCTCTTTCAAAGCGCGGCGTTTTGTGTTTTCGGCATCGGCCACGGCGCGGAGCATTTTATCCTTGGTTGCATCCAGCTCACCTTGCAAGGCTTCGACTTTATGCTGCAGGGCTTCGTATTCTTCGTCGCCCGCCATAGAGGGCGCGTCTTCCGGCATGGGCGAGGGCGCAAGCGGATCATGATCATGCTTGGAATCGTAAAGCGCTTGCGCTTCGGCTTCGAGTCGTGCGGAGCGTTCTCTCAGGCTCTCTTTTTCCGAGCCTGAGTCTGCATTGTTTTCATTTTCGTTGCCGCTGGATGCGGGGGTGTTGTTCATTCTGAAGTCTCCAGTTTTTCTTCCTTCAGGAAATTACGTGGCAAGATTAATCATTGCTTCCGGGAAGGGATGCCAGAATATCAATGCCTTTTTCCTTATCATACATACCGTTTGGACCATAAAATGGTTCTTTTATATGGATTTGTCCAATGGAAATTGTACCGCCGCTTTCTTCTGCGGCCTCGGTAACATCGCCTTTGGTATCAATAAAATAGAATCTGTTGGTGATATCGTCGGCGGGCGTATAATCGGGAATACGTGTTTCGATCGGAACCAATCCCTTTACTTTTGCCATGCGGGCGAGCTGTTGCAGCTGCGTATCATTATGCATCAGGTCCTTATCGAACATCGGCACGGTCAGCACGACGGTGTCCGCAGGTAGGCTCCAATATGTATACGGTTTGGTAAGGTCGTCGCCCGGCGCAGCTAGGGTTACATAGTCTTCGGTTAGTTCCATCTCCCGTACAATAATGCCGTATCGGCTGACGAAATGAATTTTGTTTATGTCTTCTTCCAGTAATTCATCGCGGTCAATATGGATGTTGGTGCCGATGGTATCGGTCAGCTTACAATTAGGATTTCTATCGCGGCTGTATGGCTGTATCGCTATGGGCATTTCCACATCCAGCACAAGGGTCTTTCCGACAATTTTCTGTTCTATTTCGGGTTGATACATTTCGTAACAGCCATGCATCTGCAGCGGAATGTCGGCGCGTAGAGTGAGGTCGCCTTCCTCTGCTTTGGGGTCATGGACGAAATAATAGCGAAATTCTGTATGGGGGAGCACGCCCGTGTAGCCCAGCTCTTCGAGTTGTTCACGCGTGGGCATGATATTCTTGCGGTTGGGTTTATAGCCCTCATCTTGCGCATAGCTTGCGGCGAAAGGGTGGGCTGCGGTGGCCAACAGGCAGAATGCGGCGGCTCCAAGGGTCAAGGCTTTTAATGTTTTCATTTATATTGTCTCAATCTGAATTAAATAAAATGCCGGCCACGTCTATTTGAAAAACAACCAACAGCTATCTATCTTAATAGTCATCGACAAGTCTTGCAATGACTTGTGAGGTATAATCCACCATTGGAATGATACGGTCATAATCCAGACGTGTCGGACCGATAACCCCGATGGCCCCGACGATCTTCTCATTTGCGTTGCGATAGGGGGATAATATCATCGACCAGCCTGATTGATCGAAGATATCGTTCTCCGCGCCCAGGTAGATTTGTACGCCTTGCGCGAGACTCACATTATCAACCAGTTTGAGCATATTTTTTTGCTCCTCCAGATACCCGAGCAGCGTTCGTGCGCGCTCAAGATCCTCTATGGCTTTGACATCCTCCAGCAAATGCGACTGGCCGCGGATAATGATACGGCTGTCATTGCCGCCGCTGCGGGGCAGGGCGATACCTTTGGCCACAAGATCGGCGGTGATTTTATCCAGCTTGGATTTATTCTCCCCGATATCTGTGGTGATGGTCTTTTGTACCTCGTCCAGCGTTTGGCCGCCCAGCTTGCTGTTCAGGTAATTCGAGGCCTGCAAGAGTGCCGTGTCGGGTAGGTCACGTGGCACTTCCATGATGCGGTTTTCAACAAGGCCGTTTTGCATGACCATAATAATCAGCGCTTTGCCGGGCTCTAACATTACAAACTGGATTTGTTTTACAGGTTTTTCTATTTTCGGGGCAATCACCAGCGAGGCACAGGCCGAAAGATTCGAGAGCATACCAGATGCATTGGCCACGACTTCATTGATGGAGAGGCCTTTAACTGAACATTCGGCCTCGATGCGGGCACGCTCTTCGCTCGAAAGGCCGCCAATTTCCATGAGGCCGTCAATATAAAGACGCAATCCACGCTCGGTAGGGAGGCGCCCCGCCGAGACATGCGGCGCGGCCAGCAATCCCATTTCCTCTAAATCTGACATCGTATTACGGATACTGGCGGGCGAAAGGCTTAGGTCAAGCGCTTTGGAGATCGTGCGCGAGCCTATCGGACTTCCTGTGTCGAGATAGGAGGAGACAATATAGCGGAATATCTCGCGGCTGCGTTCATTGAGTTCTGTAATCATGAAAATGACTATAGTGCCGGAACTTCGAATTGACAATTCGCTTTGCGCGGTTAGAGTGTGGCAGAGTTTAATACCCACAATAAATAGAGCAAAAAGCGAGAATAGAATGAGCAGACCATCAGGCCGCAAACCAGAGCAAATGAGAAATGTCGAGATTATCACCAATGTGAATAAACATGCAGAAGGGTCTTGTCTTGTGAAGTTCGGTGATACCCATGTCTTGTGTCTTGCCTCGGTCGATGAAAAAGTGCCGCAATGGATGCGTAATTCAGGTAAAGGATGGGTGACGGGCGAATACGGCATGTTGCCGCGCTCAACAGGCAGCCGCATGGACCGCGAAGCCGCACGTGGTAAGCAATCGGGCCGCACGCAGGAAATTCAGCGCCTTATCGGACGGGCTCTGCGCTCGGTTGTTGATTTCAAAGCAATGGGTGAGCGTCAAGTGCGTGTTGATTGTGATGTCATTCAGGCCGATGGCGGGACTCGCACGGCGGCCATTACCGGCGGATTTGTGGCGATGCATATGGCATTCCAGCACCTTGTGAAAATAGGGCTGCTGCCTGCCGTTCCGGTCAATGACACGGTGAGCGCTATATCATGCGGCGTATATAAAGGCCTTCCCGTGGCCGATCTGGATTACGATGAGGATTCCGATGCCGATACCGATGCCAATTTTGTCATCACAGGTAAGGGCGGTATCTGCGAGATTCAGGGTACAGCGGAGAAAGAGCCGTTCAGCGAAAATGAATTCCTGAGCCTTCTGTCCTTGGCGAAAACAAGCTGCAACGAGCTCACGGCGCTGCAGAAAAAAGTTCTCGGCATATAAATTCTTTTGTGCAAGCTTGCGTTTCCATAATTTTATGGTTAATGTGCAGACATGAAAAAAGAAGCCGATAAAGTTTTTACCCCGCCCGCGGCGTTCCAGAACGTCAATATTGCCGGTCACGTGATTCAGGGACGTTTGGTTACGTCCCCCAACCCAGATACAGGAGCCGAGGAAACGGCGCTGCAGTTCTGGCTTAATCCGAAGATAACGCCTGATTTTGATGGCGGCGATCCTCATGAACAAAGCGAAGCTCTGGAAGTGACGACTAGCTCCCTTGTATTGGAAGCGGGCGATGAAGTGCAGAATGTCTTCCATGCTATAGATAAAGGTATGATTTATCTGTTTGCTGT
>Ga0098074_1001278_pt1 | contig 13227 bp, 16 predicted proteins | sample 32_taG_FD_75064 | JGI IMG/M metagenome (GOLD analysis project Ga0098074, IMG submission 75064) | Marine viral communities from the Gulf of Mexico - 32_GoM_OMZ_CsCl metaG | ecosystem: Environmental > Aquatic > Marine > Oceanic | place: Atlantic Ocean: Gulf of Mexico | collected 2015-07-12
GAAGGCGCGTCAAGGGCATGCGTGCTATTCAAGATCAACCAATATTTGTATGCGTTGAGTAAGTAGTATTGTGACTGTTTAGCTTTAAGAGCTTGACATTTCCATTTTTCAAAGTCATAAGATGATTTGTAGCGACTGCTGCCCATGGCGCATTCGCTTTGTCGAATGTCTACCTGAAGGTCGATATCGATGATTGTGTACTCAATAGCTGAGATTTTTGCCTCACAATCTCTGATATCGGTTGGAGGATGATTGTCGCTATAAATCCAAGGGGGAAGGTTACCGATAATATATTTATCTGCCCAGAGAGAAGGTTTAGGCTGCTTGGTCTCCAAAGAAGAAGGAGACGAGTATGTCCTCGATGTACTGGTTGAAATCGCCATTGATGCAATAAAGCGTGTGGTGTTCAAATTGGGTCCTGATAACTAAATCGAGCTTTCTAAGTTTTTTAAGCTGCTCTCTTGTAGTTGCCTGAGACTGACCCAGAGCTTCAGACAGTTGATTTACGTCTGTCGGTTGAAGAGACTGTAACTCAAAAATTAAGAAGCGCAGCTTTTGGATCTGATTATATCTTTTCTTATTCTTTGAATCGATCTCTCTGACAGCTCGATAGAGAGCCTCTCGTGCAAAAGCTGCTTGATCAAGTTGGTCGACACCTTTCGATCCACCAGTTCCGAGATAAGAACCGTGGCTTGGGGAGTCAGAGAAGTGTGGCGCTCTACGGTCAGACATAGGTGGTAAGGATTGATACACAATGGATTAGAGCAACTGGAACGCACGTAGTACCCCGGTTGCACCTTTTTTCTCCAGAATTGTTCGTACACGAACCTTCGTGTACGTGAGTAACGTTCAGCGCATGGTTCCTTGAAAAGGCCGCCGTCGGCTGGAAACTCTAGACAACTTGATGAGTCAAGTGTGAGTCTGTGCTGGTTGATCCAAGCAATAAATCTTTGTGATTTACTGCTGGCTTTCTGTAGCTCCTCTCGACAAACCTCACAGGCGTGTACGCCATCACAAGGCAAGACAGCTAGTTCCGAGTCCACTTTTTTTAGGTAGATCGGCTCAGAGCGACCGCACTTACAAATCCAGGTGACGGTGTCTTCAAAGTGAGAAAGGCTCCAGTGCCCTTGTGTGGATACCGCTGAAGGCTGTCCTAAAGGAGGTCCAGGATCAGTCGGTTGAAGCAGCCCTAGTAAGGCAGCGCATCTTTCATCTCGAGTTTCCATAGGCATGTTGATGTTGATATGGGCGTACTATAGCTCACACAGCGCACAGAAGGGAAGTACCGCCAGTTTTTTTAAATATTAGACCTTTCTCTTGATAGTGGTTTTTCCATACAGTTCGACGTTCCGGCACGGTCTTTATCTAAGGCTTGCCAGCGACGTTCAGCCATTTTTCCCTTGTAACCCTAATAAAAGTACTTATACGTTTATAAATAAACGATCTTGACGACATCTCGTATAGATTACCACTGTCACAAGGATTTGATTAGGCAAGCATTATTCCAGACCTTTCGTGGTTAGCAGAATTAATTACAATCGTATACAATTTGAGTAACTACCCCAGTGCTGTGAAATCCCCTCCAGCTTTAGATAGATCCCTAGATAGCTGGCAGGCATTGAGACAACGTGCTGATCTGTTAGGTATCCCAGCCTGGAAGCTCGCAGAAGATATGGCTTATCACGAAAATGACGGTGCTCTGAAGATATCGAGGAAGAAGAATAAAGAGTAAAATTAAATTTCAAGCTCTTAACAGATAGACTGGTACGAGGAGGTGGACTATTTAAATGCCTGAACGTAATAGCCCTGCGTGTCCACTTCACGGCGATTTACCCAGGGCACGAGCACCGCACAACTTCTTCGGAATTGTGACGGTTATCGATAACCTCATCGAAACCATTAGCGGCGTGGGAACTACTAGCTACACAAGATGCCCTTACGGATACCCACCTAACTTTGAAGGTGTAGTAAGAGCTCTCGAGGATTTAAACTCGACAGCTAGTGGAATTGAAGCTACTGGAGGACTTTTAATTCCCGGTTCTGGTGTCAGCATTACGACCAGCGGTCTTTACAGCATTATTGCGAGCTTAATTACCCAATCAGTCCCTGGATCGGGTGTTTTAGGAGTTGCCAGCGGCGCAAACACGATTTTCGACGTAAATATCCAAGGTGAAGGTAACAATGACGTTGAGTACGACGGAAAACTAATTCAAATTTCTGGCACCAACGAAGGTGCTGTTGCTGTTGTTAGCGGTCTCGTTGGTGGTGATGGGATCACGATTATTGCAAGTGGCGACACAGCTGTCGTCAGCACTGATCTTATCGGTCAAGGCTCAGTCGACTTCTCCTATAACTCGTCTCGTGTTGGAGTCATCTCTGGAACGTCTCAGCAACTTCTTGTTGCTGGTTCTGGAACAAGCGTCACTCAAAGCGGCGATTTCCAAATCGTCGATATTGGCGTCCTTGGCGAGCCTGGTATTGGTGTCAGCTACTCGGGTTCGTTTGTAACTCTCGAAAACCTGATCAGTACGGGATCTGGTACGTCCGTGGCTTCGAGCGGAGACTTCAAACAAGTCAACGTTGGAGCACTGCCTGGCACCAACGTCACCATTGGCTACTCCGGCGCGTTCTTTACTACAAACAGTACAGCAGAGGCGGGCGCTTCTGTGGTCACCGTTTCTGGCGAACCAGGGGACAATTTCCTTGGTGGCTCGCTCTGGTTCGACACGAACGAAGGACGTCTGTTCGTGTATGCATCGGGCAACGATGTTGCCAAACCAGATTGGTATATCGCCAACGCCGAAGCTCTTGCAATCAAGAGCGAGGTTCCTCCTTCTGGAACTGGTGGACTCAATGCTCCGCCTCGAGATGGCACCATCTGGTTCAACAACCTCATGGGTTCGCTGTTTGTTTACGACGCTGCTACAAGCGGTTGGTACGAGTCTGCACCTTCGAGGACACCCTCTTATGGCGATACTCCTCCTGTTTATGCTGTTGATGGTGCTCAGTGGACCGATAGTCGGAGCAATGTCATTCACGTCTGGAATGGCACTCAGTGGGCTGACGTTATTGCTAGCGGTAACGATCCTGGCCTTTCTACTGGCTCTGTTATTGGCCTGATCATGGGACTTAGCTAACTTGACTTAGTCGACTTAGTTCGCTTCCAAAACTATGGCAAAAGCTAAAACCGAAAACAAAATCGATTCACGTCCTAAGCGCACAAGGCAGGGACAAGGAACGCACTCGAAGCCATCTCATGGTCGAAAGTTACGTAGGGGCCAAGGCAAGTAAACTTAAATGAGAAACTGGAGGTAACGTGCTCTTATCTTTTAAAGCTGGCGAAGCTATCGCTCTTGGCGATGCAGTAGCCGTGGATATGAGCACCTCCGGTCACATCCGGACAGCTCGTTCCTCTGGTGATTTAGATGAAGCCAATACCATTGGTGTTTCTGTAGACGCAGTAAGTGCAGGCACGCTTTGCCGTGTGGTAACAGATGCTCAAGCCGTCGTCTATTCAGGTCTTGTTCCTGGACAACGTTATTTTGTAAGTGCCAGTGGAGGAAAAATAGTTGATTATCCAACATTTACAGCTGGATTTGATCAACTTGGTGCGTCTGGAGCTTACTTAGTGGAAATGGGTACAGCTATTAGTTCTTCTTCACTTAGAATTTCTCCTCAACAGCCTCGATATGTGATTAGTGGATATCTTTGAAGCGGTGTAGAATAAGGCGTAAGTATCTGGTTGTGATCGGTGCCCAACAGATCGATATTCAACCGCAATTATACAAGTTACCAGGCTGACGGTACAACTGTATATCTAGCTAACGGACAAGGTGTTGTCACTAACCCTGCTCCTACAGCTACTTTGACCGCTGGAGCTGATCTAATTGCTGGTGAAGTTGTCTCTGCAAGCGGTAGTTTTGTAGTACCGTCTACTGCTCTGAGTGGTGTTAATGCTTATCAATTTTCTCCCATTGGTTTCGCTTCGGAAGCTGCCTCTGACGGAGACGATGTAATCGTCAACTTAGATGGAATTATCAGTCTTACAGACGTAAATATTACTGCTGACACAGCTTTAATTCCTGGTGAATACTATTACTTATCTAAGTTTGAAGGTGAAGTAGTTCGCTTCACAACTACTTCGGGGACAGTTACAGGTTCAGGAAGTAATGCTTATCAAGCAGCAACAAGTCTCGGTTTAGCGATTACCTCAACACAACTCAGTGTGGAAATTTCGCCACCTGTACTTCTCTATACTGGAGGTTAAAAGGTTAAATCATGGTAGTTCGCAGGCCGGTAGTTCTAGTCAGCGGCGCTCTAGCCGAGCTGCCTTTTGGTGACAGTATTATCACCACTGCTTCTGGTGGTGTTTTAACAGCAGGTAGTGGTCTTGTAGGTGGCGGAAACACAGATTCTACTATTCGTCTTGATGTCGCGTTTACCGCAGAGCCAAGTGGCCTGATTTACGTTGGCAACGAAATTGGAACTGATGGCGTCGCGCTTGCACGTTCATCCGCTGCTCTTGCTTCAGGTAATGCTGCTCTCGCAGATTCAACTACTGCTCTGGCATCAGGAAATGCTGCGCTTGCTGAAGCTGAAGTAGCTTTATCCTCCGGAAATGCTGGTCTTACAGAAGCTGCGATTGCGATTGCTTCTGGTAACGCTGCTTTAGCTGTTGCTGCAGTTGCGCTCAGTTCAGGCAACTCTTCTTTAACTCTTGGTCAAGCTGCACAGGCTTCTGGTAACGCTGCATTGCAGGATGCTGCTACAGCACTTGCATCAGGTAACGCAGCTCTAGTCTTATCTGAAGAAGCTCTTGCTTCAGGAAATGCTGCTTTAGTTGATAATGTAAGGTCACTTGCTTCAGGAAACGCCGCTTTAGCTGACGCGACTGAAGCTCTTTCCTCAGGCAACGCTGGTTTAGCTGATGCTGTCACCGCTGTGGTGTCAGGCAACGCTGCTGTTAGTGATGCAGTTGATGCCCTCGCTTCAGGTAATGCTGCGCTTTTAGATTCCGAGGCAGCACTCGCCTCTGGTGTTGAAGCAGTCCGAGTGTCAGTCGATGCTCTTGCTTCAGGTAATGCAGGTTTAGCAGACGCACAGACTGCTCTTGCTTCAGGCAACGCTGCAACTGAGGACGCAAATCGAGCTCTTGCTTCTGGTAACGCCGCTGTTGTTCTTAGTAATACAGCACTGGCTTCAGGCCAAGCCGCTGTGGCGCTGGCAAACACTGCGCTTGCCTCAGGTAATGCAGGTCTTGCGGTTGCAAATTCTGCAATTGCTTCAGGGTCGGCATCGATTGCCGTTGCACTTGCTGGTCTTGCTTCTGGTAATGCCGGTCTTGCTGTCGCTGTAGAAGCTCAAGCTTCTGGCAATGCCGCACTTGAAGATTTAGCTGGTGCTCAAGCTTCCGGTAATTCTGGTATCAGTATCGCTTTAGCTGCTCAAGCTTCGGGCAATGCTGCGATTTCTGATGGAATTGTCGCTCTTGCTTCTGGCAACGCAGGTCTTGCTTTAGCCGCAACTGCTGCCGCGTCTGGTAATGCAGCTATTGTCGACGCCACAGTTGCTCAGGCTTCAGGTAACGCTGCACTGAGTCTGGCAAATACTTCACTTGCTTCTGGCAATGCAGCTCTTGCAGTTTCTACGACTGCCTTAGCTTCAGGTAATGCCGGTCTTGTGATTGTCCCAGTGGCACAAGCATCCGGAAACGCAGCTCTTGAGGCTTATGCAGCAAATCCAGGTCTTAGCACTGGGGCTGCTATCGGCCTAATTATCGCGCTTTCGTAAAATGACTCTGCGTAGAGGACTTGTCTATTCCGGCGGTTTCATTGTCGAAAACCACGACGATGATGTAATTCCGATTACTGGTGATTTAATCGCCGGAAGTGGTTTAGGCGGTCGTATTTTTACGCTTGGTCAAGATAATTTTGTTCAAACTGATCTTCCAGATAATGCTTCTGGTCTGATTTATACCGCTGACGGTAAAATCGGTTTAGACGGCGTTGCTCGTGAAAGAGGCGTAGTCGCGATTGCATCGGGCGATGCCGCTGTGGCTTTAGCCGCAACCGCACTTGCCTCTGGTATTGATGCGAATATACTTTCTGCTAATGCTCAAGCATCAGGCAATGCATCAATTGCCACATCGCTTACTGGGCAATCGATTGGTAATAATGCTTTAGCTTCGGGCGCAGAAGCACAAGCATCAGGCGACGCAAGTTTAGTTGTTAACAGAGACGCTTTAGCCTCGGGTAATGACGCTCTTGAAGATACAGCAGTTGCAATTTCTTCAGGTAATTCAGGTCTTGCTTTTGCTGTAGAAGCTGGAGCTTCTGGCTTTGCTGCTGAGTTCAACGCAAGTTCCGCTCTTGCTTCGGGTAACGCCGCTCTTACTAATAACGCGCAAGCTATTACCTCTGGCACTGCTGCTGTTCAGAATTCGCAGACCGCCATCGCGTCTGGCGCTGCCGCAATTGCATTAAGTATTACTGGTGTCGCTTCAGGCACCGCAGCAATTACCGATGCCCAGATTGCACAGGCTTCGGGTAATGCCGCTCTTATCGATGCAAACATTGCTTTTGCTTCTGGTGCAGCTGCTTCTGAGCAAGCATCAATTGCAACTGCATCAGGTAACGCTGCTCTCGAGCAATCAGAAGAAGCCCTCTCGTCTGGCAATTTAGCTCTTGTTAATGCAGTTGAGGCTCTTGACAGGTCTCAAGATTCCACAATCACATCGATTTTTACCATCTTCCAGGCTGATAACGCCGTGGAAGCGTCAGATGACGCTATCGCTTCGGGTGCTGCGGGCGAGGCAATCACACCATCAGCAATCGCTTCTGGTGATGCCATTCATCCTCTTGCTGCCACAGCTTTAGCCTCAGGCAACGCAGCTCTTGCCGAGATTCCTGAAATTATTGCTTCGGGTAATGCTGCTGTATCTCTAGCACTTGTCGCCGAAGCCTCAGGCAACGCTGCTCTTGCGGACACTTTCGAAGCAAGAGCCTCTGGTAACGCTTCTATTTCAGAGTCGCTTACGTCAATTGACATTGCTAATACTGCAATCATTAGTGGAAACGCAGCGATATCCACTGGTGATACAGCGACCACAAGCGGTGTCCTCTCTATCGCTCAAGCAGATCGAGCAATCGTATCTGGTTTAGAGGCTCAATCTTCTGGTAACGCTCTTGTTTCGGATGCAGTAGAAGCACTTGCTTCAGGTAATGATGCGTTGACGCTTATTGTTAATAATCCACCTGTAGATGCTCCACAGCTCATTGGATTAATCATCGCATTGAGCGACTAAGCTCAATGGGCTATAATTAATTTATCTTCAGTGCTTGGCCTCGGATGGCTACTTTTTTTAGTCGGAGCACTAAAAATGTTTCCGACGTCAACACGACTATCTATACGTCGACAAGTGATTCGACGATCATCTTGAGTATTTTGGTCGCAAATACTTCAACAAACGCAACCGATATTAACTGCTCTCTTTTAGATGACTCTGACGTTGTTAAGAGTGAGATTGCTAATACTATTACTGTTCCCATTAGCTCTAACGTTGACCTGATTGGAAATAAACTTATCCTGAGCAGTGGCAACAAACTCAGAATCTCTACCAGCACCAGTGGATCCTGTGATCTGACGCTCAGTTTTGTGGAGGTTTAAAAAACATGGCTGACTTTTCTTCAGCTAAGTTCTCCAAAGACTCGAAAGAACCCACCTTTTTACCTGATCGTCTCCGTCTTCCTAACGGTTTTACAAGGTATAAGTGGTCAATAACTCAAGAGGAAATCGAGAGCTGTGGGTACGTAGGACCTATTGCTGAACCTGATCGTTCTACAGGGCAGGCATACGTTTGGGTCGAAGGCACAGGATGGGTTGCAAGCGGTGATCCTAAAACTTGTCCTTCTAAACGGGCAGTCGCTACTGATGCTCGTTTACGTCGTGATATCAGCTTGATTCTGGCTGGCGAGTTTTCGAAACTCAAAGAGCTTAAAGATGCTGGTTATCGTTCTGCCTTCAGACAGCTCTGGCACGATTATTTTTTCGATTTAAAAGAACTTGTTAGTTCAGATAGCCTGATTTCTACCTCGGATGTTCCCCCAGAACCCTCTGAGGACGAGGTCAGTAAGACTGATGCAGATTTAAAAACTGCATATAAAGCTTGGTATGACCGAGGATTTGATCTTATGCGAGCGGAATATGAAAAATATGGTGTAATATCTGGTTTGCGAGAAGAGTTTGCTACTCTATTTGCACCCGACCCATCGTGGACTAAAGGAACTCAGGCAGTGCCTGAAGATCACGACACCATTATTATTGACTACAGGGATCTTTAAACCATGGCTAGGAAATACGGCGGCCTTCAGGGCAAAAAAGTTAGACCCAATACTTTAGAAGCACCAGGTGCTTGGATTTCACCTACTGAAGTATCTCGCGAAAAAAGTGCCGCAACTTGGCCTTCTGCCATTCCTGCCGGTTCGCCCGCTGCTCCTATTGGGAGTTTAGCTTTTGCAATGACAAGCGGTGTGACTGACACTGCTGTCGATGAAGGTAGATTTTTAGTATGTGACGGTGCCGACGATTTAAATAGAGTCGATTACGCTGGTCTATTTACCGTCATTGGTGAGACTTTTGGCCCAGGTGATGGAGCTACGACTTTTGGTATACCCAATATGTTTGATGGGTATATCTATGCAAAAGGCTCAAGCGGTTCAGGACTCCATCCTTTAGGAAGCGGAAAAATCGGGGAAGGTCATTTACATAATTGGAACGGAGTCAGATCCAGACAGGGTCCTGACCGTAACCGAACTGGTAATGAAAGTTCTTCTTCAGCAGGCCCCTCTGTTGTTGTTCACGCCAGCACCACTTTTGGCGAGATTCAAAATGAGATGAAAAAACGGGAATTCGTTCCCATGATTAATGTCGGCGGCGGCAGTCTGAATGCCGGCATGGCTATTCCATTCCTTTGGCCTGGAGACGACGGATCGCTCGTAGGATTTGCAACTGACAAATTCATTGTTGCCAGCGGTCAAAACATAAGTCGGACAGAATATCCAGACGTATTCCAGCATTTTGGAACACATTTTGGAACTGGAGATGGTTCTACTACTTTTGGTGTTCCGGATCTGAGAGGCGTTTTTATTGCAGGTTCTCGTCAAGATTATTCTGCTGGGTTCCAACCATCAGGAGTGATCACTGGTTCTGGTTTCCTACCAGATCATTTCACCACTCACTACCACATTTTTGAAGGTGGTAATTGGAATAGTCAGCAAGGCGGTGCAAGTAACCAGTCGCGTACTAACCAGGCTTCAACTCCTCAATCAGGAGTAAGTCAAGGTCCTGCTGACGGAGAGAATAGAGGTGATAACATTAGTGTTATCTGGGCCATCGTTGCACAAAACACCTAAGGAGAATCATGGCTACTGGACAAGTAATTTTAATGCTGGCTGATAAGGGAGCTGAGTTTACTGCTGGTGCAATTACATGCCTCAAGTGCAATGGTCAAGAAGTTTCGAGAACTGACCATGATATCCTCTCGTCAGTATGGCCTAGCGGATCTTATGGAGGAGGTAATGATACTGAACCCATGCACATGCCTGACACGGACGGCATGTATCTCCGTGGCTACGCATTCAATAGCACTAATGATCCCGAAGCTGATACTCGATATGCAGTATCAGGTTTCTTACCTAGTGGCAACAAAGTAGGAACTTTCCAAGCTGCTCAAATTACAGCTCACTTCCACGTTTCGGGATCTCAAAATGTTGCTGGTCCTCGACAGCAGCAGCATGGAGGTGGTGAGCCCTCAGGACCTCGTGAGCAGCAGAACTTTACTCAAACCAACGCCGTTGTTCGTTTCACTCAGCAAACAGACGGTCGTTTTATGGAAATTTCAACGGATGATGACGAAGTTTTCGATGTAGACCACACCGTTTGTTACTTCTACGTTTGTGACAGTTAATATATTTCTAGATCGAATCCACTTAAATTAGATTTTTCTCCAACAGTTTTAGTTGGGAAGGTATTAAAACTAAGTGTGATTCGATCCTGATTTTCCATATTGTTATCGACAGAGTGAATTAAATCAGATGGAAAAATAATCATTTTTCCTGGTGTTGGAGTGTGTTTATGAATAATATTTTCTCTTTCTGATTCGTAGTAAGTCGGAAATTGTTCTGAAAGATCGTATGGATTTTTTCGACTAAACCAAGTTCTACCAGAGTTACCCTGTAGGTAAATAATACCACTTAAAAGAGACCAAGGATGTCGATGAGCGTGGTGCCACTGCCCTGGGCGACTTCGGTTTGCCCAAAAAAGACTTATTTTTAAATTTATATTGTTGTTGTACTCTAAGTCTTTTGTTACTTCACTTAGACACTCTTCGATAAATTTAGTGTGATGTTCGAAATAAGGGTTATTGTGAAGTGATTTTCTTCCTGGTGAAGACTCTCCATACTCTGGTTTACCTTTCCATCTGCCGTATCCATCTGTAATTTTATGAGTGTTAATAATATTAAGGGCGTCTTCGACAAGGTGCTCTGGGTACTCAAATTCGTAGAGTTCTGTAGGCAATATCGGCAGACGTGTAAAATTCATTCACGACCTTTAGCTGAGCTATTATAGTGCCATACTTCTAAGTTGCGATGAGTCTTTTAGATTACGTCAGAACGTATAAAACGCCTGAAAGCTTATCAGAACGACTAGACAAATATTATAAGTCCCTTGAAAGAACAAGCTGGGAGCGACACGCTTGGTTTAGTTATAACCCTCAGGAAGGTAATTCCTCTCACTCCGATGAAAATACAGACCCTCTTGTTCAAGATATCTTTGAATCAGACCTTTCAAAAAATTTAGCTGAGCACGCGATCCAGTCTTATATCAACGATATGACTACTGAATATAACAAGGAGTGCTCTCTAATATCTTCCTTTACACGAGTGCGTTTGAATAGATACACAGAAGGAGAGTGTATGCGTGCTCACTGGGATGCAATTCACTCTATTTTTGACGGCGAACATAAAGGTGTTCCTGTTTTAAGCGTTGTGGGCCTACACAAAAACGCAGAAGAAGGAGGAGATTTTTTTATTAGAACCCCACTTGGTGAAGAAAGACAGTATTTGACGGAGGATCATACAGTGGTTGTTTTTCCCTCAACTTTCATGTATAACCATGAAGTCACAACCGTCAAAAAGGGTTGTAGAGACTCCTACGTAGCTTGGGGATTTTAAAATGGATTTATTCGTTCCTCACATCAACTGCAACGCAGACCCCGAATGGGCTAAATATAAAGCCCAGATCGAAGAGGCTGTAGAAAAATTCAAAAATGAGCACCCTGAGGATGCTCAAGATGGAGACGGAATTATCACCGATTATCACTACAACGTTAAAAATAAAATCACACCTGATTACAAAGAAACAGTATACAAAGCCATTTACAGTGCCATTATTTGGACGGCACGAGGTTTTGGCAGAGACTATCGACGTCTGAAAATCAAAGACCTGTGGTTCCAGGAGACTTCAGGACCTGTATACCATCCGGCTCATACTCACGGCCCTTTAGGACTTTCAGGTGTGCTGTATGTGAATTATGACTGTGAGATTCATAAAGGTACGAGACTTATTTCACCTCAACTACATCCATTTGACGGGACTCATATTGACGAAGAGCCTTGGGTAGAGGAAGGTAATGCTTTAATTTTTCCTTCCTATTTAATACACGAGCAACTTCCTAGTTTTTCAAATAAAAAAAGGTTAATTGTTGCATTCAACCTTCATTATGAAGAGTAAACTGTAAACAAGTCGTACCATTTATATGGTCGCTTCGGAACTGGATCTAGTATTCAACCTTCAATGTTTACAAAAAAGGTCTGCTAGAAAACGATTCCGAAAAAGCATTCTCGACGAGTGGCCGGAGTGCGCTTATTGCGGGCGTAAGCACCCAACCACGCTTGATCATGTCATTCCTCGAGCACAGGGTGGCAAGACGCATCGTCAAAATTTAATCGGTGCCTGTGGAGCCTGTAATCTCGAAAAATCTGACCAGCCTTGGTTTGAGTGGTACAGAAGTCAAATCTTTTGGACACTAGAAAGGGAGGAACGAATTCTTAGTTGGATTAACCAACCGGAATTCGAACCTCCCTCTCCTGTTTTTGTGAACTGGATGGAAAAAGGGACTTTGCTACTTCCAAGTGCAGCCTAGTCCTTCCAGTTATACCAACCAGTCATAATAAATTTTTCTTCAGAAGGCGATGCCACTCCGTGGTGCACATGGGTGAAGTCCGGAGGCCAGATCAGAAGTTTGCCTTTTTCAGCTTTCTCCACATGATCGTAATGAACGAATCTTGTCCCACCTTCGTCTTCAACGGTATTTAGATAAAGCATCCAAACCAACATTCTGCTTTGAGTTAGCTTGCACAATCTTTCGCAATGGCGCATGTGAAAACCTCCTCCTGGTTCGTATCCCTGCACTGCTAAGTTTTCTGGCATATGAAAATTAGAATTTGAGAGTACAGGAAACTGTACAGTTACATAATTAATTACTGAATTCCATAAATGCTCTAAACCTTTTGTTATACAACTATATGTATATGCTTGCTCAATAGACAGCGATATATCAACTGAGTCTTTAGCTTCTTTACATACGCCTACGTTGCCGTCTGCGTCTGCAGTGATACCAGGCAAACCCATGGTATTTTTGTTTGCCTTGAACCACTCGATTATCTCGTCACAGAAACCCGTATCTCCCGCTTGATAAGACCTAATAAAATTTTCCACAAAAAAAAAGGCTTGATTTTGTCAGTCAAGCCTACTTACACCTTGTGAGATTCGCACCCAGTTGGTCCGTGTCGCCTCAGTTTTTCTATGAGTTTGTTTCTTGCCCTGCGGTTTTCAGGGCGAGCAAAAAACTCGTCCATCATCACTGTCTCGATAGCCTCGAGTGTTTGGAAGCAAGACATCTGCCAATCGTAAGGGTCTCCAGCAAGGAGACCCACAAGCACCATTTCGATCATTGCTTAGCGACCTTAGTCACCACACCTGCGATTTTTTCAATAACTTTGTAAAATTTGCCGTAAAGCTCGTCGTCTTTAGGCGTCGGAGTGAGGTTGACAATAGCAAAAGCAAGCAGGTGAGCTGCACCAGCAATCCCGACAATTGCCTCCCAGTTGTTAAGTAAGAAAGCCATGAGAAAAAAACCTGTACAATATAAATATACTCCCAGACGTA
>Ga0098074_1001279_pt1 | contig 13227 bp, 11 predicted proteins | sample 32_taG_FD_75064 | JGI IMG/M metagenome (GOLD analysis project Ga0098074, IMG submission 75064) | Marine viral communities from the Gulf of Mexico - 32_GoM_OMZ_CsCl metaG | ecosystem: Environmental > Aquatic > Marine > Oceanic | place: Atlantic Ocean: Gulf of Mexico | collected 2015-07-12
ACAAGGGCGACGACCAGACGATCCTCGTCTTCGACCTCGGTGGCGGCACGTTCGACGTGTCCCTGCTCGAGATCGGCGAGGGCGTCGTCGAGGTCAAGGCAACCTCCGGCGACAACCACCTCGGTGGCGACGACTGGGACAACCGCGTCGTCGAGTGGATGGTCAAGAAGTTCAAGGACAACAACGGCGTCGACCTGGCCGCCGACAAGATCGCCAAGCAGCGCCTCCAGGAAGCCGCGGAGAAGGCGAAGATCGAGCTGTCGTCCTCCAGCGAGACCACGGTGCACCTGCCGTACATCACCCACGGCGAGTCCGGCCCCCTGCACTTCGAGGAGAAGTTGACCCGCAGCGAGTTCCAGAAGCTCACCTCCGACCTGCTCGACCGCACCAAGGCGCCGTTCCAGCAGGTGCTCAAGGACGGCGGCGTCGCGATCGCCAACATCGACCACGTCGTGCTCGTCGGCGGGTCCACCCGCATGCCGGCGGTCACCGAGGTCGTCAAGGAGCTGCTCGGCGGCAAGGAGCCCAACAAGGGCGTCAACCCCGACGAGGTCGTCGCGGTCGGCGCGGCCCTGCAGGCCGGCGTCCTCAAGGGCGAGGTCAAGGACGTGCTGCTGCTCGACGTCACCCCGCTCTCCCTGGGTATCGAGACCAAGGGCGGTGTGATGACCAACCTCATCGAGCGCAACACCACGATCCCGACCAAGCGTTCGGAGATCTTCACCACGGCCGACGACAACCAGCCCTCGGTGGAGATCAAGGTCGCCCAGGGCGAGCGCCAGATGTGGTCGCAGAACCAGCCGCTCGGCAACTTCGAGCTGACCGGCCTGCCGCCGGCCCCGCGCGGCGTCCCGAAGGTCGAGGTCACCTTCGACATCGACGCCAACGGCATCGTGCACGTGACCGCCAAGGACCAGGGCTCCGGCAAGGAGCAGTCGATGACGATCTCCGGCGGCTCGGCGCTGTCGAAGGACGACATCGACCGGATGGTCAAGGAGGCCGAGCAGTACGCCGAGGAGGACGCCAAGCGCCGCGATGCGGTCGAGGCCCGCAACCAGGGCGACCAGCTCGTCTACACGACCGAGAAGTTCCTCGCCGACAACGCCGAGAAGCTGCCCGACGACGTGAAGACCGAGGTGCAGGCCGACGTCGACGCCCTCAAGGCGGTGCTCGAGAACGAGGAGGCCGGCTCGGAGGAGATCGGCGCCGCGGTCACCAAGCTCGGTGAGTCGAGCCAGAAGATGGGGGCCGCCATGTACGCCGCCGCCGAGGCCGACCAGGCCGCTGCGGGCGGTGCCACCGGCGCCACCGGCGAGGCCGACGACGACATCGTGGACGCCGAGGTGGTCGACGAGGCCCCCGAAGGCGAGGCCGGCCCGGCCGACGAGAGCGCCGGGGACGACGCCAAGTGACCGACGTCCCCCAGGACGGCGACCCGGCCCCCGGGCACGACGAGGCCGCGACCCCCACCGACCACGTCGGAGACGCGTTGGGTGACACCAGCGGCGTCGCCGACTGGGTCGAGGAGGGCGGGCCGCTCGAGCCACAGGACGTGGCGGCGGTCGAGGGCGCCGGCGCCGAGGCTGGTGCCGACGACACCTCGCCCGAGGCCGACGAGCTGACGGTCACCACGATCGCGCTGGAGGAGCGGACCCTCGACCTGCAGCGGTTGCAGGCCGAGTACCTCAACTACAAGCGCCGCGTCGAGCGCGACCGCGACCTGGTCAAGCAGAACGCGACCTACAGCGCGTTGGCGCCGATCACCGAGGTGCTCGACACGATCGACCGCGCGCGCGAGTCGGCGGCCACGCAGGGTGCCGAGCTCTCCGACGACCTGAAGACGGTCGCCGAGCAGCTCGAGCGCACGGTCTCGACCCTGGGGCTGGTGAAGTTCGGTGAGCCGGGCGACGCCTTCGACCCCACCATCCACGAAGCCCTCAGCCACATCGGGGAGGACGCCGATGTCTCGGTCACGACGTGCAAGGTCGTGGCCAAGGCCGGCTACAAGATCGGTGAGCGGGTCGTGCGAGCGGCGCAGGTGCTGGTGGTCGATCCGGTCGAGTGAGCGGCTGACAAGTGAGACGACGTGAGCGGGGAGGAGGGGTGAGCGATGGCTGAGGACGGCTTCCGCGCCGACTGGGCGCAGAAGGACTTCTACCGCGTGCTCGGCGTCAAGAAGGACGCCAGCGCGGCCGACATCAAGAAGGCCTACCGACGGCTGGCCAAGGAGAACCACCCCGACTCCCACCCTGGCGACACCGCGAAGCACGACACGTTCAAGGCGGTCGCCGAGGCCTACGACGTCGTCGGTGACCCCGACAAGCGCACGAAGTACGACGAGCTGCGCGCTCTCTACGGCAGCGGCGGGGGCTTCCGCGGCGGCTTCGGTCAGGGTCCCGCCGGGGCCGGCGGCGGCTTCAACCTCGACGACCTGCTCGGTGACCGCGCGCGCGGCGGCGGTGGGTTCGGCGACATGTTCGGCGACCTCTTCGGGGGCGGCGGACGTCGAGGCGGAGGAGCCCCGCGCCCCACCAAGGGCTCGGACGTCGAGACCACCGCGACGATCGCGTTCACCGACGCGATCGACGGCGTCACGATCTCGCTGCGCCTGACCTCCGACTCCGCGTGCCCGGCGTGCTCGGGCACCGGCGGCAAGCCGGGCACGCGACCGCACGTGTGCCAGGAGTGCGAGGGCGCCGGCTACGTCGTCGCCGGTGTCGGCGGCGCGTTCTCGATGAACGAGACCTGCCCGGGCTGCGGCGGGCGCCAGCTCGTCTACGACGAGAAGTGCCCGACGTGCTCGGGTAGCGGCCGGGGCACGTCGGCCCGCACGATCCAGGCTCGCATTCCCGCGGGGGTCAAGGACGGCCAGCGCATCCGCCTGCGGGGCAAGGGCGCGCCGGGCGAGAACGGCGGCCCCGCTGGCGACCTGTACGTGAGCGTGAAGGTCAGCGGGCACCGCATCTTCGGACGCAAGGACGACAACCTCACCCTCGACGTCCCGATCTCCTTCGACGAGGCCGCCCTGGGCGCGGAGATCAAGATCCCCACCCTGGGAGGTGCGCCCGTGACGCTGCGGCTGCCGGCCGGCACCCCCAACGGCCGCACGTTCCGCGTGCGCGGCAAGGGGGCGCTGAAGGCCGACGGCACCCGGGGCGACCTGCTCGCCACGGTCGAGGTGCACGTGCCTGCCGTCCTCGACGACGCCGCACGCCAGGCGGTCGAGGCCTATCGCGAGGCCACCGTGAGCAAGCCGTTGCGTGCCGGGCTCTTCGAGGAGGCCTGACATGGCCAGCTCCCCGTTCGGTCCCACCCCACCGGTCGACGCTGCCGTCTACGTGATCAGCGTGGCCGCGCAGCTGACCGGCCTGCACCCCCAGACCCTGCGCACCTACGAGCGCATGGGGCTCATCACGCCCGGCCGTACCGGCGGAGGAGGACGCCGCTACTCGCTGCGCGACATCGAGCTGCTGCGCGAGATCTCCGAGCTGACGGCGTCCGGTATCGGCATCGAGGGCGTGCGGCGCATCCTCGACCTCGAGCACCGCGCGGCCGCTCTCGCAGCTCGTAACCAAGAGCTGGTCGCTGAGCTCGAGGCCACCCGGGAGGCGCTGCGCCAGGCCACCCAGGCTCGTCGTGGCGAGGCGCCCGCGAACCGGTTGCCGGTGCTCGCCGACCCGCCGGTCGGTCAGGCCATCGTGGTCTGGCGGCGCGGACACTGAGCCCGGTGGAGCCGGGCTGAGGGATGCCCTAGTCTCCGGAGTCTCTCGACCTTCCTCCCAAGGAGCCCCCATGCGCCGCACGCTCGCCGTCCTCACCTTCACCGCACTCGCGTTCACCGCCACCGCGTGCGGAGGTGACGACGACGAGCCCACGAACGAGTCGGGCGGCGAGAGCAGCGAGATCACCAAGGAGGACTTCATCGTCCAGGCGAACGCGATCTGCGTGGCTGGCGACGCGAAGGCCGAGGAGTTCACCGACCCCACGACCGAGGACGAAGCGGTCGACCTCATCGTCAACGAGGTCCTGCCGAACATCAGTGACCAGATCTCCGACATCCGCGACCTCGGCTTCCCCGAGGGCGACGAGGACGAGCTGGGCGGCATCCTGGACGACGCCGACGCGATCATCGCCGACATCAACGCCGACCCGGTGGCGTTCCTCAGCGAGGAGAACCCGTTCGGCGAGGTGAACGCGGGCCTGGAGGCCTACGGCGTCACCGAGTGCGCCGACGCCAGCTGACCGACGCCGTCCGGGCGGCCGGCGTCCGGCACGGGGCCGAACCCTGTGCGGGACGTCACGTCACAGATAGTCTCAGCGCTCCAGGCTCACATGGGGTGCTGCCGACGGTGAAGGGATGCGCGTGGACTGGTTCACCGACTGGGTCAACGACATCCACTGGTTCGCCTTTCTCAGCATCCCGGTGTTCACCGGAGTCGTCGGCTACCTGATCAACTGGACCGGGCTGATCATGCTGTTCAGCCCGATCCGGTTCCACGGCTTCCGCGTGCCCGGGATGCGCGAGCTCGCCACGATCCTGCCGCGCAAGCTGCAGGAGGTGCCCGGCATCCTCCAGGGCGGACTCGGCTGGCAGGGCATCATCCCGGCGCGCGCCGCCAAGATGGGCAGCATCGCCGTCGACAAGGCGATCGCCAAGCTCGGCACACCTGGGGAGTTCTACCAGCAGCTCGAGCCCGACCAGATCGCCGAGCACATCGTCACGGTCTTCCGACCGGAGATCCCCGAGCTGGTCAACGAGGTGATGGAGGCCGAGCACCCCCGCCTCTGGCGTGATCTGCCCCAGCCGGTGAAGGACGCCGTGTACGCGCGGGTGCAGGAGCAGTTGCCGTCGGTGGTCGGGCGGGTGACCACCGAGATCGGCGTCCACATCGACCAGCTGCTCGATCCCAAGATCATGGTGATCGACCACTTCCAGAAGAACCCCGAGCTCGTCGTGCGGATCTTCCGCGACTTCGGTCAGAAGGAGCTCGACCTCATGGTGAGGTTCGGCTTCATCTTCGGGTTCCTGCTCGGCGTCCCGGTGGCCGTGGTCGACTCGATCGCCCACCAGGGGTGGCTGCTGCCGGTGCTCGGCATCGTCGTCGGGTGGGTCACCAACGCACTCGGCATGTGGCTGATCTTCGAGCCGCCGGAGCCCAAGCGGATCTTCGGTATCAAGGCGCACGGGTTGTTCCTGCGCCGTCAGGACGAGGCGGCCGAGGTCTACGCGCAGATCATCGCCGACGACGTGATCACCCTCGAGCGGATCGGCGACTTCCTGCTCGACGGGCCGCGCGGTGACCGCACGCGTCAGATGCTCGCGACGGCGATGCGGCCCGCGATCGACCAGGCGGCCGGCCCCGCTCGCGCGGCGCTGCGGGTGGCGATGGGCAGTGGCCGGTTCGACAGCATCAGGGAGTCGGTGGCTCAGCAGGCCGTGGGTCGTACGCTGACGCCGTTCAAGGACCCTGAGTTCAGCAAGCGACAGGCCGACAAGATCCGGGTGCTCGTCGCGACGCGCACCAAGGAGCTTCCGCCGCGCGACTTCGTCGACATGATGCGCTCGGCGATCAAGGAGGACGAGTGGATGCTGTACGCCCACGGGGCGATCATGGGCGCGGCCGGCGGCTTCTTGCACTTGGCGATCTTCGGGACCCAGGGCGGATGAGCTCGAACAACGGCCAGCGCATCCCGGAGCTCCTGCCCCCCGGTGTTGGTGACTCCCTGCCCGGCCTCGCCCGTGTCGCCGCCTCCGCGGCGCTGCACACCACCGAGTGGGGCGTGAAGACCTCGGCCCGCAGCTGGTTGCGCGTCGGCAAGGCGCTCACCAGCCAGAAGGAGGCTCTCGCGCTGGCGCGGGACGCCGGTCAGGCGCTCGCCGTCGTCGGCGACCTGGCGCGCTCGGTGTCGTCCGGGGTGCCGGTCGGCACGGCGTTGATGACCGCCGGCGAGGCGCTCGGTGGACTCGTCGAGCAGGACCCGGTCGTGAACGGCCAGGTGGCCAGCTCGCGCAGCGGCCCGGTCTCGCTGCGTGACCGAGGGCAGCAGCTGCTCGAGAAGTCACGCGACGTGTGGAGCACCGACGAGGGCCACCCGGCCTACGAGCGCATCCTCGACGACCTCGCTCCCGACGAGGGCCGCATCCTGATGCTGCTCCTCACCAGCGGACCGCAACCCAGCGTCGACGTCCGCACCGGCGGACCGATCGGCATGGTCAACTCCACGCTGATCGCGCCCGGGCTCACGATGATCGGGCCGCGTGCCGGAGTGCGTTACCTCGAGCAGGTGCCCGCCTACCTGAACAACCTCAACCGGCTCGGACTGGTCTGGTTCTCCCGCGAGTCGTTGCGCGACCCGATGGAGTACCAGGTGGTCGAGGCCCAGCCCGACGTCCTCGAGGCGATGCACTCGGTGAAGTTCGCCAAGGTGGTCCGTCGCAGCATCCACCTCACGCCGTTCGGTGACGACTTCTGCAAGACCTGCCTGATCCCCGAGGCGCAGACCCATCGTGAGTTCCCCGAGCACAGCAGCCCCAGCGACGGCGACACCGCCGACTCCTGACCCATCTGCGCTGAGTCGGCGTAAACGTACGCCGACTCAGCGTGAAAGCGGGGCCGAGTCGGCGTAAAGATACGCCGACTCGGCGGGGAGGTCAGTCGCCGGAGGGCACGGTAGCGGTGATGATGGTGCCGTCGGCGCGCCGGGTGCCGACCGGGTTCGGGGGCTCGCCCTCGAGGCGGGGGCCGTGGCCGTCGAGCGGCACCGTGACCGGCGCGCCCGGGGCCACCACCGTGTCGGTGCCTCGGACGGCGAGGGTCAGCTCGTCGTCGCCGTCCTCGATGCTCAGCTCGAGCTCCTCGGCCCGCACGGTGACCCGCATGCGGGTGCCGCGCAGGGTGAGCCGGTAGGTCAGCTCGTCCCAGCCGTCGGGCAGCCGCGGGTCGAGCGTCCAGCGGCCGGCACCGAGGTCGCGGAACCCCCCGAAGCCGGAGACCAGGGCGCTCCAGACGCCGCCGGTGGAGGCGACGTGCACGCCGTCGGAGGTGTTGGCGTGGCGGTCGGCGAGATCGACGAACAACGCTGCGTGGAAGTAGCGTAGCGCCAGGTCGTGGTAGCCGACCTCGGCGGCGATGATCGCCTGGACGACGGCCGAGAGCGTGGAGTCGCCGGTGGTGATCGGGTCGTAGTAGTCGAAGTCGGCCTTCTTCTCCTCGACGGTGAACTCCTCGCCCTGGAGGAAGAGCGCGAGCACGACGTCGGCTTGCTTCAGGACCTGGAAGCGGTAGATCACCAGCGGGTGGTAGTTGAGCAGCAACGGCCGCTTCTCGACCGGGGTCTTGCCGAGGTCCCACATCTCGCGCTCGAGGAAGTGCGAGTCCTGGGGGTGCACGCCGAGGTGCTCGTCGTATGGGATCGACATCGCCGCCGACGCCTTCTCCCACTCCTCGACCTCACCCTCCTGGAGGCCGACGCGCACCTTCATCGACTCGTACGCCTCGGGGCGCTTGCGCTGGAGGAAGCGCACCGTCTCGGCGGCCCGGCGCAGGTTGAAGCGTGCCATCACGTTCGTGTACAGGTTGTCGTTCACGACGGTCGTGTACTCGTCCGGCCCGGTGACGCCGTGGATGTGGAAGGCGCCGCCGTTCTCGTCGCGCCAGAACCCCAGGTCGGCCCACAGTCGTGCGGTCTCGACGAAGATGTCGACGGCTTGGTGGTCGAGGAACTCGTAGTCGCCGGTGGCGCCGACGTACTGGCTCAGCGCGTACGCGATGTCGGCGTCGATGTGGTACTGCGCGGTGCCGGCCGCGTAGTAGGCCGAGGCCTCCTCGCCGTTGATCGTGCGCCAGGCGAAGAGTGCGCCCTTCTGCGCGAGCTGGCGGGCGCGGTATCGGGCCGAGTCGAGCAGCGAGTGCCGGAACCGCAGGGCGTTCCGCGCTGCCCAGGGCGAGGTGTAGGTGAGGAACGGCATCACGTAGATCTCGGTGTCCCAGAAGTAGTGACCGCCGTACCCGGAGCCGGTCACGCCCTTGGCCGGGATGCCGCTGCCGTCGGCGCGGGCAGACGCCTGGATGACCGCGTACAGGTTCCACCGGATCGCCTGCTGGATCGCGGGCTGCCCGGCCACCGTCACGTCCGAGCGCGCCCAGAACGCGTCGAGCCAGTCGCGCTGGTCGGCGAACTGGTGGTCGAGCCCCTCCTCGGCCACCCGGTCGAGCGTGCGGCAGCAGCGGTCGAGCAGCTCGCGCGTGGGCACCACCGTCGCGGTGTGGTAGCTGACGGTCTTGGTCAGCCGGATCGGCTCGTTCTGCCCGGCGTTGACCCGGTAGATCACCTTGACCATGTCGTCGTCGCGCTCGCGGTTCTGGACGACGGGGCAGTCGGTGCTCAGGTCATGGTCGACCGCCAGGGCGATGGTCATGCCGCTGTCGGCGCACTTGTAGCGCAGCGCCATCCGACCGTTCTCGAGGTCGGCGTGGTCGGTCTCCGGCTCCAGCACCCGGTGGGCGAACCGCTCCGCCTTGCGCGGGTCGAGCTCGGCCTCGGCCTTCTGCATCTCGACGCTGGCGCCGCGGTCGGCGTCCTGCCGGTTGAGCACCTGCGAGCTGATGGTCACCGGCGCACCGTCGTCGAGGAGGGTGACCTCGAAGGTCATCACTGCCAGGTGGCGCTGGGTGAACGACACCATCCGGGTGGAGTCGATCTGCACCCGCTTGCCGCTGGAGGTGCGCCAGATGACGTGCCGCGACAGGACGCCGGTGCGCAGGTCGAGCGCACGCTCGTACTCGACCAGCTCGGCCGTCGAGAGCTCGAGCGGCTCGTCGTCGACGTAGAGGCGGATCACCTTGGCGTCGGGCGCGTTGACGATGGTCTGACCGACCTTGGCGAAGCCGAACGCCTCCTCGGCGTGCTGGATCGGCCAGGTCTCGTGGAAGCCGTTGATGAAGGTGCCGTTGGCCTCGAAGTCGCGGCTCTCCTCGTAGTTGCCGCGCAGGCCGAGGTAGCCGTTGCCGACGCTGAACACCGACTCGGTGGTGCCGAGGTCGCTGGCGTCGAAGCGGGTCTCGACCAGCCGCCACTCATCCACCGGGAAGCGCGTGCGGTCGAGGGGGTCGGTGGCCGGGGGAGCGACGTGGCTCGCGCCGTGCCGCTCGGCGTCGGGGGCGACGGTGCTCAATGCGTGTCTCCGGTCAGCTCGGCGAGGTCCGAGACGACGACGTCGGCGCCGGCCTTGCTCAGTGCGTCGGCGCCCACGCCACGGTCGACCCCGATCACCAGGCCGAAGTCTCCGGCCGCGCCGGCGGCCACCCCGCTCGTGGCGTCCTCGACCACGACCGCCTCGGCGTAAGCGACGCCGATCTCGTCGGCGGCCGCCTGATAGGTGTCGGGGGCCGGCTTCCCGGCCAGGCCCCGCTCGGTGGCCACGCCGCCGTGGATCACGATCGGGAAGTAGTCGGCCACGCCGGCCGTGGCGAGCACGTCGGGCGCGTTCTTCGACGACGACACGATCGCCATCGGCATGCCGGCCTCGCGCAGCTGGTCCATCAGCGCGACCGATCCCGGGTAGGGCGAGACGCCCTCGTCGTGCAGCACCTGGGCGAACGCGTCGTTCTTCCGGTTGCCGAGCCCACACACGGTCTCCGCGTCCGCCGAGTCGGAGGGATCTCCCTCGGGCAGCTCGATGTCGCGCGAGGCCAGGAAGTCACGGACGCCGTCGTAGCGAGGCTTCCCGTCGACGTGCTCGAAGTAGTCGGCGTCGGTGTACTCGTCGGAGACGCCGCGCTCGCTGAGGAAGTCGTTGAACATCTGCGACCAGGCGCGCATGTGCACCTCGGCGGTCGGCGTGATCACGCCGTCCAGGTCGAAAAGCACGGCGCCGTAAGCACCCCAGTCCACAGTCATGCTCCGACCCTAGACGGGCACTGTTTCGCCGATGTGGCCCGCCGGCGAACGGCGGCGGACTACTCGATCGTCGTCGCGGCCAGCAGCTTGATCGTGAACACCGATCCGCCGCCCTCGCGCGGAGTGAATGTGACGTCGCCCGACTGGGCCTGCGCGAGCGTCCGGACGACGTAGAGGCCGAGGCCGGTGCCGGTGGCGACCGCGCCGTGCGCCCGCGCGAACTCGCGGAACAGGTGGGCCCGGAACTCCTCCGGCACCCCGTCGCCGTGGTCGATCACGTCGATGCAGACCGACTCGTCCTCGGCGCGCACCCGCACCACGTGGGGGGCGGCGCCGTACTTGTGGGCGTTGCTGACCAGGTTGGTGAGCATCTGCTCCAGGCGCAGCGGGTCGGCCCGCACCTCGCGGTGGTCCTGGACGTCGATCTCGACGTCCCAGCGGCCCTCGACCGCGTTGGCGATCGCCGAGCGCGGGTCGACCAGCTGCAGGTCGATGCGCAGGGTGCCCCGCTGGATCTGGGCTGCGGTGAGCAGGTCGGCGGTGATCCGGTCGAGGATCCGAGCCTGCCGGGCCACCGACTCCATCAGCCGGGTGCTCTGCTCGACGGGCAGCTGGCCGCCCTCCCACGCCAGGGTCTCGGCGACCCCGCACAGCACGGCCACCGGGCCGCGCACCTCGTGGGCGGTGGTCGCGATCGCGCGCCGCAGCATGCCGACGTCCTCAGCCGCGGAGTCGAGGAAGACCAGGATCGACCAGCCGGTGCGACGCAGGGCGGCGCGCACGCGGCCACCCTCGAGGTCGACCTCGAACGACGCGTCGGCGTCCAGCCGGTGGTAGGAGACGAGCGAGGCGAGCTCGGGTGCGCTCATCGCCAGCGGCGTGCCCGTCTTGTCGGAGCCCAGCAGGCGCGCCGCCATCGGGTTGGCGTGCACGACGCGGAAGAGGGGCTCGTCGGCCAGCTCGAGGACGCCGAACGGGGCCATCCGCAGGGCCTCGAAGACCGAGACGTTGGACGTCGCGGTGCCGGACGGGTCGATGGCTGCGGGGCTCGGAGGGGACATCGGGGACTCTCCCTTCACGACACGGTCGGCGTGGGGAAGGCTCGTCGCGGTGGCCGCCGAGGCACCGCCCTTGGGAAGGGCGGGCACGACCGCCAGGGTGCGCGGGGTGGGCCGACGCTCGGCGCCGGAGACCACGTCGCGCACGTAGTCGAGGATCGTGCTCAGGGCGGCGCCCTTCTGCACGTAGCCGTCGGCGCCGGCGGAGACCGCCCGGGCCGACATCTGCTGCGCGCCGAAGCCGGAGAGCACGATGATCTTGGCGGTCGGGCAGAGCCGACGGATCGAGGGCAGGGCCTCGATGCCGTCCATGACGGGCATCGCCAGGTCGAGCAGGACGACGTCGGGCCGGTGCAGGCGCACGGCGTCGATGCCGCGGCTGCCGTCGCCGGCCTCGCCGACGATCTCGAAGCCGCCACGGGTCAGCGCGATGCGCAGGAGGTCGCGGAGGTCGTCGGTGTCGTCGATGATCACGACGCGCAAGGGGCGCGGGTTGGCAACTGCAGCGGTCACGACGGGGTCTCCTCGGTCTGACGGTCGCGCTGGTCGAGGTCGACCACCGCCGGGGCGCTGCGAAGCAGCTCGATGTTGAATCGCTCGTTGCCGAGCAGGTCGGTGATGATGCGACTCGCCGAGTCGATGGACGTGTCGAGGGCCGCGCGGGCCTTGTCGACGTCGTCCAGGTCGAGGGCCATCTTCGAGACGACGAGGCCCTGGAGCACCGAGTCGTTGAGCTCGAGCGCCTGCTGCTCGCGCTTGCGCATGTCCTCGAAGAGCTGGGCTCCCTCCATCAGGGAGCCGTAGTTGCGCCGCAGGGTCCAGTAGTAGACGGCCACGGCCGCGCCGATGATGTCCCACACGGTCAGCGGCCAGCTCCACGCCTGCCGCATGGCCAGGCCCCGGTCGTCGCCGTCGACGAACCACGGCATCGCCATGTGGATGGCGTGGGTGCCGTGGTGCACCGCGCAGGTGAAGAAGATGGCGGCCGTGGCCGCGCCGAGCGGGTTGGTGCGCAGCTGGTTGCTCTTCGCCAGCGGGATCACGATCGCCAGCGAGATGAGCAGGTAGGCGACCATGATGACGGCGTTCGCCGCCATCGCTATCTGCCAGGTCATCGGGACTCCTCGAGCAGGGCGATGTTCGTCATGAGTGGGCTCCGATCAGGGTGAGCAGCACGAGGGTGACGGCGGCGGCGCCGGTGGCGGCCCGCGCGGCGGGGTGCCAGTCGAACCACCCCGGGCAGCCCGGGACGTCGTCCGCCCGGGCGCGCAGCAGTCGGACGCAGGTGACCACGACGGTGACCTCCCAGGCGGCGCAGACCAGGTCCCAGCCGCCCAGCGGGTGTGGGTCGGGCATCAGGCCGAAGGGCAGCCCGACGATGCGGGTGACCAGCCACAGGGCGAGCAGGGCCGAGTTGCCGACGACGCCGGCCACGAGCACGGCGCGCTGCGGCTGGTGCAGGAGCGCCGCCGACCAGGCCACCTGCGCGCAGGCGACCAGCATGAAGAAGGCTCCGAACAGCACCTGCTCGCGCAGGTGCGCCGGCGCTACGGCGGCGTGGATGCCGGCGGCGGCCGTGCTGGCGACGACGAGCAGCGGGGCGGCGAGGTCGCGGCGTCCTGCTTCCTGCACGCCGGGAGCTCCCAGGGCGACCGTCGGGATGCCCGGCGACCCGCTGGCCACCGCGGTGCGCAGGGCCGCGACGCGGACCTCGTGCTCGTCGCGGGGCGAGTGCCGGCCGTTCGACGGCCCGGGAACGAGGCGGTCGAGGGTGTGCGGGAGCAGCAGCGCAGCCAGGCCCCACAGGCCGAGCAGCACCATCGCGTAGTGCAGTCCGTGCGCGAGCATGCTCACGCCGACCACGGTCGACATCGAAGTCACCGCGACCCACCCCTCCCAAAGTGGTTCGCCACGCCGCCCTCCCCGACGACGTGTCCTGCCCTGACCTTAGGACTCCTCGTCGGCTGCGGCACGGTTTTGACGAGGTCTCGCCGGTCGGGGGCACCCCATGACCTGAAGTGACTAGGGTGCGACCGAGACCGGATCGTGACCGACCCTCACGCAACGAGATCGGCCGACGCGGCGTCCATAGGGTTGTGACTCTCGGACACGACCACGACCACGACCACGCGGCCGCGCCCAGCCGCTCGGCAGGGCACGAAGCGCGGCCACGCGGCCGTAGGGTGGCCTGGTTGGTGGGGGTGGCTTTCGTGGCGGTGCTGTTCAGCCCGCGGCTCGGTAGGGCAGAGCCCACCTTCAACTACCGGCC
>Ga0098074_1001282_pt1 | contig 13190 bp, 16 predicted proteins | sample 32_taG_FD_75064 | JGI IMG/M metagenome (GOLD analysis project Ga0098074, IMG submission 75064) | Marine viral communities from the Gulf of Mexico - 32_GoM_OMZ_CsCl metaG | ecosystem: Environmental > Aquatic > Marine > Oceanic | place: Atlantic Ocean: Gulf of Mexico | collected 2015-07-12
GAATTTGCGTGATCCGCGCTCCAGCATCTCGGCTGTGGCGCTTGCGATGCGGCCTGCCGGGGTGTAGGACATTGGATTAAGAGGGTTTCTAAAGAAACTCTGCGCCATTTCGGCTTGCAGCCTCATCGGAGTCAACATCGCGTGTTGTAATTCATAAAGATGATATAGCACTGTTCGTGTTCCTCATTCCTGCTTATACTAAATATTATATAGTATTTTATGCGTTTTGCGTTAGATATTTCGCAGATGCAACATTAAGTGTGACTAATATTTATACCAGATAAAACCGGAACTCAGAAATGTTTGATCAAATCCCCAGTTTTGAAACCCTTCACGCCTATATCTTCGATGCCGAGCGTATCCCGTTTGCGGTGCTGGCGATTGTGCTAGTGCATCTGATCGGGGTGATTACAGGGCCGCGAGCGGGCAATGCCAATCCGATGGTGTGGATATGGATTGATTCGCTTTTCGGCTGGTTGGGCGACCGATTGGATAAGAAACAGCGCAAGAAAGCCGATCTGGCCTTTCGCGGGTTCATTATTATGGCGGTTGTGCTTGTCCTCTTTATACTGTTCGGTGAGGTTTGTGAGTATTTAACGGGGCGATATGAGTATTACGGTCTTGTTCAAGCTGTTCTTATTGCCTTGGCGCTGAGCGGGGGCGGTGTTTATTTTGTTCTGCTGCGGCTTTATTTCGCGCTGGAGAAAAGGGAAGAGCTTCTTAAGGGCGCGTATTACGGTGTTGCCCGCACTTCGCGTATCAATTTGAACACCACCGATGATTACGGCATTACGCGGGTCGGTATGGCCATGGCCGCACGTAGCTTTGATAAAGGCATTGTCGCGCCTGTGTTTTGGTATCTGGTTGGCGGATTTACCGGATTGTTTGCCTATAGCGCGATTGCCGCGCTGGCGTGGCGGTTTGGGAAGGACGGGTTTTCCAAAGGCTTTGGCGATGTGCCGTTAGCGATTGAGAAGCTGCTGGGGGTTGTGCCTTCGCTGCTGGCCACGGTTCTAATATGTATGGCCAGTATCTTTACGCCGACGGCCAATATATTGAAGAGCATCACATCGTGGTGGGGTAAGGGCGCGCCGTATGCGCAGGGCGGGCATCCGGTTACCGCGATGGCATGGACGCTGAATGTTACGCTGGGCGGCCCTGTGAAGGATTTGAGCGGCTCCACAGTTAAATTGGACTGGGTCGGGCCGAAAGGCGCCACGGCAAAGATAGATCACGGCCATTTGCGCCGCGCGCTGTATATTAATCTGATGGCGCAGCTGCTGTTTATTGTCACATTATTGGGCGCGTATATATGGTCGTCATATTTATTGCCTTAAAAACGCTTGACTTTAGGGGCGGAACTCTATTAATTTGCGCTTCACTTGGTTAATTTTAAATAATAAGGATAGACGAGATGAGCCGTCGTTGTATGATTACAGGCAAAGGTGTTATGAGCGGAAACAATGTTTCACACGCTTTGAACAGAACACGCCGCCGCTTTATTCCCAATGTTCAGGACACAAGCCTGTTCAGCGAGAGTTTGAAAAAATGGGTTAAGGTTAAAGCCAGTGCTGCAGGTTTGCGCACGGTTGAGCACAAAGGCGGTCTGGATAAATTTCTGACATCTACTGCCAAGACAAAGCTGGACCCTGCTTTGCGCCCTGTTAAAACACAGGTAGAAAAAGCGCTGGCAAAAACAGCCGCTTAATCACTTCTATGTGATCATTGAGAAGAACCCGCTGCGAGAATTTATTCAGCGGGTTTTTGTTGTTTGTTATCAGCCCAAGATAAAAGTTTGCTCAAGCCATGCTGGAATATCCCAATTTCGATTTTAAGATTACCCATCAAAAAGACGGGCAGCGCGCGCGTCTGGGCGTTTTGAAAACCCCGCATGGCGAGATCGAGACCCCCAATTATATTTTCTGCGGCACCAAAGCGGCGATTAAGGCGCTCAGCCCCGCACAAATGGTTGAGGCGCGCACCGATATTATTCTGGCCAATACCTATCATTTGATGCTGCAACCCGGTGCCGATCTGATCGAAAAGATGGGCGGCTTGCATAAATTTATGGGCTGGGACGGCCCGATGCTGACCGATAGCGGCGGTTTTCAGGTGTTCTCTCTGGGCGAGGGGACAATGGCCAACGAGATCAAGGGGCGTAAAAGCGGCGGTTACGACGATAAGAACAAAAACCTTCTGCAAATTACAGAAGAGGGCGCGACGTTCCGTTCCTACCTCGATGGCCGCAAGATTAATCTAACGCCGGAACTGGCCATGGATATCCAGCGCAAGCTGGGCGCGGATTTGTTGATGCAATTTGACGAATGCACACCGTATCACGTGGATAAGGAATACACCGCGCGGTCTATGGAGATGAGCATGCGATGGGGGGATCGCTGCCTGAAACGGTTCGAGCAATTCGATAACGGCGCCCAAGCAGTATATGGGATTATTCAAGGCGGGGTGCATGAAGATTTACGCCGTGCCAGCGCGGCCTATACCAAAGACCGCGCTTTCTTTGGCACGGCGGTTGGCGGTTGTCTGGGCGGCAGTGACGAGGAAATGTATAACGCCGCGCTTTGGGCGCTGGAAGGCGCCGCGCAGGAGCGCCCTGTGCATTTCTTGGGCATTGGTAAGATCAAGGATGTTTTTACCTTTGTACGTCTTGGCGTGGATACATTCGATTGTGTGATCCCAACCCGTTTGGCGCGCCACGGTACAGCCTTCCTGAAAGGTCAGCCCGGCGAGACAATTAATCTCAAAAACGCGCGTTATAAGGAAGATAAAGAGCCGCTTGATCCACGCATTGATCTGCCGTGCTCGAATTATTACTCCAAGGCCTATATCCATCACCTTATAAAGGCGGGGGAGATATTGGGGATGCAGCTTTTGGCACAACATAACGTGGCCACGATCAATATGTTGATGCGGGAGGTGCGCGCCGCCATTAAAAGCGACACTTTGGACGCGCTGCAAAAAGAATGGCTGCCCGTTTAGGCCGCATAAATCCGATCTCCACAAAAAAGATACGTTTTGTTAAGCATTTTTCCTTATTTTGTTCTATAATTATATTTTGGACGAGATAGAAACAAGACTGAAAAATTGACCGAGACAACACATAGCAGCCTTCGCGCCATTAGCCCCCTGATCGACGAATACGCCGAATGGTACGGCGATGTCCTGCGTTGTTTCTTCTATGCCGAACATGATTTGCCGCCGCTGGATAGCAATGTGAACACGTTATTTGCCGAGTGGAAAAGCAACATCCAGAATTTGGAATTTGTAGATCAGGAAACGGTTCAAAGGCTGGACAATCTGCAGACGGAATTAAAAGATACCGGGCTTGCCCTGTGCGAAGCCGCCTCTCAAGGACGCGGCAAGCCGGAGATCGCAGATTTTGATAAATTTACCAATTTGTTTTATTCCCTGATTGCGAATTTACGCCGCCTCGAGAAGGATAGCGTGTTGGAAGATAGCGGCATTGATGTTCTGACGGGACTGCGTAGTAAAAACGCAATGCATAATGATATCGATAAAGAGCTGGAGCGTCTGGCGCGCCGCGGTAAGCCGTTCTGTCTTGCGCTGGCACGAATTGATAACTATGAAGAGGTCGCTGCCGAACATGGCCGCGAACACGCAAGACGTTTCACCAAAATTGTGGCGGGATACATCAAGAAAAGTATTCGCAGCTTTGATGACGGGTACCGCCTTGGGTCCGGCGAGTTTCTTTTATGCCTGAAACAGGCCGATATTACTGGCGGGGTTGCCGCGCTCGAGCGTTTGCGCCGTATGCTGCAAGCGTCCGGTACGACTTACAACCTGCAAGGGCAAGAGGTTTTGCTCACCATGTCATGTTGTATTGCCGAGCCAGTGCATGATGACAATGTCGATAATTTAATCCAGCATTTACGTGCCGATCTGAGTACTACTGTAAAAGCCTCCGGCGCCGTTCTCGAGTATCATGAAATGAGTGATCTGCAACGCTTTGTGCAAGGTAGCTCATAAACTCCGATTTAGCCCTTATTCAGGACATAGAAAATTCTATAAAGCCAATGGAAACAATGCCCCTCGATTACAGCAAGCTGTTTACCACCATGCCGGTGCCGCGCATGATTGTCGGGCTGTCCAAGCACAACCAGTATCAGGTTCTGGATGCCAATGAGCAGATATTGAATTATTTCAACCATGGCAGCGATCAGGTGGTTGGGCACAGCATTCATAATTTTATGGATCATGAAAACGCCCGCCATTTCGAACAGGCCTTCGAGGTCTGTCTTTCCAAAAAGAAAATGGTGACGGTGCAGGCACTTCCCGGGGTTCCCGGTAATATCCGTATTTACAGCTTCATCGTCAGCCCCGTCTTAAGTGCTGAGGGCGATGTAGAGGGGCTCGATATTCTGGGGCAGCCCGATGTATCGGATCAATCCATTCTGCAGCGGGAACGCGATGATGCGATTTTGCTACTGACCTCCGTGTTTGATGTGAGCGAGATTGCGATTGCCGTGACCGATTATAACGGGCGTGTTGTCCGTGTTAATGACGCCTTTATTCGTACCTATGGCTGGGGCAGGGATGAGTTGATCAATGCCGAGATAGCCGGATTGGTTACGCCCGATGAGCGGGAACTGGCGCGCAAAAACCACCGCGAATATATTACCAATGGTGTGCGCAGCTCCGGCGAGATGAAAATTATCCGCAAAGACGGCAGTATAGCCAACTCGCTCTTTACCACCGCCACGATCGAGTTGAGCCAGAAACGCCGCTTTCAGGTCACGACTGTGATGGATATTACCCTGCGTAAGCAGATGGAGCAGTCCTTGCGCATGGCAAAGGATCAGGCCGATACGGCCAACCGCGCCAAATCAACGTTTCTTGCCAATATGTCACATGAACTTCGCACGCCGCTGAATGCCATTATCGGCTTTTCCGAGATGATGGAGAAGGAAACTTTCGGCCCGCTGGCGAATGACAAATACGTCGAGTATCTTGGCGATATCCATATGAGTGCCAATCACTTGCTGGAGATCATCAATGAAGTGCTCGATATGTCGAAAATCGAGGCCGGGCGTTTGGAACTGGAAGAGGAAGATATTGATCTGGCCGAGCTTGTGCGCTCTGTCACCCGCATGATGGCGTCCAAGGCTTTTGGCTCGGGCCTGCGGATCGTCGAGCAATATGAAGATAATTTGCCGGGCGTTCATGTTGATCGCCGTTTATTGCGTCAGGTTCTGATTAATCTTGTCACCAACGCCGTCAAGTTTTCCAAAAAGGGCGGGCGCATTGATATTATTATATGCACTGTTCAATCGGGGGAAATCTGCATTACCGTCAAAGATGAGGGTGTCGGCATTCCATCGGATAAAATCAGCCAGGCGCTGGAGCCGTTCGGGCAAGTATCGGACCGCGCCGAGAACTCCCATCAGCGCGGTACAGGGCTCGGCCTGCCGCTGGCCAAGGCTATGGTAGAGCTGCATGGCGGGGAGCTCAAGCTGGACTCCGCTCTCGGGGTTGGCACAACAGTGGATGTTTATCTGCCTGTGCACCGCATCGTCGCTAGGCGGTAATTGTTATAAAACCTGCATGAAATGCTTGCACGATTCTGCGTGCTCGGTTTAGTATGCGAGAAAATTAATGGATCAAGGATTGAGAGATGTTCAAGGAATTACAACAGAAATGCTCGGCTGCCGGTTTAAAAATGACAGGCCAGCGCAAAGTTATCCTGCAAGTTCTGGAAGAAGCCGAAGATCACCCGTCCGTCGAGGTGGTTTACGAGCGCGCCAAGGTGATTGATTCATCCATCTCCATCGCCACCGTCTATCGTACGCTCAATCTGTTGGATGAGTTGGATCTTGTGATCAAGCATGAATTTCAGGAAGGCTACTCCCGATACGAAGTTAATTGGGACCACCATCACCATCTGGTTGATTTGGAAACCGGCGAAGTGATCGAATTTCAGAATGAAGAGCTTGAGCGTATCAAGCATAAAATTGCCGAAGATTTGGGCTATGATCTGGTTGATCACCGCCTAGAGCTCTACGGCAAAAAGCTGAAGAAAAAGAAGTAATACTGATGACGTGTAATATTCCTGTTCAAGAGGGCGTGCGCAAGCCCGCTGATTGCAAATGCTACAGCGCCGTGATGCGCACCTATGGTTCCCTACGTGATGAGCCGCATATCGTGGCCATGGACGCGGCCATCCGCGTTTACCGTTTTCACCACCCCGAAGACAACAAACACGCCGCCCATTTGACGGTCGAGCGTTGGTTGGCCGAGGGGCATGTTCACTAGGCCTGTTCTTGCTTGTAATTTTTACATAATGCGCGTATGCTGTATTGCAAAGTGGAGAGCCCTATGAGCAACAACGAAAAAATAAATAAATTAGAGCAAATCGATATTGGCCACGAAGCCAATAGATTATTCGGCCGATTAAAAGGCGAAGAAATCATCCAGAATGTAGAAGGCAAGCGCGGTATCATAGAAAAGTTGCGCAGTTTTCACCGTGACCGCAACGACGGCCCGGGCGAGCCTGAAAGATAGACCTATCTAATGGATGAAGGCCGCCTGCCAACCAGTTTACATGTCGATGCTATACTCAAACACTGTGAAATCGACTTTATTCCCTATTATATCCTGCAAAAAGGCGAGCAAGTTTCGGGCGTAATTTTGGCCAAGCTCAACCGCCTTGATGGTCACGTTTCCCTGCGTATCCAGCAGCGGGACTTTGATACCGGAAAGCTGGGCTGGGTGGATGCACTTGGTGAGGCGGTTTTGGAAGAGGCGAAGGCAGATGAGTACATTAACCGGTCTAAAGCCCGCGACCCCGATTTATGGGTGATAGAGTTCGAGGCCCGTGATCTGCAAAATCCGTTCGAGAAAGATTTATAATTCTGGGTGTGTATGGTTTTTAGCAAGCCACTGGTTGCGTTTGTGATCTTTATCTTCCACGACCCCGAAATATAGCGGCACACCGATACGGCTTGGTTTGGCAAAAACTTTTACAAGTTCTTCGTGCATATCGTGATGCAGATTGCCCATGCTAAGGGGCTGTTTCAGGCGTATGATAAAACTGTTGGCCTTTTCCGGTTTACCGCCGCGCCAGCCCGCTACATCCAGATTATGTTCGATCGTCATGGCGCTGGCCGGAATTTCAAATGCTTGAGACAAATGTTCTATAATATGGTCTTTGCCGATGCGCGGTGCCCGTTTTGTGGACATAAAAATGCTCATGTTACCTTGTCTCCGTTGCTTTTCATTTGAAACCGTGGCATGTAATGCCTGTAAACTTTAACAAGAATATGCTGCAATGCAACCTTTAAAAGAAACCATCGAAAAACGCCGCACCTTTGCGATTATTTCGCACCCAGATGCCGGTAAAACCACGCTGACCGAGAAACTGTTGTTGTTCGGGGGCGCGATTGAAATGGCCGGAGCCGTCAAGGCAAAGGGTGATCGCCGCCGCGCGCGATCCGACTGGATGAAGGTAGAACAAGAGCGCGGGATCTCCGTGGCCTCGTCCGTGATGACGTTTGAAAATGGCGGTATTACTTACAATCTTTTGGATACGCCGGGTCACGAAGATTTCTCGGAAGACACTTACCGTACCCTGACAGCCGTCGATAGCGCGATTATGGTGCTGGACAGCGCCAAGGGGATCGAGGCGCAGACTTATAAACTCTTTGAGGTGTGCCGCCTGCGCGATATTCCGATTATTACTTTTATTAATAAACTTGACCGCGAAGGCCTTGATCCGTTCGAGTTGATGGATGAGGTCGAGAAGAAGCTGGCGCTAGATGTTACCCCCGCTAGTTGGCCGATTGGCATGGGGCGTGATTTCAAGGGCTGTTATGATTTATTGAATGACGAGCTTGTCCTTTTTGATCGCTCGAAGGGGGATACCCTCAAGGAAAGCATATCGTGTTCTGGTCTGGATGATCCGAAAATTGATGAACTCTTGCCCGCCGAGCAGGCCGCCAAGCTACGCGAAGATGTGGCTATGGTACGTGAGCTTTGCCCGCCTTTTGACCGCGAGGCTTATCTGGAGGGCATATTGACCCCTGTTTTCTTCGGATCTGCTGTGAATAATTTCGGTGTGCGGGAAATGCTGGCCGGTATCAAGCGCTTTGCGCCCAGCCCGCGCCCACAGAAATCCGAAAGCCGCCTGATTGAGCCGACCGAGCCGAAAGTAACCGCCTTTGTTTTGAAAATTCAGGCCAATATGGACCCGAAACACCGCGACCGTATTGCCTTTGCGCGTATCTGTTCCGGGCGTTTCAAGAAGGGCATGAAGCTGAAACATGTGCGCTCCGGCAAGACGCAGATTATTCACTCGCCTCTATTGTTTATGGCGCAAGACCGCGAGATGGCGGAAGAGGCCTTTGCGGGCGATATTATCGGCATTCCCAATTATGGAGGTTTGCGTATTGGCGATGCCTATACCGAAGGCGAAGAGCTTGTCTTTTCAGACATTCCTAGCTTCGCGCCCGAGATGATGCAGCGCGTGCGCACGCTTGACCCGCTCAAAGCCAAGCATTTGGGTAAGGCGCTGGAGCAATTGGCGGAGGAGGGTGCAGCCCGCGTGTTCAAGCCGACCATGGGATCGGACTGGATTGTCGGGGTTGTGGGATCATTGCAATTTGACGTTCTGGCAGACCGTATCCGTACGGAATATGACATTCCGGTGAAGTTTGAGAGCACGGAGCTATATACAGCGCGATGGCTAGATGCGGAAGACCATTTGAAGCTCAAGAAATTCGTAGATAGCAACGGAAGCTCTATCGCGCGCGATCATGATGATGATCCGGTCTTTCTGGCACGCAATGCGTGGCACCTACAAGATGCGCAAGACAAAAACCCCGCCATCAAGTTTAAATCCATTAAATAGGCCATAAAAAAGGGCGCTTCGAGGCGCCCTAATCTGATTCATGTCAGTTTATCTTACATGCCCGCAATGAGCTGATCGTATTTAACGGTCTCTTGCGTGGCTTGGATATTAGGCTCGCTTTGTGGCTCGGAGAAAATCTCGCCAGCAGCCGTTGTAAACTCTGATATGTATGATTGAAAACTCATGTGAACACCTTTCATCTCTATTACTTTTTTTATTTATTAAAATCATCATACCAGAGATTCGCGCAACAATCAAATAAACTATGCGTAATTTGTGATATTTTATTCCTTGGCTTCAATTTATAATGATAATCATTTGCATAAAAAACTTGGTCAAATCGTAAAAAAGGTCTTGAAAACCAAGGCATATAGTGACATTTAAATGGTACGGAATTTGTACGGTATGACATTTCAAACAATTTAGAGCGCTATGTTCAAGATATCAAAATTAACCGATTACGCGGTGGTAATCCTCAGCAAGATGGCAGAGACGCCTGATGCGCTGAGTAGTGCCGTGCAGGTATCCGAACTCACGCGCTTGCCGGAGCCGACCGTGGCCAAGCTGTTGAAATTGCTGGCTGGCGGGCAGATTTTAAGCTCCGTGCGCGGCGCGCATGGCGGATATAAACTGGCCGCGCCTGCCGATAACATTTCCTTGGCCGATATTGTGGTCGCTATTGATGGCCCTGTATCACTGACCGCCTGCGTCGAGGGCAGCAATGAGAGCTGTGATTTCGCCCCGAGCTGCCCCGTAAATGGGCGCTGGACGAAGGTCAATACGGCCGTGAGATCGGCGCTGGACAATATCACGCTGGCCGATATGATGCCCGCGCCAAACTACGCCAAAACCAATTCGCAACCAAACGAAGTAAGAGCATAAAACAATGGTAGCAACCGAAGAAACAATCCAGACCGTCAAAGACATGGCCGGAAAATATTCCGCCGGATTTGTCACCGATATTGAAAGCGACAAAGCGCCAAAGGGCTTGTCGGAGGATATCGTGCGCTTTATCTCGGCGAAGAAGGAAGAGCCGGAATGGATGTTGGAATGGCGCCTGAAGGCCTATCGCCGCTGGCTGGAAATGCCAGAACCCGATTGGGCGAAGCTGGAGATTACCCCGATTGATTATCAGGAGAGCTATTACTACGCCGCGCCGAAGGATTTTTCCAACGCGCCGAAATCATTGGACGAGGTTGATCCGAAATTGTTGGAAACCTATGCCAAGCTGGGGATTCCGCTCAAAGAACAGGAAATTCTGGCAGGGGTGAAAAATCCGGTCGCGGTCGATGTGGTCTTTGATTCCGTATCGGTGGCGACCACGTTTAAGGAAAAGCTGGGCGAGGCGGGCGTTATATTCTGCTCGATCAGCGAGGCGATCCAGAAATATCCTGATCTCGTGAAGAAATATATGGGCTCTGTCGTGCCGCAAGGTGATAACAAACATGCCTGTCTGAACAGCGCCGTGTTTACAGATGGCTCCTTCGTTTATATCCCCGAAGGCGTACGCTGCCCGATGGAATTATCGACGTATTTTCGCATCAATGAGCTGAATACCGGCCAGTTTGAGCGCACATTGATTATCGCCGATAAAGGGGCGTACGTGTCTTACCTTGAGGGGTGTACCGCCCCGATGCGGGATGAGAATCAGCTTCATGCCGCTGTGGTCGAGTTGATCGCGCTGGATGATGCGGAGATCAAATATTCCACCGTCCAGAACTGGTATCCCGGTGATTTTGAAACCGGTAAGGGCGGTGTGTATAACTTTGTGACCAAACGCGGTATATGTGAAGGACGAAACTCCAAAATCAGCTGGACACAAGTCGAAACGGGCAGCGCCATTACGTGGAAATATCCCTCCTGTATCCTGAAAGGTGATAACTCCCAAGGCGAGTTTTACAGCGTTGCCATCACCAATGGCCGCCAGCAAGCCGATACGGGCACGAAAATGATCCATATCGGGAAAAATACGAAGAGCCGGATCGTGGCGAAAGGGATTGCGGCGGGTAAGTCCGACCAAACGTACCGTGGCGCGGTCAAGATTTTGCCCAAGGCCGAAGGCGCGCGGAACTTTACGCAGTGTGATAGTTTGCTGATCGGCGATCAGTGTGGCGCGCATACCGTGCCCTATATCGAGAGCAAAAACAAAACCGCCAATCTGGAGCATGAGGCGACCACCTCCAAAATCTCCGAAGACCAACTTTTTTATTGCATGCAGCGCGGCCTGAGCGAAGAAGAAGCGGTCGCGCTTATCGTGAACGGCTTTGCGCGGGAAGTCATGCAACACCTCCCCATGGAATTCGCCGTCGAAGCGCAGAAACTGGTGGGCATTAGTTTGGAGGGGAGTGTTGGGTAAGAACTTACTGGGCTTAATAGGAATTATATGGCTTTTTTTTGTGATTCTAGCAATTGGAACTAGAGTTTTTTTGCAAATTTCAGGAAATATTGAGGTCACAGAAAATCATGACATTCAGACAGCTTACTGCATTGAACATCTAAAAAAGGGAATAAATTGTAAAGATCCAGTAACAACATTCTTGCTTAATTGTAGCTTTCATTTAACTCTAATTTCCGCGGGTATTGCTGCTTTAATTTTATCTTTTTTAGAGTGGGTTTTTAAAGGCGTTGCTGGTTTCACTTTTATGTATGGGGTTCTATTTTTTACACTAGTGCCAGGGTTGATAGCACTATTTAGAATTTATAGAAGAAAAACAAATGCTTAACACATGGTACATGCTTGCAATGATATCCGGCGCGGGGCTCGCGACGCGAAATTTGTTGTTTAAGAAGGTCAGCGGGCAGCTGGATGCGCCGTTTGCGGCGTTGGTGCTGGCGCTGGCTATGACGGCTGTATCTGTGGCGTATTATGTGTTTCAGCGCCAGACATCGGGGCAGGCCTGGGTTGCGCCGAATACGGATTTAACCGCTGTCGGGCTGGCCGCGATTGCGGGGGCGGGCGTGGCGATGGCCAATATTACGCTGGCTTTTGCGTATAAGGCGGGCGGATTTGCCTCGCTGACGGCGCTGCTGCAAAATGGCTTTGCGCTCACCGTAACCATCGTTCTGGGCGCCATGCTGCTCGGCGAGGTTATAAAGCCCAACCAGTTTATCGGTATCGCCCTTGTGTTTGGCGGTATCTTTTTGATTACCAGAGGATAAAAGAGGAAGTAAGAACCATGATTAAAATTGAAAACTTGAAATGCCAGATCGAGACCGATGAGGGGGAGAAGGATATCCTGAAGGGGATTAGCCTTGATATTCCCGCCGGAGAGGTGCATGCGATTATGGGGCCGAACGGGTCGGGGAAATCGACGCTGAGCTATGTTCTGGCCGGACGCGAGGAATATGAAGTCACGGGCGGATCAGCCACGCTGGACGGCGTTGATTTGCTGGAGATGGAGCCCGAAGAGCGCGCCGCCGCCGGATTGTTCTTGGCGTTTCAATACCCTGTGGAAATTCCGGGGGTGAATATGAGCACGTTTCTCAAGACCTCCCTGAACGCTATCCGCAAGCAGCGCGGCGAGGAAGAGCTGGACGCGCTTGGTATGCTCAAACTGATCAAAACCAAGTGTAAAGAGCTCGGGATTAATGATGACATGATGAAGCGCGCGGTCAATGTCGGCTTTTCCGGCGGTGAGAAAAAGCGCAATGAAGTGCTGCAAATGGCGATGCTGGAGCCGAAATTCTGCGTCCTTGACGAGACCGATAGCGGTCTGGATATTGATGCGCTGAAAGTCGTGGCCGATGGCGTGAATGCTATGCGTAGCCCTGATCGCTCCTTCCTTGTGATTACGCACTACCAACGTTTGCTGGATTACATCAAGCCCGATGTGGTGCATGTTTTGGCGGGCGGTAAGATTGTGAAGACAGGCGGTCCGGAGCTGGCCAAGGAGCTGGAAGATAAAGGCTACGCCGAATTTTTGGAAGCCGCATAAACGTTAGAGAAGAGCAATGACAGCGCAAAGCAATATCATGAAATTTCCCGAAAAATCGCCGTACGTGCCATGTGATGGCGATACGTACACCGCGTGCAAGCTGCCGAAATCCGCGCCTGATTGGGTGAAGGAATTCCGTAGCGATGCCTTTGCGCGGTTCAAGGAGCAAGGCTTGCCGACGCAAAAGCTGGAGCGGTTTAAATATACGGGTATCGCCAAGGCGGTCGCGGATTTTGATGGCGTTCTGGGCGAGAGTAAATACTCGATGGATGGCGAGGCCGCGTACATTGCACCGCTCTCCGAGAGCTTTGATCAGAGCTGGGTTCGGAAGCTAATCACCCAAGACGCGCCCGGTGCGGCCAAATATGGGGATA
>Ga0098074_1001284_pt1 | contig 13170 bp, 18 predicted proteins | sample 32_taG_FD_75064 | JGI IMG/M metagenome (GOLD analysis project Ga0098074, IMG submission 75064) | Marine viral communities from the Gulf of Mexico - 32_GoM_OMZ_CsCl metaG | ecosystem: Environmental > Aquatic > Marine > Oceanic | place: Atlantic Ocean: Gulf of Mexico | collected 2015-07-12
CCGCTGGATGAAGCTGAAATCAGCGAAACCGCCGATTGTAACCAGCGTTCGCGGAGGGCGTGAGGGTCCAATTAAGTTGGAGTAATTCTGTCAATGGACAGCCGTTTTGCACCTGCCCCAAAATCACTGTCCATACAGTTTTCTAGCGAAACTGTTTCAATCCGGCTTCTTTATGAGACTAATTGAAACAGTTTTACCGGGACGCTCCCGAACAACCCTCTGGCGTATGCGCAAACGAGGGTGGCTGACGGGTGTCGTTAACATCGCGGGTCGCCTCTACATCACTGACGAGGGGATCGCTGAGTTCCAACGAAGGGCTGAAGCTGGAGAGTTCGCCAAGGACGTTAGTCCGCCGGACGAATACAAGAATCGGGCAGAAGTCGAGAACGCAGAAACCCTAACCCATTAACGCAAAAGCCCCACTGGCGAGCAGTGAGGCAGCGGAATGGGCAATTAGTAACTGCTTTCATTTTCGCTGATTTCGCCTGCTCTTCAAGGGGGAATTTCTAAAATGAAGAACCTAGACTCACTCCCTCCCTGCATGGACCCCGCTGAATGCGAAAAGGAGTTCGGCCACATATTGAAGGCTGCTTTTGCAGGCAACGGCAAGCCAACCAAGGACGCAAAGGCTTCAACCCCTCCACCTCCTAGATTCCGAGTCTCTACGGTGAGGAATGCGAAAGCCACCGACTGCGAAGATCGGTGGTTAAACGACGTTGTAGACGACATCCGCGACGGCAAGCACGACGGTGGCCTCTTGGAAGTGCAGATGGCCTACACAAAAGCCTTCAGCGAAGCCCTCACCCTACATGGTGATGAGGCGGCTGCACACAAGGCGGGCAAGAAGGCTGCGTCAGAGGCTAAGAAGAGGCTACCGGCTATCCTGTTCTCCGGCACCTTTGAGAAGCGGAGCAACAACGGACTGGAGCACCATTCCGGGTTGCTCTGCGCTGATGTGGATGACATCTGCGACATGTGGGAAAGGTGGGAGTTGGCCTCCAAGCTGAAGGAAGACCCTCACGTCATCATGGTGGCAGAAAGCCCCACCGGCACCGGTCTGAAGGTAGTCTTCCGCGTCTCCGACAACCCTCTTCACCATGGTGATAGCTTTCGCGCGGTTGAGGCGCGGATGAGGGATATCTACGGAGTGGAGATCGACCCGAGTTGCAAGGATGTGGCGCGGATGTGCTTCGTGCCTGATGGCGTTAATCTCTACTTCAACCCGTATAAAGGGCCTCTGCCGCTATTGCCGCCAGAGGAAGCCACCAAGACGCCCGCAAAGGCTCCAGAACACTCTCTCACCACATCGCCATCCAATGGTGATACCAGCAAACGTAAGGAGATCGCAGAGAGCCTACTGGGGCCGCTGCGGTCTATAGACGGCAGATGGTTCTGTGATTGTCCGGGCAAGGATCTTCACACCACTGGTGACGGTGCGAAGGATTGTGAGGTTCACCTGGATGGGGCTCCTAACATTCATTGCCACCATGAACACTGTTCCTCAGCGGTGGCTGCTACCAACAAGACACTACAGTCTGAGATCGGGAAGGCTGAGGCGGGAGAGATAGAGGCAGCCACTGGTGAGGCTGAGCCTTGGTCTGATCCTGAACCGTTGAAGGGGTTGCCTGATGTGGAATCGTTCCCCCTTGAGAGTCTGCCCGGCACTTTGCGTCCGTGGCTGAAGGACATATCGGAGCGTATGAACTGCCCGCCAGACTTTGCTGCAATCGGGGCCATCTGCGCGGCTAGTGCCATCTGCGGACGCAAGGTCGCCATTCGCCCTAAGGCAGCTGACGATTGGGGGGTGATCCCCAACCTTTGGGGGATGATTGTCGGACGTCCCAGCGTGATGAAAACGCCAGCGCTGAAAGCAGCAATGGCACCATTGGAAAAGCTGAGTGCGGAGGCTTTGGAGAAATACCGAGAGGAAGAGAATGCATTCGCCGTAGACGAGGCCATGATGAAGCAGCGCCAAAAGGTTGCTGAGGTGAAGATCAAGGCCTACCTGGAAGAGGGGAGAGAGGCTGATGCCCGCTACGAAACCGAATGCCTGCAGAGAAGCGAGAGTGATAAGCCCGTTCTTCATCGCTACAAAACCAGCGATATAACGGTGGAGAAGCTGGAAGTCTTGCTAGAGGAGAACCCGAATGGCCTGATGGTCTTTCGCGATGAGATGATGGGCTGGTTCACTTCTCTTGAGAAGGAAAACCAACAACCAGCGCGAGCGTTCTATCTTGAATGCTATGATGGGTGGGCATCCTATACGTCTGACCGTATCGGGCGCGGGAGAACTGAAATCAAAGGCCTCTGCCTTTCCATCATGGGCAGCATACAGCCGGGGCCCCTGCAAACCTATGTCAGACAGGCAGTAAGAGGCGGCAACGGGAGCGACGGTCTACTGCAACGCTTCGCACTTATGGTGTGGCCTGATATCGGCCGCGAACCATGGCAGGACGTAGACCGTCAGCCGGACAATGAGGCGGCGCGGAGGGCTTTCGATGCGTTTCGCCATTTGGATACGCTCACGGCTGAGACAGTTGGCGCTGAACCCGACCCCCATACTGGTGTCCCGTTCCTTCGCTTCACACCGGAAGCGCGGGTGCGGTTCGTTGAGTGGAGGGAACACATGGAAAACCATGTCATCAGAGGGGCAGAGCATGAAGCCCTTGAGTCGCACCTGACGAAATACCGAAAGCTGGTACCCGCCCTTGCGTTGCTTTTTCACCTACTGGACCGCCAGAGGGGAGCAGTGACGCTTGAGGCATTGGACCGCGCTCTGGTTATTACCCGCTATCTGGGAAGCCATGCCCGGCGTGTTTATAGCGCCGCAACCCATAAAGGCGCGGTCCCTGCCGAGGAGATCGCCCGGCACATTCAAGCCCGCGACCTCCCTTGTGGTGATTCCATCAGTTTCACTGCCCGAGACATCAAGCGGAAGCATTGGCAAGGGCTCGGTACAGACGGTGAGGTTGAGGCAGGGATTGCTGCTCTCGTTGACTCCGGCTGGCTCCGTGAGATCCCCAAAAAGGAGGGGCGCGGTAGGCCAACTGAACATTACGAGGTGAACCCAAAGATTTATCAGGAGCCTCCAAAAACAAGTGACAAAAGTGACAAAAATAATGCTGAGGGGAATTTTGGCACTTTTGGCACTGCCATTGAGAGCGGGGACAAAAAAGAATGGGAGGACATATGAACCCGATATCTGACTACACCCGACAACTTCTCATCTCCCTTCCCAATGGTGGCTACACGCTGAAGCTGGAAGGGCCAGAGATGGCCGTGAGGCCGGGAGTCAGTGATGTGGCCGGACTACGCGAGGCGCTGCTGGACGCCAAGCCTGAGCTCCTGTCACTGGTGGCTCCAGGATGGGGGCAGGCTCCAGCCCGTCCCATCCCGCTGGCATCACAACTCCCAATGGTGGATCCCGAGGATGCAAGGCTGCTGGTTCACCATGTGGACAGGCAGGGCGGGCCGGCTCAAAGCTGGAGGATGACCAGAGCGAACGACTACCGGCATGGTGTAGGGATAGCTGATTGGGATATCTGCCGAGCTGCTGCTGCCATCGAGGTGCTGCTTGAGCAGCATTGCGGGAAGCTGAAGGCAAAGCAGCATGACGAGAGGGTAAGGGAGCTGGTCATCAGGATGAGGGCCATTGACGAGTGCGGTGGTTTGCCAAGTGCCAAAAGTGACAATAATCCTCCGGGCGGACCAACGGATGAGGCTTTCCTGCTGGTCGTGAGGGCTACGGGATCGGGCGGGTGCCATCTCCCCCTGAATGGTGTTGTCGGGTCACTGGTCAAACGTGGGATGCTGGGCAGGGCTGGGACTGATGACTATGCCCATTACGCCATCAGTGGAGCGGGTGTGAAATGGTTAGAAGAAAGGCAGGAGATAACGGCGTGAGAAAGCAAAGCAAAGATCTAGAGGATGCGGCCAAGGGACTGAACCCCCGGCAGCGTCAGTTCGCCAATGGTGTGCTGGAGGGAATGTCACAGACGCAAGCGTATCTTGCGGCATACCCAAACAGCTCTGCGAGGACAGCAGAAACATCATCTTCACGGATGATGAGTTCCGCCAAGGTGGCCCGTTACCTGGAGATAGCCAATGCCCAAGTGTGCGAGAGGGCCAAGGTCAGCCGGCAGTGGGCGCTGGAGCAGCTGAAAGAGATCGCACAGGAGCCATCAAGCAACACGGCTGGCAAGGTTGCCGCCATTGCGCTCATCTCGAAGATGGAAGGGTGGGACAAGCCGGCCAAGGTGGAGGTCAGCGTCAATCCGTTGGAGCAGTTGGTGTACGAGATTCAGAATGAGGAGTAGGAGCGCACGACTCTCGGACATATCTCGCACATTCTGTCCTTCACGATGCACAGGCCGGCGCTCCGTGCTGCCGTTGTGATCGGTGACGACGATCTCCGCGCCATAGCCGGACGGATCAAAACGCGTCTTTCGTCGGGTCCCATGGCTCGTTCACAATTTCCGGCCCTGTCGAGCGTTTGTTTTTTTTTACTCCCGGCGCGGTGTCCTCATCTTCTTGAGGTGGCACCAAAGGAGGCTTGTCACTTTCAGCATTCGGATTGGTGGCTACTTTTCCACTGTCCATTCTCAAGATAAAAAAACCTCCCCACAGCCCGGCGACGTAAAGCAGCCCATGGCTTATGTATGCTGACTGAAAGGCGACAGCTTGGACGCCCTGATACAGGAATATGGAAAGCACGCTGAGGCCCATAGCAGTTGCGAATCCGAGCGGCCTGTTGAACGCCCAGAACCGAAGAATAGCGCTGAAGACCACAAACCAAAGCGGTGCCGCAACGGTGGCCCACAGGGATATTGTTTCCTTACTCATGATCGATCTAACTTGCCAATTTGATTGCGCACATTCATCCGTCGTAGTGCGGTTGCCTGCTAGGCCTTTGGGTTGAAAGGATACCGCAGGGCACCATTGTCGCGCCACCTAGAAAAAAGCCCGCCGTCACCGAAGCAACGACGGGCAACAAGGAGGGGAGCTGGGACTTCACCCCCAGCTCCGGAGAAAGTCTGGCAGATGGGTTTGTGGCTGTCTGTAGGTGAACCTACCTATGCCCGCTCTTTGTCCTGCCCCATCGGCACAATCCACATATGCCGCACAAAGCAATTCACCGCCGAATCGTTCAACGGGCAGACCATTGGTTCTTGGAGGAAACCGAACGGCATCACCCGCTGCGGATGAAGGACTTGGAAGGCGTTCTCTCCTACATGCTGGAGATGCAGACGGTAAGTGGCCATTCACACAACACCGGCTTCACGGAGAGCGCACATGTCGTCGTTGAGGGTTCTTCTGGTTTTCCCGCAAAACCATCTCATTCTCAATGGACCAGTTCTTGGGGGGGCCAACCAGCATCCCACGTTGGGCTACAAGAAGATCGCCCACAAACTGCGTGAGCAGGGATGGGCGGTGAACAAGAAGCTCGTGCAGCGTGTCCGGCGGGAAGAGGGACTTCAGGTTCCGCCGCCAAAGCCTCACCAACGCCGCCGGGGGCGTTCCACCGGGTTGCCGCAGCAGGCCCGGCACAAGAACCATGTCTGGGCCTGGGATTTCGTGAGCGACTACACCGAACGTGGCGGCAAGTTGAGAACGTTCAACCTGATCGACGAATACACCCGTGAGTGCCACTGCATTTACGCAGATCAGGCGATCAAGGCTACGGACGTGCTCGCTCTGTTACAGGAGGCCATCGCACGGCACGGACCACCCAAGTATATCCGCAGCGACAACGGCCCGGAGTTCATTGCCAAGGTGATCCAGACCTGGCTGCGGGACAACCACATCCAGACGATCTATATCGATCCGGGCTGTCCTTGGCAGAACGGCTATGCAGAGAGCTTCAACGGACGCTTTCGGGCCGAATGCCTGAACCGGGCCCTGCTCTACACCTTGAGCGAAAGCCGTGTGGTCTTTGAAGACTGGCGGAGCTACTACAATGATGAGCGACCGCACCGTTCGCTGGGCTTGCAAACCCCGGCGAAGTTCGCACAGAGTCACCTCGTTGAAGGCCCCGACTCCGGTCGGCCTACGGCCTCCCTACGCCGGAGCCTTCAAGAGAAACAAAAGAAAACAGACAAACCGAAACCTCCGGAAAATGTCTCATAAGGAGTGGGCCAAAATGTGGGGCCCAACCACCTGCTCCCGGACCAGAGCCCGCAAACGAGCGTTGATCGACTCCCACGTGTGATCTCGAATCCACTGGCGGAAGACATGGTAAACCGTCTGCCAAGGCGGGAACTCGGCAGGCATCAACCGCCATTGAATGCCACCGCGCAATACGTAGGGAACAGCGTCCAAAACCCGTCGTCGGTCAGTCGGTGGGCGTCCCCGTTTCTTGGGCGCCGGCAGCATCGGTTGGATCAATGCCCACTGAGCATCGGTGAGCGAAGAACTGTAAGAGGCGATTTTCATCGCCAGAAGTGGCTCCGCAGAAAACGAATCGAATTTGCAAGACGTTTAGGTCAAGCAGCCTCGGTCCGACCTCTCCCTCTATATAAATACTTCTTTTTCAAACAGGCTCTTAATCCCTTCGTTGAAGATCGCCCCCGGTAGCGGGTGGGTGGCCTTTACGTTCGGCTCAGAAACTAATCATGACGACGAGCACCGCACGTTATTGAATGTAAATTCCGTTATTGATTGGATCGATGTTTCGATAAGAACTATCGATTTCAAAGAATTAGGTTTTTCGCCATACTTAAGCGTCATGGGACGAACGCACCATGGATCACAAAACGAAAGCAACACAATGAAACGCAACACCATAATCAAAAGTATAGTCGTCGTATTGCTCACGGCCATCCTCACGCTTGGCGCTTATTTCATGATTGGGCCGCAGATCATGATCATCGTGCCGGTGGCGATCGTGGCAGGAATTATCTTCGCATTTCGGCGCTCGTTCATTTCATTGGTCTGCTTCGGTTATCCCTTAACCTTCGGCCTGGTCTCTGCGTACATCGGTTGCGCCGAGATTGATGACTACACACGGACTCCCTCTTTTGCGATTTCTATTGTCATTGGCCTTGTAGGTGTCGGCCTGATTGCAGTCGGCTTTTGGAAGGCGCTGCCTGACCGCACAACCAAAAAATCAAACGGGGCAGCCGAACAAGACAGCGATGGTCAAGCCTGATACCGTTGTGAGTTGATTGACTAACATGGTTCGAATCCTCAACCTGTAATCGAAGCAGCGCTCCCATACCTGGGTGCCATGCCTTAAACGTTCTGCCAAGAAATGACAGAGAAACAAAAACTCATCGCCGCTTGGGCCGTTGCATCGGTCTTTACGATCACCGGAATCCTTGCCATCTTTTTCGGAGTTCGCGGATTACTTCTGGCTCATGCGAGTGAAAGCTGGCCATCCGCCGAAGCCACGGTATTGCGCTCCGAGGTAGAGGTTTTCGGCGGTGGGGCTGATCGGGTCACCCTTGGCAGGCCACTTTGAATGTTAGGTCCGGGACCACATTTTATGTTTCAGGTGGTCGGATTTAGACTTGGGTGGAGCGGAGGCGAAGCCGGAGCGCAACCCAAGTCTGAACTCGTTTGGTTTCTAGCAAATTCGTCTGGGCTTTGGAAGCCTAGGCGGCTGTGTGGATGCTCCCGATTGTAGAACTGTCGCCACTCCTCGATCAGAACTTTGGCTTCAGTCAGGCTCAGAAGAATCTCACGGTTCAGGCATTCATCGCGAAGACGGTTGTGGAAGCTTTCCACGTGGCCGTTTTGCCAAGGGCTACCCGGATCGATGTAGATCGTTCCGATCCCCAGTTCCTTGAACCATTCCTGGACTTCCTTGGCGATGAACTCGGATCCATTGTCGCTGCGGATGTATTTAGGAACGCCGCGGCGTGCCATCACTTCAGCGAGCGCGTTGAGCACATCCTGGCTGCGCAGTTTGCGATCAACTTTGATGGCTAAGCATTGACGGCTGTATTCATCGATCAGCGTCAGCATCTTGGGGGAAGCCCCGTCGTCGGTGCGGTCGTGAACGAGGTCCCAACTCCAGACTTCGTTGAGCTGCGTGGCCCGCGTCGGAGCTGCTGTGGAATGACCCTGGCGGCGTTGCTTGGGACGCTTCCCCTTCACTCCCAGCCCCTCGAACTTGCGGATGCGTTGAACGAACTTCCGGCTGACCTTCCAACCTTCGCGATCGAGCAACGCCCGGATCCGGCGATAGCCATAGCGAGGATACTTTCGACTGAGCCAAACAATCCGCTTCACCGTCGCCTGAACCTGCTCCAGAGCTTCCTTGGGGCGATACTGGCCGGCCGACCGGCTCAGCTTCAAATACCGGCACGCCCTTCGCATGGAACACAGCCCCCGCTGGACAGCGTTCTTAACGGCCTGTCTCTTCTGCGAAGGGCTCACCACTTTTTTGAAAGCGTCTCCTCTAGAACGCGGTTCTTGAGCAGGGCGTCAGCGAGCATCTTCTTGAGTTCGCCGTTCTCATCGCTCAGCTCCTTGAGCCGCTTGGCGTCGGCCATCTCCATCCGGCCATACTTGCGCCGCCATCGGTAGAAGGTCTGTTCGCTGATATTGAATTCCCGGCAGACCTCCTCAACGGTCTGCTCCCCGTCCGCGTTGCGGAGAATGCGGATAATTTCTTCGGTCGTGTGTCGCTTTTTCTTCATGTTCAGGTTCTGGGTCTTAGCCCCAGAACCTAACATTCTCAATGGCCTGTTTTTCGGCGGTCACCTCAACCCTTTGAAGGCTCCGTCTCCGGTCGGCCTACGGCCTTCCTACGCCGGAGCTTTCAAGAGAAACAGGAGAAGACAGACAAACCGAAACCACCGGAAACTGTCTCATTTGCTTTGGGCTAAATCGCGGGGTCCAACCAGGCCTCCTTCAGGTCCATGCCGCCATATTTGCTCTTCCAGCGATAGTAGGTCAGGGCGCTGATGGAATATTTACGGCAGACCTCCTCGGTCTTCAGTTGTTCTCCCTCGGCATCACGCAGGATACGGATGATCTGTTCGGTCGTGTGTCGCGTTTTCTTCATTGATGGTTCTTCTGGTTTTCCTGGAAAAACATCTCATTCGCAATGGACCAATTCTCAGGGGCCCAACCAAGCCGGCGCGGTCATCCCCGGCATGCTTTCCCTTCGTGGTATCATGGGCCGGGGGGGGGGCTTCATACAAACTAACCCCGTCCGGTTGGATACCGGGCGGGATTTTTTTTGACAGGCTGATGCGCGTAAAAGGAAGACCCGCCACAAATGAAGTTGCGGCGGGCCTATTGCATGGTCTCGAATAATGAAGCCAACTGACATTGGCAAACAGAATGTGTCCCTTGTTTTGATTTTTGCAAATCTGCTTCCCGACAGAAAAAGCCCGCCGCCATTTCTGACGACGGGCTACCCCATACCGACCCGTTGCTAGTTGCGGGTCATACCGAAGCTGTCTCCGTTTCTGCGTTTTGCAAATCTGCTTCTGACAGAAAAAGCCCGCCGCCATTTCTGACGACGGGCGCACACTTTCAATAACGAACACCCAAGCGAATTGGGATGCCGTTAACTTGTCGTCAGTTCTTCAATCCGCAAATCATCCGCCGCAGATTTTGCAGGCAATGCCATCAGTTTTGCCGCACACCCGGCCCTTGGTTTTCTGGTAATACCTGCAAGTGGAATTGTGTCGTTTGCTGGAGCTTGCCGTCAGCCAATATCCGGCAATCTTCTGGCGTGCGCTTGTTGCTGAACTTGAACGCGCTGGACGAGATCCACGACGCCAATCCCAAGGTGCGACGGGCGACGGTTGCGACCAGATTCCACGCCTTGCCTTTCTTGCCGTCTGTTCGGCGCTCTGAAGGCTTTTGTCGTTCGGGGCATAGCGTTGATACCACCAAGCGAGCCCGGCGCGCACAAGGGCCAGGTTGACGTTTTCATTGCCGGCCATGACCACTCCAACGGTGCGCCCATAGCTGTCCTTGTCCTTCACGATGACGGAGACGGTTTTGCCGAAAGTCTTGGCACTTGTGAACCGCTTGGCTTGGGTTCCGAAAGGTTGCCCAGTCTCGGGAGTGTCAATGCCGTGGAAGCGGATTTTGGTTTGGCGCTTGTTGGCGTCCAAGATCGTGATTGTGTCGCCGTCTGCCACGGAAACGACCTTGCCCGTGATGGTGGCGGCATGAGTCGCAAGGGAAACTAGGAACGCGGCGATTGTCGCAAGTGTTCGCATTGGGAGAAGGCTATCCGTATTCCATTGTCGCGCCACCTAGAAAAGAGCCCGCCGTCACCGAAGCAACGACGGGCCAACAAGGAGGAAAACTGGGACTTCACCCCCAGCTCCGGAGAAAGTCTGGCAGATGGGCCTGAGGCTGTCTGTAGGTGAACCTACCTATGCCCGCTCTTTGTCCTGCCCTATCGGCACAATCCACATATGCCGCACAAAGCAATTCACCGCAGAATCGTTCAACGCGAAGACCATTGGTTCTTGGAGGAAACCCAACAGGCTCACGCGTTGCGAATGAAGCGGCTGGAGGACGTTGTCTCCTTCATGCTCAAGATGCAGACGGTGAGCGGGCATCAACATGACACGACACACACGGAGAGCGCGCACGTCGTCGTTGAAGTGGTGCCTTTGCATGGGCGAATGCAGGAACGGCATTACTTGGCGGAATGGTGCGGCGGCAGGGAGGTGTCTCGGTTGCCGGATGGGTAAAGAATGCCCGACAGCAGTTCGCCAAGGAGGATGGGCATGGGGATACCCAAGGAAACGAACACTGCCGAGCGGGGGGAGTGTTGTCCTGCATTGGCGGCTTGGCAAATAGGGAGTTGGGCGGAGTGAGGGCGAAATGGGGATGTTCAGTTGGAAGGAGGTCGGCGCTGTCTTACCACCATCAACCAAGGCGGTTTTGAGCGTGTGCTACTTTTTGTGCTACTTCTGCAAATTCGATTCAATAGCTAGGCTTGCTGTCTTAAAGCGCATTGGAGTCTATGAAATAAGTGGTTTTATTGGATTTGATGAAACAATAAGAACCCTCCTGAAATCGGTGAAATCACAATTTTAAGTCTCGTGCGTCTACCAATTCCGCCACACCGGCTACCAAAAAAGTGCTAATTATTGCCGTTTTTTAAATCAGTTGAGTTGAATGTGCTACTTTTTGTGCTACTTTTGGGTTGTGAAACCCAGTGAAACGGAGTGCAAACCGAGCACAAAAAGCAAACGGCAGGCCAATCAGCAGCAGCCACGGTATCAGAAGGTATTTGACGGTCGCAAGCAGCCAATCAGGGGGCTCTGGAAAAGGGGGCAACGTTACTACGCGCAGCTAAAGGTGACAGACCCTCTTTCTGGGGAGAGCAAGTCCAGGCGGGTGCCGTTAAAATCTGATGGTCAGCCGGTGACTACGACTCCCCAAGCAGTTAAGGCGCTGCAGAAGCTACGCCAGCAGCGTGAGGACAATGACTTGCCGGTTCTGAAGCAGCCGCCCCTGTTTGCCGACTATGTGAAGGACTATCTGGAGCACCACGAGAGGGCGAGGGACACCAAGAGGAAATCCACGTTGGACAAGGAGCGATCCAAGCTGGAGTTATGGAAGGAGCACTTCGGGCCAATTCGCTTGAACACCATTCATATCTCAATGGTTCGGAAGTTCATGGCGAAGCGACAGGCTGACGGAATGTCGGCTCGAACGGTGAACCTAGATGTCATTGCCCTGCGAAATGTCCTGAAAATGGCGGTACAGGACGGTTGGTTGGTTGATCTGCCGACTAAGGGATTGTCGCAGTTAAAGCACCAGACTAAACGAAAGAGCCTCTACTCGGCGGATGACATCGGCATTCTGTGTGAGGCCGCCTTGGCAACGAAGGCTGACGGTAAGCCGGTAACGAAGAACGGGCAGCAGTTGTCCGATTATGTGCGCCTCATGGCCCTCTGTGGGACGAGGCGGGATGAAACGCTGGCTTTAAAATGGAGTGACGTTGATTTTGGAAAAGGCCTGCTCACAGTAGGCAGGAACGAGCCCACAAAGAATGGTGAAGTCCGCCATGTGGATTTCAATCCGAGCTTGGAGGCGCACTTGCAGGAGATGCAGGGCAGGAGAGCACCAGACTCGGGATGGCTGTTCCCGTCGCCGCAGCGTGGTAGCAAGGACCTTCGGGTGACTACGTTTAGGGAGTCGCTAAAGCTCGCGAAGAGTGCCGCTGCCAAGCAGTTGGCTTCTTTGGCTGATTTCACGTTCCATGATTGCCGTCACCATTTCATCAGCATGGCGGTCATGGCCTGCATTGATTTCATGACGATTGCCCGATGGGTGGGGCATAAGGATGGTGGCGTTTTGATCGGCAAGGTCTACGGACACTTGGCGGACGATCACCGCAAGCTCATGGCTTCCAAACTCAACTTTGGGCCGGTTGTGCTGAAGGAGGCTGTGAATGAATGAGAAGGAGGTCACTATTTCCACGCCCTACGGAGAAAGGCCCCTGCGCTATGACGATTCTCTGGCGTCTGCCTACGAGAGCGTAAGCAGAGAGGATCTCCGCGAAATTCATGGATCATTGTTGGGTGTTTGGACTAAGGAAATCGAGAGATCCATCGACCGTCCAAGGCAAAAAGAATGGGAATCCAAGCGTATCAAACAGGGGGCGGCGATTCGGGAGGCGGTAAGAATAGTAAAATCGCACGGCGGCTGGATTGCATTTGACGCAGCTCAGGCTAGATCGGACCCGCGCGTCGATACTCTAGCGCTCGAGCTCGCAGAGATTGGAGGACAGTGTGTTCAGGACCGGCGAGTTCGCCCTCTGCTAATGCTGGCAATTGACAAGTCGCTTGAAAATGGTCGGATGGACATCTTCAGACTGCTTGCAAATAGCTCACAACCGCCGGTGAACCGAGTCGAACTGACGAGGCTTATGGACCAGGACTATGACACTAGCAGACTTGACTCATGGACTGGATGGGTGATGAGGAATTGGATTGGTGGGAGCGTCCCGCTGCCCTTGTTTGGTTTCTCAAATAGAGCCCTTGCTGATTTCTTGGACCTTCTAGGGCTCGGTTCCGGGGAATCTGGGGGGACGGAGGAGAACTTGACTAAAACTCGTTACCGCTGGATGAAGCTGAAATCAGCGAAACCGCCGATTGTAACCAGCGTTCGCGGAGGGCGTGAGGGTCCAATTAAGTTGGAGTAATTCTGTCAATGGACAGCCGTTTTGCACCTGCCCCAAAA
>Ga0098074_1001285_pt1 | contig 13169 bp, 24 predicted proteins | sample 32_taG_FD_75064 | JGI IMG/M metagenome (GOLD analysis project Ga0098074, IMG submission 75064) | Marine viral communities from the Gulf of Mexico - 32_GoM_OMZ_CsCl metaG | ecosystem: Environmental > Aquatic > Marine > Oceanic | place: Atlantic Ocean: Gulf of Mexico | collected 2015-07-12
ATCAATGGTGATCGGGTTATGTTTTACGATCACAAAATTCAACGATGGATTCACACCCAACAAAAAGATATAAAATCTTTTGAGATTGCTGGTTAGAATTGACCTAACGTGTCACACCTATGTGCGATAATACTTATATCAAAGAAAACAACAACTAAGGTAAACAACATGATTCAAATGACTTTCAAAAACGACCACGGCAAAACCATCACCATCATCACCGACAAGCGGGACATTACCGTACACGTTGACCGGATGGACGAGAAAGAATTTTTCTGGGTAAAATCAGATATTCTTTGATTTTGTGACCTAACGTGTCACACCTATAGACGATACTAATAACATAACAAACAACAGTCATTCACACGAAAGGTAATAACATGACTAACAAACAATTCGACGTAACTTACATCTGCCCTTGGAATGGTCGCGAAGTGACCAGCATTGAGGTTTCCGCTGATCGTATCTACCAGAATGATTCTGGTGAGATGGTGTTCCACTACAACGACCACTACAACGCTTGCGAAGTAGTGACCGCTTGTGAGGTTCCACAATCCCGGATTGATGCGAAGGCTTCTTACTTCAAGCAGTACGGCACTGCTGGAGAATAGACATGATTCGAGATAATAACGGAACGAAGGACGTTGTAATCAACTGGATTATTTTGCTGTTCGTTCTATGCCCACTGTTTGCCGTAGGAATTGCCCTACCATTTTTGTTTGCTGTTAGTTTTATTGTTAGGATGATTACAAATGTCTGAGCGTGAATACAACCCTAGAATCGTTTGTGCTGATGGCTTCTCAATCTCTGTCCAAGCCGATGGGGATTGGGGCAGTTATTGCACGCCACGAGTATCAGCGGGAACACATACCCACATGGAAGGCGGATTCCCTAGCATGATCCCCGGCAAGGAATTGCTGGAGTATATGGAAGGTGGAGAGTTCAAAGACCCATGCGATACGGTTTACCCGTATGTTCCTCGCGAAGTGTTCGAGCGTGAGTTCGAGCTACACGGTGGAATAGTTGAGGGAAAATTGCCGGAATAGTGATTTTTTCTCTTGACAGTATCACCCAATATAGATTATGTGAGAGAATCGCCCTAAGTCCTTATGTGACAAGGGTTTAGGGCTTGAGGGGCGGGCCGGATTTGACGTAAACCCTTACTGTATAACGAGTTACGACAATTCCAAGAAAATTCTTTTTTTTACTGGATTTCCTATTGACAGCGAGCCGATAAATATAGTAGAAAAGGAGATATTATGTTAGAAATGATGATGTTTATCAGTGCCGTGTTGACAATTTTATTTTCGATTTTAATTGTTTTTGAGTCCGGGCTTTGACCTAACGTGTCAATGGTCTATCCGATAATAGTATTAGTTCATTAATCAAAGGAGATAAGAAAATGAGCGATCAAACAAAAGCTAGTATCCTGTGCGTTATTGCGATCCTGTTGGGGATTTTGTGTTCCGGTTGTGCTAATCGTTCCCAAGCGAATCGGGTAAACTACTCGATTCAAACTCGCTGCCCTGATATTTGGAGTCCTGAGCCGACACAAGAAGTTTCAATAAAAATGGATTTTAGACGGTAATACCCCTTGACAAATGCCGATCTTTATGTATAATAGGGGCATACAACACACAACACGAAAGGAAAGATTATGAGTTACGAAGCAAAAATGAGCAACAAAGAAACCGGCAGAATGTTCGATGAGCTATCGAAAGCTATTCGTGAGTGCATCACGGTTCCAAACCACCTACTGCCGGAAGAGTTCCACGACCTCAAAAGCGGTGAGCGTACACTTGCACGCTTGGAAGAATTGTGCGATGAGCGTGACGGTATCACCGAACACGTTAAGCTGAAAGCTCTCAAGGCTCGCAACATTGAGAAACTTGCTGCACAAGTTGAAGCCAAGACTATCCGAAACGGTCACGGTGATTTTGTTGATCTGGATTCCGAATTGGATTACAGCGACAACGAGTGCGACGAAATTCAGTTGCACAAAAATCATATGGCTTTGGTTGGCGGTATGGTCAACGGTGGATTGATTGATGCAGAGGATTTGGAAGAATGTTAATCACAACATTTATCTATTGGCTTTGCTTTGTTGCTATGGCTTTTTACTACTTAAATAAACCAAGGAAAAGAAATGTTCGAAGAAGACAAATTTCACGTTGAAATGTTCAGAGAATCAACAGGTTCAACTTTGCGTGTACCTGTGCCGGAACACATTAATAAGGTGATGCAATATGTTGATCCTAATGAGCCGGAAGATTCTCAGTTAGTACTTGACACAATGGAAGATCTGGTCAGGTGGTATGCGGATAACTTTGCTGATGCTGGTTGGGAAACGGTAAGGGTATATAATGGATTGGTTGATTGATTTAAATATTTTTTTGTGGTCTGGTGTTGCCGCATTATTTTTTTACAGAATTTTCTTTATTTGGGATTGACACGATGGAAGATTTATGGCATGAGAATTTTTTAATTTGGGTTTTATTGAAATTATTGGGCGATTGACGTAAGTTGTTGCTGTGTAAGGGTTTACGGCTCAAAAGCCGCCCCCGCCGCGACCTAAACCCTTATGTGGTAACGACTTACGACGATTCGGAAAAACTTTTAAAATAATTACATAAAAACATGCAGAACCCCTTGACAAATGGACGATATATGTTATAATGGAGTGTATGAGAGGCAAGCGAGTCGCTCACTGATCTTTGACAATTTGGTAGTTCAACATTCTCCACGGGGAGGCGGCAAGTCGTGTCGCCAAGTAAGGAAAAGACGACCTCAGAAAATTTCCCCGATTTTTACAATTTTAGTCAAGATGCCCCTTGACAAATGCCGATACTTATGGTATAATGGGGACATGAGAGGCAAGCAAGTCACTCACTGATTTTTGACAATTTGGTAGTTCAAGGGCTTGACCCGCAAACCTCGCCCAAGTCGCGAGTATAGCTGGCGAGCTATTCCAAGATACGCACCATACAATACGGGGCTTCTCAAAGGAGAGGACCGGACGCTACTGCGTTTCACAGGGTTTAGACTCTATCCCTTTAGCGGGGGATGACCTAACGGCGTGAGACGTTGCCGGTAAAAGACAGGTTCGATTCCTGTAAGCCCTTGCCCACAATACAATGTTTAAGTGTGTTATCACTGAACACTTTGGTCCCTTCTGCGGAAGAGGCGGTTACGGTTCGATCACTCAGGTCGGAATGGATCGCTCACCCGCGAAGGCAGTCGCCAAGGCTAAGGCTTGGGCAATCAAAGACGGTAAAGCCATTAGGCGATACGTCAATGAGAGTCCTGCCGGTGCTGGCGGTGGCGTTCCAATTATGACTGATTTCACCTTGCTGAAAAACGGCAAGGTAATCAAGCAAACTTGGGATTGACCTAGTGTGAAGTCGTCGGCCCTTCGGGGTTGTGGAGTTTGATAAGCTCTGTCGTAATCACTCAATTATCACAAAATTTTCTTTTTTCCTCTTGACAACGTAAGTCCTTATGTACCAACGACTTAGGGCTGGCGGGGCGGGCCGGATCGACGTAAACCCTTGCCATATAACGACTTACGACGATTCCAAAAAACTTTGATAAAATTCTAAAATAAGCTGCTCTAGGGGTTGACAATGGTCGATAATTATGTATAATAGGGGAAAGAAAACAACAACTCGAAAGGTTAAAAACATGTCACTTGCAAACGACCCACAATTCCAAGCCGAAGTCAAAGCAGAACAGCAGTTCTTGGATCGTATCGAGAACCGCAAAAGTCTCGATCATTATGATCGGGATCAGTTGCTCGAACTCTGCTTGGATCTTCTCGAAAGCGAGAAAGAGAAGCGGGAAGAATTGGATAAAATTCACGGAATTATCCGATAGACCCCTTGACAAACCACAGCCCTATGGTATAATTAGGGCATAAGTCACACACGTTTTCTTTTTAGGAGTTCCAAAATGGACGATCTGCGATTTCTCTTCGACGAAGCTGCTTTCCCCTCGCGTTACGAGCCAACGGCTCAGGATTGGGCTGATTACAGCGAGTACCTCGATTCGGTCGGGTACGACCACGGCGATGACGATTGGGACGAAGATCCCGATGCCGGTCACGGTTTCCAACCACTCGATTCGGATGAGTGTCCGTTTTAGGGTCTAGTCAACGTAAGTCCTTACCACGCAAGGGTTTAGGGCTTCGCGGGCGGGCCGGTTTTGACGTAAACCCTTACCCCGCAACGACTTACGACAAATCCTAAAAACTTTCAAAAAAGCTATTGACACCCCCTTGACTTTGACGATGTATATAGTATAATGATAGAGTAAGACAGCCCAATCAAAGCCTCATAAATCAAAAGGGTTCGGGCGGTATGGCTTCCCGTCCTGTCTTACCCTAACTAGGTTAAGATGATTCAGAGAGTAGTTAGCACGCGAGTTTTAGCACCTGAGTTATTTTGAAAAAACATTTTTAACCGCTTGACAAACGACAAACGTATGGTATAATAGAAGTATGAAAGACACAACAAAGAAACGAACATGGAGTCCAAAATGTAGAGCATCAACGATGCAGGACAGAAGAACAAAACGTAACCGTACACGTTCACAACAAAAACAAAACTTGAGGAAAAATCATGAAGATTAAAAAAAATCAACAGTACGGCATGGATAGGATCGAAACCGATCAGGGCACAGTTTTCTTCCGCAACAAAAATGGTTTCTTTGATGCGGCAGGAGAACCGGCCCAACTGTCTAGCATGGCACAGTTAAGAAGATTTGAGGCAAACGAAAATGCAGCACAATTGAGAAAAGTTAAAAAAAATACTAAAGACACTTGACAAACATTGACGATATAGTATAATAAGAGAGTAAACTTCACAACACTTTTAGGAGATTGACTATGAAAGTCAAACAAACTGTCACCGCCAAGTTTTACACAGCTTACACCGGCTGGAACTCGCTGGAGTTCACCGATGAGAACGGTGACGAAGTTCAGATTCGCATGACCGATGAGGATTATCTGAATCTGGCTGACACGATTATGACCAAAGCGAATCGTATTCGCAAAGAACGTGCCGACCAAGCGGCAGAACTCGCAAAGGAGAACTCAGAAGATGAGTAATCAAAAGCCGATTGTGGGAATCGGAACAGAATTTCCCGCAGGAGTCGTTGTTGCAATCAAAAGCAACGGCGTTGAATTGGACACCGCCGAAGGTGTGAAACTGTTTTCTTTCTCTCAAATTGAGGAGATGCGGAATCAGGCCATAGCATTAAATTCCTAGTAGGCCGCTAGGACACCAAAACCTACCTTTGGGGTATGCGGGTCAAGGTGATAAAAGGCAAACCCCATTTTTTACTTCACAACTTCCAATAAGGAAAAACCACAATGAAATCTGTAAAAGCTAACCTTCTCGCTCTTCCCGTCAAAGTCCGTCTTAACACGACTGACAAAACCAAAAACCAGTGGGCTGAAATCATCGACGCTCGCTCTGGCGTTACCCTTCACCGTGGGCAACTCAAGCACATCAAGTATGTCGCCCGCAAAAAGTATAATGTCGGCGTGACTTTCTAACGCCTTTCGTTGTGTGTGTTGTGGGAGAGTAGCAGGTAAGCGTGTACCGTACTGCGGGATGATCGCCGCAGGTAAGCCGGAGGAACAACCCTGCTTCTTTCTTTTTTAATATCAGGGGTGCTTGCATGATTCCTATGGTAATGTGGAAACCCTACTAAGGGGGCTGAATAAGCCATAACACAATAAGGTGCAAGACGAGCTATGACCTTAAATGCTCGAATGTGGATAAGTTCCTATTTGTTGGAGCGAATTGCGGGTTCGACTCCCGCACTCCTGACTTTCCCTAAGTCCTTTACCCACAAGGGTTTAGGGCGAGCGGGGCGGGCCGGATTTCGTAAACCCTTATGTGACAACGACTTACGACGATTCCGGGAAAAATTAAAGGTTTGGGGTTGACTTTGCCGATAACTGTAGTATAATTGAGATATACCCGTTACTAACTCTTAGAAAGGAAAAGCAATGAGATTTATTATTAATCCCAAAAATGTGTTGGTCGATGATCGCATCGAGTTCGAATACAATGGCAAGGTGAGAACCGGCAAGGTTGAACGAGTCGGCAAAACTTTCATGACGGTTAAACATGATGACCCTTCCAACTTTAAGAATAAAATTTATTCTACTTACCAATTCAAGCGGATTAGTTCTCGAATACGTCAACTCGATTGAGTTGATTTGTGTGTGACTCCTTTCGTGATGACCCTTCTCGGTTCCTTGGCCGGGAAGGGTTTTTTTGTGGAATTGCTAAAGTTACCCCCTTGACTTTGCCGATACTTATGGTATAATGAAGTAGTAAGAAAGACAACACTCACACAAGGAAAAATCATGGGATCGTTCGTTGGTATCTTAGCAGCCGCATATGTGTATTACCTTATATTTGAAAGACCTGTAAAATGAAAGCAGTATGGATTGGATTAGTGGCAATAGTGCTTTTCCTTTGTTTATGCAAAGAATTAAATAGATATAATAACATACACGTTGATATGGTGAGGCCAGCATATGAATAAGCCAAAAGTAAAAACAAGCAAAGAAGTGATTGAGCATATCAATCCAGAAAGACCAGTGTTTGTTTATCGTAACTTACACAAGAAGTGTTTGAGCGTTCAACAAGACGGAATCGTTCGTTGCCATGTTGACAATATCGTTTTAGAGGGTGCAGAGTTCAAAGTTTCCAAGGCAGGACAAAAGAGGGTCAGGGATGAAAAGAAAAAGAACGTACATGCGAAAGTTAAAGGCATGGTGGTTGCGAACCCAAGCGAGATTCTACAACTCGAATGGAACTCAGTCTACTACAACCCATATAAAACTGATGAGTTTACAGACACAGGAAATTCAAGACACGTCGCATCGGCACTGTTCGCAGACATCGACGCACAAGATGGCATCCTAGCTTTAGCTCCAAAATATTTTGCCACCCCATTGACTTCTAAATAAATATGGTATAATGGAATACATAATCGCAATACTGAAAGAACAACAAAAGAAAGGTAAATAGTTATGGGATTAGATCAATACGCATCGGTTCGCAAAGAGGGTCAAGAAGATCAGGAACTCGCCTACTGGCGTAAGCATCCTAACCTGCAAGGGTGGATGGAGGATCTTTGGCGTTCTAAGGGTAATTCGGGTGAGTTCAACTGTGTGGAAGTTGAATTGACGTTTGAGGATCTTGAGCAGCTTGAAGCATCTATTGAGGGTGCAGAGTTGCCGGAAACGTCGGGTTTCTTCTTTGGTAATAGCTCCGATGATTATTACAAAGAACAAGATTTAGAGTTTATTGCCGATGCTTCGGAAGCAATCGAGCAGGGTTACAAAGTTGTTTATACTTCATGGTGGTAAAATGAAAATCGAGTACGATCAAAAAAATAAATCATGGAAGTTTATCGACGACAACGGAAACGAGTATCACTACAAGTCTATCGCAGAGTGTAGAGATATGGCAGATCATTACGAGAACATGAAACGATATAAACAAAGGGATAAAAAGTAATGTACGATGCGGAAGAACTGAAAGAAATTGAAGAGTTTAATAAAACCGTTACCGATATATGTCTTACCCAAGGTACTTTCTGTGGAGAGATTGAAGGGCGTAAGTATATTATTGAGGTGGATTGTTATCGTGCCGATGATTCTATTGATGGATTTATGGGATGGTGGGATGATGACCACGGAATAACGACCCATGCGGATACGCCATTCGAAGTTTACAACGATATGCCGTAAGTCCTTTGCCCATAAGGGTTTAGGGCCAGCGGCCCGCCCCCGCAGCGTCGTAAACCCTTGCCACATAACGACTTACGACGATTCGGTGCAGCAAATTGTGTGCCAATAAAAAATTCTAAAAAAACTAAAGATAGCCCTTGACATTGACGATAATTATTGTATAATGGTAGTATAACACGGGGACGCTTGAAGGAAAAAACCAGATTGCGACACCCGGATTCAGATTAACTTCTACACGTTTCGCAGCGTGTGACCTTATGGCGAATCTAGGTGCTGGAAAATGTGGGTTCGACTCCCACCGTCCTCTACCCATACAATTTTATGCGAAAAGATTAAAGTTTAGCCCTTGACTTTGCCGATGATTATGGTATAATAAGGGTAACTCAAACGAAAGGTTTTTATGATGGTTAAGTTCAGCGATGCAAACGCCAAGCTCAAAGCACTCTACGACGTTCCAGAATTAGAGCGATGGTTGCAAGATCGTCGCAAGGTTTACAGCTTCGACCTTCTCTCTGGTTGGTCGTGTCCACAGGCTAAAGATTGCCTATCTAAAGTTGTCCAGATCGGTGACAGTCGCAAGATTCAAGACGGTAAAGATTGCCAGTTCCGTTGTTTCTCTGCTTCTCAAGAGGCAACATTCCCAAGTGCGTACAATAAACGCAAAGCCAATTTTGACGCTATGCGTTCGTTCAAGTCTAGCTATTCTATGGCTTGTGCTATTGCTGACGCTATGCCCGATAATCTAGGCATTTGCCGGATTCACGTTGCAGGCGACTTCTTCAATCAAAAGTATTTCCGGGCGTGGCATCTAGTTGCCGAATGGCATCCAGACCGATTGTTCTACGCTTACACGAAATCGTTATCGTGGTGGGTAGAAGATCGTGACAGCTTGCCCGACAATCTAGTTTTGACCGCTTCGCGTGGTGGTCGTTTGGATTTTATGATTGATGAGTTTGATCTACGCGAAAGCAAGGTTGTATTCTCAGAAGCCGAAGCCGATGCACTAGGCTACGAGATTGACCACACTGACGAACACGCAGCGATTCCAGAGATTCGCAACGAATCGTTCGCACTATTGATTCATGGCGTTCAGCCCAAGGGTTCCAAGGCATCGGACGCAATCAAACAACTCAAGAAAGAGAAGGTGAAATTTTCCTATAGTTAGAAAGGTGATAACGTGTGACGATTGTTCATTCCATTGTAGCGTGGATATTTTTGTTTTCAGTAATTTTAGTTTTAACTCTAGAAGGTAGCGAATAATGCAAAGTTTAATTTTGTGCAGTTACAAACAGCCCGTTGAAGGTTCCCGTTTTCGTTGGGGCGTTTTGCGTGAAACGCGAGACACAAAAAAAGAACCCCTAAGCTGGGCAACCATTACGGGTCAATATCGGAAATACGATCCAGATTTTGAAAGGTCGCGAAATATCGACACGGTTCAAACTTCTGACGGTTTCCGGTGCATGTACCGCGAACGTCAAACGTGGAGACTGAGAATCCCTTTCGTTGGTTCTCTTGTCAAGCCTTTTCTTGCAAAAAAGTAAGAAATAAATGAAAAAAATGGTAATCGTCCTAAGTCCTTACGTGGTAAGGGTTTAGGGCGAAAGCCGCCCCCCGCCGCGACGTAAACCCTTGTGGCATAACGACTTACGACGAATCCGAAAAAAATAAAAAAAGATTTAAGGTTAGGGGTTGACATAGACGATAATTATTGTATAATGGAAGCATGAAAGGAGAATTTGAAATGACGGTTTCTATCGCGACCCTTTGTGGGGTCTGTCAAGAAGTTGACACAATCGAAGTCGATTCGGTCGGCTATGGCAAGTGGTGTGCAGGTGAGTTGATTCAGGATGCTATGCCTGAACTCGATGCCGATAGGCGTGAGCAACTTATCAGCGGCACTTGTCCAGAGTGCTTCGAAAAAATGTTCGGAGAATTTGACGAATAGCCCTTGACATTGGGCGTTCGGATGGTATAATTTAGTTGTAAGTTTTGTTTTTTGTTTCCTTCCCTTTGGAGAACTACTATGTCCGCTTTAGTTGAAAAAATGTGCCACTTCGGTGAAATGCCTTGGCACGGTGAGTCGGAAGCCCTTACGGGTACTGAGTCCGCGAATGAGGTGATGGTCAAGGCTGGTCTTGATTGGTCGGTCGTCACCAAGCCTCTGTTCTTGGAAGATGGAACTTCGGTTCCTGCTCAGGCTTCGATTCGCGAGTCTGACAATTCCGTTCTGGGTGTTGTCGGTCCTCGCTGGACTCCGTTGCAGAACGCCGATGCGTTTTCTGTTTTCGAGCCTCTTGTCGAGTCTGGTGATATGGCTTGGCATACTGCCGGATCGCTTCGCGATGGTCAACGTGTTTGGGTTCTGTGCCAACTGAACCTAGATAACTCCGAGATCGTCAAGGGTGACGAGATCGCCAAGTTTGCTTTGCTCTCCAATGGGCATGATGGCAAGCTGGCTGTTCACTTCGGTTTCACTCCGATCCGAGTTGTATGTGCCAATACTGAGGCACTCGCTCGTGAGTGTAAAGCCTCGAAGCTGATTCGAGTGCGTCACCACCGATTCGTCAAGGAGAACGTCGAAGCCTTGCGTGATGTGATGAGCATCGCCAATCAGGAGTTTGAAGCTACCTGTGACCAGTATCGTTTCCTCGCTTCCCGATCCATCAATCAGGAAGATTTGGAAAAGTACGTCAAGATCGTTTTCAACCAGCATGGCAAGGATAACGAGGAGATTCCTACTCGATCCAAAAATATCATGCTCAAGGTTCAAGAGTATTTTGATTCTGGTATGGGTCAAAACATCGAAGGCGTTTCCGGTACTTACTGGGCAGCGTACAACGCTGTTACCGAGTACCTGAACTATGAGAAGGGACGCAATACCCAAAACCGTCTCGACTCGCTTTGGTTCGGTCAAAATGGGGTAATGAGTCAAAAGGCTCTAGCTCAGGCTGTAGCACTTGCGGCGTAGGTCGTGACAAAGGGAAGAAGGCCGCTCAGAGTGATCTGGGCGGTCTTTTTTTATTGGCACGGCGTTTGCACTGGCGATTTTTCATAAGTCCTTATGTGGTAAGGGTTTAGGGCGAGGCGGGGCCGGGGATTTGACGTAAACCCTTATGTATCAACAACTTACGTCGATTCTACTTAATTATCTCTGTAAAAGATATAAGTCCTTATATACTAAAGACTTACGTTGACAAATGCCGATGTATATGTTATAATGGATGTAAACCCTTATGTGGCAAGGGGTTACATTTAATTAGAAAAAATAATAATATGCCGGGGTTTATGAACAAGTACCGACGAAATCTAACTGTACCACCTCAACTAAGTTGAGTAGTCAGGGATAGTCTTTAGCACGCGAGTTTTTTTAGTCTGCAAAATTTGGGAGCACCTGAGTTTCTATTTGTCGCACCTGAACTTGATTCAGTAGTCTGAGATAGTCTTTAGCACCTGAGTTTTTTCTATAGACCGGCCCGGACAGGGAGCACCTGAGTTTTTGTATCACCCCAAATAGATTAAGTACGGGGGATATGGGATAGCACCTGAGTTTTTATAAAGTAATAGAAAAGATATTAGATGATGTCTTGAAATTGTTTTTTGACATCTTTAGGAGCGACCGCAACAGTAAGAATTTTAAAGATGCGTGCGATCATCATAAGAAAGGTAGCGAGTATTAATCTTATTAGTCTCATTATCTACCTTATAAAAGATATAAAGAAAAAATGGAAGAGTGGGACTTCCTTTAATACCCACAAATTTCAGTACCAGTTATGGCAATTTACCTACTTTAACCACTATCTTAACCATGTATAGCACTTGCCCGTCCGGTTAAGCCTCGTGTGCTGTTACGGTCACTGGTTTGCTCCCGTATTTTCAGCCATCTTCCTAAGAAACGTCGCGAAGCGTTTCAAGTTGCAGAGGTGGGAATCGAACCCACGATCTTCAGGATATGAACCTGACGAGATACCTCTTCTCTACTCTGCGATATTTAAAAATGCCCACCCATGCCCCGCCGAATGAATCAGCGTCTCTTGCTTTTCAGCATAGCAACAACTACATGAGGTATTTTACCCAAGAGGAAGGGAAATATAACTGTCCTCTTTCAGTCACCAGCATCTCATAACTGCTGTCCTCGTTGTCACAATACAATTATACACCGCTTTTTAGCTATTCGTCACTTTTTTGTAGACTATTTCGATATTTAAAAAGTTTAAAAGCATTTCCAGCTTCTTCGGTTGCCTTAGCGACTTCATCTTCTGTTACTATGTTTTTATTAAGTAGTAAAGAAATTAGAGCAGAAAGCATAACAAAATGAAACTCTGTATTCTCAAAGTCGATCTTGAATAAATCTTTAGCTAATTTATTTAATGCTTCATCGTTCTGCATAATGTCATCAGGTAATTGCATAATAATCCCTCAACACTGATAAGTAAAATTGTTATTAAATAATCTCCTTGTCTCTACTTTATCTGTTGGTCTATAGGCTATCATGTTAAAGAATTGCTAGTGAGACTTCGTAACTCGTCTGTCAAAACTTTAGTACTCTATATTCTCTTCTACTATAATGATACTACCGGCGAAACACTTGACGGGAAAAATCTGGAAAAAAAGTCCAAAATAAATTTGCCGAGTATAATTGTAGAGTGTGCGTATGTGAGAATGACAACCCTTGAGAGATTTAAAAGAATGGGTTATCCGCTATGTAGGAAAATTAAAAAAGCCCTGTGTTTTTAAACTTTCTGAGAAAGAACACAGAGCTAATAAGTTTTTGATAATGGTGAGTATTTTCACCTTCATCAAGGTAAACCTGAGAATTTAGGCTCCCAGAAGAAATAAAACACTAAAATTAGCTGGAAGATGCTCAAAAAAGCTAAGGGGACAAGAGCATATATCTTCTTTACTTTATAGATATTTAGCAAGAAAAAGTAAATAACCCATAAAAACGCCATTTTTAGTGTCATAAATAACGCAACTGAGCCATTGTCTGCTTTAATCAAAAATATCCCTAGAGGATTCTTCTCAGCAGTAAGGATTGTTTCCTGTAATTTAATTGTTAAATAATGATCCACCAAACTAACCAACAAAACCCACCAGAAACACAGATTAAATACTAAGTCTGTTACAGTTTTGGCGATGGTTTCTCCTTTCGTAAATTTTTCAGAGTTTTTCATGCCTATTTCTCCTTACTTTATATTAAATACACTATATCCCTTGACTTTTAGATATGTTATGGTACAATAGATCCACAATGTAAGGGTATTTACGGTAAAAAATTTGCCTTTTTTGCACTTTTTTTCAGGAATTTTGGCCTAGTTTCGCTTATTGCGGAGTAAGGACTTTCAATACGCTATATGGGATAGGACAAACTAGGAGATTATTCCTCTGTATGCTTATATGC